>RRZT012320151.1_pt1 | contig 17684 bp, 16 predicted proteins | sample 2165551 | NCBI WGS metagenome assembly RRZT01 (sample SAMN10456910, study PRJNA506462) | wastewater metagenome | biome: wastewater; feature: sludge; material: wastewater sludge; isolation source: wastewater sludge with Escherichia coli K12::gfp cells carrying plasmid... | place: USA: Moscow, Idaho...
ACTATTAAATTTTGCTGGTTTTATAATCACTTTGTTTCTAATATTGAGTGCTAACCCTAAGGTATCAAATCCTGGTCCTAAATTTGCACTTGTTGCTGGTACAGTTACTTTCATCCGACTACTTCCTTATTAAATTTTTTCCCATAACGTACCATTTGGCGTATCCATTATGCTTATTTTCAATTTATTTAATTCATCTCTTATTGTATCACTTAAAGCAAAATTCTTCTCTTTTTTTGCTTCACTTCTTGCTAAAATTTTCTCTTCTATAATCTTTTTCTCATCTTCACTAATCCCAAATTGGAAGTAAATAAAAGAATCTTGATACCCAAGTCCAAAAATATCATTGATAAAATCAAACAACTGGGCAATTTGACTTTTGAGATTTTTATCTTTTGGATTGTTATCAAGTTTATCATTTGCAAAGTTCACAAATTCATCAATAGAAGCAAAAGCTTTTGAGGTATTTAAATCATCATTTAAAGCTTCTAAAATATGTTGTTTATAGACTAAAGATTTTAGATTTGTATCTGCATTTATCCCATAAACTCTTTTTTTCAATCTATAGAGTTTATCAAGTCTTTTTTTACTCGCTTCTAAATCCTCTGTATTAAATCCAAAATCAGCTCTGTAGTAAGTAGTGAGCATATAAAACCTAATAACCTCTCCACTATACTCCTTTAGTGCATCTTTTAAGAAAAAGCTATTTCCTAAAGATTTACTCATCTTTTCTCCATTGATATTTACAAAACCGTTATGAATCCAGTATTTTGACAACTCTTGTCCATAAGCTAGTCTTGTTTGTGAAGCTTCATTTTCATGATGTGGGAAAAGTAAATCAGCACCACCTCCATGAATATCAATAGCATAAGGTAACTCACGGTTTGCGAGATGTTTATCAATCATTGCACTACATTCACAATGCCAGCCAGGTCGCCCCTCTCCAAAATGAGTATGATAACTTACACCATCTATATTAAATTTCCAAAGTGCAAAATCTTTTTGATCTTTTTTTTGATTATTTGTTTCTATTCGAGAAATCGAAGCCTCATCACTAATTCTATGAGAGATATCACCATAATGAGGATCTTGTGCTGTTTCTAAATAAACACCATCTTCTAGCTTGTAAGCTCTTTTATTTTCTAAAAGTGTATCAATAAGTCCAACCATCGCCTCAAGACTTTCAGTTGCTTTTGGCTCAATCGTTGATGGGAGAATATTTAAAGCTTCCATATCTGCTTTATAACTTTGAATATAGTGTGTTGTAATCTCGTCAAGTGATTTACCACTATCACCCATCTTTTTAATTATCTTATCATCTATATCTGTAAAGTTTTTGACAAATGTCACCTCATAACCATTTGCTTTTAAAACCCTGTGAAGTAAATCAAAAACAATAGCACTTCTGGCATGTCCTAAATGAGCATCATCATAGACCGTCGGTCCACAGACATACATTTTAACTTTGTCTTTTTCTTGTGATTCGAAAAGAACTTTCTCCTTTTTTACACTATCAAACAAAAACATTTTAGCCATTATTTAAACAATGCCTCTAGGCTAGACATATCTTTTGTTTTCTCTTCATTTACTTTCACTTCTTCATTTGAAGGAGTCGAAGTTGTTGTTCCTCCAACTTCATTTACAACGATATCAAAATTTGTAAGCATCGAAGCAAGTCTGATATTTAAACCATCTTTTCCTATTGCTTTCCCTTTTTGGTCTGAATTTATAGTGATGATAGCTTTACTTTTTTCATTTGGATTTGTACTTTTTTCAATTTTAACACTATTTACAACAGCTGGACTCATCGCACGACTTACGAAAATCTCAGGAATTGGACTATAATCTATACAATCGATATTTTCTCCATGAAGTTGTTTACTTACAGCATTGATTCTAACACCTTTAACTCCAACAATTGCACCAATTGGATCAATATTAGCTTCTGTTGTAGAGATTGCAATTTTTGATCTCACCCCTGGGATTCTTGCACTTGATTCAATTGTGATTCTTTTATCTTTAAGTTCTGGAACTTCTAAAGTAAGTAAACTTTCTAAAAATTTTGGACTTGTTCTACTTACTTCAACAATAAGCCCGTGTTGTTTATCAACTTTCACACTTTTTACAACAGCTTTTAGAGAATCTCCAACTTTAAAAGTTTCCCCTTTTATCCTATTTTTTCTTGGAAGGATTGCTCTTACTTCCCCTATCTCCATAAAAGTATTTTCATTTCTATCAACACTTGTTACTGAACTTGTAACTGTTTTTCCAAGTTTTGAATTGTATTTTTTAAAAAGATTATCTTCTATATGTCTTTGAAGTCTATATTCAAGATTACTAAAAAGTATCGTTGCAGCATTTCTACCCATAGATTCAAATTCTAAATCATAATTTAAAAAATCTCCTATCTCTAATCCATCATCAAGTTTTTTTGCTTCATCTATAGAAATATAATTTTCTACATTTACTTCAATCTCTTCCCCATCAACAATATTTTTTCCATTTAACTTCATATCATCATTTGATACTACTTCAATTTTTTGGAAAAGATTTAATTTCTTTTTTTCTCTATTGATACTAGCATCAAATACAAGATTTCCACCTATCATTTTTTCTGCTGTCTTAATAAGAGATTCTTTAAGTGCCTCTTCTATCTCTATTGTTTTTAAACCTTTTTCATAGGCAATACTATCAATAATATCTATAATCTTTTCCATATTTTTCCTTTTTTTAACAATGCGAACGATTTTTGGGATTTTCCAATGCTGCTGCATTTTTGATGTGAGAATTGTAACCAAATAAAACTTAAATGACATTTGTTTAGAAAATATACTATATTTTGTCGATAAATAAAACTTTTTTAAATTTTATTTATGTATAGTATTACAAATACACTACAAAGAGGTTGATATGTTTTTTGGAACACAAAAACTAAAAGAAGAGATTGATAGTTTAAAAACAAAATTATCATCTAAAGAATACGAGCTAGGTTCTTCTATTGAACAAATAAAAGAAAAAGATAATGCATTGAACAATTTAGTTTCACAAAATCATCAGCTTCAAAGGACAATTGATGAACTAAATGAAAAGTTAAAAACACTGCATAATACAACTAATACTCAAACTTCATCTGATACTTTGGGTGATAACTTACAGAACTTACTTACAAGTGAAAATGAAAATCTTAAAGTCGGACTTTTAGATATCCAAGCCAATTTAGCAGATTCAACAGATTTAGCAAGGGAAAATCTAAGCAATACTCATAGTGTGAAAAATATCTTTAAAGATTCATCTCTAAAATTGCAAGATATAACAAATGAAATGAATTCTCTCTATTCAAATGCAACAGAAATAAATCAAGTTGTAAATCAACTGAATGAAAAAGCTATCAATATAGCAAAAGCTGTTGTAACAATTGATCAAATTTCATTTCAAACAAATATCCTTTCACTCAATGCTGCAGTTGAAGCTGCAACTGCTGGAGAAGCTGGAAAAGGATTTGCAGTTGTTGCTGGGGAGGTGCGAAACTTAGCGAATAGAAGTAGTGATTCAGCCAAAGAGATTAGTGCTGTTGTACAATCTATTCAAGATAGTGTTAAACAAACAAATGATAGATTTGAACTTATCACAAAAGCTATCAATCAAATTACACAAACAACACTAAGCTACTCAGATGAAATTAACACTGCCATGAATGTAACAACAACGACATTTGATGGACTAGATAAAATTACTGACAGAATTTTTATGAGTTTAGCAAAACTCGACCACATTATTTGGAAAGTGAATACTTATCTCTCAGTTTCACAAAAAAAACCAGCTTTTGGATTTGTTGACCATAAAAATTGTAGATTAGGGAAATGGTACAATGAAGGACTTGGTAAAAAGTTCTTCTCTAAAACTCCTAGTTATGGGAAATTAGATATGCCACATAGTAAGGTACATAATGCTACACACCATGTATTTGATGCAATTAAAGAGAGTGAAGTTGATTATGACTATGCTATTAAGGCACTTAGAGAGATGGAAGATGCGAGTAAAGATGTATTTAAACTACTTGATCAAATCTTACGAGAGAGACATTAAGCAATAAATTTTAAAAGAATGCGACTAGAGTAGATTCTGAATCTGCTCCTTGCTGTTTTCTCTTTTTAGACTCATGAAGTAGCTTATACATTTTGGATATCTTTATCATTTGTCTTTTTTTGTATAAAATTTGAAATCTGTACTAAACAATATGTTACTAAAAAAATAAATAATCCTGCAAACAAACTTATCCAAGGTGCAATTTCTATAACATCTTTTCCATCACTTAAAATTGTTCCCAAACTCATTTGAGGAGGATTAATTCCCAATCCTAGAAAACTTAATGCAGATTCCCCTAAAATAGCTCCACCAACTCCAAAAGTAAATGAAACTAAAAATAATGGAGCCAAAAGTGGTGCAAAGTATTTAAAAATTATTTTGATGTTTGATACTTTTGCTAATTTTAAAATCTTGATATATGGCTTATTTCCAATCGCAAAACTTTCACTTCTAATAAGTCTAGCCATCCCCATCCAACCAGTAATTGATAAAATAAAAATAATTACATACATTGATGCATCAACATAACTTACAAGAGCCAACAATAAAAAAAAAGTAGGAAATGTTAAAAATAAATCTATCAAAACAACTATAGATTTATCAATATATCCCCTAAAATATCCTCCAGTTATTCCTATAAATAATCCAAGAATAGATGTGATACTCGCACTTAAAAAGCCTATAATAAGGGATACTTTCCCACCCTCTATAATCCTCGCCATCAGGTCTCTTCCTAATCTATCGGTACCGAAAGGATGTTCAAATGAAGGTGGTTGCAGTATTTGTAGTGGGTCTAACGTATAGGGAGAGATGGCATAAACTAATCCTCCAAAAAAAGCAAAAATGACTATAAATAATAAAATAAAGATATAAATTTTAACATTCATAGTCAAAAAAATCACTACTCTTCTGTAAATCTTTCATAATATGAAAGAGAACTATTTCCAAACTTTTTTGTTTTGTATTTTTTAAAACTGCCAATAGTTTCAGGAAGCATCAAATCACTTTTGTGTTCAAAAGTAATCAAAAAAATATTTTCATTTGAAAAAGATTCGACTAATTCAAAAGATTTCTGATAAATATTATCCATCCCTTCTCGAAAATCAAAGGGTGGGTCAATATAAACAATAATTGAATCATTCTTAAAACTATTATTAACTAATCTAGTTAAAACCTCAAAAGTATCTCCAAGTATCGGTGTAGAGTTATCAGCATCAATCATCTTGCAATTTCTTTCAAGTATTTTATATGATTTTTTATCTATTTCACAAAAATAACTATGTTTAGCACCACGACTTAGTGCTTCAAGTCCTATACTTCCACTTCCACCAAAAGCTTCAATGAAGATAGTATCAATAATATCATACTGTAAAACATTAAAAAAGGATTCCTTCAAAATTGCTTTGCTACTCCTTGTAGTATCTAAAGATGGTAATTCAATTGATTTGCCTTTATACTTTCCAGCTATTATTTTTGTTGTTAATTTATTCAAAATTTTTCCTCCATCTATTATTCATTTTTTGATGATTTTCATCTAGCATATCCATTAGCTCTAAGTTCTCTTATCACATTCACTTTAATTTCTCCAGGATATTGCACCCTATCTTCTATTGTCTGTGCTATTCTTGTGGCCATCAAAATCGCTTCATCATCATTAACAAGTTTTGCATTAACAATAACTCTTATCTCTCGTCCAGCATTGATAGCGTAAGCATTAATCACTCCAATATTGCTAATTGCAATCTCCTCTATCTCTTCAACTCTTTTAAGGAAACTTTCCAATACTTCTCTTCTAGCTCCAGGTCTCGCTGCACTTAAAGCATCAGCCGCACAAACAGCTGCACTCTCTATACTATTTGCTTCTTCATGTCCATGATGAGCATAAATTGCATTAATAACCTCTTCAGGTTCTCCAAGTTTTTTACAGAGATCTGCTCCAATATCAACATGACTTCCTTTCATCTCATGAGTTAAAGCTTTTCCAATATCATGCAGTAATCCAGCTCGTCTTGCCTTAACCGTATCACCCCCAAGCTGTGAAGCGATAAGTCCAGCAAGATTTGCCACTTCAAGAGTATGAGCTAAAGCATTTTGACCATAACTCGCTCTATATCTGAGTCGTCCTATAAGTTCAATAAGCTCTGGATGCATATTTTTGATACCAAGCTCTAAAATAGTATTTTCACCCTCTCTCATAATTCCAGCATCAAATTCACTTTTTACCCTTGCATACACTTCTTCAATTCTAGCAGGTTGTATTCGTCCATCTTCAATCAACTCTTCAATCACTTTTGTTGCAATTGCACGTCTATAAAGATTAAAACTACTCACTGTTATAGTATTTGGAATATCACCTATAATAATATCAACACCCAAACACATCTCAAGAGTTTTGATATTTCGTCCCTCTTTTCCTATGATTTTCCCTTTTGTCTCTTCATCTTTTAACGAAATATTATTTGTAAGTCTCTCAGCTGCAAACTCTCCAGCATATCTAGTAACAGCATGAGAGAGAATATTTTGAACCTCTTTTTTAGAATTTTTTTGAGCTTCTTTATATACTTTTCTAAAAATAGAAGCAGTAATGTCTCTTGATTCATCTTTCACAAGTTCTATCATAATCTCTTTTGCTTCTTCTTGTGTAAGACCACTCACATTTTCCAAAATTTTTACAATCTTCTCAAGCTTTTTAGTATAATCCTTTTCTTGTTGTTCAAGCCCTTTTCGTAAAGCATCAATTTTTGCTTTTGATTCACTTACTGCAACTTTTTCTTTTTTAATATTTTCCAGTTCTATTTCAAGATGATAATTTATCTCTCTCTCTTTTTTCTCTATTAATTTCTTTGCTTCTTTAAATTCATTATCAAACTCTTTTTTTGCTCTTAGTTTTGCACTTTCAAGTAAATTCTCTGCTTCTAATTCAATCACTTTTGCTTTTGCTTTTGCTTGTTCTACATAAATATCAAATTTTGCATTATCAATTTTTTTAGAAATTATAAAACCCACAATTGCACTTATTGCGGAAATTATAAATGCTCCTATTATCTCTTCCATATCGTACCCTTATCTGTAATAATATAATCAGATTTTATATCATGCATTTGGGTTAAAGTTGTTGTTGATTTACATAAACATAGCTGTGTAAATACAATTTTTGGTTTATAATTTAAACTAGCAAAAAATCTATCATAAAATCCAATACCAAATCCAATTCGTCTTGAGGTGGCATCAGTTCCTATAATAGGTACCACTGCTAAATCTATTTTGGATTGAAAGCGAGAATCATTTGGTTCAAAAATACCAAATTTCTTCTTACTTAAAGGAAGTCTAAAAGGGACAGCTTTAAGACTGTTTCCAACCATCATCGGAACATATACTTTGCAACTTTCTTTTTTTCTTAAAATATCAATTAAACTTCGAACATTGACTTCCATATCAAGCGGAACATACAACAAAATATTCTTTGCTCTTTCATTTTTTATAATTTTTAATATCTCATTAGATATAAATGTATCTTTTTTTTTCTTTCCAAATTTACTACAAAACTTTAACTTTTTAACACATAATTTTCTAAAATCACTCTTTGTAAGATTTTTCATCTTTTAAGCCTCTATTGGATAAAATCCGAGCCACATATTACCAAAAGGAAATAAAAATGAAGATTAAAAAATTATTCTTTTTTACATTATTATCATTAAGTTTAGTAATAACTGGTTGCGAGAAAAAAGGGGAAATTACGGGAGATGCAATCGCTCAAAATGTAGCTAAAGATATCACTTTAGGTTTAGAAACAACCACTGGTGATGATTTAACAGTTGAGCGAAAAAAAGGACTTTGGTCATTTAAGGAATACGAAAATAAAGTTGTATTAGTCGTATTCTTTGCAACTTGGTGTCCACCTTGTAAAGCAGAAATTCCACATCTAAATAACCTTTTGGCAAAATACAATAAAGATTTTCAAGTGATCGGTGTAGCGGTAGAACAAAATAAACCAAATGAAGAATTGACAAGTTTTATCAACGAACATCAAATAAAATATCCAGTAACAAATGGAGCAGTAAATTTCGAATTTGCAGATGCGGTTGGTGGAGTTGATGGGATTCCTGCTATGTTTTTATTTGACAAAAAAGGTGCTTTGGTGATGCAGTATGAAGGTGCTACACAAGAAGAGATTTTAGATAGCGATATTAGCAAACATATTGGAAAATAATAGATGTTTGGTCTTTTTAAGAAAAAAGAAACTTCTTTAAATAATGAACTTGAAAAAGTTGAAGAGAAAGGTTTTTTTGCTAAAGCTTTAGAAAAAACAATTACAAACATCTCTAGTATCACTGGTCTTGGAACTAAAAGTGAGAAGATAGCTTTTGAAACTATTGAAGAGGTACTGATAGAGTCAGATATGACTTACGATATTGTTGAACTTGCAATGGATGGTTTACCAAATATGATTTCAAGGGATCAGTTGAGACATAGACTTATCTCTTTATTTGAATTTGCTCCAAAAATTGAAACAGAAAATTTACCTATCCCCTATGTCCAACTGATTATTGGGGTCAATGGTGCAGGAAAAACAACAACAATAGCAAAACTAACAAATATGTACAAAAAAACGGGAAAAAAAGTTATTTTAGGTGCTGGGGATACTTTTAGAGCTGCAGCTATTGAGCAACTCTCTATTTGGGCTTCAAAACTCGATGTTCCTATTATCAAAACAAAACAAGGGCATGATTCAAGTGCTGTTGCCTTTGATACTATCCAATCAGCTGTTGCTAAAAATATCGACCACTGTATTATTGATACAGCAGGAAGATTACAAACACAAGCGAATCTCAATAAAGAGTTGGAAAAAATAGTGAAAGTTTGTAAAAAAGCTCAAGAGGGAGCACCTCATCAAAAACTTCTTATTTTAGATGGAACGCAGGGAAATAGTGCCATTGCTCAAGCAAAAGCATTTCATGAAATAGTTGGAGTTGATGGAATCATTGTTACAAAATTAGATGGAACAAGTAAAGGTGGAGCCTTATTTAGCATCTCAAATGAATTAGAACTCCCCATATTATTTGTAGGAATTGGTGAAAAAGCTGATGATTTAATCCCTTTTTCTCCAGATAATTTTGTTGATAGTTTACTCGATGGCATCTACTCTTAGCTAGTGATTACTATTGGAATCACTCAAACTTATTAACAATAAAAAAGAGTGGTTCTATCTCTCCTTACTTTTAATTCTCATTTTTGTCTTCACTCTCTCAAGAGAATATTACTTATGGAAAGAATTTACTTCTGATGAAATATACCAAACAACAGGTAAGATTCTCAATATCTATCCAAAAGAGGATACAAAGAGTCTAAACAATATAGCCAAAATTGAAACAGAGCACTTTAGCTTTTTTACAGCTATTCCTAAAAATCTCCTTTTGAAAAAAACAGATACTATTTCCCTTATCGTCGTATCACAAAAAATCACATTTTATGATTATATGAAAGGTTTTTTTGCTCCCTCTTTTAGTATTGAAGTGATTCCTAATAGTCTCACCGTAGTTGAAAATATCCACAAAAAGGTACAAGAGCAACATTCAAATGATGCCATTGGAGATTTTTATAACACCCTCTTTTTTGCAACACCTTTAGATAAACATATTCAAAATCTTTGTGCAATTTATGGGATTGCTCATGTTGTAGCTATCAGCGGATTTCATCTTGGAATCATCTCAATTGTTTTATTTTTTATTCTCAATCTTATCTATTCCCCACTCCATCAAAAATATTTCCCTTATCGAAATAAAAAAATGGATATCATGATTTTTATCACTATTACCCTTTTTATCTATCTTCTGGCAATTAACCTTGTCCCTTCTTTTTTGAGATCTTTTGTAATGTTTCTTTTTGGATTGTTCTTATTACGCTCAAATATCAAACTTTTTTCATTTGGTTCTTTAGCATTTGTTGTTCTGATGATAATCGCTTTTTTCCCAAAATTACTTTTTTCACTTTCCCTTTGGTTTAGTGTTGCTGGGGTATTTTATATTTTTCTTTACATTCACTATTTTAGTGAGATGAATAAATATATGAGTTTTCTTTTTTTTAATTTCTGGATTTTTTTTGCAATCAATCCAATCACCCATTTTTTCTTTGGAACAACAGCAATGGTTCAGTTATTCTCACCATTTATTACGATTGGATTTATTGTTTTTTATCCACTTGAACTGCTTTTCCATTTGATTGGTTTTGGAGATATTTTAGATAGTTTTTTAGAGCTTTGGATTGCAACAGAACCAAAATATACTTTAGTCTTTACCCCTATTTGGCTTTTTGTAATCCATATCATTATAAGCTTGCTAGCGATTTGGTACAAATTCTTTTTTTATCTTCTCAATACTGTACTACTACTTTTTAATTGTTATCTTTTTTTACTTGCAGGGCTTATCTATTGTGGATAAAATATGCAGTTATTCCTTCAGCAATCCCATTTGCCATCTCTTGCTGATAGCTATCTGAAGTCAAAAGTTTCGATTCTTCAGGATGGGATATATATCCAACTTCAACCAACACAGCGGGCATCTGAGCACCAACCAAAACCCAAAATGGAGCTTCCCTGACACCATTATCAATAATCTCTTTCCCATATCTTTTTCGTAATTGGTACAAAATATGACTTTGAACATCTATCGCCATTTTTTGTGATTGAACAGTTTTACCTCTATTTAAAAGTGTCAAAACTAAATCTTGGTCACTAAAACTCTCCATTGCTTCCATATCTTCTTTATTTTCTAAAGCTGCCACCCCTTTTGCTCTTTCACTTCTTGCAGGAGATAAAAAGTATGTTTCAATTCCTCTTGCATATAAAACTCTATCTTTAGTAACAGCATTTGCATGAATTGAAACAAAAAGGTCTGCATTCTTCTTATTTGCGATATTTGTTCTCTCTTTTAACGTAAGATATCTATCATCATCTCTAGTTAAATAAGGCTGATATCCTAATGCTTTTAAATTATTGTAAAGATATTGAGCAATTTTTAACACAACAACTTTTTCTTGTTCATTATTTGGACCAACTGCACCAGGATCTTTTCCTCCATGACCAGCATCTATTACAATAATTTTAGCTTTCTTATCACTTTTTTTAGGTACATCAAAAGGAATCTCTATCTCTTCTTTTAGTATAGTTGTTTTTTCAGTTTTTTCTTCAACTTTATTTTTAATTATTATTTTTTTATCCAAAAGTAAATAATAAGTTTTGGGGTCATTTTCATTAAAAATGCTTAAATATAGTAAATTATCAGTTTCTTGAGAAATATTTATACTTGAAATTCCATCTATTTTTAAATTTGTAGTCTCAGCATCACGAAAATTACCACTTATATGGAATTGATAAAGATAACCATTTTTTTCTTTTCGTTTAGAAAACTTAATATCATGTTTGGATATTTTTTTTGCAAAATCTATTACAATATTCTCTTCTTTAACTTCAATCGACTTAATATCATAATTGACGCTACCTTTTATAAATTGCTCTCTTTCTTTGGATAAGGTAGCTGGTAAATCAGATAAAATATTTTCATCTTTTATCTCTTCATACCTTTTTTGTTCATCTTGTTTTTGAATTTTTATTTTTGTAGATATTTTATTTTTATCATTGATTCTATAAAGTTCATTTTTATATTTTGATACATCTTGATTTGCTTTTTTACCGTATAAAATCAAATCTTTTAAATACTGTTCCTCTTTTTGTTTATCATTTTTAAAAATAGCAGTAATATAATTTTTTTTAGCAAACTGATATTTTTCAAAATCAGTTGTTGCATATGAAAAAACATTCCCAACAAAACCTGTTAGGAAAAAAAGAAAGAAAATAGCTTGTACTCTTTTCATAAATGAAAATTATTCTTCCCCATCTACTAGTTTCTTCATAAGTTCTGAAACACTTAGGAGTTCAGTCACTCTATATCCATTTGAACCAGTAAAAAACAATCCATTTTCAACATCGCCATTATAAGCATCACTCAATCTATCAGCAATACAATATCCAACAGCTTTTGCTTCTTCTCCCCTATGGCAAGGAGCTACACAATTAGAGATACAAGTTACTTTAGGTGCCGTTCCATCTGCAATCTTTGTTTGTAATGATGTAAGTACACCACGTGCAGGCAATCCGACAGGTGATTTTAAAAGCTTAATATCTTCCTCTTTTGCTTCAAGGATAACTTTTTTAAAGTTTGGATGTGCATCACATTCATGAGTTCCTAAAAATCTTGTTCCCATTTGAACACCAGCACATCCTAACGCTAAAAATCTATCAATATCTTTTTTATCCCAGATACCACCAGCAGCAATTACTGGAAAATCTCCCCACTCTTTTGCTTCTTCTAAAATTGGAGGAATAATATTTTCTAATTGATATTCTTCCATAAAACATTGTTCATAACTAAACCCTTGGTGTCCACCACTAAGCGGTCCTTCTACGATAACTGCATCTGGCAATTTATCATATCTTTTCCATTTTTTACAAATAAGTTTCAATGCTCTTGCACTTGAAACGATAGGGATTAGAGCAACATCAGGATAGTTTTTTGTAAATTCTGGCATATTTGTAGGGATTCCAGCACCAGTGATAATCATATCAATCCCAGCTTCGCAAGCATCTTCGACTATTCTTCCATAATCGTTACTCGCATACAAAACATTACAAGCAAGTGGTTTATTACCACAAATTGCTCTTGCATTTTTGATAATAGCAGTTAATCCATCTTTTGAATAAAAGTTAATTTCTCCTAGTGGTTTTCCCTGAACATTTTTATGAGAAAATTCTTTGTTGTTATAATATCCTGTTCCAACAGCTGAGATAACTCCAAGTCCACCCTCTTTACTTACACTTCCTGCTAATTTGTCCCAGCTAATCCCAACACCCATTCCACCTTGGATAATTGGCTTTTCAATTGTATGTTTACCTATTTTTAATGCTTTCATTTCTTCCCCTAAATTACACTTATTCTAACAAAACTTTTCTTTCCTTTTTGTAAAACAAATGTACCTTTTTGTAATTTCATATTGCTATCGTCTATTTTAATTTGGTCAATTTTTACAGCTCCACTTTCAACATCTCTTCTTGCTTGAGAAGTTGAATTGACAAGTTTACTATCTACTAAAACTTGACAAATCCAAGCCCCTGATGCAACCTCAAATTCTTCCATTTCAGATGGAATATCCTTATTTGCAAAAATTTTAGTAAACTCCTCTTTTGCTTTAATTCCTTCGCCAATTCCATGAAATCTATCAACTATCTCGATAGCCAAATCATCTTTTACTTTTTTAGGATGAATAGTATTATTTGCAACACCCACTTTTAAAACTTCAATCTCTTGTAATGTTTTTGTTGAAAGAAGTTCATAGTATCTCCACATAAGATCATCACTGATACTAAGAACTTTCCCAAACATATCATTTGCTTCATCAGTAACTCCAATATAGTTTCCTAATGATTTTGACATCTTTTGAACTCCATCAAGCCCTTCTAAAATTGGCATCATCAAAACTGATTGTTGTTTATTTGTTCCATAAGCTTTTTGAAGTTGTCTTCCCATCAAAAGATTAAATTTTTGATCAGTTCCACCAATTTCAATATCTGATTTTAAATGTACACTATCATACCCTTGAAGTAAAGGATACATAAATTCACTAAGAGCAATAGGTGTATTTGAAGCATATCTTTTAGAGAAATCATCACGTTCTAGCATTCTAGCAACTGTTAAATTTGAAGCAAGTGATAACATTCCAGCAGCACCTAAAGGTTCTAACCAATCTTTATTATAAACGATAACAGTCTTTGATTCATCTAAAATTTTAAATGCTTGTGTTGTATAACTTCCAATATTATTTTTTATATCTTCATCACTCAATACTTTTCTTGTAACATTTTTTCCTGTTGGATCACCAATTGTAGCAGTAAAATTTCCAATTAAAAACTGAACAATCCCTCCATATTTTTGAAAAATTGCTAATTTTTGTAAAAGTACTGTATGACCTAGATGTAAATCAGGCGCAGTTGGATCAAAACCAGCTTTTACAAAATAATTTACACCATTTTCGTAATAATTTTTTAAAAGCTTTTCAATCCCTTCAATATCAATAATTTCAGAGGTTCCTCTTCTTATTTCATTTAAAGCTTGTTCTATTTTCTCTTGCATATTTCTCTCCAATCTCTTATTTATAAGCATCATCACCAGAATAAAATTCTATTATTTTTGCTTTTTGATTCACAATTTTTTTAATCTTTTCACTGTTATTATTCTTTATTTCAAAATCAATTGTACAATATTGGATATGTGAACTTTTATCTTTCCCATATTCAATAAATAAAATAGTTGCATCATAATTAGAAAGGTGTGTTAATAATCTTGCTAACTCACCTTTTATATTTTTTAAACTCACAACCATTTTATAAACATAATACTTATCATCACTCCATTTACAAAAAACCATTTGATGTCTTTCTTTCATCATTGTATAGGCATTTTCACACATTTTATGATGCACCATTACATCCTTTCCATTTCTAAAAGCAACAATCTCATCATTTAACTTTGGATGACAACAATGATCAAAAAAACAAGACGATAATGAAAAATTTGAATAAAATACTAGATTTTCAAATTTATACTCTTTAAGACTAACTTGTTGAAGCTTCATCCTTGCGAATAATCCAAGTTCATTTTTTACAGTTGTTTGTATCATCTTTTTAAGATGTTTTAAATGATCTAAATTTTCGACAACTTTATAAACTTTTGATTGTGGATATTTTTCCAAAATATTATCTGCATATCTTGAAAATATTGTATTTACTATATTTTGACCATTGATAATATCAATTTGTTTATGTCTATTTTGACATAAAATTCTAATCCCTTTTTTTGCTTTAGTTGTTTTTACAATATTCATCCATGAACACCGTACAATTGTTTCATCAGTTTTATTTATGGAAACAATATCTCCACTACTAAGTTCAGTAATAAGAGGTTTTCTCACTTTATTTATAAAACAATCAACTGCTTTATTCCCAAGGTCAGTATGAATCATATATGCAAAATCATATGCGCATGAACCTCTTGGCATTTTGAACAATTCCCCTTTTGGAGAATAAACAATAATCTCTTCATAAAACAATTCTTTCTTCGCTTCATCATAAAATTCTTCAAGATTTTCATTATCCATTTCTAAAGTATGTAACCATTTTAAATTTGGTTCTTTAAAATTAGTGTTTCCATTTTTGTACTTCCAATGAGCAGCAACACCAAATTCTGCAATTTTATGCATATCTTTTGTTCTTATTTGAATTTCAAAAATCTTTGTATTATGAAAAACTGTTGTATGTATAGTTTGATAGCCATTTTCTTTTGGGATTGCAATATAATCTTTAAATCTAGAAATCAATGGCATATAAGTTGTGTGAATATGTCCTAATACCTTATAACATTCTAATGGTGTATTTGTAATAATTCTAATAGCTAAAAGGTCAAGAACTTCATCAATAGTCACACCTTTTCTTTGAATTTTAAGATAAATTGAATAATAATGTTTTATTCTACTATAAATTTTAATATTTCCATTAAAATCATCTTTTAAAACACTATTCACATTTTCTATAAATTGGTCAAATGTATTTTGAATTTTATCTTGATAATTTTTAATATAGTCATCTATTTTTTTATACTCATTTGGATAAATATAAAAAAAAGATAAGTCCTCAAGTGTATTTTTTATAGCAGACATACCAAGTCTATGAGCAATAGGAGCATAAACGACAAGAGTTTCTTCAGAAATTCTAAATCTTTTTTCGTCACTCAGGGCATCAAGGGTAAGCATATTGTGTATTCTATCAAAAAGTTTAACAAGTAAAACTCGTACATCTTCAATAGATGCAATTAACATTTTTCTAAATGTCATTGCAGATTTTAATAACTTATCTCTTTCTTTACTATGTGTAAATTCTGTTGTTCTAATCTCTGTAATTTTTGTCAAACCATCAACAATATTAGCTACATCAAGGCCAAATAGTTCTTTTATATCATTAAGAGTATAAGAAGTGTCTTCAACTACATCATGTAATAAAGCTGCAATTACCATCGACTCATCATTACTATATGTCGCTGTGATTGCTGCTACTAATATTGGATGAACAACATAAGGTTCACCACTTTTTCTCACTTGATTTTTGTGTGCTTCAATACAGAACGGTATTGCACTGCTAATTAACGGTGTAAGCTCAATTGCACTACTAAGAGCATCAATAGCATCATCTATACTATTGATATTTTTTATTGAAGATAAATATTTTTCCAAACGTCAGATGTTATAAGATTATTTTTTAAATCCATCTATTACTAACAAACCTTTTGCAATTTCATGTATTGCAATATGTGTATATTTCATATTTCTTAGAATATTACTGTCTAGCAATGGTTTAGCACCATTACTTAATTCATCTGCTCTTTGTCCAACAGCAAGTGCTAATACATATCTATCATTTCCAACTTTTTCTAATGCTTTTGCTAAAATTTCTTCTATTCTCATCATTTTTTCTCCCTTATTTTACTATAGAACATTTACTATAGTCACCATTGACTATTTGAAATAAATTCCCTTTTTCATTCATATTTGCAACAACAATTGGTAGCTTATTATCTTTTGCTAAAGCAATTGCCGTATCATCCATAACCTTAATATGATCTTGTAATGCTTCATCATATGAAATAACATCTAATTTTACAGCATCAGGATATTTCATAGGATCTTTATTATAAACACCATCAACTTTTGTAGCTTTTATAAGCATAGAAGCTTCTATTTCTGTCGCTCTTAATGTTGCAGCTGTATCCGTTGTGAAATATGGATTTCCTGTACCAGCTGCAAAAATCACTACTCTTTTTTTCTCAAGATGTCTTTTCGCTCGTCTTACAATGAAAGTTTCTGCAATTTGTTCCATTTTTATTGCAGTTTGAAGTCTTGCCTCAAGACCAATATGTTCAAGTGCTTCTTGCATTGCTATTCCATTTACAACTGTAGCAAGCATTCCCATATAATCTCCACTTGTTCGTTTGATAATTCCATCTGCAGCAGCACTAACACCTCGAATAATATTACCACCACCAATAACTATACCAACTTCAATATCATTATCAACTAATTGTTTAATCTCATTTGCAATATATGCCAATATCTGGGTATCTATTCCATAACCACCTACACCAGCTAATGCTTCACCAGAAAATTTTACTAGTACCCTTTTTTTCATACATATCCCCAATTAAAATTTTTGCATTATATCTTTTTTATACTAACTCTTTCATAAAATAATATATTCTTCAGATAAGTTCATTCAAGTTGCCTCAATAAAATATAATTATCACTTGTATAGAAAGTTTTCAATAGGAACTTGCTATATAAATTATAAAATTAAAAAAAAATTTTATTTATCCAAAAAAAAAGAGACTTTAAAAGTTGGCGGCGACCTACGTTTCCACAACTGAAAGCTGCAGTATTATCGGCGATGAGAATCTTGACTGCCAGGTTCGATATGGGGCTGGGTATTTCCTTCTCTCTATAAC
>RRZT010219671.1_pt1 | contig 17680 bp, 19 predicted proteins | sample 2165551 | NCBI WGS metagenome assembly RRZT01 (sample SAMN10456910, study PRJNA506462) | wastewater metagenome | biome: wastewater; feature: sludge; material: wastewater sludge; isolation source: wastewater sludge with Escherichia coli K12::gfp cells carrying plasmid... | place: USA: Moscow, Idaho...
CCCAGATCGCGCAAAGCACGGTCAGCAGATCGGGCCAGCCCATGCCAAGCGCCGTGGCCCGCGCCATCAGCGCCGCGCGCAGCGGCGACAGGTCGTGTTCAGCGAAAAGCGCCTCGGTCGGATAGTTCTCGGATCCCTTGCGCAGGATCCGGGGCGGCGGCGCATGGGCCAGAATCTGTGCCCAGTGCCCGCCATCGGCCGCATGGCGCGGGCCGGCGCGGTAATCGGTTTCCTCGTTCAGGTAATCGCCGAACGCGCCCAGACGCGGCCCCGCATCGCCGCCGGTCAGCCGGGCGGCGTAATGGGCGGCGCAGCGGCGCTCGATCAGGCCCATGCCATAGCCGTCCACGGCGATATGATGGCCGCGATTGAGCCAGATGTGATGGTCCTCGGCCAGCCGGATCAGCCATTGCGCAAAGATCGGCTGCGTCAACAGATCCAGCCGCGCCTCCATGTCCGCCTGCATCAGCGCGAAGGCGTGATCCCGGCCATCCGCCCGCCCGCAAAGGTCGATCCGCCGCAATGCGGGTGCCCGGGCGGGGTCGATGCGCTGGCGCGGCTGCCCGTCGGGATCGACCGCGAGCCCAAGGGCCATGACATCGGTTTCCGCGATGGTCTCGGCGATCGCGCCGGCCAGCGCGCCGGTGTCGCAGAGGCCGCGCAATTCGATCGCATGCGCCACGGTCGAAACCGGGGTGTCCGGATGCAGGCGAAACTCTTCCCAGAAATCCAGCTGGGCTAGCGTCAGCGGCAGCCAATGCGTATCAGGGCTTTGATCAGACATGAAAATCCTGTCCCTCGTGGCGGGGCTTGGGTGTCGTGAACGGGTCGGCTGGCTGATCCGGGGCCGCTGGGGCGCCCTTGGCTTGCGCCGCGTGAGAAAGCCCGGTACAGATACCTGACAATTTAACTTGGTCAAGATGCCCGTCAGGGCCGGACCGCAGAAATCTTGAGCAGCAGGCCTTCCCATGATCGAATTCAGCCCATGGCCACCGGAATTTGCCGACCGTTATCGCGCGGCCGGATATTGGATCGACCAGCCCCTGACCCGCATCCTTGAAACGCAGCTGGTCGTCGACCCGACGGCCGAGGCGCTGATCTGTGGCGACCGCCGTTTCAGCTATGCCGATCTGGACCGGCTGTCGCGCAACCTGGCCGCGCGGCTGGCGCGGGCCGGGCTGGGGCGGGGGGATGCGGCGCTGGTTCAGCTGCCCAATGTGGCCGAGTTCTATATCGTCTTTTTCGCCCTGTTGCGGATCGGGGTCGCGCCGGTCAATGCGCTGTTCAGCCATCGCCGGCTGGAACTGTCGTCCTATGCCGCGCAGGTCGCGCCGCGTGCCGTCATCGCCAGCCGCGCGCATGAGCTGTTTCGCGACGACGCCTTTGCCGATGAGCTGCGCGCGGGCGGGGTCGAACATCTGCTCTTTCTGGGCGAGGATGCGCCGGCGCATAGTCTGGCGTATTGGCTGGAACCGGGATGTGATCTGCCGCAAGATGCCGGCCCGACCCCGGCCGATCAGGTCGCCTTTTTCCAGCTTTCGGGCGGCAGCACCGGCACGCCCAAGCTGATCCCGCGCACCCATAACGACTATGATTATTCGATCCGCGCCAGCGTCGCGATCTGTGGCGTGACGGCGGCGACGCGGTTTCTATGCGCGCTGCCTGCGGGGCATAATTTCACCATGAGCTCGCCGGGCGTGCTGGGGGTGTTTCATGCCGGCGGCACCGTCGTCATGGCGCCAAGCCCCGAGCCGCTGACCTGTTTCGGGCTGATCGCGCGCGAAGGCGTGACCATGGCGCCGCTGGTGCCGCCCGCCGTCGCGCTGTGGCTGCGCGCGGTCGAGGACGATCCCGCCCGCCGTGCGCAACTGATTACGCTTGAGACGATGCTGGTCGGCGGCGCCAATTTCGCCGAGGCGACGGCGCGGCGCGTCCCCGAGCTTTTGGATTGCCGGCTGCAACAGGTCTTTGGCATGGCCGAGGGGCTGGTCAATTACACCCGCCGCGACGATCCGCCCGGGATCGTCTTTGCCACGCAGGGCCGCCCGATCAGCCCCGATGACGAAATCCGTGTGCTGGACGGCGATGGCCGGCCTGTTCCCGATGGCACGCCCGGGGCGTTGGCCACGCGCGGCCCCTATACCTTCCGCGGCTATTATCGCAGCCCCGAACACAATGCCGAAGCCTTTGACAGCGAGGGATTTTATCATTCGGGCGATGTCGTGGTGCGCCAGAACGGCTATCTGCGCGTCGTCGGCCGTATCAAGGACCAGATCAATCGCGGCGGTGAAAAGATCGCCGCCGAGGAAATCGAGAACCTGTTGCTGCGCCATCCCGACATCACCCATGCCGCGCTGGTTTCCGTGCCCGATGCGCATCTGGGCGAAAAAAGCTGCGCCTTTCTGGTGATGCGGCAGGGTGCCGAACGGCTGAGCCCGCCCGCCCTGCGCCGGCATCTGCTGGAACTGGGCGTGGCCGAATACAAGCTGCCCGACCGTTTCCGGTTTGTCGATGCGCTGCCGCTGACGGCGGTGGGCAAGATCGACAAGCGCAGCCTGCGCGACAGCCTGGCTGCGGTGAATGCCTGAGCCGCGAATGCATGAAAGGATGACCATGGACATCGCCCAGAAAGCCCGGATCGACCGCGACTGGCTGACCGCCCGCGCCCAACAGCTGATCGAGGATGATTGCGACATCGACCCGGCCGAAAACCTTGTCCTTTACGGGCTGGATTCCATCGCCGTGATGACGTTTTCGGCCGAGCTGAAGCAGATGGGCGTCGAGGCCAGTTTTGAGGAACTGGCGCGCGAGCCTTCGCTTGAGAATTGGTGGGCGCTGATCTCGTCCCGGCTTTAGGCCGGCACGGCAGCCCCCTCAGGCGCGCAGGGTCGCGCCGCCATCGACGAACAGGTCGGCCATGGTGACATGGCCCGCCTGATCCGACAAAAGAAACATCACCGCATCGGCGATGTCCTGTGGCGTCGCCAGCTTTTTCAACGGGATGCCGGTGCGGAAATGATCAAGGCTGCCTTCGATCACCGCGCGTTCGCCGGCCCCGCCATCATTGGCCCACATGCCCGTCTGCATCGGCGTCAGGGTCGATCCGGGCGCGACCACGTTGCAGCGCACGCCCCGCGCCGCCAGTTCCAGCCCCAGACAGCGGATCAGCATGGTCACCGCCGCCTTGGACGCCGCATAGGCGCCCATGTTCATCCGCGGCACATTGGCGGCATTCGAGCTTACCGCGACAATCGCGCCGGCGCCGTGCCGCGCCATCGCGCGCCCCATGGCGCGGGTCACGTTGAAGGTGCCGGTGGTGTTGATCTCGATCACGAGCGCCCAGTCCCCGGCCGCCATGTCCAGCAGCGGTGCCATGGCCAGCACGCCGGCCGCATGAACGCCCAGGGCCAGCGGGCCGTGGCTGGCCTCGATCCCGGCGATCAGCGCCTCGGCCCCCGCCGCGTCGCGCACGTCCAACGGCCGGGTGATCACGCCATCGGGCGGCGGGTCGGCGGCCAGCGCCGCCTCGGTATCGGTCGCGACGACGCGCGCGCCCGCGTCCCGCAGGCTGCGGGTGATGGCCCGGCCGATGCCGCCGGCCGCGCCGGTGACAAGCGCGGTTTTCCCTTCAAATCCGCTCAGGCGCATGCCGTCATCCCCCCGGGCGCCAGGGTCGCCAGCGCCTGATCCGTGCTCAGCGCCACACCGCAGGTCGCGGCGATCCACGCCATCGCCATGTCATGCTTGTCGCGCGAAAAATCGGCCTGTGCGTCGGCGACGGCAAAGGTCTCGATGTCGCGCTGAAAGGCCTCGACGGCGGTGGCGAGACAGCCGATATGGGCATAAATCCCACAGATCATCAGCTGATCGCGCCCCCGCGCCCGCATCAGCGTTTCCAGATTGGACCGCTGAAACGCGCTGTAGCGGTGCTTGACCAGCACGATATCGCCCGCCGCCGGGGCCAGTTCGGGCAGGATCTCTTCGTGTTCGGGGGTGGCGCTCATGCCGGGGCCCCACAGATCCGCCTGAAGCCCGCGATCGGGGCGGAACTGGTCGCCCTTTTGCGCGGTGTAAAAGACCGGCACCCCGGCCGCGCGCGCGCCCAGGATCAGCCGCGCCATATTCGCCGTGGCCGGGGCCAACGGCGCGTCATCTTGCGCAAAGGGGCGACAGAAATAGCGCTGCATGTCATGGACCAACAGCGCCAGCCGGTCGCGTTCGGGACGCCACGGCCCGCGCGGTTCCGGCAATTCGGTGGCGGCGGGCAGGTCATAGGGGGCGATGCGGGGCAAGGCCATCAGGTCGTTTCTCCGTCAATGTTCAAACGTCGCCGGTGTTCAGGCATCAGCGGTCAGGCCGACCAGTCCCGCATCCGCCGGCAGGCCAAGCGCGGCCAGCAGGGCGCCGAATTTCGCGCCGGTCTCGGCCGCCTCGGCCATCGGATCCGAGCCGGGGACGATCCCCGCCCCGGCATAAAGCCGCGCGCTGGTGCCGCTGATCTCGGCGCAGCGGATGGCGACATACCAAGCACCATCGCCGCGCGCATCGCACCAGCCGACCGCGCCCGCATAGAAATCCCGCGCCACCGGTTCCAGCGCGCGGATCACATCCGCCGCCCGCGCCGTCGGCACGCCGCAAACCGCCGGCGTCGGATGCAGCGCCGATGCCAACAGCACCGCAGGCATGTCCGCATCCCGCAGCCGCCCCTCGATCCGGGTGCCCAGATGCCACATGCTGCGCGTCGAGGTGACACAGGTGCCCTCGGGACAGCCCAGCTTATCGCAATAGGGGGTCAGCGTGTCCAGAATCGCCTCGACCACCAGCGCATGTTCGCGGTGGTCCTTGCCCGATTGCGCCAGCGCATCGGCGGCGGCGCGGTCCAGCGCGGGATCCGCCTGTCGCCGCGCCGAACCGGCCAGCGGATGCGACAGCACCCGGCGACCGGTCTTTTCGATCAGCAGTTCGGGCGTCGCCCCGCAAAGCAGCCGGCTGGGGCCGGCATCCATCTGTGGCAAGGCCACCTGAAACGCGGTCACGCTGTCATCCGATGCCAGCCGCGTCAGCAAGGCGTCGACCGGCACCGGACTTGCGGATTCGATCAGCAGGCTGCGGGCCAGAACGACCTTTTCCAAGGCCTCTGGCGTGCCCGCCCCGGCCGCCATGATGTCAAGCGCGCGGGCCACGGCACGGGCATAGGCGCGCGCATCGGGTTCGGCCGTCAGCCGCCATCCCGCCAATTTCAGCGGCGCGAGCGCCGGCGCGGGCAGCGTCGCGGCCGCCCATTCGCCCTGGCACAGCCACAGGCAATCGGCCCCGTCGCGATCGAAAGGCAGCGCCCCCCCGATCAGCGCATCGGGCGCCGCGCCCGACAGGGCGTCCCCGATCCGCGCCGCCAGCGTTTCCGAGGTGCCGCGCGCCAAAGCCTGCACGCGCCCCCGGCCGGCGACGCGGCCGCCGGGTCCGTCAAAGCTGAACGGTGCAGAGGTCAGGTTCGGCGCGGCCAGATGCCGGGGCGAATGGGGCAAGCGAATGTTCATGTGCGATCTCGTTGATGTCATGATTTTCGCCCCGTCAGGGGCCAGAAATCCCGGTAGCTTGCCGATCCGCCCGCGCATGCCACGACGGGCACGGGGCGGCTCGCCATGGGTCGCCTGGCTGCCGGGGCGCAACTTCTCAAAGGGGTTCAGAAAAGGCAAGTGAAAAGATCAGGTATTCCCCGAGGGCAGGTCAGCCATGCGATGCAAGGTGTCGCGGAACCGTCCGGCGGCTGGTGTGTTTTCCCAGCGAACAGCCGGGGAAGCGCATGAACGATCAGACCGTGCCCGCCATCGACGAACAGGCCTTCGACCTGTCCCGCGCCCGGGTGCGCGCCATCGTGAACATGGGGTCGGGTCGCGGCGCCGGCGGCGATATCGCCGACCGGCTGGACCGGGCCCTGCGCGCGCGGGTCGCCGCGCTGGACATTCGCAGCACCGAAAAGGGCGCCGATCTGACCGGGATGGCCGAAGAGGCCGTCGCCGACGGGATCGACCTGATCATCGCGGCCGGCGGTGACGGCACCCAGGCCGCCATCGCCAGCGCCATCGCCGGCACCGATACGGCGATGGCGGTGATCCCGGGTGGAACCTTCAACTATTTCGCCCGCGATCTGGGATCGGGCGAAACCCTGGACGAGGCGCTCAGGATATTTGACGCGCCGCGCCTGCGCCATGTCCATGTCGGCGATGTGAACGGGATGCTGTTTCTCAACAATATCAGCTTTGGCGCCTATCCCGAAATCCTCAGGCGCCGGGAAAGCATCTATCGCCGCTGGGGCCGGTCGCGGGTCGCGGCCTATTGGTCGGCCGTCGTCGCCCTGTGGAGCCTGCGCCACCCCCTGACCCTGACCGTGCGCACCGATGGTCAGACACGCAGTTTCACCACCGCGCTGGCCTTCGTGGCCAAAAGCGCCTTCCAGCTTGAAACCTTCGGCCTCGAAGGCGCCGACCGCGTGCGCGAGGGGCATCTGGCGCTGTTGGTGGCGCGGGCGCAAAGGCCCGGGCCGCTGATCCGCGCGGCGCTGCGGCTCGCCTTCGGGAAAACGGCGCGCTATTCGGATTTCGACCTGATCTGCGCCGATGACATGCACATCAAAGCCACGCCCGCGCATGAATATATCGCCCATGACGGCGAAAAGACCTGGATGGATTCCCCCTTCCATGTCCGCGTGCGCCACCATGCGCTGAAAGTTCTGGTCCCCGGAAAGCCGACCGGGCAGGATAGGGCATGACCCGTATCCTGTTGCTTTCGGACCTGCATTTCGGCTTTGAACGCACGGCCCTGATCGAACCCCTGCTGGACAGGGTCAATGCCGCGCGCGCCGATCTGGTGGTGGTCAGCGGCGATCTGACGCATCGCGGCCGCTCGGCTCAGTTCGCGGCCGCCGCGGCGTTCCTGCGCCGGATCGAGGCGCCGCTGATCGCGGTGCCCGGCAATCACGATATCCCGCTCTTCAAGCTGACCTCGCGGCTGATGCGGCCCTATCGCCGCTATCGCCGCGCCATCGCCGAACAGCTCGAGCCGGTGGGCCATGTCGGCAATATCCGCGTTCAGGGCGTGAACAGCGTCGACCCGATGGCCTGGCAACGCGGCGTGATCACCCCGGCACAGGTCGCGCGCGTGATCTCGGGGCTGGATCCCGCCTGCATCAATATCGTCGCTCTGCACCACCCGATGCAGCAACGCCCCGAGGTGGACAAGGCCCTGATGGAGAACGCCCCCGAGGCGCTGGATGCGCTGCGCACGGCCGGCGTCGATCTGGTGCTCAGCGGCCATCTTCACATCTGGTCCATCGGGGCCTTTCTCGGTCCCGACGGCGGCCCGACCCTGCAAATTCAGGCCGGCACCGCACTTTGCGCCCGCCCCGGCGACATCCAGAACGAATTCGCGATCCTCGATTTCGATGGACCGGATCTGATCGTCACGCGCCATATCGCACCCATGTCCGAACCGGGTTTCGGCCCGCCGGTCACCCTGCGCTTCACCCGCCGGACGGGCCTCTGGCACCCCGCCTGACGCGCGGCTTTCTTCTTCATCCAAATATCCCGGGGGACGCGCCGCAAGGCGCGGGGGGCAGAGCCCCCGACACCCGCGAACGCCATTCCCCCGGGAAACCGCCTGCTCAGCCCTTGGCCTCGATGCGGAACCGCGTCCCCCAGGGATCGCTGAATTCCGTATCCCCCAGCGCGCGCATCCCGGCGGCATCGGCCTGAAGCACGACCTCGGCAAGACCGGTCGCATCCGCGCTGCGCCGTCCTGCGCCCCGGCTGTTCCAGATATTCCCGGCCAGATGGTGGTGATAACCGCCCGAGGCGAAAAAGCTGGCGCCAAAGACATGCGCGCTGCGATCCATATGCAGGGTATTCATATAGAATGCCTCGGCCTGTCCGACATCGCCGACCTGCAAATGGACATGGCCGATCACGCTGTCCTCGGGCGCACCGCGCCAGGGCCTGTCCCCCGCCGCCATCACCCCTTGCAGGTCCAGCCGCACGGTATCCATTTCCACCTCGGTACCGTGCCGCGTCCAGCTGTCGCGCGGCCGGTCGGCATAGACTTCGATGCCATTGCCTTCGGGGTCGCGCAGATAGACCGCCTCGCTCACCAGATGGTCGGACGCGCCGTCCAGCCGCTGCCCGGTTTCGGCGATCATCCGCAACCAGCTGCCCAGGGCCTGCCGGTCGGGCAACAGAAAGGCGGTGTGAAACAGCCCCGCCTCATTGGGGCGGAATCGCGCGGCCGGATCGCGCCGCAATTCCACAAGCGGCCGCGTGCGCGCGCCCAGAACCAGCGTTTCGCCATCGCCCGACAGCCGTGTCAAGCCGATCACATCCTGATAGAAATCCCCGACCCGCGCCAGATCCTTGACGGTCAGAACGACCCGGCCGATCTGAATGGGGGCATCGCTTGTCGCCATTTTGGCCTCCTTGATGATTGCGGGACCGACCCGCGTCCTGAACGCCAAGATATGGCGCGGGGTTATGCCTGAAAATGGCATCAATTGGGGAATACAATCCCTGCATCGGCGATAATTCTGCCGGATTGCCTTCACCGCCCGCCCGGCGCATGATGCGGGATCCCAGAAAGCCACGATGCCCATGACACCCCGGACCAGCAAACCCCGGCCCCCCTCAGGCCGGCCCCCGAAAAATCAGCCCGCCCTGAAAGCCCGGCCCGCCACCCCGCCCGAGGCCGCGCCACTGGCCGCCGATCCCGCCCGGATGGAGCTTTTCGCCGTCGCCACCCCGGGGCTTGAGACCCCGCTGGCCGACGAGATCCGCGCCCTTGGCCACACGCCCGACATCCAGCCCGGCGGCATCGGCTTTACCGGCGGCTGGGCCGATATCTGGCGCGCCAATCTGCGGCTGCGGGGGGCCACGCGGATTCTGGCGCGCATCGGCGCCTTTCGCGCCATGCACCCGGCCCAGCTGGACAAGCGCGCGCGCCGCTTTCCCTGGGCCGACTGGCTGCGCCCGGACGTCCCGATCCGCATCGAGGCGACCAGCCGCAAATCCCGCATCTATCACGCCGGCGCCATCATCCAGCGGTTCGAAGCCGCGATCCGCGACAGCCTCGGCGCCCCGATCGCCGACGATGCGCCCGTCACGCTGAAAATCCGCATCGAGGACGATCTTTGCACGATCAGCCTCGATACATCGGGGGAATCGCTGCACAAGCGCGGCCATAAACAGGCGGTCGGCAAGGCGCCGATGCGCGAAACCATGGCCGCGATGTTCCTGCGCGAATGCGGCTTTGACGGGCGCGAGCCGGTGCTGGATCCGATGTGCGGCTCGGGCACCTTTGTCATCGAGGCGGCCGAGATCGCGGCCGGGCTGGCACCCGGACGGCTGCGCGGTTTTGCCTTTAAACAGCTGCCCGGTTTCGACCCACAGGCATGGGCGGCGCTGCGCACGGGCGCGGCAACGACCCCGCCCCTGACCTTTTACGGCCGCGACCGCGATCCCGGCGCGATCCGCATGAGCCATGAGAATGCCGAACGCGCCGGGGTCGGCGGCTGGACCGATTTCCAGACCTGCGCCTTTGCCGATCTGACCCGCCCCGAAGGCCCGCCGGGACTGGTGATGATCAACCCGCCATATGGCGCGCGCATCGGCAACAAGGGGCCGCTTTTCGGCCTGCACGCGGCGATGGGCGAGGTGCTGCGCAGCCGCTTTCGGGGCTGGCGCGTCGGGCTTGTGACCAGTGAGCCGCAACTGGCCCGCGCCACCGGTCTGCCGTTTCGCGATCCCGGCCCCTATGTCGCCCATGGCGGGCTTAAGATCCGGCTGTTCCAGACCGGCCCGCTCTGACGCGGCCTCAATCTTTGCCGTGCCGCCGCGCCGCCTTGCGCGCCGGCCAGCGGGGCAGGGCGGGCACGATCAGCTCGGCCCCCGGCGGCAATTCGGCGGCCAACCGGATCAGGTCGCCGCGCGCCATGGCGATGCAGCCGGCGGTCGGGAAACCCGGCCTGCGCCATTGATGCAGAAAGATCGCCGATCCGCGCCCCGGCTCGGCCTCGGGATAGTTCCAATCCGTCACCAGCACGATGTCATATAACGGATCGGCGCGGCGCAGCGCCTCGTGGCTGGGGCCAAAGGGCGCGCGCACGCCGTGGTTATAGGCGGGGTGATCGGGATCGTCGCACCACAGATCGCCGGGCAAGATGGGCCGCGCCCAGCCGGCCGGGCAGGCCAGGCGGTCGGGGCGATAGAGCATGCCAACGATGCGATGCCGGCCCGCCGGGGTGGCGCCGTCACCCTCGCGCTTGCTGGTGGTGATGCCGCCGCGCCCGACGCTGCATGCGATGACCCGCCGCCCCGCCCGCAGCCCCATGGGCGTCAGAACCAGCCTCACAGCAGATGCCCGGATTTCGCCGCCTTCACATCCAGATAGCCGGTATTGTGACGGTTGCGCGGGGTGATCAGGGGCACCCGCTCGGCGACCTTGATGCCCTGACCTTGCAGCATTTCGACCTTGCGCGGGTTGTTGGTCATCAACCGCACCGCGTCAAAACCCATCTCGCGCAGGATGCCCGCGCCGATGCGGAAATCGCGCTCATCGTCGTCAAAACCCAGACGGTGATTGGCCTCGACCGTGTCAAATCCCTGATTTTGCAGGGAATAGGCGCGCATCTTGTTGGCCAGGCCGATCCCCCGACCCTCCTGGTTCAGATACAGAAGCACCCCCGCCCCGGCCTGACCCATGGCATTCAGCGCCGCATGCAATTGCGGTCCACAGTCGCATTTCAGACTGCCCAGCACATCGCCGGTGAAACAGGCCGAATGCAGCCGCGCCAGAACCGGCTGATTGCGGGCCGGGGCGCCGATCTCGACCGCGTAATGTTCGGTCGTGCCATCGTCGGGCCGAAAGATGTGCAGTTTCGAGTTTTCCGCCGACAAAAGCGGCAGCCGCGCGGCGGCGACCGGGGCCATCGCCGCCTCGGCGGCAAGCTGCGCCAGCGCCGGTCCGGGCGCCATGCGCGTCAGCCCCTCGGGGGGATCGGAAACCGGCACCATCAGCATCGCCGGCAAAAGCTGCGCCGATTTCGCAAGCGCGATGGCCGCGCGATGGGGTTGGACATCGCCGCCCCGGGCGCTGCGGAACGGCCCCTTCATCGGCGTCATCAGATCGCCCGCCGGATCGGCCAGCGCCAGGGGCCAGCCCGCATCCGCATCGTTGGGCACCTCGATCCGGGCGATGTCGCCGTCATAGACCCGCGCCTTCAGCGTCTCGGCGCGCCAGCCCGTCAGTGCCAGAACCGCCGGCCCCAAGGCCAGCATCGCGGCCATGCGCTCGGGGGTGACAGTCTCGGCCGCGGCGGCCAGATGGTCGCCGATCACGACCGGAAGGCCCATGCGCAGATCGGCACGCGCGCGTGCAAGGGTCTCGGTCAGGGTGGGAATAAGGCTCATGGCACCGGCTGGATTGAAACAAACTGAAACATAAGGCGGATTTCCGACAACTCCATGTGAGAATTGCTGCAATGCTCTGGACGTGGGGCCTCGGCATTATCACGTTTCGGCCATAACGCCAAAGGAGGCAAGAATGGCCGGACTGAAAAAGATCCTGTTGGTCGATGACGAAGAGGACCTGCGCGAGGCGCTGGCCGAACAATTGGCCGCCACCGAGGATTTCGAGGTTTTCGAGGCCGGCAGCGGCGCCGAGGCGGTCGAGCGCAGCAAGGGCGCGATCTTTGATCTGGTGGTGCTGGATGTCGGCCTGCCCGATACCGACGGACGCGAGCTGTGCAAAAGGCTGCGCAAACAGGGGGTGAAATGTCCCATCGTCATGCTGACCGGGCATGATACCGATGCCGATACCATCCTGGGTCTGGATTCGGGGGCGAATGACTATATCACCAAGCCCTTCAAGTTTCCGGTGCTGCTGGCGCGTCTGCGCGCCCAGTTGCGGACCCACGAACAGTCCGAGGATGCGATCTTTCAGCTTGGCCCCTATACGTTCAAGCCGTCGATGAAGATGCTGATCGACGCCAAGGAACGCAAGATCCGCCTGACCGAAAAGGAAACCAATATCCTGAAGTTTCTCTATCGGGCGCAGGATGGCGTGGTGCCGCGCGATATCCTGCTGCACGAGGTCTGGGGCTACAATGCCGGCGTGACCACGCATACGCTGGAAACCCATATCTATCGCCTGCGCCAAAAGATCGAACCCGATCCCTCGAACGCGCGGCTTCTGGTCACGGAATCGGGCGGCTATCGGTTGGTCGCCTGAAAAGACGCAAACTGGGAACCTGCGGCGCCGCAGCCGGTTCCTTATCCCAAGCCCAGTGGTCGGTGGATGCGGCCACAAACAAGACCCGGCCCCGCCTGATCGGTGGCCGGGTTTTTTCGTCCCCGTTCCGACACGGGGGACTTCGCGTCCCCCGGACCCCCTGCGGGATATTTGGACATGAAAGAAGTCGGCCGGGGCCTCGCCTGATCGGGATTACGGCTTGCATTCTTCCATGCGGAAATATCCTCGGGGGGTTCGGGGGGCGAAGCGCCCCCGTGCGACGGCGATGGACAAGACCGGGATCGCGCCCTAGGGTCCGCCCCTGATCAAAGGAGCGCCCATGTTCACCATCGCCACCTGGAACATCAATTCGGTCCGCTTGCGCGAGGCGCTTGTCGCGCGGTTTCTGGGCGAGGAAGCCCCCGATATCCTGTGCCTTCAGGAAATCAAGAGCCCGGTCGACAAGATCCCGCTCGATGCGTTTCGTGCCCTTGGGTATCGCTATATCGTGGCGCGTGGCCAAAAGGGCTATAACGGCGTCGCGATCCTGTCGAGGTTGCCCATCGAGGATGCGGGCGATCGCGATTATGCCGGGTTGGGCCATGCCCGTCATGTCGCGGCGCGGCTTGAGAACGGGGTGACCATTCACAACTTCTATGTGCCGGCGGGCGGCGACATTCCCGACCGTGAACAGAACGTCAAGTTCGGCCAGAAGCTCGATTTCCTGACCGAGATGCGCGACGTCTTTCACGCCGATGCGCCGCAACGCTCGATCATGGTGGGCGATCTGAACATCGCCCCGCGCGAGGATGACGTCTGGTCGCACAAGCAATTGCTCAAGATCGTCAGCCATACCCCGATCGAGGTCGAGCATCTGGGCGCGGCGCAGGATGCCGGGAAATGGGTGGATATCACCCGCAAGGATATTCCCTCGGGGCTGCTTTACAGCTGGTGGAGCTATCGCGCCAAGGATTGGGACGCGGCCGACAAGGGGCGGCGGCTGGATCATATCTGGGCCACGCCCGATATCGCCAATGCCGGCCATGGCAGCCGCATCCTGCGTCCTGTGCGGGGATGGGAACAGCCCAGCGACCATGTTCCGGTTCTGGCGAGTTTCGATCTTTAGGCCCGCTGTTGACATGGCGGGCGCGGCTCTCCGGGCGGCCGGCGGCGCGTCCCGCCCGATCTTGCATCGGGGCCTCGGCTGCTCCATCTAGGGGGCAACCCGTCCGCAAGAGGATTTCCGATGCTTGAGCTAGGCTCCGCCCCCGCTGAGAATACCCCCGCCGATATCATCAAGGACGTGACCGAGGCGACCTTTATGGCCGATGTCGTCGACGCCTCGATGACCGTGCCGGTGATCGTCGATTTCTGGGCGCCGTGGTGCGGCCCGTGCAAGACCCTTGGCCCCCAGCTCGAGGCCGAGGTCGCCCGTCACAAGGGCCGCGTCCGCATGGCCAAGATCAATGTCGACGAGAACCAGATGATCGCGGGTCAGCTGCGCGTGCAGTCGATTCCCACCGTCTATGCGTTCTTTCAGGGCCAGCCGGTCGATGCCTTTCAGGGTGCGATTCCGCAAAGCCAGATCAAGCAATTCGTCGAGAAGCTGGTGGCGATGGGCGGCGATGATGGCGGTCTGGCCGAGGCGCTGGACGCGGCCGAAGCCATGCTGAGCGAGGGCGCGGCCGAGGATGCGGCCGAGACATTTGCCGCCATTCTGGGCGAAGAGCCGGAAAACCCGCAGGCCTGGGGCGGTCTGGTCCGCGCCCATCTGGGGGCCGGCGATCCCGACAAGGCGGCCGAGGCGCTGTCGCAGGTTCCCGACGCGGTCGCCTCTTCTGCCCCGGTCGAGGCCGCGCGCGCGCAGCTGCAATTGGCGCGGCAGGCCGCGAATGCCGGTCCTCTGGACGATCTGCGGGCAAAGGTTCAGGCCGATCCCGGCGATCAGCAGGCGCGGTTCGATTACGCCACCGCCTTGCATGCGGCGGGCCAGGTCGAAGCCGCCATCGACGAGCTGCTTGAGGCATTCCGCCGCGACCGCGAATGGAACGAGGGCGCGGCCAAGGCCCAGCTCATCACCATTTTCGACGCGTTGAAGCCGACCGATCCGGTCGCGCAAAAAGGGCGCCGGCGGCTTTCCTCGCTGATCTTTGCGTAAGATGTCCAAGGGTTTCGACCTGCCGGATGCGATCGCGCTGTTCCCTTTGCCGGGGGCGGTGCTGATGCCGCGCACGCGGTTGCCGCTGCATATCTTCGAGCCGCGCTATTTGCAGATGGTCGAGGATGTTCTGAAAACCCCCACCCGGCTGATCGGGATGATCCAGCCGGTGGCGGGCGATGGCGACCGTCTGGCGGCGGTTGGCTCGGCCGGGCGGATCGTGGCGTTTTCGGAAATGGATGACGGCCGGCTGATGATCTCGCTGCGGGCGGTATCGCGGTTTCGCCTGATCGAACAGCGCCCGGGCTTTTCGCCCTATTTGCGCGGCGCGGTGGATTGGCATGGCTATGGGGCCGATCTTGCCTCTGAACCCGAACAGGATCCGGCCCTGTCGCGCGGCCCCTTCATGGCGCGTCTGGCGCGTTATCTGGAACGCAACGAGCTGTCGACCGACTGGGATTCCGCCAAGGCCTCGGATGACGAGACGCTGGTGAATTCGCTGGCCATGCTCTTGCCGCTGGCCCCCGAGGAAAAGCAGGCGCTGTTGGAATGCGCCACCCTGAGCGAGCGGCGCGCGCTGCTTGAGGGGCTTTTGGAATATGCGCTGCATGCCGGCGACCATGAGGAGACGATCCAGTGACCCCCACCGACGAACCCGCCGCCCGGGACGTGCCCGAACGCGGCTTTGACCGCCACATGCTTGAGGCGCTGGTCTGTCCGGTGACCCATGCGACGCTGCGTTATGACGCAGGCGCGCAGGAACTGATCTCGGAGGCGGCCGGTCTGGCCTTTCCGATCCGCGACGGCATCCCGATCATGCTGTTGAACGAGGCGCGCCAGATCAAGGCGTGACGCGCCGCGTGCCGTTTCGCAAGGGATCGCCCGTGGCCAGGAACAGCGGATGACAGCGGAAAGGGACAGCACATGGCCGTGCCCACCTCGAAAAATGAGCTTCTTGCCGCGATCTCAATCACATTCGACCGGCTCTGTACCGATCTTGCGCGCGTTCCCCATGACCGCGCGCATGAGGCATCGCTTGAAGGTCATGCGTCCGGGACGGTGATGAGCCCGGCCGATCTGATCGCCTATCTGATCGGCTGGAACGAGCTTGTCCTGAAATGGCTGGAACAGGACGATCGGGGTCTGGTCGTGGATTTTCCCGAAACGGGGTTCAAATGGACCCAGCTTGGCCCGCTGGCGCAGAAGTTTTATGCCGATTACCGGCATCTGGATTGGCCGGCGCTGCTTGATCGCTTGACTGTGGCCAAGATCCGGCTGGTCGACACCATTTCCGCGCGCCCGGAGGATGAGCTTTACGGGCGGCCATGGTACGGGAAATGGACAAAGGGCCGCATGATTCAGCTCAATACCTCGTCGCCATATGCCAATGCTCGCGCACGGATCAGGGCATGGCTCAGGGCGGGGCCTTAGAGCAGGGGATCGGGCCTGACCATGCCTTGCCCGGCAAAGCGGGCGGGCCGGGTCTATTCCTCGTGCCAGATCCGAAAATTGCGCCGGATCGCCGCCGTGGCGGCCCACCAGTCCGAGGCGCGCGTGCGGGTCTGATGCGCGTCAAAGGCGGCACGGTCGGCAAAGCGTTCCGCGACGCGCCAGATCATCGGATCACCGCTCTGGGTCACCTCGAATGACAGGCAGCCCGGCTCGGCGCGGGTCAGGCGGATATGTTCGGGCAGGTATTGGCGGACGATCGCCGCCTCGGCCGCCGAGGCACAGATCAGATCGCCGCTCAGACAGACCGTTCCACCCGTCGTCGTCCCGGTCATGGTTTCCCCCAGTTTGTGGCCCCGCCCATTTGCCGCGACAGGTTGGCCTTGGACCCTGTGCGGGTCAAGGGTGTCGGGGCGGCTATGTGGGGGGCGGCAGGCGCGCCGCGGTCTTTGGGGAGGCCGCGCGCCCGCCGGGCGATCAGATCTGACAGATTTCCGACCGCGTCAGGAACCGCATTTCGCGGCCATTATCCAGGCTGAACATGCCGCCGCGTCCGGGGATCGCGTCGATGATCAGGCGGGTATGTTTCCAGACCTCGTATTGGCTGGCCGAGATATAGACGGGCATGCCGCCGATCTCGCCCAGCTTGACGTCGCGTTCGCCGATGCGAAAGTCGCCTTGCGCATAGCACATGGGCGAGGATCCGTCACAACAACCGCCGGATTGGTGAAACAGCACCGGTCCGTGTTCGGCGACGATCTGGGCCAGCAGCTCCAGCGCGGCGGGGGTGGCGGTGACTTGATCCTCGTCCATGGTGGTCTCCCTTGTTCAGGCAGTAAGGTCCATGACCATGCGGCCCTCGATCTGGCCCTTGTGCATTTTGGCGAAAATGTCGTTGATGTCTTCCAGTTTCGCGCTGTGGACGGTGGCCTTGACCTTGCCCTGACCGGCGAAATCCAGCGATTCCTGCAAGTCCAGCCGCGTGCCCACGATCGAGCCGCGCACGGTGATCCCGTTCAGCACCATGCCAAAGATGTCCAGCGGGAAATCGCCCGGCGGCAGCCCGTTCAGCGCCACGGTCCCCCCGCGCGCGACCATGCCGATGGCCTGTTCAAAGGCCTTGCGGCCGACGGCGGTGACCAGCACGCCCTGCGCGCCGCCATCGGTTTCACGCTTGATCGTGGCGGCGGGGTTGGGATCGGTCGCGGCGTTCACGGTCACCGTCGCGCCCAGCTTGCGGGCAAAGGCCAGCTTTTCGTCGTCGATATCGACGGCGGCGACATTCATGCCCATGGCCTTGGCATATTGGACCGCCATATGGCCAAGGCCGCCGATGCCCGAAATCACCACCCAGTCGCCGGGCTTGGTGTCGGTCACCTTGAGCCCCTTATAGACGGTAACACCGGCGCAAAGGACCGGGGCGATTTCGATGAAACCGACATTGTCGGGCAGGTGACCCACATAATTCGGATCGGCCACGACATAATCGGCAAAACCGCCATTCACCGAATAGCCGGTATTCTGTTGTTGTTCGCAAAGCGTTTCCCAGCCGCCAAGGCAATGCCGGCAGCAGCCGCAGGCGGTGTAAAGCCACGGCACGCCGACGCGGTCGCCCTCTTTGATATGCTTGACGCCCTTGCCCACGGCAGAGACAAAGCCCACGCCCTCATGCCCCGGAATGAAGGGGGGATTGGGTTTCACCGGCCAGTCGCCTTCGGCGGCGTGAAGGTCGGTATGGCACACACCCGAGGCCTGGATCGCGACCTGGATCATGCCCGGACCCGGCTCGGGGATCGGCACCTC
>RRZT010515685.1_pt1 | contig 17676 bp, 15 predicted proteins | sample 2165551 | NCBI WGS metagenome assembly RRZT01 (sample SAMN10456910, study PRJNA506462) | wastewater metagenome | biome: wastewater; feature: sludge; material: wastewater sludge; isolation source: wastewater sludge with Escherichia coli K12::gfp cells carrying plasmid... | place: USA: Moscow, Idaho...
TTATTGTTTTTGTAACGGTAACGAGCCGCTTTACATAAACGAACACCATCAATAATAGAAGCGTGGTTTAATTCGTCCGAAATAATTGCATCTTCTTCTGTAAACAAAGGCTCAAAAACACCTCCGTTTGCGTCCAAAGCAGCAGCATATAAAATCGTATCTTCCATTCCTAAGAAATCAGCGATTTTCTTTTCTAATTGTTTGTGTACATCTTGCGTACCACAAATAAATCGAACCGATGACATTCCGTAACCGCGGTTATCTAACATTTTTTGAGAAGCCGAAATCACTTCTTTGTTGTCAGATAATCCTAAATAGTTATTTGCACAAAAATTAAGTAATGTTTTACCATTTTCTAATGTAATTTCTGCGCTTTGAGGAGAAGCAATGATTCGTTCTTTTTTGAACAAGCCTTGTTCTTCTAAATCATTCAATTGCGTTTTTAAGTGGTCTTGAAATTTATTGCTATACATAATAAATCACTTTTTGTTTTGATATGTTTCATACAAATATAAATGTTTACGGGCATATTTTTTGTATTTTTGTAAGACATAAAATTTAATTAGAGTGATTACCATACTAATCTTAATATTTCAGTATTATTTTCTAGGAAAACTTTTCAATAAAGATAAATTCAAACTTATATTAACCGTTATTGGATTATATTTTTTGGGTGTATTTGTAATTGCTTTAAATATTGCTTTATTAATGACAATGGGCGTTATAAAATCGACGTTACCAGAACTTATGGAGTCTAAATGGATGATGATTCCGGATTTAGTTCTATTCGTTCTTTTGTCATTTGTTTATTACAATTATTTAAAGCGAAAATGGACAATAGAAATGTTTTCTGCTGACATAGAAAAACGCAAAGAAGAAATTCTTCAAAATATTGAAGTTAATCAAAAAATAAATCCAGTAAAATTGGACGTTTACCCTCATTTTCATACCGTTAATGAGAAAAATATTCATTTAGTACAACCATTGGCAAAAGACATTTGGCAAGAGGCTTATAAAGATGTGTTATCGCAAGATCAAATCGATTATATGCTTGATATGATGTACAATAATGATAAAATTAACGAAGGAATTGCAAGCGGAGATGTTTGGGAAATCCTGAAAGTTGACAATGTTCCATCAGGTTATTTGCATTATAAATTAGACGAAAATAATACTGTTTTTTTGTCAAAAATTTATTTAAAAGCATCTAATCAAACCAAAGGAATAGGACAATTAATGTTGAATAGAGTTGTAGATTTTGCAAAAGATAAAGGAGCAAAAGCAGTTCATTTAACTGTGAATAAAAATAATGCGAAAGCGATTCGTTTCTATGAGAAAAATGGTTTCAAGAATATGGAATCGAAAACATTTGATATCGGAAATGGATACATTATGGATGATTTTATTTATCAGAAACCACTATAAAAGAAGAACATTAAATTATTATATAGAAAGTCATTACAGCTTGTAATGACTTTTTTTATTATCTTCAATTTATAATAACACACTATGAAAATACTAATCTTACCTTTTTTATTAGGAACTATTTCCCTTTTCGCGCAAGAAAAATTGGTTGTTGAATATGAAAACCGAACAGAAGTTGATCTTTCTAAAGAAACAAATCCGAAAATAATACAAATGTTGAAGTTGGCTAACGAAACGAAGTTTGACTATCAATTAATCACAACGAAAGATGAATCGAGTTTCAAAAAAATTGATAAAATAGATAATACACAGCGTGCAGATGGAATGAAAATCACGTTTAATGATACTGAAAAACATTTGTACAAAAACTTCAAAACAAATCAATCTTTAACTTTTGATGATTATAACGGAAAACGATTTGTTGTTCAAGATTCGTTACGAATTCAACCTTGGATTTTGAGCAAAGAAAAATCTACTTTTTTGGGATATGAAGTGAAGAAAGCGAGTTATGAACGAGATGGTTTAATTTACGAAGCTTGGTATGCGCCGAAACTGAATTTTAAAAATGGACCCGAAGATTTTTCAGGTTTACCAGGAATTATTTTGAAAGTTGAAATAACAAATAACGAAGCACAACCCTCAGAGAAAACGTATTATACAGCGACAAAAGTTGAGTTAAACAGCAAAGTTTTAGTTACAAAACCTACAAAAGGTCAGTTGATTTCGGCTAAAGATTACAAAACTTTTACAGATGAAGAATATAGAAAATATATAGAAAGTCAAAAAAATAAATTAGATAAGAAAATAGATTAACACATGATGAGAAAACTTTTATTTATGTTCCTTTTAGGAACTATTTCACTTTTTGCGCAAGAAAAATTGGTGGTGGAATATAAGTTCAATTATAACTTTGATACATCTAAAATTACAGATAAGAAAACGCTTGATTTTTATAGAATAAATAACAACAATATTAGTTATTTTCAGTTAGTTACAACTAAAGACGATTCCTTTTTTGGTAAAGTTGAAAAAATTGATAATAATCAAAATAATTCTGGAGGAGGTGCTTTAATGGGAGGACCAGCTGGAAATTTTTATAGTAATATCAAAGAGAAGTATTCATTATTTTCAATTGATTTGAATGGAAAGAAGTTAATTGTAAAAGATTCGATAAAAGCTCTTGATTGGAAATTAACAAAAGAAAAAGATAAATTATTAGGCTACGAAGTAAAGAAGGCTGTTTACGAAAAAGATAAGTTTAGTGTAGAAGCTTGGTATGCACCAAAGTTGGCTTTTAAGAATGGACCTAATAAATATTTTGGTTTGCCTGGAATGATTTTGAAGATTGTAGAAACTGTAAAATCAGATAAAGGTGATCAGCAACAAATTTATACAGCGATAGACGTAAAACTGGATAATACTGCTAAAATAGAAGTGCCTACAAAAGGTAAATTAATAACACAGAAAGAGTTTTATGAGATTATTGATGACATGAATAAAAGATTTGAAGAAATGTCAAATAGTAAAGTTGAAAAATAAATTAAATTATGTTGATGAGAAAACTAATATTTACGTTCCTTTTAGGAACAATTTCCCTTTTTGCGCAAGAAAAATTGGTGGTGGAATATGAATATACAAATGAGTTTGATTTGAGTAATCTGACTGACAAAGAAGATATTCAGATGTATAAAGATGCAGCTGCAAGAAAAACAGAGTTTCAATTGATAGTTGATAAAAATGAGTCTGTTTATAAGGGAATTGAAAAAATCAACAATAGCCAAGAAGGAGAAAGAAGCTCTTTTTCTTTTGTTGATCTGAGAGATATTTATTACAAAAATATAAGTAATAACGAAACGCTAAAATTTAATGATTATAATGGGCGTAAGTTTATTATTAAAGATACAATTTCTGTTCTTCCTTGGTCGTTAACTCGCGAAACATCTAAAATATTGGGTTACGAAGTAAAAAAAGCAACAGCAATTGTAAAAAATAAAACCTATGAAGCGTGGTATTCTACAAAATTAGCTTTTAAGAGTGGACCATCTGAATTTGGTGGTTTACCTGGATTAATCCTGAAATTAGTGATTACAACAGATTCAAAAAAATTACCGCGAAAAGATATTTATCAAGTGATTAGTCTAAAAACAAATGACAAGATAAAAATTGAAAAACCAACGAAAGGAGAGGTTGTGACAAAAGAAGAATTTAAGAAAATAACAGATAAAATGCTTCAGGACATGATAAAATCTGCAAATGATAAAATGGACAAGAAAATAGATTAACTAAATGGATTTTAATTATAAATCTTTAATGTGAGAAGCTGAACTAAATTCAGCTTGACATTTTTCCGTTAATTTATTATTGAAAATAGATCTTAATTTATCGGAGTCATATTGAACTTGTTTCAATATCGCATCCAGAAGTTCAGAAATGTTAATTCTTAATACAAAACAAAAAAGGATTTCAAATCTGAAATCCTTTTTTGTTATTTTTCTCTTTCCATCACGTATTTTACCATTGTTTCTAATGAATTTCGGTATTCATTTTCGGGAAATTCGTACAGTATATCTAAAGCCTCTTGGCTATATTTTTTCATCATTTTTTGCGTGTACTCAATTCCGCCGTTATCTTTTACGTACTGAATAATTTCGCGTACACGTTTTTTGTCATTGTTATAACGTTTTACCGAATTAATCAACCATTTTTTGTCTTTTTCATTCGCCGTATTGATTGAATAAATTAACGGTAACGTCATTTTTTGTTCTTTGATATCAATTCCGATAGGTTTTCCGATGGCGTTAGAAGTGGTGTAATCAAACAAATCGTCTTTGATCTGAAATGCAATTCCGACCAATTCTCCAAAACGATGCATTTTCTTTGCAACTTCTTCTGTACAACCAACAGAACGCGCTCCAGCTTCGCAACAAGCCGCGATAAGCGTTGCGGTTTTCATTCGAATAATTTCAAAATAAACATCTTCTGTAATATCAAGTTTGCGGGCTTTTTCGATCTGCAATAATTCACCTTCCGAAATTTCTTGTATCGCAACAGAAACAACTTCTAATAAATCAAAGTCTTTGTTTTTTGTCGAAATAATTAAGGTTTTTGATAAAAAATAATCACCCACTAAAACGGCTACTTTATTTTTCCAGATTGCATTTAAAGAAAAGAAACCACGACGCAATGTACTATCATCTACAACATCATCGTGCACCAAAGTTGCAGTGTGTATAAGCTCTATAAAAGAAGCTGCACGGTAAGTACGTTCTTGTACTTCGCCGTTTAATTTTGCCGTTAAAAATACAAACATCGGGCGCATTTGTTTTCCTTTTCTGCGAACGATATAATTGGAAATACGGTCAAGAAGAGAAACATTACTCTTCATCGATTCGAAGAATTTTTGTTCGAATAATTTCATTTCCTCCGCGATCGGAGCTTTAATCAAATCTACCGTGTTACTCAAAATTTAGTTTTTTAATTCGTAAAATTATTGATGCAATGTACAACCTGTTTTGCAAAGAAACCTTTAAAGTTAAATTCTTCTCCGCTAAAACAAATTTTGTTTTCGGTTGGCAAAACTGAAATTCCTTCCAATTGTCCCAACTGAGTCGTGAAGCCCAAAGGTAAACTTATTTTTTTAACTTGAGAAGTGAAGAATAACTGATTATTATCTTTTGGCAAATCAAACCAATTGATAAAAGTTAGTGCTTCTTTTGTGTAGCCCAATAGATAAATTCCTTTGGTAGAACTATTTACATCAGTATCGATATAAGCAGCAGTCACAGCATAATTTGTAGGAAAAGTTTCTAACTTTTTGGCTGCGTGTTTTTTAGATGTGTCAATTGGAACAACATAATGAGAAGTGGCCATATTTAACCATTCTTTGGTAAAAATATGCAACTGATTTTGGTATACAAAAAAGGCTTCTGCATCCCAATTTGTAGTCAAATTTTTGAACTGAAAAGTTTCTTGTTCTGGATAATAAAATTCTATTTTTTCAGCTTTTAATTGCTGATAAGATTTTGAATAATCGATGTTTGATTTCTGGATAAAATAAATGGCTAAATCTTTTCGTTTGCCCAAATTATTTCCAAAATCTGCAAAATAGATGCGATTATCGTCTGAAGAAATTTCTTCCCAATCAATATTTGGAGCGTTTGAGATGAGAATTGTATTGATAATCTCACCCGTTTTTGCATTGAAACGATACAATTCTGGTTTGGAATCAGAATCGTTTAAACCCCAAAAAGAAGCCACATTTTTATCTTCTTTTTCATATTCTAAAGCCGAAATTTCGTTCAGAGTAGAAGGTAAGTTTACACTTTCCAGTTTATAATCATCAATCGAAATTGTATCGATGTTTTCTACTATTTGTGCGAAAGAGAATTTAGTCAGAATCAAAAATAAAAATATGGCTAAATATTTCATTTGATTTTTTTTTAATTAAGCGTTACCCGTTTTATTGGCTAATTGTCCGCATGCAGCATCAATATCTTTTCCGCGACTACGACGTACATTTACCACAATATTATTGGCTTCTAACGCTTTGATATAATTATCAATTGCTTGTTCTGATGCTTGTTTATACATTCCGTCATCTTCAATTGCATTATACTCGATAATGTTAACTTTTGAAGGAATTTTTCGACAGAATTTTACTAACGCATCAATGTCTTCTTTTTTGTCATTAACACCGCCCCAAACAATATATTCGAACGTAATTCGTAAACCTGTTTGTTGGTACCAATATTGTAGACTGTCCATTAAATCCGTCAACGGAAATTTAACAGTAAAAGGCATAATTACATTACGAACCTCTTCGCGAGCCGAATGCAAGGATACCGCAAGGTTAACACGTAAATCTTCGTCTGCTAATTTTTCGATCATTTTAGGAATTCCCGAAGTAGAAACGGTAATTCGTCTTGGAGCCATTCCTAATCCTTCAGGCAAAGTAATTTTTTTGATGGCAGAAATCACTTCGTTATAATTTAACAAAGGTTCTCCCATTCCCATAAATACGATATTGCTTAATGGACGATTAAAATAACGTTTACTTTCATCATCGATGATCACTACTTGATCTACGATTTCGGCAGCTGTTAAGTTACGCATACGTTTTAATTGAGCCGTTGCACAAAATGTACAATCTAAACTACAACCAACTTGCGACGAAACGCAGGCTGTTGTACGTGTATCGGTCGGTATTAAAACAGATTCGACAATGTTACCATCATGAAGCTTTACAGCATTCTTGATGGTTCCATCGTTAGATTTTTGAAGAAGATCTACTTCTACAGGTTGAATTTGGAACGTTTCTCCAATTTGCTCACGTAGCGCCTTAGAGATATTTGTCATGTCATCAAATTGATGCGCATTCTTTTTCCATAACCATTCGTACACTTGTTTTGCACGAAATGATTTTTCTCCAATCTCTTTGAAATAGTCTTCAATCTCAGCTTGTGACAGCTTTCGTATGTCTTTTTTTGTTGTACTCAAACTATTCTTATAGGATTAACATTGCATCACCGTAAGAGTAGAATTTGTATCCTTCTTTTACAGCTTCGTTATATGCTTTCATTGTTAAATCGTGTCCAGCAAACGCAGAAATCATCATAATTAATGTAGATTTTGGTGTGTGGAAGTTTGTAATCATACAATTTGCAATAGAGAAATCGTATGGAGGGTGAATAAATTTATTCGTCCAGCTATCTAAAGCGTTTAAGTGACCATCTGCAGAAACAGAAGATTCGATAGAACGCATAGAAGTTGTACCAATTGCACAAACTCTTTTCTTTTCGTCAATTGCGTGATTTACGATATCAGCTGTAATTTGTGGAATAATAACTTGCTCAGATTCCATTTTATGTTTAGATAAATCTTCAACCTCTACAGCCTGAAAAGTTCCTAAACCAATGTGCAAAGTAATTTCTGCAAATTCAACTCCTTTAATTTCTAAACGTTTCAATAAATGTTTAGAGAAGTGTAAACCAGCTGTTGGTGCAGCAACAGCACCTTCATGTTTTGCATAAATTGTTTGGTAACGCTCTGCATCTTCTGGCTCAACGTCACGTAAAATATATTTTGGAAGTGGAGTTTCTCCTAATTCTTTCAATTTTGCACGGAATTCTTCGTAAGATCCATCAAATAAGAAACGTAAAGTACGTCCACGAGAAGTCGTATTGTCAACAACCTCTGCAACTAATGTATCATCATTATCGAAGAATAATTTATTTCCGATACGGATTTTACGCGCTGGATCAACCAAAACATCCCATAAACGAGTCTCAGCATCTAATTCTCTTAACAAAAAAACTTCGATTTGAGCACCAGTTTTCTCTTTGTTACCCATTAAACGAGCAGGAAAAACTTTCGTATTGTTACGAATCATTACATCTCCTTCGTCGAAATACTCGATAAGATCTTTAAATTGTCTATGTTCAATTTCTCCGGTGTCACGGTGAACAACCATTAAGCGAGCTTCGTCTCTGTTTTCAGAAGGACGATCTGCTAAAAGTTCTTCAGGTAAAGTAAAGTCGAAATCGGAGGTTTTCATTTTCATAATTGTACAATTTTTTGCAAATATACGATGTCAGATACCCCTTTGTCAAGTGAAATGAGGTATTTTATGAAATTGCTAACGTTTAAATGTTTATTTTTGACAAAAGACTTATAGATATTATCAAGTTTTTTAATACTTATTTGAAAAATAAAATGAAAACGAACCTACTCATTTTGTCCGCTATTTTTACACTTTTTAGTTGTAATAAATCCGAACAAAAAATTGAAGAATCTGCTGAAATAGAAAAGATTGATTCTGTTGCAAAAAAACAATCTCCAGAATCTGAAATTCCAAAAGAATTGATAAAAGCTCCTGATTTTTCTTTGGCTGATATCAACGGAAAACGATTTGATTTATCAGATTTCAAAGGAAAATATGTGTATATGGATATTTGGGCAACATGGTGTGGACCTTGTAAAGTGCAAATTCCTTTTATGAAAGAGTTGGAAAAACAATTTCATGATGCGCCAATTCATTTTGTAAGTGTTTCTTTGGATAAATTAGAAGATAAGCCAATTTGGGAGAAAATGGTTAGAGAAAATCAGATGTCTGGTGTGCAGTTATTTGCTGGAAGAGAAGATAATTTTGGTTTTGATTATAAGATAGAATACATCCCGACTTTTATTATTTTAGATAAAGAAGGAAATATTATGATTGATCGCGCGCCTGCACCGATGGATTATCAAACAGGAGAAATCAATCAACAATTGGTTGATATTCTCAAGATGATGAAATAAAAAAAAATAGTTTTTAAAAATGCCTCTAAAATTATGCTTTTTAGAGGTATTTTTTTTTATTAAAATCAAAAGCATGTAAGTTGATATTTTTTTAGTTTTTTTTAATGTATGTAGATTTATTTTCTTAAATATGTTTTAATAAGTTATTAAAATGGTGTTTTTATTGATTATTTATTAAATAATTTCGTTTATTTTTTTTTCGTATTGATATTAAAAATGTATGTTTGTATTACTAATATTTAATGAATTAATACATGAAGAAAATTTTACTATTATGTGGTATGGCGCTAGGTATTGGCGCGAATGCACAAGTCTCAGTTAAAGAGGGGTTCGAAGGAACAGCGCTTCCGACGACTTGGGTTGGAGCTGGAGGTTATACGCCAGCTAGCTATACAGGAGTGTATAATAATGCGGGGTGTACTGGAGCTGACAGAGCTTGGGGAGCTGCTTTAGTGGGAACTGCTGCCTCTGGAAAAACAGCTACTCTTACTTATACTAAGCCTGCTGCGATGGTGACTAATGGAAAGCAAGTTGACATTAGCTTTGATTATGTCATAGAGGATTTCTTACAAAATAATGTAGGGGAACTTAAAGGAGATATTCTTGTACAATATTCTACTGCTTCAACAGGGACTACTTTTACAACAGTTTCTACGATTCCATATAGTGGAACAACAGGTGAATGTGTACATGTTACAGCCTCTATAGCTGATGGAATTGTTAATGGAGCAAATTTTAGGTTTAGAATTTCAGTAACAAGTTCAAGTGCGAATAATACTAACGGAGCATTAGTATTCTTTGATAATATTTCTATTTTACAAAAGGTTGATGCTCTTCCAAGTTGTACTACTCTTTCTACTCCAGTAGATGGTGCGACAGGTGTTTTTGTAAGACCAACTTTTACATGGGGAATTGCTGCAAATGCACATGCTTACAAATTGTATTTAGGAAGTGTGTCAGCGAATTACAATGCAATAAATGGAGAAGAACTATCTTCAGGTTATATGTTACCTGCAGCTCAAGCGTTGGCGGCTAATACGAAATATTTTGCTAAAATTGTTGCAACTAATAGTTTAGGAGATGCTGTAGGTTGTGTGGAAACTACATTTACAACAGGTGAAAATGCGTTAGCTCCATATTGTGGACCGATCATTACTACTATTCCTGCTCAGATGTTCCCAATCAAATCATTCAAATTTGGAGATGTTGAAAAAATATCTGATGAAGCGGCTACTACTTTTGGAACGTTTGAAGCTCATCAAAATTTTACAACAACAAAATTCGAAATGAATGATGATGTAACGTCAGTTCCATTTACTTTATCTGGAATAGGATCGGGAAGTAATAATTTTGCTGCTGCGATATACATCGACTGGAATGAAGATGGTGATTTTGATGATGCGGGAGAAGCTTATTTCAATTCAACAGCAACAATGTTGGTGTCAAATGTTGTAACAGGTGGTGTAATTAATTTAAAAGGAGATTTAGCTATTCCAACAGGCGTTAAAGCCGGAGAGAAGAGAATGAGAGTGAAGTATAATTTCACAAATACTTCTGTTATTCATAATGCTCTTTCTACAGCTTGTTCAGATATTGGAAATGGTCAAGTAGAAGAGTATACAATTAATGTAAAATCTACTGCACTTACATATTGTGATGCTCAAGCGACTTCTACAAGTAATAGTTTTGAAAGAATTGTTAATGTTAAATTCGCGGATATAGATAATGCTTCGACAGCTTTATATAATAATAACGGATACGAAGATTTCACTAACATTGTAGGGAATGTTCAAACTAATAATAAATATCCAATTGAGGTTAAGATTTCTAATTTCTATGGTGATAAAACAAGTGTTTGGATAGATTATAACCAAGATGGAGTGTTTACAGATAACGAAAAAACAAATATGACTGTAAACGCAGCTACATCAACTGGTGTTGTTAAAATTCCTTCTGATGCAAAATTAGGTAAAACTCGTATGAGAGTTAGAACGACTTATTCTACAGATCCTCAACCATGTGGAAATACTACATTTGGTCAAGTCGAAGATTATACAATTGATATAAAAGAAGGGGTAGCAACACTTCCTGATTGTGTTACAATTACAGCTCCAACAAAAGATGCAGTTAATGTAGCAACAACTACTAAAATTACTTGGAATACTGTTGATAATGCAGATAAGTATAAAGTTTATATAGGGACTTCTTCTGGAGTTTATGATATAGTAGATGGAAAAGAAGTTACAGAAACAAGTTATGCTACTTCTATGGCTGCTAATACGAAATATTTTGTAAAAGTGGTAACTTCAAATGAAACAGGTGATGCAACAGGATGTGAAGAGATTTCATTTACAACAGCTGCTAACTACACATACTGTAACAACGGAATTAATATGATTTGTAGTGATGGTGATGTTATTGAAAATGTAACATTTGCAGGAGTTAATAAAGATTCTAGTTGTAGTGGAGCAACAGGTTATTCTGATTTCACATCATTGGTTGCAGAAGTGTCTACTGGAGGAACTTATCCTATTTCTGTAAAAGTTGGACCTTCAGGTGATGGTTGGTTATATGAATCTGTAGGTGTGTGGATTGATTTTAACCAGAATGGTACTTTTGAAGAAAATGAGTATACTTACGTAGGAACAGGACTTGCAGAAGTTCTTACTAAAGATGTAATTATTCCTGCTGATGCAAAATTAGGAAAAACAAGAATGAGAGTTGTATTATCTGCATCAAAAGCAGATGCTTTTGGTCATCATTTCGCTTGCGGACCAAATAATGCAAACGAGGCATATGGTGAGATGGAAGATTACACTGTTAATGTAGGAAAATTAGGTGTGTCAGATATGAGTAAAACTACGATATCAATATATCCTAATCCATTCAAAGATGTGTTAAGAATCTCTGATGTTAAAGATGCTGTTTCTATTGTTGTTACTGATCTTTCTGGAAGAACATTAGCAAATATGAAACCAGCTACAGAGCTTAATTTATCAGCACTTAGCAAAGGTGTTTATATTGTAACAATTAAATATGCTGATGGAAGTACTAAGACAACAAAAGTTGTTAAAAACTAACTTTAGATATTAATTTTAATAATAAACGCCACCCAATTTGGGTGGCGTTTTTTTTGATATAATTCTAATCGTTTATAAATTAATGAAACTCTGAATCTTAGTGATAAACCTAAATTGTAAAGCTAAAACACATATACATCATATAATTCAGCTTAAAACCTAAGCTTTAAAATGAAAAAGGATATCATCGTTATTTATTCTTTTTTATTAATCTAATTTAGTAAGTTAAGTGTTGATTTTTAAGTGTCTGTTAGTGTGCCTAATAAATGTGGAAGATTTATAAATGTGATAATCAAAGTTTGTTAAATTAAGATTTGATATAGTTGAAAATAATAGATATTTACTGAGAGATTTGATTAGTTTAAATAATAAATGTTTTCTAAAATGATGAAATAAAAAAAGCTTCCAAAAGGAAGCTTTTTTAAGTTTATTGAAATTATTATGCTCTAACTTTTGTTTTCAAATTAATTCGTTGTCCAACTCTAGGTTGTTCACCTGGTTCCATACGATTTAGCTTGTATAGATTGTTAACTCTCACACCAAAACGTTGCGAGATCGTGTACATATCGTCACCTTCTTGCACTTTGTACGAATAATCAGAACCTTTTGTTTTCTTTTTTCCGAAGAATACAATTTGTCCATCTTTCAATTTAGAACCCATTTGTATTTCATTGAAATTCGCAATATCCGAAGGAACTTTGTTGTACGTTTTAGAAATTGTCGCAATTGTTTCTCCTGCTTGTGCAACGATATAAGGAATATTATTTTTATGATTTTTGATGCGCGTTGTCGGAGTTTGCGTACGAGTTTCGTAGGTAATCGTTTTAGTATTATTTACGATTGGCTCACTTTCTATAACATTATTTTTTGGTTGATAAGACGCTAATGCAACTTCTTCTTTGATGGTTTTTGGCTCTTTTTTCGTTTTAGATTTTGACGAATTATTTGCCAGCATCATATCATCTTGATTGTTGTATAACGTGTACAATTTTGCATAAACTTCTTCTGGAGAAATCTTATCAAATTGATCTAAATTATATTTCTCAATTCTTGAAATTAATTTTGACGCATATTTTGGATCAGTTGCATAACCAGATTTTTTAAGACCATTAGCCCAAGCATTATAATCTGTCGGATCTAAAATAAACAAAGCTTTGTAATATGGTCTTAACGCCAAAAATTTAGAATGATCTCTATAACTTTCTTCAACTGAAGAATATTTTCTGAAACATTCGCCTTTTGCATCATCATCGTGATAAATTCGAGGTTTATCCAACGACCATTCTTCAGGACCTTTACATTTTATTCCGAAGTGATTATTGGCTTGATCGGCTAATTTACTTTGTCCGCCGCCAGTTTCCAATAAACCTTGAGCCAACGTAATACTTGCCGGAACTTTGTAAAGTTGCATTTCTTCAACAGCTAAAATAGCATGTTTTCGAATGTAAGTTATGTCTCTACTTTCTTGTGCTTGCGTCGAAATCGTCAACACTAAGCTAAAAACGTATAACAATTTTTTCATTCTATAATATTTTTGTTCTTCTTCTTTAAAAGTTTGTTCATTCCTTCAATTCCTTGCAATCCGCCTGTATGAACCAAAAGAATTTTAGAATTATCACTAAAATAATGATTTTTAATTAATTGAAAAATTCCAAAAACCATTTTTCCAGTGTAAATAGGATCCAATTGAATATGGTTAATTCGCTTGAAATCATTTACAAAAGTAATTAATTCATCCGAAACTTTCCCATATCCGCCAAAATGATAATCATTAAAAATAGTAAAATTGGTTTTATTTGTCAATTTTTCGATTTCATTTTGGATAAAATCTCCCTTTAAACTCGGAAAACCTAAAATTTTTTGATGAGGTTTCGAACTTTCAATCAATCCAGCAATTGTTCCACAAGTTCCGATTGCCGAAGCAATAAAATCATATTCGAAACAATCATCGTACAAAATTTCTTCGCAACCTTTTATCGCAAAATCATTTGTGCCTCCTTCTGGAATAACGTAAGTATTTGGGTATTTAGTGTTTAAATGATTAATAAATTCTACTTCATCCTTTTTTCGGTATTCTTCCCTCGAAATAAAATGCAATTGCATTCCACATTTTTTTGCAAAACGTAATGTAGGGTTTTCATCGATTTTATCTTTCAATTCTTCTCCACGAATAATGCCAATAGTTTCGAAATGATGAAGTTGACCAGCTGCCGCCGTTGCTGCAATATGATTGGAAAAAGCACCACCAAACGTTATCAATTTTTTGAAACCTTGTTTTTCAGCTTCAATAAAATTATATTTCAGTTTTCGGTATTTATTTCCAGAAATTTCGGGATGAATCAAATCTTCTCTTAATATAGAAAGTTGAATATTTTGAGAAGTTAAATGTTTGATGTCAATGTTCTGAATTTGAGCTTTATAATCGTTCCAAATCATTAGATGTATTTTAGAAAACTATAAAATTTTCGTTTTTTCAAATAATTCAAATTGTGTTCGTTTGCATAAGCTTCACGCTCAAAACTAATATTGCGATAAGCTTTGTGTTGATCGCGATATTGAATTAATCGGATCGCATATTCAATCAAATAAAAAGGATAGAAAAAAACAACCAAAAGTTCGAGTTGCTGAATTATATGAATGGTTTCGTGATTGATTAAAACTTCATCATTTTTCAGTTTTTTATCTCTCATAAAAATGAAAGGAAAAATGGTAATTCCAATAAAATTCTTTCGGAACAAATGACTCAAAACAACTACAAACATGATTTAGGAAATTCGATTTTGTTGCAAAATTAATCAATCTGAGAAGATATTGATTTAAAAAGCATTAAAAATCGTAAATTCAAAAGAAGTTTCACAAATAATTATCATACCAAAATTAATGATAGTTTATAGATAAAAGTTGTAATTTCACAGCATTAGAAATGAAAAAGTTTGAAGAAGGAGATTATTATTTATCTCCAGAAGGTTTCAGAATATTTACTGAACAATATCTAAAAAAAAGAGGATATTGTTGCAAAAGTGGATGTAAACATTGTCCGTATGGATACGACAAAAAAACAGATAAAATAAAGAATAAGAAATAATTATATGAAAATAACATCAACGGTTTTAGCTTTGTTAATAGGAAGTTGTGTTTTTGCGCAAATGAAATTTCCTGCGGTAAGTTCTCATGCTGAAGTTGAGCAAAAAGTAGGTTTAACAGAATTTGAAATTGAATACAATCGACCAAATGTAAACGGAAGAAAAGTGTTTGGAAAATTGGTTCCGAATGGAGAAGTTTGGCGTACTGGCGCGAATGAAAATACGGTCATCAAATTTGACAAAGCAATCAAAGTGAATGGACAAGAGTTGGCTGCTGGCGAATATGCGTTGTATAGCATTCCGAATAAAGAGGAGTGGGAGATAATTTTTTACAAAGACACGAAAAACTGGGGAAATCCGAAAGAGTGGAAGGAGTCGAATATCGCATTGAAAATGAAAGCTCCGTCAACAAAATCGATGAACAATAAAACAGAAACGTTTGAGATTCGTTTTACTAATGTGACGCAAAAAACTGCAAACCTTGTGTTGGCTTGGGATAACACAACGGTTGTTTTGGATATTGAAACAAATACAATTAATGAAGTTTTGAAAATGATTGGAGATCAATTGAACGAAAATTCTTCTGCAAGAGATTTTTACAATTCAGCAAACTTCTATTATTCGAATAAATTGGATCGAAATCAAGCGCTGAAATGGGTCAATACAGCTTTAGAAAAAGATGCAAATGCGCCAGATTATTACAAAGAATTGAAAGTTAATTTGGAAAAAAATAAATATTAATAAAAAATCCCTTCGTTTATTGAAGGGATTTTTTTATTGAGTAATATTCTTCTTTAAGATAATTTGTAGGTAAGAAAACATCAACGCAGTTGACCAGCCTACCATCATAATTCCGTTTATAGCTTCTAATCCAGCCATAATTTTCCATTCACTATCAATCACAACATCACCGTAACCAACGGTTGTAAAAGTGATTAATGAAAAATAGATTGCTTCTTGAAAACTATATAAATTGTCAATATTTGGATTGAAATAAAAAGTAGCCGCCCAAATTGTACATTGTGCACCGTGCAATAAAGTCAAGAAAGATACTGAAATTGCCATTTGCCAAAGCACTTCACTAAACGTTAATCGTTGTTTTTTGAGATTAAATTTATGCAGATATTTTAGCGAATAAACTGTAACAGTTGATTGTAAAATAACATTTAGACAAATAATCAATACACCAAAACATATAATTAGAAACATATTTTTATCAATTATAGATGAATGCAAAAATATAAAGAATAAAATTTATAAAACACTTTTTGAAGCGAAAAATTTCGTAAATTTAATAGAGAAGGAAAATCTAGATATCCTAAATATTTGATAAAATCTGGATTAATAAAGCTTTATTACTAATTTTGTAACGCTAAAAATACATATTTCAACGAATGAAAATTAATTTTAAATATATTTTGATGTGTTTCGGAGTAGCTACAATTGGCTTGACTTCGTGTGCTTCAAATAAAAGTTCGAAAAAAATAGTTTATAAAAAAGTAGAATCAAAACAGCCTACAAAACCTGTAGAATCTACGCAAACAACTATTCCTACTACACCAAAAACTGAACTTCCGAACAAGAAAGATGAAGTTTTTACGGTGAAATTACCAGAAGTAAATCGTGAATTCCGCGCGGCTTGGGTGGCTTCTGTTGCAAATATTAACTGGCCTTCTAAAAAAGATTTAACGACAACGCAACAAAAAGATGAGGCGATAAAGTTGTTGGATATGTTAGAAGCAAACAATTTTAATGCAGTTATTTTTCAGGTTCGTCCAGCGGCAGATGCTTTGTACAAAAGTAATTTTGAGCCTTGGTCTTACTTCTTAACTGGAGAAGAAGGAAAAGCGCCTTCTCCATATTATGACCCGTTAGAGTTTTGGGTGGAGGAAGCGCATAAACGTGGAATTGAATTGCATGTTTGGTTAAATCCTTACAGAGCGCATCACAGTAGTGGAGGGCCGGTGACAAGCGAGTCGATGGTGAAAAGATCGCCAAGTAATGTGGTGAGATTGAAGAACGGTATGTATTGGTTTGATCCTGCTGACAAAAAAACGCAAGATCACGTTTCGGAAGTTGTTCGTGATATCGTTTCGCGTTATGATATTGATGGTGTTCATTTTGATGATTACTTTTATCCCTATGCATCTTACAACGGTGGTGCAGATTTTCCAGATAATTCAACTTGGAATGTTTACAAAAATAATGGAGGAACATTATCGAGAGCAGATTGGCGTCGTCAAAATGTGAATACAATTATCGAAAGAATTTACAAAGAAATCAAAGCAGAAAAACCTTTTGTAAAATTTGGAATTAGTCCTTTTGGAATTTGGAAACCAGGTTATCCTGCTGGAATTACAGGTTCTTCGCAATATGATGAATTGTATGCAGATGCAAAATTATGGTTGAACAAAGGTTGGGTTGATTATTTTTCACCTCAATTGTACTGGCCAATTAATTCGACAGGACAAAGTTTTCCGAAATTGTTAGAATGGTGGAAATCAGAAAATACACATAACCGTCATCTTTGGCCAGGTTTGAATACGGTAGAAGTGAAAGTTTCGGATAGAACAACTGAGATTACAAATCAGGTAAAAATGGCTGGAGAGATTTTGCAAAATAATGTGGGTGTTATTCACTGGAGTATTGCTGGATTGACAAAAAATCCTTCGATGTTGAGCTATCTGAAAGAAGGTCCATACAAAACCAAAGCTTTGGTGCCAACTATGAATTGGATTAAGGCAGATCGTTTGGCAAAACCAAGTTTGTCTGTAAATGCAAAAGCATCAGAA
>RRZT012127353.1_pt1 | contig 17642 bp, 13 predicted proteins | sample 2165551 | NCBI WGS metagenome assembly RRZT01 (sample SAMN10456910, study PRJNA506462) | wastewater metagenome | biome: wastewater; feature: sludge; material: wastewater sludge; isolation source: wastewater sludge with Escherichia coli K12::gfp cells carrying plasmid... | place: USA: Moscow, Idaho...
ACAAACGTTGGCGGGTCTCACATCGGGTGGGCTCACCATCAACGAGGTACGGGCTGAGAAGGCGCTGTATGGTGCGAGTTGGTTGACGGTTCTTGAGTTCCTCAATGAGGTTCCCGAGACAACCGAGACAGTTCTTGTGGTCGGGCACGAACCCACGATGTCGATTTCCGCGGCGCGGTTGGCGAGTGATGATTCCCCCGCGAACATCGACATACAGATGGGCTTCTCGACGGCCTCGGCTGCCATTGGGCGCCTTAACTCTTGGCAGCAGCTGGATATCGGCGGTTTATACGTCACCGAGGTTCTCCGCGCGGCGATTTAGTGGTCATCGCGAGCATCTCGTGACCTATACGTGACGGTATTGCGATATACGAACAGCGGTCGCGTATACGTCATTCAATGCATTGAGGTCCCACTTCCCGATGAGTCGAGTGCGGGATAGTTGGGATCTCTAAGCGACTCCACTGCCTACATCCCATCCGAGAAGAGCGATAACGATCTCCATGTGCGGCTCAGTAACGATTGCCTGGGCTGTTTCAAGAACAATCGGCTTGGCACAGAAAGCGATCGAGAGGCCCGCGGCATCCATCATGGCGAGATCGTTGGCGCCGTCTCCCATCGCCGCAGTGAGGCCCGCCGGGACGTTAAACTTCTCGGCCCACTCGATAAGTGTTCGCGCCTTCACTTCTCGATCAATGATCTCTCCATCGACGGTTCCAGTTAGCTGTCCGTCAGCTGTGTGAAAACGATTGGCAAGAATGCCGTCCACCTCGAAAGGAGCAGCAAAGCTGTCCACTACCTCGTGAAAACCACCTGAGACCAAACCGAACTTCCCACCCCGGGCGTGAGTGGTCTTCACTAGTTTTCCTGCTCCGGGGGTTATGGTAACCCGGTTGGCGACATCGGCCAGCATATCGACAGGAACTCCCTCTACGCAGGCAACTCGCTCGCGCAACGATTCAGCAAAGTCGAGTTCGCCGCGCATAGCCCGCTCGGTGATCTCGCGAACGTGATCCTCCACATCGGCGGCTGCGGCGATCATTTCAATGACCTCGTCACGAATGAAGGTGGAGTCGACATCCGACACAATGAGTTGCGGCCCGTCCACCGCAATCTCACCGGTGAAAAACGCGCAGCTCACGCCCAGTGCCAGTGCAGGTCCACGAAGTTCATCAATGACGTTGGTTAGGCTTTCATTGCCATGGGGGATGCCGTTGTTTGTATCGTTGCCGTTACGCATGCGTCCCACAAAGGTGAGCGCGTGGACGCCGTCGACCCGGGGGGAGTGTTCCTCAACGTTGACGAACTCGCGTTGAACAACGTGGCGGGTGTGGGCGAGTAGTCCGGCGGGCAGCGGGGAAAGTGAAGCGAGGGAGAACCGAATCGGTTCTCCCTCGCGAACAGATAGAGTCATACTCTAATTAGACACTAGTCCTCGACGCGCGTGCCCTTGGGGACCACAACGATTCCACCGGGTGAGATGTGGAAGCCGCGTGCGGCATCCTTCTTGGGATCCACACCAATGGATACGCCTTCGCCGACGAACACGTTCTTATCCAGAATCGCGTTGACGATCGTGGCGTTGCGGCCAACCCACACACCGTCCATGAGGACCGACTGGCGGACCGAAGCCCACGAGTTGACCCGAACGCCGGGGGAGAGCACCGAACCGATGACCTCGCCGCCGGACACGATGACTCCGGGGGAGACGATCGAATCAAGGGCGTGACCAAGGCGCTCGTGATGTCCATACACGAACTTTGCCGGGGGCAGACCGATGTATCCGGTGAGCAGCGGCCAACGATCGTTGTACAGGTTGAACACGGGCTCGACGGAGATGAGATCCATGTTGGCCTCGTAGAAGGCATCGATGGAACCCACGTCACGCCAGTAGTTCTCGTCGCGCTTGGTGGAGCCGGGGATGATGTTGAAGGTGAAGTCGTAGACGGTGCAGTTGCCAGCCTCGACGAACGCGGGAACGATGTTTCCGCCCATGTCGTGCTTGGAATTCTCGTCCTTGGCATCTTCGGTCAGTGCCTTGTACAGAGCGTCAGCGTTGAACACGTAGTTGCCCATCGAAGCGAGGAACTGATCCGGGGCATCGGCCAAGCCGAGTTCGCTAGTATCCTGCGGCTTCTCGATGAAGCGAGCGACCTTGGTGGAATCACTCTTGTCCACATCAATAACACCGAACTCGGGGGCGAGTTCGAGCGGTTGACGGATACCGGCGATCGTCAGATCGCGACCCGACTTGATGTGGTCTTCGACCATCTGGGAGAAGTCCATACGGTAGATGTTGTCCGCACCGGTCACCAGAACGATGTCCGGACGCTCGTCATCGAGCACGTTGAGGGACTGGTAAATGGCATCGGCGGAGCCGAGGTACCAGTTCTTGCCGCGACGCTGCTGAGCAGGAACGGGAGCCACATAATTTCCAAGAAGATTGGACATCTGCCACGTCTTAGTGATGTGGCGGTCAAGTGAGTGTGACTTGTACTGGGTCAGCACGATGACCTTGAGGTATCCAGAATTAACGATGTTGCTCAACGAAAAATCGATGAGTCGGTAAATACCGCCAAATGGAACAGCCGGCTTTGCTCGGTCTTCGGTGAGCGGCATCAGCCGCTTGCCCTCGCCTCCGGCCAAGACGATGGAAAGGACCCTTGGGTTTGATCTCATGGGCACCACCATACCGTGTCAAAAGTGATGGGAGGCACGTTTCTCAAGAACGTCTCATTACAGGCTGGTTACCGATAGAGTGTGGTCACATAGGCCATTTGGCATCCATTCAACGAGGAAGGACCAACATGCGAGTTGATCTGCTCACCCGCGAGTACCCACCGCACGTCTACGGTGGCGCCGGAGTGCATGTGACCGAGCTAGCGAAGGTTCTTGTTGCCCACGCAGATATTCACGTTCATGCCTTTGATGGCGAGCGTTCGCCCGAAGATGAAAAGGATCTTCCCGCTGGTGTGACACTCACCGGCTACGACTACCTGGCTGGACTGGAGGACGCTAACGCTGCCCTCCGCACGCTATCGGTGGACCTAGCTATGGCGCAGGATCTCGACGGCGCGGATATCGTTCACTCCCACACCTGGTACGCCAACATGGGTGGTCATATCGGATCGCTGCTTTACGGCATCCCCCACGTCATTTCCGCTCATTCTTTGGAGCCGTTGCGCCCATGGAAGCGTGAGCAGCTTGGCGGCGGCTACAACGTGTCGTCCTGGGCTGAGAAGACGGCGTACGAAGGTGCCGCAGGCATCGTTGCCGTCTCCAACGGAATGCGTGACGATATCCTCCGCTCCTACCCCGCAATTGATCCCAAGCGCGTTCGCGTCATCCACAACGGCATCGACTTGGAGGAGTGGAAGGCTCCGCAGACGGACGAAGAGTGGGCTGAGGCTCGCGAGTTCTTCTCCTCCTACGGCCTGGACCCCGATAAGCCGACCATCATCTTCGTGGGTCGCATTACCCGCCAGAAGGGCGTCCCTGGTTTTGTTCGCGCACTGCAGCAGGTCTCGCCTGATATCCAGGTGATCCTCTGCGCTGGTGCACCCGACACGCCGGAGATTGCCGCTGAGACCCGCGAACTCGTCGAGACCCTGCAGGCCAAGCGTGACGGTGTCGTGTGGATCGAGGATATGCTGCCTCGCCACCGCATCATCCAGCTTGAAGCATGCTCCACCACCTTCGTGACCCCCTCGGTGTACGAGCCACTCGGCATCGTCAACCTGGAGGCCATGGCTGTTGGTCTGCCCGTCGTTGGTACCGCCACCGGTGGAATCCCGGATTGCATCGACGACGGCGTCACCGGCACCCTCGTGCCGATCGAGCAGCTCGACGACGGCACCGGAACTCCGATTGATCCGGACAAGTTTGAGGCCGATCTTGCCGCCGCCCTGGAGGACATGTGCTCGGATGTTGAGCGTGCCAAGAAGATGGGTGCTGCTGGACGCACGCGCGTTGAGGAGCACTTCTCCTGGGAGTCGATCGGTGTCAAGACGATGCAGTTCTACAAGGACATCATTGCTGGACTCTGAGTGAACTCTGACATTTAGGCGGTTCCGCCGATGGTCTCCCATCGGCGGAACCGCCTATGTTCAGGGTGCTGTCAGTTTGGTCCGGGATATCGTCATTAGCCTTCACGGCTTTTCTCGTGGATTAGGGTATTACTCATGGGTGATGTGCTCGAAGTTAAAGAAGCAACCGTCCGCCGCAGCGGACGGAACATTCTCGATCATCTTGATTGGGATGTGAACGAAGGCGAACGGTGGGTTGTCCTTGGACCCAACGGTGCGGGTAAAACAACGACGATTCAGCTTATTGCTGGCCGAATGCATCCGACCAGCGGTGAAGTGTGGATTATCGGTGAGAAGCTTGGCCGAGTGGATGTCAACGAACTGCGTCCCCTTGTTGGCCTGGCCTCCGCCTCTCTTGATGTCAAGATTCCCGCGGGGCAGCGGGTGCTTGATGTGGTGCGCACCGCGGCCTATGGGCATCTTGCCACCTGGCGCGAGGTATATGACCAGGAGGACACCGAGCGTGCCCTTCAGCTCTTGAAGGAACTGGGCGTTGGTTCTCTGGAAACTCGTTCCTTCCACACGATCTCCTCCGGCGAAACGAAGCGTGTGGGTATTGCCCGCGCGCTCATGCCTAATCCTGAGGTGCTAGTACTGGACGAGCCTACGTCCGGTCTGGATCTTGGTGGACGTGAGTCGCTGTTGCAGACACTGAGCCAGCTTGCGCATCAGCCTTATGCCCCGGTTCTTATTCTTGTGACACACCATGTGGAGGAAATCCCCGAGGGCTTCACACACGCCCTCTTGCTGCGCGATGGAAAGAAATTTGCAGCGGGACCCATCGAAGAGATTGTGACATCCGAAAATCTTTCGCAAGTATTTGGCCTTCCGCTTGTCGTGTCATATGAGGGAGGGCGATTTACAGCCAAGGCGGTCCGATCCTAAATTCGGCGAAATATCACAGATAACTTGGTGCCATACCATATGTCATCAGCACACAAAGGAGCCGCGGGGGCAGGACTACCCGCGGCTCCTTTGCTCGTTGTTTGCCATATCTCTGTAGGATAGATGGGGAAGGCTACCGTGATGGTACTGCCATCAAGGAGGAAGGAACCCCACCATGGCTTGGCATATTTGGCTCATCATCGCCATTGTCTGTTTCATTATCGAGACGTTCACCGTGGAATTCACATTCCTCATGCTCGGAGGTGCCGCATTGGTGGCAACCGGCGTTGCATTTGGAACCGAGAGCCTGGTGTGGCAGATCATCGCCTTCAGCATCGCTTCGGTCGCGTTGATTCTCTTTGCTCGTCCTTGGGCCAAGAACAGAATGAATCCCAAGGGTCCTGCTGCGGGGAATGTCTACGGCCAGGTCGGTAAACCCGGCAAGGCTGTAACGCTGATTGATGAAGGGGCCGGTCGAGTGAAGATCGGTGGCGACGTGTGGTCAGCACGTTCAACCGGAGGAATGATCAACGAGGGCACGGACGTCGTCGTCGTTGCAATTGACGGTGCCACCGCAGTCGTCGCTCCCCGTCCCCAGGCCTGACATCCATAGATACGGAGAAAACTCATGCCCGAAAATCTCGCTGGCAATGTCGTTCTGATATTGCTTGGACTGCTACTTCTCCTTGTGATTGTCGCGGTGTTCCGCGCGGTCTTCAAGGTTCATCAGGGGTACACTGTGATCGTGGAGCGGCTGGGCCGCTACCACAAGACGCTGCAGCCGGGACTCCACTTCTTGGTGCCGTTCTTTGACACGGTGCGTCAGCGCATCGACATGCGTGAGCAGGTCGTTCCGTTCCCACCGCAGACAGTGATTACCTCGGATAACATCAATGTGTCCATTGACACTGTCATCTACTACCAGGTGACCAACCCGGAGGCGGCGACCTACGAGATCGCCAACCCCATGTCCGCCATCGAGCAGCTCGCCGTGACCACGATGCGTAATATCATCGGAACCATGGACATGGAGCAGGCGCTCACCGGTCGTGACCAGATCAACGGTCAGCTTCGTGGTGTTCTCGACGAGGCCACCGGCCGCTGGGGCATTCGTGTGTCGCGCGTCGAGCTCAAGGCCATTGATCCGCCGCAGCGCGTGCAGGCCGCCATGGAGCAGCAGATGAAGGCCGAGCGTGACCGCCGCGCCGCGATTCTCACCGCTGAAGGTGTCAAGCAGTCCGCAATTCTCACCGCTGAAGGTGAGAAGCAGTCCGCAATTCTTCGCGCCGAAGGCCAGGCCCAGTCCACGATTCTGCGGGCTCAGGGTGAGTCCCGAGCTATTCTTCAGGTGTTCGACGCTATCCATCGAGGCAACGTGGATCCGAAGCTGCTCTCCTACGAGTACATTCGTATGCTGCCGCAGATCGCCCAGTCTTCGTCGTCCAAGCTGTGGATGATTCCGAGCGACCTCACCTCGGCGCTCAACGCCGTGACCAAGGGTTTCACCACGCCAGGCAACGACCCGTTCGATGCATTCGATGACGAGGATGATGCCGCTGAGGCAGCCGAGTCGGGAGCAACCAAGGTTCGTTTCCCTAAGAAGGAGAAGGAAGGAATCGCGGATACGCTCGCAGCGACGGCACTGCCGGACATCGATCAGGCACTGGCCGATGCCAAGGGCGAAGCTGACAAGGCCACCGACGAGGTTGCTGATTCCGGTACCCAGTCGGGCCGTCGATTCAGCCCCGATGCCGAAGCTGGACAGCGTCCCAACCTTCCCGGCGAACGCTGACAAATCTGGTGATTGATCGGATCGAGAGGTCTCGATAACACCATCCAATTGACGAGGACCGCAACCATTGCGAATCGCTCTTCGGAGCAGCGCACTGGTTGCGGTTCTCCTTTGTCGTGGGTGAAATATTGCGAGGACATTGTGTTTCTCTTATGGCGCTCTGGGGAGTGCATTGGTTGGGGCATGGGAAGCACTGACAATATGTAGTGCTTCATATCTGCGTGGGATCGTCGAGACGGATCCAGGCATCTGTGAGTTGGAGGTCAAACGTGAGCTTCGCCAGGATGCTGGGGCTGTACGTGGAGCACAGCCCCATGCTGATTTCGAAGCTGAAATTCAGTGCAGGACGTGGCACGATGGGCGGGTGCTTATTGAAATCTCGGATCTTACTGATCCGCGCCTCATCGACTACACGAGCCTGACTGACGTTGCCCTGCGCCGGAAGTTAGAGACAGAGCGTGGGCTCTACATGGCTGAGTCCTCCAAGGTCATCACGCGGGCCCTTGACGCTGGCCATACCCCGCGTTCTTTTCTTACCGCGCCACGCTGGCTCGCCGAGCTGGAGCCGTGGATTGAGTCTGTGTGTGGTGCTGTTGATGGCGGGGATACCCCAATTTTTGTGGCCGATGAGGATGTGCTGGAGAAAATTACCGGATTCCATCTGCATCGTGGAGCGCTGGCGGCGATGAACCGTCCGGAACTCATGGACCCGGTGGAACTACTGGCGACGGCGCGCGGGGGAAAGCCTGCGCGGCGTGTAGTGATCTTGGAAGGCTTGGTGGACCATACCAATGTAGGTGCGATCTTCCGGTCAGCTGCAGCTTTGGGAATCGACGCGGTGCTTGTGACTGAGGATTGCGCTGATCCACTCTATCGACGCTCAGTGCGCGTCTCCATGGGGACCGTTTTCCAGGTTCCGTGGACACGAATTGGGAGGTTGTCACGTTCGCTGGAGCGGCTACACGCCGACGGTTTCACGAGCGCAGCGCTTGCTCTCACCGAAAATTCACTCCCATTAGATCAGTTTGCGGCACTGGAGGAATGTACACGCGCAGATTCTCGAGTGGCCCTCATCATGGGAACCGAGGGCGATGGGCTGCGCCGCCGCACTATCGAAGAGGCGAATTATTCAGTGATCATCCCGATGGCTGGGTATGTTGATTCACTGAACGTTGCCGCTGCGAGTGCAGTGGCGTGCTGGGAGTTGCGGGTGCGATAGTTTCAGGCTCATGGACCCGTGTACAGCACGAAGCTGTCGCTCTCGAGGCGGCTGATCACTCTATGTCACGTGCTTAGTGAGGTGCGGGGTGGGTCATGGTAAATATCACCATGACCCACCCCGCACGAGAGACGACGATGCCAAGCTTACAGAGCCAGATTCTTGACATCACTCATGGCTTCTGGCATCTCGTAGCTGCTCATTGCCGCGATATAGATAACTCCGCCGAGCGCGGCTCCGAGGATCCATGCAAAACCGCTGAGGGTAGCTAATGCGGGCATCCACACGGCGGCAATCGAGAATACTGCGGCGACACCTACCGCGATAAATGCGCGCTGATTCCACCCATGTGTGTAGTAGTACTCTCCGCCGGGATCCATGGTGAAAAGTGCATTGATGTTCAGTTGACGCTTACGCACAACGTAGTAGTCGGCCACGAGCACTCCATAGAGTGGAGCGAGGATTGCACCGAGTGTGTCGACGAACATGGGGAGGCCGACCTTGCTGATCGTTGCGACCCACAGAGCTCCGATGATGAATCCAATGACCGCGGTGAGGTAGCCCCCTGCTTTGAAGCTAATGCGCTGGGGAGCGAGATTCGACAGGTCATAGGCGGGAGGAATAAAGTTGGCGACCAGATTGATTCCGACAGTGGCGATGACAAATGTGATGGCAGCGATGATGGTGAGGAATACGTTCCCGACGAGTCCCACAATCTCTGCGGGGTTGGTCAGGGGATCACCTTCACCGTTTTGTAGAACGATATAGGAACCCGCGGTGATAAAGAGACTGAGGAAGGTGAAGAACGTTAGGCTGACCGGGAGTCCGTAGAAGTTGCCACGCTTCATTGACTTCTCGCTCTTGCAGAACCTGGCGAAATCGCCGAAGTTGATGATGACAGCAGCGAAGTAAGCGATCATGGTTCCCACGACTCCGACGAATGCTCCAATCGCTGCCCACCCACTTAGTGTGTCATTCGAAAAGATTGACCCAACTGCTGGCAGAAGTTGATCGCCTGCTTGCACCCAGATGGCGATAAGAAGAACAACCATGACCGCGTAGACGGCGGGTCCGGCGACGTTGAGGAATTTTTCGATCCAGTCGATACCACGAATGAAGAGGATGATCTGAAGTCCTGCGACAGCGATGTAGGAGACCCAGTCGATCACTGTCATCCCCAGGAATGTCGAGAGTGTGGGTGCTCCGAAGATTGCGTTAAGTGCTAGGGCAACAGCTGTGGATGCGAAATACGTCTGTGCTCCGTACCAGAAGATGCCGACGATACCTCGGACCAATGCTGGCAGCTGAGCTCCCTTCACGCCCATGCTTGCACGTGCCATAACTGCATAGGGAACCCCATATCTGACGCTTGGTTTTCCGGTGAGGTTGACGAGCCAGCTGACGATGAATCCTGCAAGGATAATGGCGGCAAATACCCACCATCCGTTGATGCCAGAGGTGATGAAAAGGCTGGCTGCCAAGGTGTAACCCGCAAGGCTTTGGACGTCGTTCGTCCACACGTTGAAAATTTCGAACCACCCCCAGCGTCGTTTTTCGGGGGCTAATGGTTCAAGATCTTCGTTGTGCAGCGCCGGATCCCTGTCCCCGCTTAGTTCGGTGTCGAACTCGAACGTTGAAGTAGTGACTGCCATGATTCCGCCTTCGATGTTCAGGGTGGACGCCGCTTCGGGCGACGTTATAAACAACGTAGATGGGGAACTTCTCCGGATGATTTCTCTGGTGTAACAGCAGTGTGACGGCGACTTGCCGGGTATACCCCGTCGTTACCGCGGGGTTTACCCGGTGGTCTAGGGGGTATGGCTGAATCATCACCTCTGGAAAAGAAACTTGCCAAGCTCTTCGCGGACACGATTCGTGATCGGCGGCATGAGCTGGGTTTATCTCAGGAACAGGTTGCTTTGCGTGCCGGGATTGACCGCAACCACTACCAGCTGATGGAGTCTGCACGTTCTGACCGCAAGTCCAACAAGGCCGTGAACCCGCAGATGTTTACGCTCCTCAAGTTGGCAACCGCATTGGAGATGCCCGTTGAGGATCTTTTGGAAGGTGTTTCTACGGTCTATCAGCGTGAGTCCACTGACTAGAGACGACGGCGAGGCGGCTTCGGTAGCTGATTACTTCAGGTAGAGGTCGTTATGCCCATGGGGCATAACCTCTCGTGCTGGAGTGTGGTGACCGATGGCGGTTTGCTGTCGTTACTGTGTGGCGGTAGGAGCGGGCTATACGCCATTATTGGCACACAGCCCGCTCCCACCGCCACATATTCAGGAGATGGCCGAGGAGCCGGTGTAGCCGTTCTGGCGCCAGGCTTCGTAGACGGCGATAGAGGCCGAGTTGGCGAGGTTGAGAGAGCGCAGATGCGGCATCATGGGGATGCGCAATGCCTTGGTGACCTTCGGGTGCTCAATGACCTCGCGGGGGAGACCTGTGGGTTCGGGGCCGAAGAGGAGGACATCGTCGGGTTGGTAAGAGACGTCCGCGAAACTGTTTTCCGTGTGGCCGGTGAACGCGAAGATGCGTTTGCCGGCCATTTTCTCGAGGAAGGCGTCAAAGTTAGGGTGGATCTGCAGGTCGGCGAGATCGTGGTAGTCCAACCCAGCGCGCTTGAGGTGGGTGTCGGAGAAGTTGAATCCGAGGGGCTCGATGAGGTGAAGCGTAGCGCCCGTGCAGGCGGCGAGGCGGATAGCGGCGCCGGTGTTGCCGGGGATACGCGGCTCGTAGAAGACAATATGGAACACGCCCACATGCTACTCGTCGGCGCCCGGAAAGGGGCACGTGAGAAGCGGCATGTGGGCGTGTGTGATGGAGTCGTGGCTGGAATGGCGAGCGATGGTTGCATGTTGAGCATGCGGTTAAGGTGTGCTGGTGCTGGTGCTGGTGCTGGTGCTGGTGCTGTGTGGGTTGCTGGAGGTTAGCGCTGATAGGTGGCTGTGAGTCGTGCCGTGGCAATGGTGTGGAAGAGTGTGTTAAACGCGAGTGCCGTTGCAGTGATCTCGTCGGGCGGTAAGCCGAGGGATGGAACATCGAGTGCGTGCACCACGAAGATATAGCGGTGGACGTGGTCCCCGTGTGGTGGTGCTGCTCCCACGTAGGTGAACTCGCTGGCGTCATTGCGGACGTGGCTGGCGGCTCCGGGGAGGAAGAGGTCAGAGCGGCCGACGTCTTGGTCGAGGCTGGTGGTGTCGGAGTCCAGGTCGAGCACCGCCCAGTGCCAGTAGCCAGCGGGTGTGGGAGCGTCGGGATCGAAACAGGTGAGGACGAAGCCCTGGGTTTCCGGCGGAAATCCACTCCAGGAGAGTTGTGGGGAGACGTTGTCTCCGTCGTCGGTGTGAAGGATGGGCATGGGTTCGCCGTCGACGAGGTCGGTGCTTGTCAGGGTGAACGTCGGGAACTTGGGGAGAAGGTCGTAGGGGTCTGGTGCCATCGGTCGTGTGAGATCCATATCACAATGGTAGGCGATCTCTGGAAGTGGTGTGGGACGGGCGCCTTGCGGTTGTGAAAAACGGGGGTGGAAATGTGTCGGAGGTGGGTTCTACTCTAAATATCGAACATAAGTTCGACAGAGAAGGAGTGGAGGATGGTCGATCGTCTGACAGCAGCACGGCAGGTTCTCATGCAGGCGGAAACCGCAGTGGGATTGGAAAGAACGAGCCCTCTTTCGCATGTCTCAGCGTCGAGCGGCCAGGAAAAGAATCCGCTGGTGGGATCTAGCGAAGGCGTACCCGGTGAGTCTGAGGAGTGGGCAGATCAGATGGGGTGGCCTGTTCCCCATGGTCTTCACTCGCTCTTCCCCTATGGGCTTCGTCGCGGCTCCACGGTGGGAGTGCGAGGAAGCCGATTGGCTGGCCTTCTTATGGTAGGGCTCGCAAGTTCACAGGGGGCATGGGTTGCGTGTATTGGGATCCCGGACATGGGGTGGGGGATGGCACGGCTCTTCGGCGTGGACTTTGAGCGCTTTATTTTTATTCCTGGGTGCACGGATCCCCTGTTGGCGCAGGCAATCTCCACGGCTATCGACGGATTCGATGTTGTTCTTGTTGGGCGGCAGGTGATTCTGGGATCTCATGAAAAAAGACTCCTGGCGCGGCGAGCACTTTCCCGGCAGGTACTGCTCATTGGGGAGGGGTGGGAGAGTCGTGAACAGGTTCAAGGGCAGTTGATTGCTGTCGAGGGAGTGAGCGCGGGAAATGGACATATTCGCGAGCTGCTCCTCGATGTGTGCCGGCCGGGAGGAAAGCCCAGCAGGGTTGCCATTACCAGTCAAGGATGGCGTGTGCACAAAAAGTTGCAGCTTGTGCCGGTGTCATCGATGTCGAAAGCGGTGGTGTCAAAGAGTGTGGAACGAGGAGCATTGCGTAGCGCAGAGGAGGGATCTCCGAGCCCGGTACTTTCCAAAATTCTGGAGTCAGCATCGGTTCGGATGACATCGGAAACAACGAAAAATTCCGCGAAGGGGGCGGGGAATGGAGGAACAGATGAAATAGCGGCGCGTGAAGCTTTGACCACAGAGATTTCGATCCGTGCGTTGGAGATGGTGCCGTCGTGACGAGGGAAGGAGATGAAGCAGTAGGGATCGGCGAGCGGAAAGAGTCCTTTCAGGGAAGCATATGGGTGCCGAACTGGCCGGTAGCGGCCGCCGAGCTTGCGGGGGAAGCTCCCATGGGTATCCCGGTGGTGGTGTGTGGAAACCGCGGAGTGCTTTCTGCCAACTCATGGGCGCAGCGCGGAGGTATTGCGATCGGTATGAGCAAACGGCTTGCACATTCCATATGCCCGGAAGCGGTAATACTGCCCCCGGATCCTGAGAGAGATGCGCGTCGTTTTGAACCTGTGTTGCGGGTACTTGACCAGCACATTGCTCGCGTGACGGTTCTCGAACCTGGACGCGTCATTTTTGCTGCGTGGGGTGCGGTGAGGGCGGTGGGGTCTGCCGAGCTGCTGGCCGAAGTAATGACAGGAGCGATAGCGGATGGTGCCGGATGCGAAGCACAGGTGGGTTTTGCGTATGGCACGTTAGCCACATTGCTTGCGGCACAGGAAAACAGGAGTATTTCTGCCAATGAAGTGCCGGCCTATCTGGATTCACAGCGCACCTCCGTCCTTCTTCTGGCAGCGAGTACACCAAGCGCTCGTGATGAGGTGACAAACTGTATTGAACTGCTCGACAGGCTTGGAGTGCGCAGTCTCAAGGATGTCCGTGAGCTGGGAAGAACACCATTAGCAACACGTTTTGGGGCAATAGGGATCTTTGTCTGGCAACTCGTCAATGGCGAATCTGTCGGGGCAGCAGATGCTAGTAGAACTATCCCGGAATTTAGCTTCGCGCGTGCCTTTGAGCCCCCATTAGGCAATGCTGAGCGGGCAGCGTTCGCGGCTAAGGAATTAGCGGAAGAACTGGCAGAAGAAATGCGCTCGCGTTCCCTAGCGGGTGGACGGTTGACGATCACCGCCAGCCTCGTGGGTGGAGAGGAGCTCCAGCGTTCCTGGGCGTTGGATGGTGGGGGCATCAAGGATGTTGTAGACCGGGTGCGATGGCAACTGGGGAGCTGGGTGAACGGTACGCAAGGTGGTGTTCAGAGTGGTGAGGGCATCACCGGGCGTAGCGGGGGCCAAGGACATGCCTCAGTTCGGGGTGGTTCGGTTGGTGCTGTGGGTTTTGTTGGAGGGAGCGGTGCAGGTTGGGGTGGTGTTGGGTCTCGCGCGGACAAATTCAGCAACGAGGAAGACAACAGCGAGGACACCGCGGTAGCACGCCTGGAACTTTCCATGACTGAACTGTTGCCAGCAGGGGCACGTCAGCAGCCATTATGGGGTGGCAAGAGCATTCACACCGTACAAGCCCAGCGAGCTGCCGTACGGCTGCAAAGCTTGCTAGGAGAGGATGCTGTGCGTGTGCCCGAGAAGAAAGGCGGGCGAACACCACGCGAAAAGTATGTAGATCGGGCGTGGAATGAGGCGAAGGGTAGCTCCGCCGCGGCGGAGCTACCCTGGCCCGGGTCGCTTCCCGAGCCAGGCCCTAGCCTTATCCATCCAGAGCCGCCAGCAGTAGATGTTTATGCGGACTGTGGACATCCTCTTGTCGTCACCGGGGAAGGAATATTGGCGTGCGGCATGGGGTGCGAGGATCCTCGGCCGCACGCAGTAAATAGGGTGGGTCGGGCGTTCGTCGTCGTCGACTATGCCGGACCATGGGTCGTCGAACAACGATGGTGGGCAGATTATCAACGCCGCGCTTATCTTCAAGTTGCTGGATGTGACACAGCCTTGCTTCTTTACGTTGAAAAAGGGCAGTGGAGGGAGGAAGGAAGATATGTCTAGAACACCTCGCAAGGTTCCCTACGCTGAACTGCATGCTCATTCTGCCTACAGTTTCCTCGATGGGGCGTCGTTGCCGTCGGAGTTGGTGGAACGGGCCTGCGAGCTGGAACTTGACGGTTTGGCGATTACTGATCACGACGGATTTCCCGGAGTGGTGCAGTTGGCTGAGGCTGCGCGTACCTCGGGACTCCCCGTTGCGGTGGGAACCGAGCTGAGTCTTGATCAACAGGGGCTCGCGCAACAAGAAGTAAACCGAGGAGTACTTGTTGGGGGAGTTGAACCCCCACTCACTTTCCAACGGGAAGAGGGTGTACGGCAAGAGTCACCCCGTCTCGTTCATCATCACCACGACAAATCTTTGCGCACCGGGCAACCAGATCCCGGGGGCGAACACATCCTACTTCTAGCGCGAGGAGCACAGGGATACCAGAAGTTGTCGCGCACAATCGGTCTTGCCATGCTCGCCAGCGGGAAGAAGGGGGAAGCGCACTACACTCTCGAAGGTCTAGCTGACGTGGGAAAAGGCGATTGGGTGGTTCTCACGGGATGCCGCAAGGGGGCGGTGCGGCGCGCCCTAGAATCGGAACCTGGCCTGTGGGCGCCGGACAGGGCAGCCCAAGAAGTAGATCGGCTTGTCGACACTTTCGGACGAGAAAATGTGTTTGTTGAACTTACCGCCACTGGTTCACCTCTGGACCGCGAGCGCTGTGGTCTTCTTGCCGATCTCGCTCGCCGAGTACATCTGGAAGCTGTGGTAACAGGCAATGTGCACTACGCGAGGGCGAGCGATCGTCCCGTTGCCGATGTACTTGCCGCAACGCGAGCGCGGATGACGCTTCCTGAGATTAATCCTTATCTCCCGGCGTCGGGACAGTATCTGCGTTCGGGTGCGCAAATGCTACAGATTCATCGGGACCACCCGCATGCTGTTGCTACCTCGGTAGATGTGATGGAGGAGTGCTCCTTCGATCTAGTTCTCGTGGCACCCGAGCTTCCACCGTTCCCGGTGCCAGAGGGACACACCGAGGAAAGTTGGCTACGGCATCTCACCCACAAACGCGCTCGCGAACGATACGGATCACCGCAGGAACGTCCTGATGCGTGGAAAACTATCAACCATGAACTAGATGTCATTTCGCTTCTCAAGTTTCCCGGCTACTTTCTTATCGTCGAAGAGATTGTCTCTTTCTGTGTGAGTGAGGGGATCTGGTGCCAGGGGAGAGGGTCGGCGGCCAACTCTGCGGTCTGTTTTGCGCTGGGCATTACCGCGGTGGACGCGGTGCAGCACAAGATGCTCTTCGAAAGGTTTCTTTCACCTGACCGCTCCGGCCCGCCGGACATCGATCTCGATATCGAATCGGGCAGGCGTGAGGAAGTCATACAGCATGTCTATGAGAGATATGGGCGCCAGTGTGCGGCGCAGGTTGCCAATACCATTACCTACCGTCCTCGTTCGGCTATCCGTGATGCTGCTCGAGCCCTGGGGTATGACCAAGGGCAGGCCGATCAGTGGTCGACAGGAGTGGAGCACCGTGTGCCGCGCATGAAAGGAAAGGCCCCCGATCCCACCAACGAGCTTCAGGCGGCACAGAGCCAGGAATTTAACGTCATCCATGGCCGCGCAGCTGGCTTCGCGCATAATTGGGAAACTGGTTCTATTCCACCCGATGTCGCTGAGATTTCCGCACGTCTTCAGCGGCTGCCTCGCCACCTAGGTATTCATTCGGGAGGAATGGTCCTCTGCGATCGCCCGGTGATTGATGTGTGCCCAGTCGGCTGGGCGCACATGCCAGGGCGCACGGTACTGCAATGGGACAAGGACGACTGCGCCGAAGCCGGACTTGTTAAATTCGACCTTCTGGGTCTAGGAATGCTCACGGCCTTGCGCATTGCTTTCACGGAACTGACCACGCGGGGAATTCTAGGAACCAACGGGCTTCCCCTCGATCTCCACAACATCCCGCAAGAAGAGGAGCGGGTATACAACCTCCTCAAGGCGGCGGACACCGTGGGAGTCTTCCAGGTGGAGTCGCGGGCCCAGATGGCCACGTTGCCGCGGCTGCGGCCATCGGAGTTCTACGACATCGTCGTGGAGGTGGCTCTTATCCGTCCTGGCCCCATTCAAGGACAGTCGGTTAGCCCATACCTGCAACGGCGCCGGGAACAACGCCAAGGAAGGAAGACGTTCGACTACCCCCACAAACTTCTCGAACCCGCACTTGAGAAAACCCTCGGTGTGCCCCTCTTCCAAGAACAGCTCATGCAGATTGCCATCGACGCCGCAGGCTTCACTCCAAACCAAGCGGACAAGCTGCGCAAGGCGATGGGTTCCAAGCGCTCCCACGAACGCATGGAGGAACTGCGAATTGCTCTGATTAACGGTATGGAAGAACGGGGTATTACGCACGACGTTGCCGAAGAAATCTACGAGAAGCTTCAAGCCTTCGCTGAGTTCGGATTCCCCGAATCCCATGCCTTCTCGTTTGCGTACCTTGTGTATGCGTCTGCCTGGCTTAAGGTGTATCACCCGGAAGAGTTTTACGCGGGCCTTCTCGCCGCACAGCCCATGGGCTTCTACTCCCCACAGTCCCTCGTAGCCGACGCTCGACTTCACGGTGTGCTCGTGCTTCCCCCGGACGTCAACACATCGCAGGCTGAGGCCGCCGTCGAACAGCGTCCCACACGCAAGCTGGCCACTATCCACCCGCTAGTTAACGCAGATCCACAGCGCGCCGTACGCCTTGGGCTATCCTCTATCCGCGGACTCGGAGAAGCAAAAGACCGAATTCTTCGCGCCCGAAACCATCGTCAGTTCCGTGATGTAGCTGATCTTGCCCATCGAGCCAGACTCACCCAACAGGAACTCGAACTACTCTCCTCCGCGGGTGCCCTCGAATCCCTCGGTGTAGGCAGACGCGAAGGAATCTGGGCTGCGCAAGCATTGGCTGATCGAGGCATTACGCAAGGTATGTGGTACCAGCCCACCCTGCCAGGTACCGAAGCCACAGGTGCCCTCCCCGCACTCGCGATGATGAGCAAAGCGGAGGAAACGGATGTGGATATCCGCATGACGGGAATCTCCACCGCCACCTATCCCACTCAGTTCCTCAGAGCAGACTTGGATCGGCGTGGAGTGCTTAAGGTAGCGGAGCTGGGAAATATCTCCGCAGGGGAAAGAGTGTTCGTCGCCGGAGTGGTGACACACCGTCAACGTCCCCACACGGCACAAGGCGTCACATTTATCTCCCTGGAGGATGAAACTGGGCTACTCAACGTGGTGTGCTCGCGGGGGCTGTGGAACAAATACCGCGACATTGCTCGG
>RRZT011301070.1_pt1 | contig 17624 bp, 14 predicted proteins | sample 2165551 | NCBI WGS metagenome assembly RRZT01 (sample SAMN10456910, study PRJNA506462) | wastewater metagenome | biome: wastewater; feature: sludge; material: wastewater sludge; isolation source: wastewater sludge with Escherichia coli K12::gfp cells carrying plasmid... | place: USA: Moscow, Idaho...
GAGAAGAACGGCATGTAGACCGGGCTCGGGATGACCACGGCGTCCTGCGGGCCGGTGTAGTAGCGGATCGCCAGGCTCACCCCGTGCATGACGTCACCGACGACGTGCACGTCGGCCGGGTCCACCGCCCAGCCGTGCTGCTCGTGCGACCACTGCGCGAAGGCCTCGGCCAGCGCCGCCATCTGGGTTCGAGCCGGGTAGCCGAAGGACTCCGCGTCGACGGCGGCGTGCAGCGCGGAGGTGACCGCGCGGCATACCGGGAAGTCCATCTCCGCGACCCACATGGGCAGCACGTCAGGCGGGTAGGCGGTCCATTTCAGGGTGCCCCGGGCGCGCAGTTGCTCGGGGGTGCGGGCGTGCAGGTCCACCCGTCAGTGGCCGTGCCCGTGCTCGTGTTCGGCCGCGTCGGCGTCGGCCTTGGTGGCCTGCACCGTGCCGTCCGGGTGCTCCGGCGGGGTGTAGATCGTGTAGAGGCGCAGCTGCCCCCACCCGTTGTTGATGACGTTGTGCCAGGTGCCGGCCGGGATGATCACTGCGCCGTCGGCGGTCAGCTCGATGGTCTCGGCCACCTCGTCACGGCTCGGCCCGAGGGTGACCTTCGCGTCGCCCTGCTCGACCCGGATGAACTGGTCGATGTGGTCGTGCACCTCCAGGCCGATCTCCTGACCGGACTGCAGGCTCATGACGACCAGCTGCAGGTGCCGGCCGGTGAACAGGACCGTGCGGTAGGTGTCGTTGGCCAGGGTCAGCTCTTCGATGTCGCCATGCCAGGCGTTCGTCGCGCTCATGCCCTGAGCGTATGCCGTGGAGGTGACCGATCGGAGGTCCTTCGCGCCCTGCTCCATGGCCTAGCCTGGCAAGCATGTCCCGCCCGCACGCGGCTGCACTCGTGGAAGACGCCTGGAACTCCTCCCGGGAGCGGGTCCTGCGTGGGCGCGGGTGGCACAGCCGGGTGATCAGTCATACCGGGTACGGCGCGGCGGGCGAGGCCTCGTTCCTGCGGATCTTCGCGCGGGTGCTGCTCGGGCGCTCCAACGGTGACGACGACCCGCGCCAGGACGCGACCTACGGAGGGCTGCGCTCGCCGTTCGCGCAGCGGCGGGGGTGGCGGGCCTTCCTCACCGCACCGGCGATGAACACGCCCGTGGAGATCCGCATCGGTGACACCGTGCACCATGCCCGCAGTGACCGCAGCGGCCACATCGACGAGACGATCTACGACCACTCGTTGGCCCCCGGTTGGCACGAGGTGACGATCAGCGCCCAGGGCAGCGCCCCGGTGCAGGCCAGTGTCGTCATCATCGGTGCCGAGGTGCGCTGGGGGCTGGTCAGCGACGTCGACGACACGGTCCTGTCCACGTCGTTGCCGCGGCCTCTGCTCGCGGCCTGGAACACCTTCATCCGGCACGAGGGCGCGCGCAAGGTGGTGCCCGGGATGGCCCCGCTGTACCGCACCCTCATGCAGGAGCACCCGGGCGCGCCGATCATCTACATCTCCACCGGGGCGTGGAACACAGCCCCGACGCTGACCCGCTTCCTCACCCGCAACGGGTATCCGATCGGGCCGCTGCTGCTCACCGACTGGGGGCCCACGAACACCGGCTGGTTCCGCAGCGGCCAGGAGCACAAGCGCACCTGCCTGGACCGGCTGGCCCGCGACTTCCCGCGGATCTCCTGGCTGCTCGTCGGCGACGACGGTCAGCACGACCCGAAGATCTACGCCGACTTCGCCGAAGCCCGCCCGCGCCGGGTCGACGCCATCGCGATCCGCCAGCTCACGCCCACCGAGCAGGTGCTCTCGCACGGTCTGCCGTTGCCCAACGCCGAGGCCGAGCCCGGCCCCCGCAAGCGCGAGACCACGGTGCTGCAGGCCCCCGACGGATACGGGTTGCTGCGCTTGCTGCGCACCGCCGGCAAGGCCCGATTCCTCGCACCCACCCTCGAACCCACCCCGCTCGGGGCTGCCGGCGACCACGGCGGGTAGGAATCGTGCCTGAGTTGCCGCAGGTGCAGGCCCTCGTCGACTTCCTCGCCGAGCGGGCCGTCGGCCAGGTTGTGGCGGGCGTCGAGCTCGGCTCGATCTCAGTGCTCAAGACCTACGATCCGCCACCGCAGGCGTTGCTCGGGGCACCGATCGATGCGGTGCGCCGGCACGGTAAGTTCCTCGACCTCGATTGCGACGGAACGCATCTGGTGTTCCACCTGGCCCGCGCCGGGTGGTTGCGCTGGTCCGAGCAGGTGCCCGCGACGGTGATCCGGCCCGGCAAGTCGCCGATCGCCCTGCGGGTGCGGCTGTCCGACGGCAGCGGCTTCGACCTCACCGAGGCCGGCACGAAGAAGTCGCTCGCGGCATATCTGGTCCGCGAGGTCCGTGAGGTGCCGGGGGTGGCCCGGCTGGGGCCGGACCCGCTGGCCCCCGAGTTCACCCGTGACGTCTTCGGCGGGTTGCTGGCCGGGCGGCGCACCCAGATCAAGGGGCTGCTGCGCGATCAGGAGGTCATCGCCGGGGTCGGCAATGCCTACTCCGACGAGATCCTGCACGTCGCGCGGATGTCGCCCTTCGCCCTGGCCGCCTCCCTCGCCGAGGCGGACGTCGATCGCCTGTATGCCGCGCTGCGCGACACCCTGGCCGGCGCCGTCGCCGCCGCCTCCGGCAAACCCGCCGCCGAGCTCAAGGATGCCAAACGGGCCGGGATGCGGGTGCACGGGCGCACCGGTGCCGCCTGCCCCGAGTGTGGCGACGTCGTGCGCGAGGTCTCCTTCGCCGATTCGGCGCTGCAGTACTGCGCGACGTGTCAGACCGGTGGCAAGCCGTTGGCCGATCGGCGTATGTCGCGGCTGCTGAAGTAGGAGTGCGGCGGTCGGTCACGCCCGGTGGGGTGGATTGGGCCTCGGTTGCGGATTGTGGGTGCGGTTGCGCGGCGTATGTGCCGCGTGCTCGCACCCAGAATCCTGTGCTGCCCCCAGAATCTCGCGCTGCACCGACGCTGGGAGCCTCCGGCGCTCGGCATCTGGGTCCGGCCGCGTGCTTGCGTGGTCCGCGTTCAGGCGGGGATGACGGTGCGGATGGGTGTGCATGTGGACCGGACCGGAATCAGCTGGCGAAGGTGCGCCGGTAGTCGACGGGGGACACACCGATGTGCTTGGCGAAGTGCTCACGCAGCACGGCGGCGCTGCCGAAACCGCAGCGGGCGGCGACCTGCTCGACGGCCAGGTCGGTCTCCTCCAACAAGCGTTGGGCGTGGTGCAGACGCTGTCGGGCCAACCAGCGCGCGGGGGTGGTGCCGGTCTCGGCGACGAACCGGCGGGCGAAGGTGCGTTCGCTCAGCAGTGCCCGGCGGGCCAGCGCGCGCACCGAGAGGTCGTCGCCCAAGTGCTCGACCATCCAGGTCAGCAGCGGCTCCAGGCTCTCGGCGCGCACCTCGGGCACCGGCAGCTCGACGAACTGCCGCTGCCCACCGTCGCGTTGCGGCGGCACCACCATGCGCCGGGCGATGATCGTGGCCATCCGGGCGCCGAGCTCGCGGCGCACCAGATGCAGACAGGCGTCGATGCCGGCGGAGGTGCCGGCGCTGGTGATGATGTCGCCCTCGTCGACGAAGAGCACGTCCGGGTCCAGGCGCACCTGGGGGTGGCGGCGGGCGAAATCCGGCGCGTGATACCAGTGGCAGGTGGCGCTGCGCCCGTCGAGCAGCCCGGCCTCGGCGAGCACGAAGACCCCCGAGCACACCGACAGGATCGTCGCGCCGCCGGCGTGCGCCGCGCGTAGCGCGTCGAGCAGGGCCGGGGTGAACGGCTCATCGATGCCACAGGCCGGCACCCCGACGACGTCGGCACCGGCCAACCCGTCCAGCCCGTATGCCGCGGTGATCGCGATCCCGTTGCGCATCGGCATCGGCTCGCCGGGGCGCTCGGTGCAGACCCGCACGTCGAAGCGCGGCCCACCCTGCTCGGAGCGGTCGATGCCGAAGACCTCCAGCAACACGCCGAGTTCGAAGGCGGCCGGCGCCGGTGGGAGCAGGATCGCGACGGAGCGCAGCGGCATACGGGAGAGTATGACGAGTCGACTGGCAGGAATCCAGCGATGCGCGTCTCACCTGCCACTCGTGGCGGGAAAGGCGCGAGCGCATGCTGAATGCCATGGACCTTCTTCTCGCACTCGGGCTCGTCGCCCTGCTGCTGGCGCCGCTGGAACTGACCCACCGCCGCACCCGCCACCTCGTGCCGCCGACCCTGCTGGACCGTTACGCCGAGCGCCCGCGCCGCCCGCAATGGTGGTGACCGGCAGTGGTGGTGACCCTGTACGGCCGCTCGGGCCGGCGGCACCTGCTTGGATGACCGGATGGACGCCATTCCCTCCGAGCGGGTCGACGGGCTGCCCGAGGTCGACCCCGCCGCGCTGCCCGACGACGCCGTGATCCTCGACGTGCGCGATGCATCCGACTTCGCCGCCGGGCACGCCCCGGGCGCGGTGAGTATGCCGCTGGCCCGCCTCGGCGCGCTGCCCCGCGACCAGCTGCTCAGCCTGCCGACCACCGCCGATGGGCAGGTCATCGTGTCCTGCGGCGGCGGCAGCAAACAGGCGCGGGTCACGGCCTACCTACGGGCCCAGGGCATCGACGCCGTCGTGCTGCGCGGCGGGATGCGCGGTTGGCTGGCCGCCGGGCGCCCGACCGACGCGCAGGATCCCGCCTAGACTCGGCGATCGTGGCGGGGCTACTGGTGGCGGGGACGAGCTCGGATGCCGGCAAGTCGCTCGTCGTCACCGGGCTGGTCCGGGCCTGGGCCCGGCGAGGCGTGCGGGTCGCGCCGTTCAAGGCCCAGAACATGTCGAACAACTCGATGGTCTGCCGGGACGGCTCCGAGATCGGCCGAGCCCAGTATCTGCAATGCCAGGCCGCGGGGGTCGAGGCGAACTCGGTGCACAACCCGGTGCTGCTCAAACCCGGCTCGGATCGGCGGGCCTTCGTCGTCGTGCGCGGCCGGCCGGCGGGAGAACTGCAGGCCGGCGAGTATGCAACGGGGCGGGCCCACCTCGCGGCGGCGGCGTTCGCGGCATACGAGGAACTCACCGAGACCGTCGAACTCGTCGTCGCCGAAGGCGCCGGATCGCCCGCGGAGATCAACCTGCGGGCCGGCGACTACGTCAACCTCGGCTTGGCCCGGCGCTTCGAGCTGCCGGTCGTCGTGGTCGGCGACATCGACCGGGGTGGGGTGCTCGCGGCGCTCTACGGCACCTGGGCGTTGCTCGACGACGCCGACCGGGCGCTGCTGCGCGGCTATGTCATCAACAAGTTCCGCGGCGACCTCGACGTGCTCACCCCCGGGCTGACGACGATCACGGCGCGCACCGGGGCGCCCTGCCTGGGGGTGCTGCCGTGGCTGCCGGGGGTCTGGCTCGACTCCGAGGACGCCCTCTCGGTCGGGCGGTGGCGCCCTTCGGCCGACCTCGACCGGGCCGGGCTCAGCGGAGCGCGGTCCGGGCGGCTGAGCGTGGCCGTGCTGCGGTTCCCGCGCACCTCCAACGCCACCGACGTCGACGCGCTCGCCGCCGAGCCGGGCGTCGACGTGTGGGTCACCACCGATGCGCAGGTATGCCGCGACGCCGACCTGCTCGTGCTGCCCGGCTCCCGCGCCACCGTCTCGGATCTGACCTGGTTGCGGGACAACGGATTTGCCGGGGTCATCGCCGAGCGTGCCGAGCATGGCCGGCCGATCCTCGGGATCTGCGGTGGCTACCAGATGCTGTGCGACCGGATCCTCGACGAGCACGAGAGCGGGGCCGGGTCGGTCGACGGACTGGGCCTGCTGCCGGGTGTGGTGACCTTCGCGGCAGAGAAGGTGCTCGGCCGCCCGCACGGCCAGTGGCAGGGGCAGCCGGTGGACGGCTACGAGATCCATCACGGGGTCGTCGACGACGACGGGTCCTTCCCCGGTGGGTCGGCCCGCGGGGCGGTGTTCGGCTCGATCTGGCACGGCACCCTGGAGGGCGACGGCTTCCGGCGGGCCTTCCTCGGCTCGGTCGCCGCGGCCACTGGCTCCGGCTGGCTGCCCGACCCGCAGGCGCCGAGCTTCGCGGCCCGCCGTGAGGCGATGATCGACACCCTCGCCGATGCGGTCGAGACCCACCTCGACCTGGACCGGTTGACCGAGCTGGCGTACGGCGCTCCACGGCGCTCCGGCGCAGGAGCCGCCACCCCAACTCCCACGGCACCCGGGGCAACCTCACAGCCGGTCCGCCCGCTCTAGAGTGGTTAGGCAGCCCGCCGGGCTGAAGGCATCAGGGGATGGAGCAACGACAATGGCGCTGCGAGGAAGGGTTGCCGTCACCGTCGCCACAGCACTGGTCGGAGCGGGGTGCGCCGGGCCTGCTCCCGTGACTGCCCAAGCGACGGGCGGGATGTCCGGCACCGTCGTCATGCCCTGCGGGCTGGACCCGACAACGGTCGTGGTGGCCGTCGCAGAACTCGCCGGCACCCGGCTGGCGGAGGCCGTCCCGGCTGCCGACGGCTCGTGGAGCGTCCCCGATGTCCTGGCCGCGGGCAGCTACTCGGTGTCGGTCTCGCAGCGCACCGGTTTCGCGGGCGATGCCGAGATCGTCACCACGTACTACGGGGACGTCCTGCGTGGGTCGGCCCCGGTCGATGTGGGGTCGGGTGGCGCTACCGGGATCACCATTCACGCCATCGGTGGCGGGCGGATCTCCGGCACCCTGGCCAACACCGCCGGGGACTGGGCGGCCCTGCATCCGGTGAGCCTCGACGGTCGGTCCTATGGCGAGGAATTCGTGAAAGGGGACGGCCGCTACCTGCTCAAGGGCCTCCCACCGGGAGACACGAAGCTGTTCATCAGACCCGACAACACGCATTCCAGCCCGCAGAGCCCCACGCATCAGGCCCCGCAGTGGTGGCCTGCGGTGAGCGAGGTGGACGGGCCTGCTGCTGCGGCAGCCATCACGGTCACCGCCTGCCGGACCGTGACCGACGTCGATGCCACCCTGCACCCCGGTGCCACGATCACCGGCAGGGTCACCGCCGTCGACGGCACCCCTGGGCAGGGATGGGTCCGAGCCATCGACCCGCGCACGCCGCAGGCCAGCTGGGATTCACTCGAGCGCACCACCGACGGAGGTCTGCTCACCGCCCGCGCGGGTTGGGCCGGCCCCGACGGCAGCTACACGATCGGCGGGCTGACACCGGGTGCCGACTACCTGGTCACGGCCCGTGGTGACGGATCGGTGTCGTCGATACTGTGGCCCGGCACGTACGCCCCCGCGACCGCTACACCGGTCAACGCGTCGACGGCGGTGCCGCGCAGCGGGATCGACCTGGACTTCCGCACGCCACCCTTCTCGGACGTCACTAGCCAGGCACCCTTCTTCGCCGACATCGCCTGGATGGTGAACAAAGGCATCACGAAGGGCTACCCCGATGGCAGCTACCACCCTGCCGACCCGGTGAGCCGGGCCGTGGTAGCTGAATTCCTCTACCGCCTCGACGGGTCACCGGCCTTCAGTGCTCCCGCCACGAGCCCCTTCCCCGACGTGCCGACCTCCGATCCGTCCTACCGGGAGATCTGCTGGCTGGTGGCGCGGGGGATCACCTCCGGCTACCCGGACGGCACCTACCGCCCCGCGAGCCCGGTCGCTCGCGAGGAGATGGCCGCGTTCCTCTACCGATTGGCCGGCAAGCCGCCCGCCGCGCCGGGGACAACCGCCCCGTTCGCCGATGTCCCCACCACCCACCCCTTCGTCACGGAGATCGCCTGGCTGGCCTCGGCCGGCGCGGCGACCGAGTGGACCGAGCCCCAGGGACCCCCCACCTACCGGCCGGCGCTCGCGATCACCAGGGACGCCGCGGCCGCCTTCATGCACCGCTATGACTTCACGCGCCACGTCGTCCCCACCGGTACATGACCCGAGCAGGTGACCTGACGAGCGACTCCTCCCGGATCCCACGACGGATCCATGTCATCGGCATCGGGGCCGGCTCACCCGAACACCTCACGCACCAGGCGATCGCGGCGATGCGTGAGGTCGACGTGTTCCTCGTCGCAGACAAGGGCGAGGCGAAAGAGCAACTCGTCGCGTTGCGCCGGGCGATCTGCGAGCAGCACCTGGCGCCGGGAAGCTACCGCTTCGTCACGGTGCCCGACCCGCAGCGGGGTCCGGACGCGCTGCGCGACCGCGCGGCATACGAGGAAGGCGTGCAGAGTTGGCACGCGGCCCGCGCGGACCGGTATGCCGCGGTGCTCGCGCAGCTGCCACCCGAGCAGGTCGTGGGATTCCTCGTGTGGGGTGATCCGGCCTTCTACGACAGCACGATCCGGATCGTCGACGCGGTCGCCGAACGGATGCCGGTCGACAAGACGGTGGTGGCCGGGATCTCGGCGATCCAGGTGCTCGCCGCCGAGCACGGCATCGTGCTCAACGGGATCGGGCAGCCGGTGCACGTCACCACCGGCCGGCGCCTGGTGTCGCAGTGGCGCCCGGAGCTGGGCACCGTCGTCGTCATGCTCGACGGCGCCCTGCACTGCTGGGAGCTGGTCGCGCGGGCACCCGACCTGATCATCCACTGGGGCGCCTGCCTCGGGTTGCCGCAGCAAGAGCTGCGGGCCGGGCGGTTGGCCGACGTCATCGACGACATCGTGGCCACCCGGGCCCGGCTGCGGGCCGAGCACGGGTGGGTGATGGACGTCTACGCGCTGACCCTGCCCGAGTGACCTGCCCGAGTGACCTGCCCGAGTGACCCGACCCGGTCGGGTGGCCGCGCGGAGGTCAGTCCGTGGCCGGCATGACGGCGCCGCGGAAGGCCGACCGCCGCAGGTAGACGGTGGCGACCAACAGGACGGCGGCCCCGCTCGCCATTGCCGCGCGGCTGCCCCAGAGGGAGGCGATCCAGCCCGACACGAAGGACGCGACGGCCAGCCCGCCCCAGTTGAAGGTGCGGATCGTTGCGTTCATCCGGGCCCGCAGCCGGTCCGGGGTCACCGCCGTGCGGTAGCTCATCGACAGGGGGCCGCTGGCCGCGCCCAGCCCGTCGAGCAGTTGTGCCGCGAGGAGCAGGACGACGGCCCACGGCCCCGGCTGGGCCAGGACCACGAGCACCGGCCACAGCGGGGACACCCATTCGATCGTCGTGATGACCCGCCCGACGCCGAACCGCCGCCCCCACCGGGGAGCCAGGGCCGCGGCTGCCGACCCGGACACCCCCGCGGCGGCGAGGACCAGGCCGACGGTCAACGCATCGAGGTGCAACTGCTGATTGGCGTAGTACACCAGGACGGTCACGACCAGCGACCGGCCGAAGAACCACGCGTGCAACCACAAGGCATAGGGGCGCAGCGTCTCGTGCCGGTAGACCCAGTGGGCCCCTTCGCGCAGCTCGGCAAGGATCCGAGGGCGGGCACCCGGCGCGGGCGGCGGTTCGGGCGTGCGGATCGAGGCGAGGGTGACGGCGGACACGGCATACGAGAGGGCATCGACGAGGATCGCGATGGGGGCCGAGAGGAAGCGCACGAGCGAGCCGGCCGCCACCGGGCCGGCCGAGCCGACCACCTGACCCATCACCTCCAACCTCGAGAAGGCCTCGGGCAGTGCGCGTTCCGGCACGAGCCGCGGCACATACGACTGGTATGCCGCCACCGACAGACAGGTGACCGCGCCGAAGACGAAGACAAGGCCGGCCAACAGCGGCACGGTGAGCCGACCGGTCAGGGCGAGCCCACCGATGCTGCCGAAGACGACCATCCCCACGACGTCCGACCCGATGAGCAGCGGCCGGCGCCGCACCCGTTCGGCGACGACGCCGGCGATCAGCCCGAACACCAGATAGGGCGCCCATTGGGCCGCCCGGACCATCCCGATGGCCTGCTCGTCGGCCCGCAGGGTGTCGATGAGCAGGAACTGGATTGCCAAGGTCGAGACGACCGTCCCGACGGTCGAGACGGTGTCCGCGGTGAAGAGCCGCCAGAACCCTCCGCCGAGGCGGTCCGGGGCGGTGGTGCGGCGCACCGGCATACGCTATCCGCCGCGCGCAACCGGCGCGGACCACCCGGGCCGGCGCACGCCGACCCGACCGGGCGCCGACCCGGCCGGGCGCCGACCCGACCGGCGCCGGGTCAGTCCTCCAGGTCGCCCTCGATGTCGAGATAGACCTGCTCCAGGGCGGCGACGAGCTGCGGGTCCGGCTGCTCCCACAGGCCCCGGTCGCGGGCCTCGCCGAGCTTCTCGATGATGCCGCGCAACGCCCACGGGTTGGCCCGGCGCATGAACTGCTGGTTGGTCTCGTCGAGGACGTACTCGGTGGCGAGCTTCTCGTACATCCAGTCGGGGATGACCCCGGCCGTGGCGTCGAAACCGAAGAGGTAGTCGACGGAGGCGGCCAACTCGAAGGCGCCCTTGTAGCCGTGCCGCTGCATCGAGGCGATCCAGCGGGGGTTGATGACCCGGGCCCGGAAGACCCGGTTGGTCTCCTCCTGCAGGGTGCGGGTGTGCACCGCCTCCGGGCTCGTGGAATCACCGACGTAGGCCTTCGGCTCGACCCCGGTGAGGGCCCGGATCGTCGCCACCATGCCGCCGTGGTACTGGAAGTAGTCGTCGGAGTCGAGGATGTCCGACTCGCGGTTGTCGACATTCTTGGCGGCCACCTGGATCCGCCGGTAGGTGCGCTCCAGGTCGGCCCGAGCCGGTATGCCGTCCAACCCCCGCCCGTAGGCGAAGCCACCCCAAGCGGTGTAGACCTCGGCGAGATCGGCGTCGTCGCGCCAACTGCCGGACTCGACGACCTGCAACAACCCGGCCCCGTAGGAACCCGGCTTGGAGCCGAAGATCCTGGTGCGGGAACGGCGTTCGTCGCCGTGCTCGGCCAGGTCGGCCTGAGCGTGCGCGCGGGGGTGGTTGAGCTCCAGGGGCTCGTCGAGCTCGACGACGAGCCGCACCGCGTCGTCGAGCAGCGCGATGACGTGCGGGAAGGCGTCGCGGAAGAAGCCGGAGATCCGGATCGTCACGTCGATCCGGGCCCGGCCCAGCTCGGCCAGCGGGATCGGCTCGAGCCCGACGACCCGGCGGGACTGGGCATCCCACACCGGGGTGACCCCGAGCAGCGCCAGCACCTCACCGATGTCGTCGCCGCTGGTGCGCATCGCCGAGGTGCCCCACACGGAGATGCCGACCGAACGGGGCAGCTCGCCCTCGTCCTGGCGGTAGCGCTCCAGCAGCGACTCGGCCATCGCCACCCCGGTCTGGTAGGCCAGCCGGGAGGGGATCGCCTTCGGGTCGACGGAGTAGAAGTTGCGCCCGGTCGGCAGCACATTGACCAGGCCACGCAGCGGCGACCCGCTCGGGCCGGCCGGCACATAGCCCCCGTCGAGGGCGTGCAGCACCATCGGCAACTCCCCGCAGGTCTGGGCCAGCCGCGGCACGATCTCCGTGCAGGCGAACCGCAACGCGGCCGCCACGCCCGCACGATCCACCACCTCGCGATCCAGAAGCTCGCGATCCACCACTTCGCGGTCCAACCCCACACGACCCATCGCTTCGCTATCCATCACCGCGGGGTCCAGGGCGGTGGGTGCCGGGTCGGCGGCCGGCGGGCCGAGCACCTCGGCGAGGATCCCGTCGACCGAGCCCGGGGCCCACCCGTGGGCGGCGACGCGGCATACCAGATCCTTGGCGAGGGCCTCGACCCGGTCGGTCTGCGCGGTCGAGGCGCCCTCGGTGGCCAGCCCGAGCGCGGTGCGCAGACCGGGTATGCCGTCGGTGCGCCCCCCGAAGACCTGGGTGGCCCGCAACATCGCCAGCACGAGGTTGGTCAGCGCCTCGCCCTCGGGGGCCTGGCCCAGCACATGCAACCCGTCGCGGATCTGCACGTCCTTGATCGCGCACAGCCAGTAGTCGATCTGACCGACCAGCTCGTCGAAGGCCTGGGCGTCCGGGCGATCCTGCAGGCCGAGATCCTGATCCAGTTTCGCGGCCTGCAACAGGGTCCAGATCTCACCCTGCAGGGCCGGCGCCTTGGCCGGGTCCATCGCCGAGACGTTGCCGTATTCGTCGAGCAACTGCTCGAGCCGGGCGATGTCGCCGTAGCTCTCCGCGCGGGCCATCGGCGGCACGAGGTGGTCGACGATCGTCGCGTGCGCGCGCCGCTTGGCCTGGGTGCCCTCGCCGGGGTCGTTGACGAGGAATGGATAGATGACCGGGATCGAGCCGAGCGCGGCATCCGGGCCGCACCCGGGGGACAGGGCCAGGTTCTTGCCGGGCAGCCATTCCAGGTTTCCGTGTTTGCCGACGTGCACGATGGCGTGCGCGCCGAAGTCGTCGGCGAGCCACCGGTAGGTCGCCAGATAGTGATGGGTCGGCGGCAGGTCGGGGTCGTGGTAGATCGCGATGGGGTTCTCGCCGAAGCCGCGCGGCGGTTGCACGAGCACCACGACATTGCCCGATCGCAGTGCGGCCGAGACGATCTCACCGTCGGGGTCGCGCTGCCGGTCGACGTAGAGGTCACCCGGCGGTGGCCCCCAGGCCGCCGTCATCCGCTCCCGCAGGCCGGCCGGGAGCGTGGCGAACCACGCGGCATACCGGCCGGGGGGGATGCGCACGTGATGCTCGGTGAGCTGACCGTCGGTGAGCCACTCCGGGTCCTGGCCACCAGCAGCGATGAGGGCGTGGATGAGCGCATTGCCGGCGGTCGTGTCGGGCTCCTCACCGGCCACCTCGGGCAACGGCTCCAGACCCGGTATGCCGCCGGGCTCGCCGAGGTCGTAGCCGGCCTCGCGCAGCGCCCGCAGCAGCCGGATCGTGGAGACCGGGGTGTCCAGGCCGACGGCGTTGCCGATCCGGGAGTGCTTCGTCGGGTAGGCCGACAGGATGATCGCCAGCCGTCGCTGCGCCGGTGGGGTATGCCGCAGCCGGGCCTGCCCGAGCGCGATGCCGGCCACCCGGGCGCACCGCTCCGGGTCGGCGACATAGTGCGGGATGCCGTCGGCGTCGGTCTCCTTGAAGGAGAAGGCGGTCGTGATGATACGGCCGTCGAACTCGGGCACCGCGACCTGGGTGGCCACGTCCAGCGGTGACATGCCCTCGGCGCTGGCCTCCCATTCGGCGCGACTCCAGGTCAGGCACAGGCCCTGCAGGATCGGCACGTCGAGCGCGGCCAACGCCTGCACGTCCCAGGTCTCGTCCTGCTCGCCCGCTGACGCCGTCGCCGGCAGGGTGCCCCCCGCGGCCAGCACCGTCGTGACGATCGCGTCGTAGCTGCCCAGGTGCTCGAGCAGGTCGGCCGAGGCATCGCGCAGGCTCGTCGCGTAGACCGGCACCCCCTCCCCGCCCTGGGCGTCGATCGCGTCGGCGAGGGCGTGCGCGAAGCCGACGTTGCCGGCCGCGAACTGGGCCCGGTAGAAGAGCACCGCGACCCGGGGGCGGGTGCCGCCGCTGCCGGATGCCGCCGGGTCTAGGGCGGGCCGCGGCAGCACCCCCCAGGTCGGCAGCGCGGCCGGCGGGTCGAAGCCTTCCCCGGTGAGCAGCAGCGTGTCGCAGAGGAAGGCGTGCAGGTTGCGCAGGTTGCCCGCGCCACCCTGGGCCAGGTAGCGGTGCGCCTCGTGGACGGTGCCGGGGGCGACCGTCGACAACTCCATCAGCGCGGCGTTGGGGGTCTGCTCGCCACCGAGCACGACCATCGGCTTGCCGCTCGCGGCGATCCGGCGGAAACCCGAGCAGAGGTCCTGCGGTGAGCCGAGGATGCGGGCCACGACGATGTCGGCGGCGTCGAGGGCGGCGCCCAGCTCGGTGTGCGCGGGCCGTGCCGGGTTGGCCCACAGGTAGTCGGCGCCGCTGGCTCGGGCCGAGAGCAGGTCGGTGTCGGAGGTGGAGAGCAGAGCGATCCGCGCCATGGGGTGAGTGTCTCCTCGGGGGGGCGCCCGCCTCCGGGCCGGGCGAGCGGCCCTGGGTGGCCGGTGGGCCCCCGCAGCCTACCGACGATCCCGGGGGCGGCCCCGCGGCATACCGCGGCGTAGGGTGTCGGCCGTGGTCGCCCGTCCTGCCCTCGATCGATGCCCCGGCCTGCAGCGACCTTTCGAAGCCGCCGACGGAGCCATCCTGCGTGCCCGGGTGCCCGGCGGGCGGATCGCGCTGGCTGCATTGGACATCTTCCTGGCCGCCGGCGAACGCTGGGGCGCGCCGATCGTGCAGCTCACCAGCCGGGCCAATCTGCAGATCCGGGCGCTGCCCAGCCCGATCCCGCCGGAACTGGCCGACGCCGTGGTGGCGACCGGGTGGTTCCCGTCGGTCAGCCACGAACGGGCCCGCAACGTGCTCGCCTCGCCGACCGCCCGCGACCTCGGCCCGATGGTCGCCGCCCTCGACGAGCAGATCATGGATCGCCCGGCGCTGGCGCAGCTGCCCGGGCGGTTCCTCTTCCTCGTCACCGACGAGGCCGGGCTGGGGCTGACCGCGCCGTGGGATCTGGCCTGGCAGCGCCTGGGCGGGCCGGGCCTCGGTGAGCAGGGCCGCGTGCTGGCCCGGCTCGGTCGCGGCGAGGTCGTCGGTATGCCGGGTGCTCCCGCCGACGCGGCGGCCACCCTGGCCGGGCTGGCCGAGACCTTCCTTGCGGTCCGCCCGGAGGGCGTCTGGAACGTGCGGGACCTCCCCCCGGCCAGCGCGGCCCGGGCTGCCGTCACCGCGGGGATGAGCCCGGTGCAGCTGGCTCAGGCGGCGACCTTGGCGCCGGGCCCGGTGTCCGCCTCGACGGGTGTCGAGGTGGGGGCGGGCCCGGATCTCGTCGTGGGCCTGCCGTTGGGTCAGCTCGACCGGGCTCAGCTCGGCGCGCTGCAGGCGATCACCGACGAGGTGGTGGCGACGCCGTGGCGCTCGCTGCTCGTGCCGGGCGGCGCGGCATACCGGAACGCCCTGGCGGCCGTCGGGCTGGTCGTCGACCCCGCCGACCCGTGGGCGCACCTGTCGGCGTGCACCGGCAGCCCGTGGTGTCACAACGGGCGCAGCCCGGTCGTCGCGCTGGCCCACGAGACGGTCGCCGTGCTACGCGGCACCGGAGCCGCGGCGACCGGTCACGTGCATCTCGTGGGGTGCGAACGGCATTGCGGGGCAAGCCGATCCGATGTGGTCCTGGAATGCCCCGACGATACCGCTGCGGTGTTGGCGGCGCTCGTCGGGGGCCGGTCGTGACCCAGCTGCGACCGCCGACCCGGCGCTACGCCTATCTCACCGACGGCCAGGAGATCTATCGGCGCTCGTTCGCGATGATCCGCGCCGAGGTGGCCGCGGCGGTGGCCCACGGCGACACTCCGGCCTGGCGCGGGCACGACCTGGGCGTGGCCACCCGGATCGTGCACGCCGCCGGCGACGCGCGGGTGCTCGCCGACCTGGCCATGCACCCCGACGTCGTGACCGTCGCGCATGGGGCGCTGCGGGCCGGGGCGCCGATCCTCACCGACTCGGTCATGCTGGCCGCCGGGGTGACCCGGCGGCGACTGCCGGCCGACAACGCGGTGATCTGCACGCTGCGTGACGAGCGGGTCCCGGAGCTGGCTCGGGCCTGGGGCACCACCCGTGCCGCGGCGGCCGTGTCGCTGTGGGGTGAGCGCCTGGAGGGGGCCGTGGTCGCCATCGGCAACGCCCCGACGGCGCTCTTCCACCTGCTCGAGGTGATCCTCGACGGAGGGCCGCGGCCGGCCGCGATCCTCGGCCTGCCGGTCGGTTTCGTCGGCTCCGCGGAGTCCAAGCTCGCGCTCTCGGAGCATCGGCTGCCCACCGGGGAGCAGATCCCCTGGCTCACGGTGCACGGACGCCGGGGTGGTTCGGCGATGGCGGCCGCCGCCCTCAACGCCGTGAGCAACCCGGACGAACTCGCGTGACCGGCCGGTATGCCGCGCAGCCCGGCCATCTCTACGGGATCGGCGTCGGCCCCGGCGACCCGGGGCTCATCACGATGCGGGCCGCCGGGCTGATCGCCACAGCCGACGTCATCGCCTATCACCGGGCCGGGCACCGGGAGTCGACGGCCCGGCGGATCGCCGCCGAGCACGTGCGCCCCGGCACCATCGAGGAGCCGTTGGTCTATCCGGTGACCACGGGGGTGACCGACCACCCGCTGGGCTACTACGGGGCGCTGGCCGACTTCTACGACGAGTGCGCCCAGCGGTTCCGGGAGCATCTGAGCGCCGGGCGCAGCATCGTCTGCCTGGCCGAGGGTGACCCGCTGTTCTACGGGTCGTTCATGTATGTGCTCGATGCCCTGCGCGCCGACTTCCCGACCGAGGTCGTCGCCGGGGTCACCGCGATGGCGGCCGCGTCGGCAGCGATCAGCACGGGCCTGGCCCGGCATGAGGACACGGTGACCGTGCTGCCCGGCACCTTACCGGTGCCCGAGCTGGCCCGGCGCCTGGCCGATACCGATGCCGCCGTTGTCATGAAGCTGGGTCGCACCTTCCGGGGGGTCCGCGAGGCGCTGCACCAGGCCGGTCTGCTGGAGCGCGCGGTCTATGTCGAGCACGCCAGCCGGCCCGGGCAACGGGTCGTGCCGGTCACCGACGTCGACCCGGACACCGTCCCGTACATGGCCATCGTCATCGTCCCGGGGGTCGACACCCGCGCCGACGCGGCGGGGCGCGCGGCATACCCGATGGGTGCGAAGGCGCCCGTCGCCACGGAACCGGCCGACGGCGACCGAGTCGGCACGCTGCACGTCGTCGGCCTGGGCCCCGGCCCGGAGAAATGGCTCAGCCCCGAGGCCGGTGCGGTGCTCGGCGCGGTGAGCCACGTCGTTGGCTACGCGCCCTACGTCGCGCGGGTGCCGCAACGCCCCGGCCTGACCCGGCACGCCAGCGGCAACACCGTCGAGGTGGATCGCGCCGTGCTGGCCCTCGACCTGGCCCTGGCCGGCGCGGACGTCGCGGTCGTCTCCGGCGGCGACGCCGGCGTCTTCGGCATGGCCGCGGCCGTCTTCGAGGCCGCCGAGACCGACCCCGGCCGGTATGCCGCGGTGCCCGTCCACGTCGTGCCCGGCATCACCGCCGCCCACGCCGCCTCCGCCGTGGCCGGTGCCGTGCTGGGCGCCGACCATGCGCTGATCTCACTGTCGGATCGGCTCAAACCGTGGGACGTCGTGCTCCAGCGGCTCACCGCCGCTGTGCGCGCCGATCTCGCTGTCGCGGTGTATAACCCCCGATCCCGTTCCCGCCCCGACCAACTCGGCCTCGCGCTCGACACCGTGCGGGCGCTCGCACCGCCGGAGCGGATCGTCGTCGTGGCCCGTCACGTCGGTCGCCCGGACGAGCAGGTGCAGGTCACCACCCTCGGTGAGATCGACCCGGACACCGTCGACATGGGCTGCCTCGTGGTCATCGGCGCCTCCCGCACCCGCCGCACCGCAACCGGCCGGGTGTGGACCCCGCGGTCGGTAGAGTAGCTAGTGCGGCGTGTCGTTAGTTAGTTTACGGTTGGGTTGAGATCATGGGGTATGGCCAATTACGTTGCCCCGGCGCGGGTTCTGCGTGCCGGTGACCGGGAGCCGCTGACTAGGTGGTCGCGGTCGACGGCGATTCGGGCGGGGTTGGCGCAGCGGGCGCGGATCGTGTTGTTGGCTGCTGATGGGTGGCCGAATACGGCGATC
>RRZT010090645.1_pt1 | contig 17622 bp, 9 predicted proteins | sample 2165551 | NCBI WGS metagenome assembly RRZT01 (sample SAMN10456910, study PRJNA506462) | wastewater metagenome | biome: wastewater; feature: sludge; material: wastewater sludge; isolation source: wastewater sludge with Escherichia coli K12::gfp cells carrying plasmid... | place: USA: Moscow, Idaho ...
AAAATTGCAGAAGCAAAACAGCTTCTTGTAAACGGTACAAAAGATGCGATCGACGCAATGGTTGCAGAATTAACTGAAGCTGTGAAAGGACTTGTTGCTCGCGGAGATGTAACAGATCTGAAAGCTTTGATCGATCAGTACGCAAAAGAGAATTTGAAAGCAGAGGATCATACAACATCTACATGGAGCGCTTATGAGACTGCTCTGAATGCGGCAAACGCAATCGTAACAGATAACAGCAACAGCGATCAGGCGGCGGTAGATGCAGCGAAGAAAGTGTTAGAAGATGCACATGCAGCATTGGCAAAACGCGGAAACACAGATGCATTGAAAGCTCTTATTGAAGAGTACAAAGAACTGAAAGAAGCGGATTACACACATGAGACATGGGTGAAATACGAAGAAGCTCTTGAAGCTGCAAATGGAATCGTGGCAGACAACAGCAATAAGACACAGGCAGAAGTAGATGCGGCGAAAGACGCATTGAAAGCGGCAAAAGAAGCTCTCGTAAAAGCTCCGGTAGATCCGCAGCTTGATAAGAGCAAACTGCAGGCAGCAGTAGATGCGGCAAAAGCAAAAGACGAAAACGCATATACAACAGCTTCTTACAATGCAATGGAAAAAGTTCTTGCAGAAGCAGAAGAACTTCTGACAAACGGTAAGGATCAGGCGGCAATCGATGCGAAAGCAAAAGATTTGAATGATGCGGTTGCTGCGCTTGTAGAACGTGGAAACACAGATGCGTTGAAAGCTTTGATCGCAGAATATAAAGCAGAAGGTCTGAAAGAGGCAGACTACACAACAGATTCCTGGAAAGCGTACACAGATGCGTTGACAGCGGCAGAAAAAGTTGTGAAAGACAACAGCAATCTTGATCAGGCAGCGGTAGACGCAGCGAAGAAAGCGTTAGAAGATGCTCATACAGCATTAGTAAAAGTAGAGCAGATCAATAAAGAGGCGTTAAAAGCAGCAATCGATGCAGCGAAAGCGGCTGATGCGAACTTGTACACAACAGATTCTTACAAAGCAATGAAAACAGTTCTTTCAGATGCAGAAAAGGTACTGAAAGACAGCAAAGATCAGACGGAGATCGATGCAGCAGCAAAAGCGTTGAACGATGCGGTTACAGCGCTTGTACAGCGTGGAAACACAGATGCATTGAAAGCTTTGATCGAAGAGTATAAAGATCTGAAAGAGGCAGACTATACAGCAGATTCTTGGAAAGAATATGCAGATGCGCTGAAAGCGGCAAAAGCAATCGTGGAAGACAACAGCAACAGTGATCAGGCAGCGGTAGACGCAGCGCTTAATGCGTTAAGAGACGCTCGCGTAGCATTGAAGCTTTCCGGAAAACCGTCTGTTGATAAGAGCGAGCTTCAGGCAGCTTACGACAAGTACAAAGATAAGAAGAACGACGGTTACACAGCAGAGAGCTGGGCGAAGTTTGAAAACGCTCTGAAATCTGCTAAGGCAATCTTGGATAACGAGGCTGCAACAGCAGATCAGGTAAAAGCTGCTTTGGCACAGTTGAATTCAGCGGCAGAAGGTTTGACGAAGACACAGACTCCGCCGAAGAATGATCCGCAGACTCCGTCAACTCCGTCACAGGGCGGAAGCGTACAGACAGGAGATACGGCACATGTAGCTCTGTGGCTTGTACTTGCGGGAATGTCGGTAATTGCTTATGTAGCGGTTAGAAGAAAAAGAGCATAGTGAAAACTTGTCTTTTGATTAAGGCAGTAAACATTTAAGCTTTTATGGAATAGGGCGTTCGGTAACGGACGCCTTATTCTTTTTTGCAGAGACAGCAACATTGTCAGAAAATTCATACAATATAAAAGTAAAATGTAATTATTTAAAGTTTTTTATAAAAATGTATTGACAAAATAAAACTCAGGTGATATTATAAAGACATCCAAAAGAGATACAACAAAATAAAAACAAAAGCATCTCAAAAGGATATTTAACTAAGAAGGCATCGTATCAGTTGCCCGATTAGATTAAAAATAAACGGATAGCAGGAGGGAAAGACCAATGGACAGCGTGATTTCAGTGAATCATCAATATGTTAGTGGTACGGCAAGTGTAAGTTCCTGTGGAGAAGAGACCTTTGCTCAAGGATAGATGATCCGGAATAAAAATAACGAAAGAATTGATCGGAGAGTTGGAAGTCCGGATAGAGATCAGAAAGATTTAACATTTGCAGACATATTGAATATAGATACCACATATAGCAGAATTTCAAAAGATGTGTAAAGAAACATTGAGTAGATTATCATTCGTGCATATCGGGTTTAATATGTGTGGTGGTACCGGAAACAAGGAACGTAAGTGATATGTGATAAGGATACTGTTATGAACTCGAATTTGTTAATTGAAGGAGGGAAGATTTAATAAGCAGGTCTTAATAAATCGACCGCAGATCAAATAACAATGGCAGAGGTCTTACAGGAACAGAATCTAATATTTGCCTCCGATTTAAAAATAAAGAGAATATGAAAAAATTAAATAGATTATAAAAATGCATCTTCAATGTTAATTGAGGGTGCATTTTTTTGACATTGCGAAATGCATATGATAAAATATTGAAAGATATAGTATGTAAAGAAACATAGAAGGAAAGACACTGCCCTGTACAAAACTATTTTTTAATGAGGTGAATGCGGTGGATAAATACGAATATAAATCAAAGACTGAACGGATGCTCGAACTTATGGAGAGCGGCGCGTACAGCAGAGCGGCGGCGATCGCAGATGAAATTGACTGGAGGCGCGTGCGCAATGCAGTGATGTTGTCAAACGTCAGTGAAATTTATGAAAAAACCGGAGAATATCAGAAGGGATATGACATTTTGACGCTTGCATATCAGCGGGCGGAAGGAAGCCGTAAGATTATCAGCCGTCTGTGCGGATTGGCTCTTAAGACGGGAAATGTCGATGAGGCGATCGATTTTTACGATGAGTTTATGCAGATCGCGCCGAAAGACCCGAATCAGTACATTTTAAGATATAAGATTCTCCGCGCGCAGAGGGCGCCGATCGAGCAGCAGATCGAAGCTCTTGAAGAATATAAGAAATCCGAATATATTGAAGAGTGGGCATATGAACTGGCGAAGCTGTATCAGGAAGCCGGTATGACATCAGAATGTCTGGAAGAGTGTGACGATTTGATTCTTTGGTTCAGCGAGGGGCAGTATGTCTATAAGGCGATGGAACTAAAGATGCAGTACAAACCACTGACTCCTTCCCAGCAGGAAAAGTACGATAAGCGTTATGCAAGGACGTCCGAGGAGACAGAGGAGATTCCTGATATTTTTTCTTATGCAGAGGCAGATGAATCCGAGCAGGAGGAAGAAGAAAACGGTTTGCCGGGAGCTGAACTTATGGCTGCCGACTCCGAAGTTGCCGATGCTGATTTCGCTGCCGAACAGCAGGTGAACGCACGAGTTCCGAAGGGAATGGAGGAACTTGTTCCGGACATGATGCCGGAAACGATCTCAGAAGGAGTAAGAGAGATCACTTTGCCGAACGATCCGGTGAAAGTAGATACGGAAGCGTGGGAAGCCGACGAGATCAAGGCGTTAGAAGCGGATTCACCGGCGGAGGATGCAGAGGATCATGTTGAACAGGACGAGCAGGTGCCGATAGATGCGGAAGATGCCGGGCAGACAGAAGACGCACATCTGCCGACGGATGTTTCCGAAGCAGAAGGAGTCGATGAGCCGGAGGAGCGCGTACCGGAAGGAATAAAAGGACCGGATGTGCTGGAGACAACCGCAGAGCCGGAAGAAGAAAGGCAGCCTGCTAAAAAGAAACTGGGAGATACGATGCCGTTAGACGTTGCATTGAGAAAACTTCTTCATCCGGAGTTGGAAGAATTGACGGCAGATGATTTCCAAGACGAGACAGCTCCGATGGATTTTAATTTTGAAGATGAAGAAGAGTCGGAATCTGATTTGACGGAAACGGGAGCGATGGACTTTGACTTTGAAGATGAAGAAGAGCCGGAGTTTGATTTAACGGAAACGGGAGCGATGGATTTCGACTTTGAGAATGAAGAAGAGCCGGAGTTTGACTTGACGGAAACGGGAGCGATGGACTTTGACTTTGAAGATGAAGGAGAGCCGGAGTTTGACTTGACGGAAACGGGAGCGATGGACTTTGATTTTGAAGACGAAGAAGAGTCGGAGTTCGATTTGACGGAAACAGGAGCGATGGATTTTGACTTTGAGGATGAAGAGGAGTCGGAATTCGGCAAAGAAAAGGATATGGGAAATACATCCCAGATCAAATTCCGTCCGGTAAGAAAAGATGAGATCGAGGATGAAGAAGGTCTTGCGGATCTGGAGCAGGCGATCGGAGAGATTGAGTCGGTTGCAGATATAGACATGGTAAGTCGTTTGAAAGAGGAAAAACGCCGCGCCGCATTACAGGCAGAAGAAGAGGAGAAAGCGGAAGAAGCCGCAAGAGCAGAAAAGGCGGCACAAGCAGAAGAAGCCGCAAGAGCGGAAGAGGCGGCACAAGCAGAAGAAGCCGCACAAGCGGAGGAGGCAGCGCAAGCGGAAGCGGCCGCTGAAATAAAAGAGGACGATCAGATTACAGGTCAGATCAGTTTGGAAGATATCCTTTCGGGATTTGAAGAAAATGCAGGAGAGGATGAGCCGGTTGAAGAGGGGACGGATGCAGAAGGAGCATCCGAATCGGAACAAGAAGAAGTTATAGATTCAGCAGGGGATACAGCAAAAGGGGATACTATGGAGACGAATAAGAAAACAACACCGATTTTACCGCCGGATATTCAACGTATGATTGATGAAATTGAGGGAATTATCCCGCCGGAAGAAGAAAAGAAAGAACCTACAGGAGTATATCTTAAGAGAAAAGAAGAACCAAGCGAAAACATGGGTCAGGTTGCGGAGGATCTTAGAATCGACGATGATTTTGATGATGACTTTGACGAAGATTTCGACGAGGAGTTCGAGGAAGATTTGGATGACGATTACTTTGAAGAAGACTACTATGAGGAAGCAGACGAAGTGATCGAAGAGCCGGAAGAAGATTACTATGAAGAATCAGAGGAAGTGATCGAAGAACCGGAGGAAGATTACTACGAAGAAGCAGACGAAGTGATCGAAGAGCCGGAAGAAGATTACTATGAAGAATCAGAAGAAGTGATCGAAGAACCGGAGGAAGATTACTATGAAGAATCAGAGGAAGTGATCGAAGAACCGGAAGAAGATTACTATGAAGAGTCAGAAGAAGTGATCGAAGAGCCGGAAGAAGATTACTATGAAGAGTCAGAAGAAGTGATTGAAGAACCGGAAGAAGATTACTACGAAGAAGCGGATGAAGTGATCGAAGAGGCGGAAGGAAACGCAGATGACGAGTATTTCTTCGGGGAAGATGACGCGGAAGAGATTCAGGACATTGAGGATGAGTTCACAGTAAATCCTGATTATTCGGGAGAGGATGACGACAGAGAGATTCCTGATGATGACGAGCCGATCGACATTATGTCGGCGACGACACCGCTTAGCCGTAAAGAGACTGCGAAGCTGATTGCGACAGGTAAGACTGCGCCGCTTCCGCTCGATGAGATCTCGGATGCATTGTCAATGGATACCGGTTTTGTCGTACATGGAAGATATGACCTTGAGATGCAAAGCGGTATCGGAACGAGAGCCGGACTTACAGAGGAACAGAAGAAACTGTTTTCTTACTTTGTTCCGGTGCGCGGAATGAGCGAACAGCTTGTCGATGTGCTTGAGCAGGATAAGAACTGTACGAACAGAAAAGGGACTTCGAGAACGGGCAACTTGCTTATCATTGGAAATAAAGGCAACGGAAAAACGGTTCTTGCCGTTGACGTCGTGAAAGCGATCCAGAAGCAAAGAGACATCCGTCAGGGCAAGGTCGCGATCGTGACAGGAGATTCTCTGAATAAGAAGAAGATCAGCGATATTGTCGAAAAACTTTACGGCGGCGCTCTGATCATTGAGAAAGCGTCCAAAATGAATGAAAAGACAGTTGCGCGTCTTAATAAAGCGATGGAGCAGGATACAGGCGAGATGCTGATCGTCTTGGAAGAGCAGAGAAAGCCGCTTGACAGACTGTTGTCATCGAACAGAGAATTCAGGAAAAAATTCACATCAAGACTGGAAGTGCCGATTTTCATCAACGATGAGCTTGTTACGTTCGGTCAGACGTATGCGAAAGAAAACGGATATCACATTGACGAGATGGGAATTCTTGCGCTGTATAGTAAAATTGATTCTCTGCAGAGGGAAGATCATTTTGTGACGGTTGCGGAAGTGAAAGAAGTTATGGATGACGCGATCCGTCATTCTCAGAAGGCGTCCGCGAAGAAATTGATGCGGAAAGTTTTCGGAAGAAATACAGACGAGTCAGACCGTATTATTCTTTCTGAAAAAGATTTTAATATATAAAGAAGCACGATAATAGACTATAATTTAAAATGTGTGCATAAATAGACAAAATACAAGAGAAACGGGCGGGAAAGAGCTGTCTGTTTCTCTTTATTTTTTGGACGGAATCAAGTATAATGAAACTATCACGGAAGCGGGCAGAAACGCTTCGATATTTTATTATGAGGAAACGGCGAGGTGGGCTTTTATGGCAAGGAGAAAAGGTGCGGGCAGAAACGCGGCAAAAAGTGCAGGCAAAGGCATCGTGAATCATGCAGCCGGCGGTATGGCGGGCAGTGCGGTGAAAAAGGCGTCAGGCGGCGCAAGCCGGAACAGGGCGAACAGTCCGGCGAAAAACACTGCGGCGGATGCGGCAAGTATGAAAGCGAATGAACATGCCTATGAGATAGGAGAATTGGATCATTACCTGTTTGGTCAGGGAAACCATTACGAGATCTATAAAAAATTAGGCGCACATAAAGTAGTGAACGACAAAACGGAGGGCGTTTATTTCGCGGTATGGGCGCCGAATGCGAAGAATGTGTCTGTAGTCGGGGAATTTAATGACTGGAATTTGGAAAGAGACAGAATGGAGCGTCAGGAGCCTCTCGGTATTTATGTGAAGTTTGTACCGGAAGCGAAAGAAGGACAGCTCTATAAGTTCTGTATTGAGACGCAGAAAGGCGAGCTTCTTTATAAGGCGGATCCGTTTGCAAATTATGCGGAGCTTCGTCCGGGAACGGCGTCTCGTATTACGGATCTTTCCCGTATAAGATGGACGGATGACGCATGGATGAAAGCGCGGAAGACATGGAATCATAAGAAGAATCCGATGTCGATCTATGAAGTTCATATGGGTTCGTGGATGCGTCACCCGGGAAGGGAAGATGAAGGATTCTACACATACAGAGAGTTCGCCGAGGCGATCGTAAAATATGTAAAAGAGATGGGATACACTCATGTAGAACTGATGGGCATTGCAGAGCATCCGTTTGACGGTTCGTGGGGATATCAGGTTACGGGATATTATGCGCCGACTTCAAGATACGGAAGTCCTGAAGATTTTGCATATCTGGTTGACCTTCTGCATAAAAACAATATAGGAGTGATTCTTGACTGGGTTCCGGCGCATTTTCCGAAAGATGCTCACGGGCTTGCTGATTTTGACGGAACTCCGACATTCGAGTATGCAGATCCCAGACTCGGAGAACATCCGGATTGGGGAACGAAAGTATTTGATTACGGAAAAGCGGAAGTGCGCAACTTCCTGATTGCAAACGCATTATTCTGGATCGAACATTTCCATGTGGACGGGCTCCGTGTGGATGCTGTTGCGTCGATGCTCTATCTTGATTACGGAAAACAGGACGGACAGTGGGTCGCGAACAAATACGGAGGCAACGAGAATCTTGAGGCGATCGATTTCTTTAAACATTTGAATTCGGTTGTTCTGGGACGGAACAAAGGCGCTGTGATGATCGCGGAAGAATCGACGGCATGGCCGAAGGTGACAGGATCGCCCGAAGACGACGGCCTTGGTTTCAGCCTGAAATGGAATATGGGATGGATGCACGATTTTACGGAGTACATGAAACTTGATCCGTATTTCCGTAAAAATGCACATCATATGATGACGTTTGCGATGCAGTATGCATACAGTGAAAATTATATTCTTGTGTTGTCGCATGACGAAGTTGTTCATCTGAAGTGTTCGATGATCAATAAAATGCCGGGACTTGGGTTCGATAAATTTGCCAACCTAAAAGCAGGCTATGCGTTTATGATGGGCCATCCGGGAAAGAAACTTCTGTTCATGGGTCAGGAATTTGCACAGCTTAGAGAATGGAGCGAAAAGAGAGAGATCGATTGGTTCCTGCTCGCCGAACCTGAGCACAGAGATATTCAGAACTGGTATCGGGATCTGCTTCATTTGTATAAAAACAATAAAGCTCTTTATGAAATGGACAATGATCCGGCGGGATTTGAGTGGATCAATGCGGATGATATTTTCAGAAGTATTTACAGCTTTGTAAGACATTCCAAGAATAAAGAAAAGAATTTGCTTTTCGTCTGCAACTTTACTCCTGTGGAAAGAGAAGATTACAGAGTCGGCGTTCCGACGAGGAAAACGCTGAAGCTTGTTTTGAACAGTGATGAGGAAAAGTACGGAGGAAAAGGGGAAAAACGTCCGCTTACTTACAAACCGGTGAAAAAGGAATGCGACGGTCAGGCGTATTCGATCGCATACCCGCTTCCGGCCTATGGTGTGGCAGTGTTTGAGTATTAAGATGTCAGGCAGCTTCTGACTTGAAACCGGAACCCCATTGGATTTAACCGGTGGGCGGTTCACTATTATATAAAAGGTAAAAAATGCAGAGCAAACTGCCGCAAAGTAGATGGGGGATTTTTTGAAATAGCCTGTCTGTTTTGCGGCGGTTTTGTTTTTACCGGCAAAGTGAGGAGGAACAGCAGATGAAAAATTATTCGGAAGATCCGAACAGACAGTATCATATACAAACTGCAAAAGGGGAAATCGGGAAGTACGTCATTATGCCCGGAGATCCGAAAAGATGTGTGAAGATCGCGCAATATTTAGATAACCCGGTGTTGATTGCAGATAACAGAGAGTATGTGACATATACAGGAACGCTCGATCAAGTGAAGGTAAGCGTTACATCTACGGGAATAGGAGGACCGTCGGCAGCTATTGCAATGGAAGAACTTTGTAGGTGCGGTGCGGATACGTTTATCAGGATCGGAACTTGCGGCGGAATGCAGACAGATGTGAAAAGCGGAGATATCGTTGTGTCAACAGGGGCAATCAGGATGGAAGGAACGAGCAGGGAGTATGCGCCGATCGAATTTCCGGCAGTGCCCGATCTGACAGTGACGAATGCGCTTGTGAAAGCTGTTAAATCAAAAGGATATCCGTTCCATACGGGAGTTGTACAGTGCAAAGATTCGTTTTACGGTCAGCATGAACCGGAGAGAAAGCCGGTAGGCTACGATCTGCTTCATAAGTGGGAGGCGTGGAAACAACTCGGCTGTCTTGCCTCGGAAATGGAATCGGCGGCTCTGTTTGTTGTGGCGAGCAGCCTTGGGGTGCGGGTCGGCTCGTGTTTTCTTGTGATCGCGAATCAGGAACGTGAGAAAGCAGGACTTGAGAACCCGGTAGTGCACGATACGGACATGGCGATCCGGGTGGCAGTGGACGCGATCCGCAGATTGATTTCCGAAGAACGGAAAAAAGAGTAGAATGCATATAAAGAAAATGACAACGAGAAGAAAAGAGCGGGAGAAAAGAAAAACGGAAAAATGAATGGGGGAGATAAGCGGGAAAAATAAATGAAAGAAAATAAACGCGAGAAAAGAAATGAGGGGAAAAAGCGGGAAAAATAAGTGAAAGAAAATAAATGCGGAAAATAAAGAGAGGAAATAAACGGTCAAATGAAGGATATGAATGAAAAAGAAATTTTACGGCATGTGGATCACACATTGCTGTCGCAGGAAGCTGTGTGGGATGAGATTCGTCAGGTATGTGATGATGCGGTGAAATATGATACGGCGTCAGTCTGTATTCCTCCAAGTTATGTGAAGCAAGCGGCGGAATATGTAGGCGGAAGAGTTCCGATTTGTACTGTGATCGGTTTTCCGAACGGTTACGAGACGACTGCCGTAAAGGAATTTGAGACAAAAGATGCGATCGCAAACGGAGCGGATGAGATCGATATGGTTATCAATATCGGATGGCTGAAAGACAGAAAATACGATCAGATCGAAGAAGAAATCCGCATTCTGAAAAATGCGTGCGGCAGTAAAGTTCTTAAAGTGATCATAGAAACATGTCTTTTGACAGATGAAGAAAAAGTGAAAATGTGTGAGATCGTCACTCGTTCGGGAGCGGATTATATTAAAACGTCCACAGGTTTTTCAAAAGCAGGCGCGACTTTTGACGATATCAGCCTGTTTGCGGATCATGTCGGCGGTAACGTGAAGATGAAAGCGGCGGGCGGCATTTCCTCGATGGAAGACGCGGAAAAGTTTCTGGAGCTTGGGGCAGACAGACTCGGAACGAGCCGCATTGTAAAAATCGTGAAAACGGAAGAAGAAAACCCGGCGGAAGGAACTTGTGAAATGGAATTATCGCAGGGAATGATCGCAAAGTTAATTGAGACAGCGACTGCACAACTGGCGTATTCATACAGTCCCTACTCGGGATTTAAAGTAGGCGCAGCTCTTTTGGCTGAAAGCGGCAGGATCTATACCGGATGCAATATAGAAAATTCTGCATTTTCACCGACAAATTGTGCGGAGAGAACTGCGTTTTTTAAGGCGGTGAGCGAAGGAGAAAGGAAGTTTCGCGCAATTTGCATCATCGGTGGAAAAGATATTTCAGAAACAGTATGTACGCCTCCTTGCGGAGTGTGCCGTCAGGTTATGGCAGAATTTTGCGATCCGAAGAAGTTCAAGGTGATATTGGCATCAGGCAGGGAAAAGTATAGAATCCTTCGGTTGGAAGAACTTTTGCCGTTTGGGTTTGGGTCGGAGTATCTGTAGGAACGATTGACAAGAAAAAGAAAACATGACATAATAAATTAACCAAAAGGTTAATGTGAGGGTGATGTATTGAGTGGAAATAACATATGCGAATGGAAAAGTTGAAAAATACTTTAAAGATTATAAAAAGATGCAAAAGAAACTGCCTTTTGAGTGGGTGAAAACAATAAAAAAGCATATGGACAGACTAAAAGCGGCGGAATGTTTTGGAGATTTTTTGAAATTGAGATTAGGAAAGCCTGAACAGTTAGAAGGATGCGAAAGTATTCGATATTCGTTGCATGTAGCGGCAAATGTAAGATTGATTATCGAGCCGAATGCCGAACAGGATACGGTTATGATTTGTACGGAAATAGAAGTGGAAGGAGTGAGTGATTATCATGGCAGCAAAGAAAATTGGTATATCCCGTGATTTAATAATTCACCCGGGAGAAACGATTGCAGACGTCTTGGAAGAACGTGGAATCACACAGAGTGAACTGGCGTCGAGTGCAGGCGTTTCTCCGGCTTACGTAAGCAATGTTATTGCCGGAAAGAAAGGGATATCTGCAAACTTTGCCAGAGGATTAGAGTATGCAATCGGAGTACCAAAGTCTTTTTGGCTGAATCTTCAGGCGAACTATGAGGCGGAACTTTTGGAAGCAAATGAATTACAGACGATTACGGAAGAAGAGCGTATCGTGAGGGAAGACTTAAAAGAAATTGTGAAATACTTTAGAGAAAGAGGCATGATGCCTAGTCGTGAAAATAAAGATGATTCGATACTTTCTCTTCGTAAAATTCTGCAGATTAGTAATTTGGTAAATTTAAATGAAATAATTCCCGGGGGAGCATTTCGGATGTCCGGAAACTTATCGGTAAATAGAAATGTGTTGGGGGCATGGATTCGTTTGTGTCAAATTTTGGAGAATAATCAAAATGTTTCAACAAAGTTTGAAGTAGAGCATATAAACGAATTGATAGGTAAAATAAAAAATGTTATGTGTCAGAAGAATGTGGATTTTCAAAATCATTTGAAAACTGTATTGGGAGAATATGGCATAGATTTTTCTGTTGTGAAAAATTTTAGAGGAGCGCCTGTGCAAGGGTATATTTTTCGGCGGAGCGATGGGGTGTATCAAATGGTTTTGACGATAAGGGGAGCGTTTGCGGATATTTTTTGGTTTTCTTTATTTCATGAACTGGGACATATTGTAAATGGAGATATAGGTAAAAGTATTAAATTTATAGATGACGGGAGTGATGTGGATAAGGAGACGGCAGCAGATCTTTTTGCGAGAGATAGACTTTTGTCACCGGAGAGTTATGCAAGTTTTATCCAAAAAGGAGACTTTACATTTGAAGCAATCTGTAGTTATGCACGGACTCAGAATGTGATGCCTTACATTGTTATCGGAAGACTTCAAAAGGAGAAATATCTGGATTATCATCAGTATAGTAATTACAAATTGCGGTATAAATGGGGAGACTGTTCATAAGAATAAAGTGGATACAGTATTGATTTATTGGGAATAAGGGCAAGATATAAGAGTGTTGTACAGGGAGATGGGATAATGGAAATGTATAAAAGAATATTTGTAATCGTTCTTGATTCTCTCGGGATCGGGGCGATGCCGGATGCGGCTCGGTTCGCAGATGAAGGCGCGGATACGTTCGGACATATTTTGGAGAAAACAAAAACTTTGAATATTCCGAATCTTCGCAGGCTTGGGTTTCTGAACTTAAAGTGCGGCGGAGATATGAAAGGCGTCGAGTCTCCCGAGGGGCGCTTCATGCGGATGCGGGAAGCGAGCAACGGAAAAGATACGATGACCGGACACTGGGAGATGATGGGGATTAAAACGGAAAAGCCGTTTCGGACTTTTACGGAACATGGATTTCCGGCAGAATTGATCAAGGAGCTGGAGAAACAGTGTGGGAAAAAGGTGATCGGAAATAAAAGCGCGAGCGGTACTGAGATTATAGAAGAGCTGGGCGAGGAAGAGATTCGTACAGGATCTATGATCGTGTATACGTCGGCGGATTCGGTTATGCAGATCTGCGGAAATGAAGAGACTTTCGATCTGGAAGAACTGTATCGGTGCTGTGAGACTGCAAGGCGGATCACGATGAAAGATGAATGGCGCGTAGGAAGGGTGATCGCAAGACCGTATATCGGAATGAAAAAAGGTGAGTTTAAAAGGACGAGCAATCGGAGAGACTACGCGTTGAAGCCGCCGGCGCCCACTGTTTTAAATGCTCTGAAAGATGCGGGGAATGATGTGATCGGCGTGGGAAAGATTCATGACATTTTCTGCGGGGAAGGGATTACGAAAACATATCATTCGGAAAGTTCCGTTCATGGGATGGAACAGACGATCGATGTGTGCAAAGAGGAATTTACGGGACTGTGTTTTGTAAACCTTGTTGATTTTGACGCATTATGGGGGCATCGGAGAAATGTAGAAGGGTATGGCAAAGAGATCGAAAAGTTTGATGAGAAACTCGGCGTTTTGCTGGAATGTCTTTCGCAGGATGATCTATTGATCCTGACCGCAGATCACGGGAATGATCCGACATACAAGGGAACGGATCATACGAGAGAGTATGTTCCTTTCCTTGCATACAGCAAAAGAATGCAGGCGGGAGGTCCGCTTCCGGAAGCAGAGACGTTTGCGGTGATAGGGGCGACTGTAGCAGAGAACTTCGGAGTAGATATGCCGAAAGGAACGATAGGATATTCTGTTTTAAGCAGGCTGCAGCAGTAGTAAACCGTGAAAATGTAAAAAAATCAAAGCGGAAGTAGGATGAAAAACTGTAAAAATGTAAAAAACCGGACAGTTAAAGCTGTGAAAACTTATAGAAATATGAAAAGTTAAAAAGCCGGAAGTCGGAAAAAATGTAAAAAATGAAAAGCCGATGAGAATACAGGATAAAAATATAGGAAAATATAGAGAGAAAAGTGAAAATTAAGGATTGTCGGAAAACTTAATTTATTGTATAATATTCGATTGAGAAAATGAAATGAGAACATGGGACAATACAGGAGGAAGAAAGATGGCAAAAAGAAATGATATCCACAAGGTACTTATCATCGGCTCCGGCCCGATCATTATCGGACAGGCTTGTGAATTCGATTATTCCGGAACACAGGCTTGTAAAGCATTGAGAAATTTAGGATACGAGATTGTATTGGTGAATTCAAACCCGGCGACAATCATGACGGATCCGGAGATTGCTGACGTTACTTATATTGAACCTTTGAATGTTGACAGAATAGAACAAATCATAAAAAAAGAAAGACCTGATGCATTACTGCCGAATCTCGGTGGACAGTCCGGTCTTAATTTATGCTCAGAACTGGCGCAGGCGGGCGTTTTGGAGAAATATAACGTAGAAGTTATCGGCGTACAGGTCGATGCGATCGAGCGAGGAGAAGACAGAATCGAATTTAAGCACACGATGGATCAGCTCGGTATAGAGATGGCTCGAAGCGAGGTTGCATATTCTGTGGACGAGGCTCTTGCGATTGCGGAGAAGCTTGGATATCCGGTAGTTCTTCGTCCTGCTTATACGATGGGCGGCGCAGGCGGCGGTCTTGTATATAATGTAGATGAATTGAAAACAGTATGCGCCAGAGGTCTTCAGGCAAGTCTTGTAGGTCAGGTTCTTGTAGAAGAATCTATCTTGGGATGGGAAGAGCTGGAACTTGAAGTTGTCCGCGACGCAGAGGGCAATATGATCACTGTATGCTTTATCGAAAATATCGATCCGCTCGGCGTTCATACAGGAGATTCTTTCTGCTCCGCTCCGATGCTTACGATCTCAGAAGAAGTTCAGCAGCGTCTGCAGGAAAAATCTCATAAAGTAGTAGATTCTGTTAAGGTGATCGGCGGCTGTAACGTACAGTGGGCGCATGATCCGAAGACAGACAGAGATATCATTATCGAGATCAACCCGAGAACGTCTCGTTCTTCGGCGCTTGCATCGAAAGCGACAGGATTCCCGATCGCGCTTGTATCCGCAATGCTTGCGACAGGCATGACGCTGAAAGATATTCCGTGCGGAAAGTACGGTACATTGGATAAATACGTTCCTGACGGAGATTATGTTGTGATCAAGTTCGCGCGCTGGGCATTTGAGAAATTCAAAGGTGTGGAAGACAAGCTTGGAACACAGATGCGTGCGGTAGGCGAAGTAATGAGCATCGGTAAGAACTTCAAAGAAGCGTTCCAGAAAGCGATTCGTTCTTTGGAGACAGGAAGATACGGACTCGGTCATGCGAAAGATTTTGACGGAAAAACAAAAGAAGAGCTTCTCAAGAGTTTGCGGTATGCGACAAGCGAGCGTTACTTTGTTATCTACGAAGCGCTGAGAAAAGGAGCTTCTGTAGAAGAGATCCATGAACTGACAAAAGTAAAACACTATTTCCTTGAGCAGATGAAAGAGCTGGTGGAAGAGGAAGAGGCTCTGCTTGCGTTTAAGGGAGGTTTGCCGGAAGACAATGCTCTTATCGCGGCGAAAAAAGACGGATTCTCTGATAAATATTTAAGCCAGATTCTTGAAGTGGATGAGGATGAGATCCGCAATAAGAGAATCAGCCTCGGCGTTGAGGAAACGTGGGAAGGCGTTCATGTAAGCGGAACGCAGGACAGAGCATATTACTATTCGACATATAACGGAACGGACAAAAACCCGATCAGTGAAGAGAAACCGAAGATCATGATCTTAGGCGGGGGACCGAACCGTATCGGACAGGGAATCGAGTTTGACTATTGCTGTGTACATGCGTCTCTTGCTTTGAAAAAGCTTGGTTTCGAGACGATCATTGTCAACTGTAACCCTGAAACGGTATCTACAGACTATGACACATCTGATAAACTGTATTTTGAGCCGCTTACACTGGAAGACGTACTGAGCATTTATAAGAAGGAAAAACCGGTCGGAGTGATCGCGCAGTTCGGAGGACAGACTCCGCTGAACCTTGCGGCAGATCTGGAAAGAAACGGCGTGAAGATCTTAGGTACGGCTCCGTCTGTTATCGATCTGGCGGAAGACCGCGATCTGTTCCGTGAAATGATGGATAAGCTTGAGATTCCGATGCCTGAGTCGGGAATGGCTGTTACGGTGGACGATGCTCTTGAAATTGCCGAGAAGATCGGTTATCCGGTTATGGTGCGTCCGTCTTATGTACTTGGCGGCCGTGGCATGGAAGTTGTATATGATGCGGAAAGCATGGTAGGATATATGAAAGCAGCAGTCGGTGTGACACCTGACCGTCCGATTTTGATCGACCGTTTCCTCGGACATGCAACAGAATGTGAAGCAGACGCGATCAGCGACGGCACACATGCGTTTGTTCCGGCGGTTATGGAACATATCGAGCTTGCGGGAGTACATTCCGGAGATTCGGCATGTATTATTCCTTCTAAAAATATTTCGGAAGAAAATGTAAAGACGATCAAAGAATATACGAGAAAAATCGCAGAAGAGATGCATGTGAAAGGTCTTATGAACATGCAGTATGCGATCGAAAACGGAAAAGTGTACGTATTGGAGGCGAACCCTCGTGCGTCAAGAACAGTGCCGCTTGTATCGAAAGTATGTAATATCCGCATGGTTCCGCTTGCCATCGACATTGTGACAAGTGAACTGACAGGAAGACCTTCACCGGTTCCGGCGTTAAAAGAGCAGAACATTCCGTACTACGGAGTAAAAGAAGCGGTATTCCCGTTCAATATGTTCCCGGAAGTAGACCCGCTGCTCGGACCGGAGATGAGATCGACCGGAGAAGTGCTCGGATTGTCCAAATCTTTCGGCGAAGCATTTTATAAGGCTCAGGAAGCAACACAGACAAAGCTTCCGCTTGAAGGTACGGTGCTGATCTCTGTAAGCAATCGTGATAAGCCGGAAGTTGTGGAAGTTGCGGCTGATTTTGCAAAAGCGGGATTCAAGATCATTGCGTCAGACCATACTTGCAGCCTGCTTAAAGAGAACGGAATCGAAGCAGAGAAGATCAATAAGCTTCAGGAAGGCCGTCCGAATATGCTTGATGTGATCACGAACGGAAAAGTTGACATGATCGTGAATACACCGTCAGGAAAAGAAAGTAAGAATGACGACAGCTATTTGAGAAAATCTGCGATCAAAAAGAAAGTTCCGTATATGACGACAATGGCTGCTGCGAAAGCTGCCGCAAACGGAATTCTTGCAGTGAAGAAACATGGAAGCAAAGAAGTGAAATCACTTCAGGAAATTCACGGAGAAATTACGGACAAAGAATAGTATGATTCATTAATATAAGACAGGTTTTATGAAGATGCCGGCCGCATTTGCGGTTAGGCATCTTTTGTATAAAATGAAAGATATTTTCCTTTGGCAAATCAATCAGATGGTGTATATGTGAAAAAAATCAATAAAAATAAAGCTAAAATAGCCATATTATACAAAAAGCATAGATAAAAAGAAAAAAATACAAAAGAAGTGATAAAAAGTGTAAATATTATTGGGGGGGGTAATGCTATCATTTATAAGATGATGGGAGTAATGTGGTGAGCACATTCGTACATTACATTTTAAAAAGAAGGAGAGAAGTTTATGAAAAAGAGAATGTTCCATAAGGGAATGGCTGCGGTTCTCGCGGTATCGCTGACAACCGGCGG
>RRZT011853035.1_pt1 | contig 17618 bp, 14 predicted proteins | sample 2165551 | NCBI WGS metagenome assembly RRZT01 (sample SAMN10456910, study PRJNA506462) | wastewater metagenome | biome: wastewater; feature: sludge; material: wastewater sludge; isolation source: wastewater sludge with Escherichia coli K12::gfp cells carrying plasmid... | place: USA: Moscow, Idaho...
CAGTTCCCTTAATGGCTCCAAGCCCATAACGTATGACTTTGTCGGTCACAGGCTCAAAACGGTGCACGCCGCGGTTCACATCGGGCATCTCAAAGGTGATGCCTTGCTTGAGCGCATCTTCGTACAACACCTTGAGCTTGTCGGTGTTGTCCATTTCCACGGTCATATTGCCGCAGTAAAACTCGGCCGTAAAGTGAACCTTGAGCCAGCCCGTGTGATAGGCCAGCAGCGAGTAAGCGGCCGCGTGCGACTTGTTGAAGCCGTAGCCCGCGAACTTTTCCATCAAGTCGAAAACTTCGTCGGCCTTGGTCTCGTCGATGCCATTCTTGGCAGCACCTTCGCGGAAGATTCCGCGGTGCATGACCATTTCCTCGACCTTCTTCTTGCCCATGGCGCGGCGCAGCAAGTCGGCGCCACCCAATGTATAGCCGCCAATCACCTGCGCCGCCTGCATAACCTGCTCCTGATACACCATAATGCCGTAGGTGGGCTCGAGCACCGGCGCCAGCAACGGGTGCAGGTATTCGAATTGCTCGCCGTGCATGCGGCGGGTGAAATCGGGAATCAGATCCATCGGCCCGGGGCGGTAAAGCGACACAAAGGCAATAATTTCCTCAAACTGGCTGGGGCGCGCCTGAGTGAGCATTTTTTTCATCCCCGCCGACTCAAACTGGAATACGGCGGTGGTGTTGCCTTTGGCAAAAATATGCGCATAGGTGGCGGCGTCGTCCAGCGGAATATGCGCCACATCCACCTGCTCGCCACGGGTTTGGCGAATAAAATTTTGCGCCATTTCGATAATGGTGAGGTTGCGCAAGCCCAAAAAGTCAAACTTCACCAAGCCGATTTGTTCAACGTCGTCTTTATCGAACATCGACACCGGCGAGGTATCGTCGCCCTGCGCCTGATACACCGGGCAGAAATCGGCAATTTTGCCCGGCGCAATCAACACGCCGCCCGCGTGCATACCAAGGCCGCGGGTGAGGTCTTCGAGTTTTTTGGCCAATACCATCAGCTCTTCGGCTTCTTCTGCCGCCAATAGTTGGCCGATCTGCGGCTCGGCTTCCAGCGCCTTGTCCAGCCCCAAGGGTTTGTTTTGCTCCACCGGAATCAGCTTAGATAATTTGTCGCACAAGCCGAACGGCAAATCGAGTACGCGCCCCACATCGCGCACCACTGCCTTGCTCGATAAGGTGCCGAAGGTCACAATCTGGCTCACTGCCGCCACGCCGTATTTTTGGCGTACATATTGAATCACGCGGCCACGGTTTTCCTGGCAAAAGTCGATGTCGAAGTCGGGCATCGACACGCGCTCCGGATTCAAAAAACGCTCGAACAGCAAGGCGTATTGCAGCGGATCCAAATCGGTGATTTTCAGCGCATACGCCACCAGCGAACCGGCACCGGAGCCGCGCCCCGGCCCCACCGGGCAGCCGTTGCTTTTGGCCCAGTTGATAAAGTCGGCCACAATCAAAAAATAGCCGGGAAAGCCCATTTGGATAATGGTGTTGAGCTCAAAATCCAGCCGTGCTTGATATTCAGGCAGCCTTTGTGCGCGCTCGGCTTCATCCGGATACAGCACGGCCATGCGTTCGGCTAAGCCTTGGTTGGCCAGATGCACCAAGTAATCGTTCAGGCTCATGCCCGCGGGCGTGGGAAAATCGGGCAGGAAGTTTTTGCCCAAGGTAACGGTGAGATTGCAGCGTTTGGCAATTTCCACGCTGTTGGCCAACGCGGCGGGAATATCGGCAAAACGCGCCGCCATTTCTGCCGGGGTGGCGAAATATTGGCTGGGGGTAAAATCGTGCGGGCGGCGTTTGTCGGCCAGCACATAGCCTGCGGCAATGCACACCCGCGCTTCGTGTGCTTGGAAGTCGTCGCCATCCAGAAATTGGGTCGGGTGGGTGGCCACCACAGGCAAATCCAAGGCCGCCGCCAGTTGCAGGCTGCCGGCCACCGCAGTTTCCCATTCCGGCTTTTCAGGCAGCCTTTGCAGCTCCAGATAAAAGCCGTCGCCAAACCACGTGTGGTATTTTGCGGCCGCGGCGCGGGCTTCGTCGGCATGGCCGTTGAGCAAAGCCTGGCCGATTTCGCCGTATTGCGCCCCGGAGAGGCAGATTAAGCCGCTGTTGTCACCTTCGGCCAGCCATGCCTGCTTGAGCTGTGCTTGCTGAGTGTCTTTGTCTGCACCCACATACGCCTGAGTAAGCAGCTCGCTTAAACGTAAATAGCCTTGGCTGTGGCGGGCAATCAGCAGCAAGCGGAAAGGCTTGTCCGGCTGTGTCGGGTTTTCCAGCCACACATCGGCCGCCACAATCGGCTTAATACCCGCGCCCCGGCAAGCTTTGTAAAACTTAACCATGCCGAACACATTCATCAGGTCGCTGATGCCCAAGGCCGGTAGGCGGTATTGCGCCGCCCGCTTAACCGCATCTTTAATCCGCACCATGCCGTCTTCAATCGAAAATTCGGTGTGTAAACGCAGGGGGATGTAATTCAAATCAGACATAAATACTCACGCCACTTTCAGGCAGCCTTAAAGGCTGCCTGAAAAAAATCAATCCATCTCAGACAGCCCTTTGAGGCTGCCTGAAAGCGATTGATAAAGACAATAGAAAGCTTGCCTAAAGTTTTTAAGGCTTTTCGGCAAACGATTCGAAAAAAACCTTTTGTTGTTGTAACAATGCTTTTTGCGTTTGTACCGCTTGCAGCTGGAAATTAAGCCACATTTCCACGCTGTCCAAATCGGCGATGCGTTTTTCCACTTCGGCCAGCGAAGCGGGCGGCAAAAACGGCAAGGCCTGATTCGGCGCTTGCTGCCAGAATTGCTGCCAAGCAGCAAAGGGATTGTTGGGGTCGTTCATACACAGCTCCCGCAAAAAGTGGGTGGCCATCATAACCGGTGGCCAATAAAGCAATACGGGCTGCATCCCCTAGGAAATGCAGCCCGTGTAATGGGTTCCCCCGCCTGTGCCGTTTGGGCTCCATCCGCTTGAACCTTGAAGACAAGGCCGGCAGCATGAAACGGCTTCGGGTACATCCGCAAGGGACGCGCACACCCACCATCGACTTTGCCGCCGTTAAAGCGAACTATTGGTTCAAAGGAATATCTGCCCTTTCGAACACCGCAGGGGAATTCAAACTGTTTGGTTTTGTGCTTGCGCTACTGCTTCATCGCAGCACTGAACCATGGCACTTATTTTACGCTCAAACTCGCCAATTGCCAAATCATCTTGCACGGTTAATTTCAGTAAATCATGGGTGAGGTTTAAAGCGGCCATAATCACGATTTTATCGGTTTCCACAATGCGCCCCGAGCTTTGAATCGCGGCGATTTTGTCATTCAGCATGTGCACGGCCTGCACCAAGGTGTCGTGTTCGGATGCGGGCGTGCCGATATTAAATTGGCGCCCCAGAATATCCACTTGCACTTGTTGAACCTGCATTACGCCACCTCCTGCGCCGCATCGGCAGGCAAACGGCGCAACAATGTATTGATGTCTTGTGCCGACTGCTGCAACATGTGCCGGTATTGCTCGTTTTCCAGCCGCAGCGCATCAATCACCTGCTGCAAGCTTTGCTCCAGATTCAATATCTGCAATTCGTATTGCTGCACCAGCGCGGTTTTGTCGGCATCGAATTCCTGCAACAAGCGCTGTTGCTGCTCGCGCAAACGCTGCCCTTCATCGGCCAAAGCCTGTTTTTCGCCCATTAAGGCTTTAAATTGCGCCACCAAAGCGGTAACGCTGGTTTCCAATTGCTGTAACTGATTATTCATGGCTCTGAGGGGCTGATACGTTGACAGGCGCATGGTTGCCGAATTTAGCGGCCTTGTCAATGCCGATGCCGTTGGATTAAGTAAAGCTAGGGGGTGGTTTGCGCCTGATTGGGATTGGCACGAATGCTGTCGGCCACCACCCAACCGCCCTCTTCCACTTGATACACGGTGAGCACGGCCTCATTGCGCTGGCCCTGATTATCAAAAGTGAGTGCGCCACTGAGCAGGCCACCGCTCATATTTAAAGTTTTGAGCTTGCTGGCATAGGTTTGCGGTGCGGTGCTGTCGGCCAGCTTCATCGCCGTGAGCAGCGCCCAAGTGCCATCGTAAGCCGCAGCCGCCGCTTCATTCGGATCGGTATGAAAGCGCTCGGCAAAGGCGGCACCAAAACGATCCGCACCGGTCAGCTGCGTCAGCGGCATGCCCGCCATCACCGCCATGCTGCCCGGCGCATACGCTGCGGCTTGCTGGATAAAGCTTTTGCCCAGTGCTTCTTGGGTCATCATCACCGGCACCAGCACTTTATTTTGCTGTAATTTACGCACCAACATGGCCGCCGATTTAGCATCGCCACTGTAAAAAATCAAATCCGGCTGCGCGGTTTTCAATTGCAGCACCAGCTGGCGCACATCGGCCTGATTGGTTTTGCCCAAAATATACATGCTGGCATGGCCGCCGGCGGTTTGCACCCGGTCTTGCAAGGCTTGGGTTAATTCGGTTTGCTGGCCGTGGCTGACCACGGCGATTTTATCCAGCCCTTGCTGTACCGCCAGATATTGGCCAATCAGGCTGCCTTGTTGGCGGGCGGTGGCATTGATGTGAAATACGGTTTGGCCATCGGCCTCGGTAGGCTCGGCACGCAGGCTAACGGCGGGCAGATTTTGCTGCTGCAACACCACGGCTTGTGCCGGATTGATGTCGCCCAGTGCCGCCGCCGGTTGGCGCGATTGAATCGCCGACAGTAAGGCGGCTTCTTTGCGCCCTTCCACACTGCGCAGCACAAAACGCACGGTTTGGCCTTGGATTTTCCAAGCTTTTTCATTCACTTCAGCCAGCGCCAAATCCACGCCTTGGCGTGCCGCCTCATCCTTATCGCCCTGCAAATACAGAATATTAACCGTGGCTTCTGCTGTCGGCGCGCTGCTGCTGTCGCCATTATTGTTGACGGCATGGTTTTGCGCCTGGTTGCCACATGCGGCCAACACGAAAGCCACGCCCACAGACCATAATTTTTTGTTCACATGCACTCCATTATTGCGACCAAACCGGCCATACCGGCTTGGCTTCAGGCTGCCTGAAAAACCGGCACGGCACACACTCATATTTACTCTACTTTAGGGCGGCGATCCATCAGCACCTCAGCCACGGCGGCCACATCAATTTTGCCGTGAATTAAATCATGCAAAACCTGCACCACCGGCATATCCACGCCCAGCTGCTGCGCCTGACGCTGCGCCTCGTCAATGGTATACACGCCTTCGGCCACATGCCCAAGCTCAAGCAGAATTTGTTGCAAATTTTTACCTTCCGCCAACATCAAACCAACACGGCGGTTGCGCGACAAAGAGCCGGTGCAGGTGAGAATCAAATCGCCCATGCCCGCCAAGCCCATCAAGGTGGTGGCTTCGGCGCCCAATGCCAAGCTCAAACGGGAAATTTCCGCCAAGCCGCGTGTCATCAGGGCGGCGCGGGCATTCATGCCGTAATTGAGGCCGTCGGCAATGCCGGTGGCAATCGCCATCACATTTTTAACCGCACCGCCCACCCCCACGCCCACCACGTCCTGATTGGCATACAGGCGCAATACCGGTGTATTGAGCGCACCGGACAAGGTTTTAATCCACGACAGATTGGCCGCAGCCAAGGTAACGGCGCAAGGCAGCTGCTGTGCCAGCTCTTGCGCAAAGCTGGGACCGGATAATAAACCGATGCAGCCATTGCCCGCCAGCACATCGGCCAGCACTTGCTGCGGCAGCAAACCCGTGCCCTGCTCAAAGCCTTTACAGGCCGCCAACACCGGCACCTGCCCCAAACCCGCCGCCTGTAAAGCAACCGCACTGCTGCGCAAACCGGCCACCGGCGTGGCCACAATCACCAAATCCGCTGCGGCGGGCAATTGCGCCAGCACCGCCAAAGCGGGCGGGAAATCAAAATCGGGCAGATAGCGCCGATTACAGCGCTCGGCCGCCAACACGGCGGCATGGTCGGCATTGTGTGTCCACAGCGCCACTGGGTGGCCATGATGGGCGAAATGAATGGCCAGCGCCGTACCCCAAGCACCGGCACCCATAATACAGATATTCATAAACGTTTTCTTGGTTGCGCAACGGCATACTTTAATGGATTCACCTTGCGGCGGCAAGCCGCAAAAAAGGCTGCCTGAAAGCAAATCAGCCCTTTTCGGTTCATTTGCTTTCAGGCAGCCTTTACATATAAATTATATATCGCGCCGTGATTTAATCGGTAAAACGCTTAATCACCAAAGTACCATTGGTGCCGCCAAAACCAAAGGAATTGGAAATTGCCGCGCGGATGTTGAGGTCGCGCGCTTCATTGGCACAGTAGTCCAAATCGCAACCGGCTTCAATATCTTGCTCGGCCAAATTGATGGTGGGCGGTGATTTTTGGTGGTAAACCGCCAAGGTGGTGTACACCGCTTCCACGCCCCCCGCACCGCCAAGCAAATGGCCTGTCATCGATTGGGTGGAATTCACCACCAATTTGTACGCATGGTCGCCAAAAGCCAGTTTCAGGGCATTGGTTTCGTTGACATCGCCCAAGGGGGTGGAGGTGCCGTGGGCGTTGACATAGTCAATGTCTTGCGGGTTCAAACCGGCGTCTTTGAGTGCATGCTGCACCGCCGCAGCGGGGCCTTCGGCGCTGGGGGCGGTGATGTGGTAGGCATCCGAACTCATGCCGAAACCCACCAGCTCGGCATAAATGCGCGCGCCGCGTTTTTTGGCGTGTTCGTATTCTTCCAACACCATCACCCCGGCGCCCTCGCCCATCACAAAGCCATCGCGGCCTTTGTCCCACGGGCGCGAGGCGGTGGCCGGGTCGTCGTTGCGGGTGGACAGCGCTTTCATGGCGGCAAAACCGCCGATGCCCAAGGTGCAAACCGCGCCTTCGGCACCACCGGCCACCATCACATCGGCATCGCCGTACACAATCATGCGCGCGGCATCGCCAATGCTGTGCGCACCGGTGGTACAGGCCGACACCATGCCGTAGCTGGGACCTTGATAGCCTTTGAGGATGGTGATGTGTCCGGCAATCAGGTTAATCAGCGAGCTGGGAATAAAAAACGGATTGATTTTGCGGGCGCCTTGCTCAAACACGGTTTTGGCGGTGGCCTCGATGGAGGGCAGCCCGCCGATGCCGGAGCCGATGTTTACGCCCACGCGGGTTTTGTCCAAATTCGGGGTGTCGTCCAAACCGGCATCGGCAATCGCTTGAAAAGCGGCGGCAATGCCGTAGTGGATAAACACGTCCATGCGCCGGGCTTCTTTGGCGCTGATGTATTGGCCGATGTCGAAATCTTTCACTTCACCGGCAATCTGGCAGGCCAAATCGGAAGCATCAAAACGGGTGATGGTGTCAATGCCGCTTACGCCGGCGGTGAGGTTTTGCCAGGCGCCGGCAATGTCGTTGCCCACAGGCGATACCTGGCCCAAGCCGGTGATGACCACTCTTTTTTTGCTCATAAACTCGCTCGCAATAAAAAGCCTCTGCCGATTCAGGCGGCTTTGGCACACCCTCTTCGCAAGAGGCTTAAAAACACAACGTTTATCATATCAAATCCAAAAACAGGCCAAGGTGTTAATCCGCCTTGTTATCGTGTTTTTGGGATTTGCTATTAGTTCAGATGTGCGCTAACAAAATCAATGGCTTGCTGTACGGTGGTGATTTTCTCGGCTTCTTCATCCGGAATTTCGCAACCGAAGGCTTCTTCCAAAGCCATTACCAGCTCAACGGTGTCCAGCGAGTCAGCGCCCAAATCTTCTTGGAAAGAAGATTCGTTTTTCACTTCGGCTTCGCTCACGCCCAATTGTTCTGCAACAATTTTCTTCACGCGTTGTTCGATGTTGTTTTCCATTTGTTTGTTTCCTTGGTTTGCCCGTGATTGCGGGCAGGGGTTGGTTAAGCTGGTTTGCCCATACCGAAATGCTGGTTACGGCGATGGGCGTATTCCCACTATTTTTCGGGCGCTATTGTACCGAATAAAAATAGAGTTTTCCATCTAAATAAAAATTTTCAGGCAGCCTTTTGTTTTATCAGGGTTTATTTTAAAGCTTTTCAACCCCATAGCGCTTTATTAGCGGCGCAACGGCAGGCTGCCTGCAAACTGCACTGTCTTGCATATTAGCACAGGCGCTTTTTAAGCCACAAGCACCGCATGTTGGTGCGCACCATAATGCCCGGTTTTTCAGGCAGCCTTGGGCGCGGGCAGGCGGTGTTTGGCCACGGTTTGATACAGAAAACACAACACCAGCGCCAAATCGGCGGCGGTTTGCAACTGAGTGGTGCCGCCGCTGTGGCCGCCTTGCGGCGGTGCCGCCAGCCATGCGGTTTGCCCTAAATCACGCAGGCGGGCGTAAAACTTAAGCGCATGTGCCGGATGCACGCGGTCGTCGCCCAAATTGGTGGTGATAAGGGCGGGCGGATAGCGGTAATCGGCGTGCAGATTGTGGTAGGGCGATAAGGCTTGTAGGGCTGCGCGCTCGGCGGCTTGTTCGGGATCGCCGTATTCGGCCAGCCATGAGGCACCGGCGGATAAATACGGATAACGCAGCATATCGGTGAGCGGCACTTCGCACACCAGCGCGCCCAGTTGTTCGGGCTGGCGGCAAAACGCCGATGCCGCCACCAAGCCGCCGTTGCTGCCGCCCTGAATCGCCGTATAGGCAGGTGCGCTCAGGCCGCGCCGGTGGATATCGGCTGTCACTGCCAACAAGTCGTCGACACTGCGGTGTTTGTGCACGCCTTGTGCGGCGCGGTGCCAAGCGGGGCCGAATTCGCCGCCGCCGCGCACATTGGCCAACACAAAGGCAAAACCTTGCGCCAACCAATGGCGGCCGATATTGCCCAGATAATGCGGCAATTCGGGCATGCCGAAGCCGCCGTACACATACACCAGCGTGGGTGTATCGATCGTGCCGGGTTTGCCCACATGGTAGTACGGCACGGCGGTGCCGTCGGCCGAGGCTGCCTGAAAGCGCTGAATTTCAATACCGGCAGCATCGAATTGCGGCGGCTGGCGGCGCAGCACCGATAATTCCATTTGCTGCAAGTCCAGCGCGTAGAGTGTGAGCGGGATGGTAAAGCCGCTGGCGGCGATGTAAACCACATCACCGCCCCAAGGCTGGTCGGTGATTTCCAGTGCGCCACCCGGAAATGCCGGTGCCGCCACGGCTTGCCATTGTCCGGCGGCATAGCGCCACAGCTTCAGGCTGCCTGAAACCTGATCCAACACTTGGATAATCACAAAGCGTTTGCTGGTTTCCACGCCGTCGAGCGCTTGCTGTTCACCCGGCTCGAATAACACAAAAGCCGCGCCCAAGCTGCCTTTGCTCAGCGGCAAGGCCAATAAGCTGCCCGCCACATAACGGCGCTGGCCGCGCTGCCAATCGCTATGCAAACGAAGCAATAGCTGGCCGCCCAAATAGCCGACAATATCGGCATCTTCAGGCAGCCTTAACGGCACGGTGCTGCCATCGGCCAACACTTGCCAATATTGTTTGCGGAAAAAATCGTGTGCCGCTTCAATCAAATCAATCGGCGCGCCTTGGGCGTCCAAATAACGCCAAGCATGCACCATCATGCCTTCGGCGGCCATTTCATACACCGGCTGTGCCTGTGCGGCAGTGTCGCCGCGCTGCCACAGCCACACTTGGCGCGGATAGCCGCTGCGGGTGCGCTGGCGCTCGTCCCACGCCGGGCACACCCACACGCTGTGCTCATCGCGCCAGGCAATGTGGCTTTTGCCCAGCGGGAAGTGAAAACCATCGGCCACCACGCTGCCACTGTCCAAATCAAATTCCAGCGTATACGCCGCATCGCCACCGCCTGCACTCAAATTGAGCAACACCCGCTGCGGTGCCAATACACAATGCGACACGCCTTCCAGATACACATCGTCGCCCAGCACGGCATCAAAATCGGCCACCGCAAACAGAATTTCCCATTCAGGCAGCCCGGCACGATAACTGGCGGCGCTGCACACCCGGTACACGCCTTTGGGGTATTCTGCGCTTTGGTAGAAATGGTACATGCGTGCGCGGTGTTCTTGGCAAAAGGGAATTTGCTGCTCGTCTTGCAACACGGCGACAATATCGTCGCGCAGCGCCGCAAACGGCGGCACGCCGAAACGCGCTTGGGTTTCGGCATCAGCGGCGGCGGCAAACTGTTGGGTGGCCGGCTTAGTTAAATCTTCAAAATGAGCGTGGGGGTCGGTATGGGGCATGGTGAAGGGCAATATGGAGATATGAAATTACGCATTAGTTTGTCAAAGGCTGCCTGAAATATAAAACCGTCATTGCCGAACTTGATTCGGCAATCCATTGGTAAACCAAAGTACGACAAAGCGGATTATTTAAAAAAAAAGCTGTATTTTTATACATTTTCTTATCGTTTTACTTTGCGCTTCATGGCCGCGCGACCACCTACTTTCTTTGCTTCGCTCACGCGAAGCGCGCCTGCGGCGAGAAAGTAGGCAAAGAAAGGCGACCCCGGTTGCAGGTTTGCTACGCAAACTTCCCTCATCTCCACAAATTTTAGCGGCGGGTGCGAACTCGCTGCGCTCAAACATAGCGCACCCTTCTCCCGCTAAAATCCGCTCCGATTCGGCTGCGCCAAGGGGAAAGCCGCACGGATTATACATTTCAGGCAATCTAAAGAAGCAATTTTTAAATGCTTGTATTTTGATACGGGTGCGTAACTTCAATAAGTAATAAGGCTGCCTGAAAACCAAAACCCCGCTGCCGGGCAAGCGGGGTTTGATTAACACAGCCATAATGTAAAAGCTGAGCTTAATCGGCCAGTGAATCGAAATTGTCTTTAAACTGCGTTTGCGGCACGCGCACAATCAATTCGTCTACGGGGCCGATGGCCTTGAGGTCTTTGCCCGGGTAGTCGAGCTGGTGCAAGAAGTAGCGGATGCAGTTTAGGCGGGCACGTTTTTTGTCGTCCGATTTAATAATCGTCCACGGCGCATCGCCGGTGTGGGTGTGGAAGAACATGGCGTTTTTGGCTTCGGTGTAGTCATCCCAGCGGTCGAGCGACTGAATATCCACCGGCGACAGTTTCCAGTGTTTGAGCGGGTCGTCGCGACGGGAGATAAAGCGGCGCAGCTGCTCTTCGCGGCTCACCGAAAACCAGAATTTAAATAAATGGATGCCGCTGTTTACCAGCATACGCTCAAGCTCGGGGGTTTGGCGCATAAATTGCAGGTATTCGTGCGGCTCGCAAAAACCCATCACCCGCTCAACACCGGCACGGTTGTACCAAGAGCGGTCGAAAAACACCATTTCGCCGGTGGTGGGCAGGCGGTCGATATAGCGCTGGAAATACCATTGGCCGCGCTCGGTTTCGGTGGGTTTTTCCAAGGCCACCACACGCGCGCCGCGCGGATTGAGGTGTTCCATATAGCGCTTGATGGTGCCACCCTTGCCTGCGGCATCGCGCCCTTCAAACAACGACACGATTTTCTGGCCGCTGTCTTTCACCCAGCTTTGCACCTTTAACAGCTCGATTTGCAGGATTTTTTTCTCTTTTTCGTAGACGGCGCAACGCATACGGGTGCGGTAGGGATAGCTTTCCGGCAGGGGCGCTACCGAAGAATCTTCGCTGGAGCGCGGTCCTTTGTAGTCGAGCACATCTTTCTGAAATACATCCAGTTTACCGGCGCTTTCGTCTACTTGAACTTCTTCGAAGGGTTTGATTTGATGATCGGTCATACGAATCCTTTCTTGCTTATGTCTTTGTTGGTTTGGGATTCATCTATGGCGCTTATTTTAACGCTTTTTTGCACTTTTTTGTATCTGCCAGCGCGTAAAAATACCCGTTTGGCAATATATTTTTCAGGTAGCCTGCAATATGGGCTCTATGTTTTCAAGACGCCCACAAAGCCTGAAACGCCTTCACCACCGCCGTCGGATCCGCCGCCTCGGTAACCGCGCGCACCACCGCCAGCGACGACACACCCGTAGCCAGCACTTCACGCGCATTGTTTAAATCGATGCCGCCAATCGCCACTGTGGGCGTACCGCCCGCCTGTGCCACATAGCGGCGCAAATTCTCCAAGCCTTGCGGCGCAGTGGGCATGGTTTTGGTGGTGGTGGCAAACACCGCTCCGCAAGCCACATAGCTGGGGCCGACAGCCAGCGCACGATCCAGCTCGGCCACCGAATGGGTGCTCACGCCCAAGCGCACACCGGCGCTGTGCAAGTGCACCAAATCGGCGCTGTCCAAATCTTCCTGCCCCAAATGCACGCCGTAAGCACCGCATTCGGCGGCTTCCCACCAGTAGTCGTTAATAAATAACTGTGTCGGCGTATCGGCGGCCAGCGCCACGCTGCGCTCGATTTCGCGGCGCAACGCAGAGCCGAACAGGGTTTTATTGCGCAACTGCACCGTGTCGGCGCCCGCATCCACCATGCGCGCCACCCAATCGGCATTGGGCACCACCGCATAAAAACGCAGCGGCGCGCGCAGCGGTAAAAAATTTTTCATGGTTTAACCCTTCTCGCCAGTCTGTAAACAACTTTATAATAACGCTTCTACACCCCATGCTCAATTTATCAAGCCAACCTCGCACAGGAACCCATTATGGCCTCAGCCGCCACACCCGCCACCGGTCTTACCCGCGTTAATTATGCCTTTGCTGCCTTATTGATTGGCATGGTGGGCTATTTTATTTTCTGGGGCATGGGCTACACCAACGGCAACCACCCCACCCTGTTTGTGCTGGCCACGCTGTTTGGCGTGTTTATGGCGTTTAACATCGGCGGCAACGATGTGGCCAACTCCTTCGGTACCAGCGTGGGCGCGGGCACGCTCACCATTCCGCAGGCGCTGGCGGTGGCGGCGGTGTTTGAAGTGTCCGGCGCGGTGATTGCCGGTGGCGAAGTGACCAAAACCATCCGCCAAGGCATTGTGGACATGGACGCGCTGCACATCGAGCCGATGCAGTTTGTGTTTGTGATGATGTCGGCCTTGTTGGCCGCCGCGCTGTGGCTGTTGTTTGCCACCAAAAAAGGCTGGCCGGTGTCTACCACCCACGCCATTATCGGCGGCATTGTGGGCAGCTCGGTGTGTTTGGGCTTTTTGATGGGCGGTGCCGACACCGGTATGGCCTTGGTGAAATGGAACAAAATCGGCGAAATCGCCATGTCGTGGGTGTTGTCGCCGCTGTTGGGCGGGCTGATGGCTTATGTGCTGTTCGGCCAAATCAAAAAACATGTGCTCGACTACAACCAGCGCATTGAAACGCGCTTAAAAGAGCTTAAGCAAGAGAAAAAAGCGCATAAAGAGCGCCATAAGTTGTCGTTCGACACCATGAGCGAAGCGCAGAAAATCGACGCTGCTTCGGCCATGGCGCGCGATGCACAAATTTACGCCGATGCCGACGCCAGCGAAGACATGGATTTGGAATCCGACTATTACAAAGGCTTGCGCGAAATCGAAACCCGCAAAAGCGAAATCGACACCTATAAAGCACTGCATCAATGGGTGCCGCTGATTTCTTCGGTGGGCGGCATGATGATTGCGGCGATGCTGCTGTTCAAAGGGCTGCAAAACCTGCATCTGGGCTTAAGCACGCTGCACAATTTTTTGATTATCGGCATGATTGGCGCGCTGATTTGGATGGCCACCTTTATCTATGCCAAAACCCTGAAGCGTAAAGATTTAGCCAAATCCACCTTTTTGATGTTCAGCTGGATGCAGGTATTTACCGCCGCCGGTTTCGCCTTCAGCCACGGCGCCAACGACATTGCCAACGCCATCGGCCCCTTTGCAGCGATTATGGATGTAATCCGCACCGGCGAAATCGGCACCAGCGCCCCGATTCCGCCGGTGGTGATGGTGACATTCGGCATTGCCTTGATTACCGGCTTGTGGTTTATCGGCAAAGAAGTGATTCAAACCGTAGGCACCAACCTGGCTGAAATGCACCCTGCTTCCGGCTTTACTGCCGAGCTTTCCGCCGCCAGCGTGGTGATGCTGGCTTCACTAATGGGCTTGCCGGTGTCGAGTACACATATTCTGGTAGGCTCGGTATTGGGCATCGGCTTGGTAAACCGCAACGCCAACTGGGCGCTGATGAAACCCATCGGCTTAGCTTGGGTGGTTACCCTGCCCTCGGCAGCGGTGTTGTCGGTATTGGTGTTTTTGGGGCTGCGGGCGGTATTTTGATGTTCAGGCTGCCTGAAAGCTTTAAAACGGCAAAAACGCACCGCAAGGTGCGTTTTTTATTAAGGCTACCTGAAATGTAATACCGTCATTGCCGAACTTGATTCGGCAATCCATTGTCAAGCCAAAGTAAAACAAAGCGGATTATTAAAAAAATACTGTGTTTTTATACGAGTTCTTATCGTTTTACTTTGCGCTTTCTGGCCACGCCAAGGGGATGGCGGAATATGCGTTTCAGGCAGCTTAAGCAAAATAAGCTGTAAATGGCAGCATTTTAATTGATACGAGTGCGTAACTTCAGTAAATCATACAAAGCAGAGCTGATTTACTTGGTACTTCAGCAAATCGTTCTCTTCGAGCTAAGGCGAGTCAACGAAGTAGGATTATTTAGTTTCTTTGCCATAAGCAGTACAATACGCCCTTTTAGCCACCACATCACCCGCCCATGAAAATCGCCACTTGGAATGTAAACTCGCTTAATGTGCGCCTGCCGCACGTGCTCGACTGGCTGGCACAGCATCAGCCCGATGTGTTGGTGCTGCAAGAATTAAAGCTGGATCAAGACAAATTTCCGCACGCAGAAATCGCCGCAGCCGGTTATCAAGCGGTGTGGAACGGCCAAAAAACCTATAACGGCGTGGCCATTTTAAGCCAGCACGCCATCACCGATGTGGTTTGCGATATGCCCGATTTTGCCGACGAGCAAAAACGCGTGATTGCTGCCAGCATCAACGGCGTGCGCATTGTGAATGTGTATTGTGTTAACGGCGAAGCGGTGGGCAGCGACAAATACGCCTACAAACAACGCTGGTTTGCCGCTTTGCATGATTATATGCACGCCGTGGTGGCCGCGCATCCGCAAACCGTGCTGCTGGGCGACTTCAACATCGCCCCGGCGGATTTAGACGTTTACGACCCCGAAAAATGGCATGAAAAAATCCTTTGCTCCACGCCGGAGCGGCAATGGTTCGGCCAATTGCTGAACTTAGGGCTTACCGACAGCCTGCGCCATCTGGATGCCGAGTCGCCCAGCTATACTTGGTGGGACTACCGCATGAATATGTTCCGCCGCAAGCTGGGGCTGCGCATCGACCATATCTTGGTGAGCGCCCCGCTGCTGGCACGGCTGCACAGCGTGAGCGTGGACACCATCGCCCGCGGCCAAGAGCGCCCCAGCGACCACGCGCCGGTGTGCGCCGTGTTCAACCCCGCCTAAACCGCACATTATCATGGCAAACAGCTTGTTTATCGGCCTGATGTCCGGCACCAGCATGGACGGCGTTGATGCCGTGCTGGCGGCATTTCACGGCAGCCAGTGGCAAGGCGCGCGGGCACATGCGTTTGTGCCTTATTCAGGCAGCCTCAAAGCCGAATTGCTGGCACTGCAAGACAGCCATGCCGACGAATTGCACCGCAGCGCCTTGCTGGCACAACAACTGGCCAAGCTCAACGCCCAAGCCGTGGCCGCGGTATTGGCGCAGGCGCACACCGATGCGGCGCAGATTGCCGCCATCGGCTGCCACGGCCAAACCATCCGCCATGCGCCGCAACACGGCTACAGCCTGCAATTGATGGACTACGCCTTATTGGCCGAATTAAGCGGCATCACCACCGTGGGCGATTTTCGCAGCCGCGATTTGGCCGCCGGCGGCCAAGGCGCCCCGCTCACCCCCGCCTTCCATCAGGCCGTGTTCGCCCATCCGCAACACAGCCGCGTGGTGCTGAATTTGGGCGGCATTGCCAACATCAGCGTATTGCCGCACTCAGGTGCCGCCTTTGGTTTTGACACCGGCCCCGCCAATATGCTGATGGACGCCTGGGTGCAACAGCATTGGCAACAGCCCTACGATGCCGACGGCCGCTTGGCTGCCCAAGGCCAAGTATTACCCGATTTGCTGCAACAGCTATTGGCACACGCTTATTTCAGGCAGCCTTATCCCAAAAGCACCGGCCGCGATTTGTTTTCGCTGGCTTGGCTGCACGATTATTTAAACGGCAATGAAGCCCCCGCTGATGTGTTGCGCACCTTGCTGGCACTTACCGCCCACAGCGTGGTCGATGCCATTGCAGCCGCCGCCCCCGATGCCGGCGATATTTACGCCTGCGGCGGCGGCACCGCCAACGCCTTGCTGATGCAGCAACTGGCCGACTTACTGGCAGAGCACCACACCCGATTGCACACCACCGCCGCCTTGCAACTGCCGCCGCAACAAGTGGAAGCCGCCGCCTTCGCTTGGCTCGCCGCCTGCTGGCAACACCGCACCCCGGTGGCCGTACACCACGCCACCGGAGCCACCGGTGCGCGGATATTGGGCGCAGGCTATTGGGCTTGAAGAACGAATCGCCGAATCCAGTTCGGTGATAACGGCGTTACTTTTCAGGCAGCCTAAACCCCACAACTTAAGCCTTATTACACCCAAGCAAGAGCCCCTTATGATCACCTCCGCGAACTTGGCCGCCGCCACCCTGTCCGACAGCGTGCAAAAAGTGCATGCCTTCTTGCAACAAAGCGGCGTACCTTGCCAATTCAAACCGCTGGCCGACAGCACCCGCACCGCGCAAATGGCCGCCGATGTGCTGGGTTGCAGCGCCGCCGAAATCGCCAGCTCGCTGGTATTTGAAAACCGCGACAGCGGTGCCTTGGTGCTGATTGTGGCTTCCGGCGGCCACCGCGTGGATGTGGACTGTGTTTCGGCACAATTGAACATGCCTTTGCAATTAGCACGCGGCCGCGACATCAAGCGCCACACCGGCTTTGCCATTGGCGGCGTGCCGCCGGTGGCGCATGCGCAGCCGCTGCCGGTATTCCTCGACACCGCCTTACGCCGCTTTACCACCGTGTGGGCGGCGGCCGGATCGCCGTTTGCGGTATTTGGCATCAGCCCGGCACATTTGGCAGAGCTTACCGGCGGCCAATGGCTGACTGTGAATACCGCCGAGGTGCCGGAAAACAACCATGAATAACTGAAGTAACGCAGAAATAAAAGTACCGGCACTGAGTAAAGCAGTCGGCTTAGGCTGCCTGAAACAATGTAATGTATCGCACCTGTGCTAAGCAGGTGCGGCGAGCGTGGTAACGCCAAGATTGTCATTACCGAACTTGATTCGGCAATCCATTGCAAATAACCATTTACTGTTGTACGGATAGCGCCTTTCAGGCAGCCTTAAATACAATCAAATAAACAAACCACAGAAAGCAAGCCCCGAAACACACCATGGCCGAACCGAAGAAAAAACCCGCTGCCACGCCGCCGAGAAAACCGCGCGGGGTGGTGAAAAACGACCAGCGCCGCGCCCCGCATTTGATGAATTTAATCAACGACGGCTTTTGGCTGCTGGCCTTGATGCTCTCCGCCTATGTAGCGCTCACGCTGGCCAGCTTCACCATGGACGACCCGGCGTGGTCGCGCAGCATCGAGCATGAGCGCGC
>RRZT011535429.1_pt1 | contig 17603 bp, 11 predicted proteins | sample 2165551 | NCBI WGS metagenome assembly RRZT01 (sample SAMN10456910, study PRJNA506462) | wastewater metagenome | biome: wastewater; feature: sludge; material: wastewater sludge; isolation source: wastewater sludge with Escherichia coli K12::gfp cells carrying plasmid... | place: USA: Moscow, Idaho...
AAATAAAGCAGTTCGGGCACGGTTGGCGAAGGGGTTTCCCTGCGTTGCGTCCTCTGTTCAGAATGTAGATTGCCTGTTCAGGCGTTTCGCGGTGCACGGCGTACGTGCGTACTTTGTTTGTAAGCATAATTTTGGTTTAAAAAATTTTGCTCCGCTGAAAATTTTTCAAAAGAAAAAAAAGAAAAAAAGAAAGTGCTCCGACCGTGTGGAAGGAAAATGCGATGCAATATTTTCTCAGAAAAATTTTGGGGCTAAATTTTAGCGCCACAAAACTTTTTCTGAAAAACCGTTTACGGCTTGATATTGTCGGCGCATTTTCCTGACAACAGAACTTTACTTTCTTTTTTTTTATTTTTTCTTGTAACCGACTCTTCGATTGAGGCACAATCAAAGCGGTGGGAAGGAATGGAAAAGACAGTGATATGGATTTGTGAATACTTGGAACAAAGACATATGACTGTGCGCGGTGACGAAAGTGTATAGACGGCAGAGAAAAACGGTTCTTCAGAATCCGTAAAGTGAATGCCGGCTATATACTGGAGGAACATGGGAAAGCTTTGGCAAAACGGGGAAACAGACTCGCAGAAAAATGGTGCTTAACGAATCAGTTAATTAGCGATAACTATTAAACAAAGGACTGCCTGAAAAAGCGGCTGGAAAGACAGCGGTATGGAGGGCAGAAAGAAAATGCTTTGCTTGGGAATTTTCAGCACGCGCCATAAACACACTAAAAACCTTTGCCTATGAAACTCAAGTGTTTTTGGTGTGTGCTGAGAATATTGGAATGGATGAAGCAATTTTCTTCTGCCTGGAATACTGCTGTGCGCGGTGAGTGAAGTGAATAAACTGCCACTAAACTTTTCCGCTAAAAAAAAGCAGTTTATTGACTGCAACCACTGGCTAAATCCCGAAATAGTCTGCACCATTTTTCTGCATCCTTGAAAGGGTGGAGGGGATATTGTAGGTTGTGAATTAGGGAACTGACCGTGTAAATTATTACTGCACCGGCGGCTGGAAGTCGGTGGCGCAAAAGGGCTGTGCCCGTTGCAAGGAAAGCATTTTACATAATGCCACATTATAGGCACTTGGCGGTTGCCTGTGAGGGAATGTAGGTTTGCTTGCTGAAAAAATATTTAATATACACCCCGTCCTGCGGACACCCATCTTTTTAGAGGGGAATGCTATGTCTGCAAACCGGAAAGGACGAACTCCCCGTTGCGCTGGAAAGTGCGTATAATGTTCATTATGTAACTTGCTGTGGCAGAGCGGGGATTGCAAGTATCACATAAACTCCATACGAAAAAATTTTAAATAAAAATGTTACGCAAAGTTGTAATTACAACAAAATGTTGTAGATTTGTAACATCAAAACAATAGATATGGACAAGATAATTAGCAAGAACCTTAAGGCGTTGCGTGAGCGATTGGGCTATACGCAAGATGCTGTTGCAGATTACCTGGGTATCAATCGCGTGGAGTTAAGTTATTATGAAGGGGGCAAAAGAACAATTCCAAGTGAGAAATTAACCAAACTTGCAGATTTGTATTCGGTAGATGAATACGACCTGTATGAAGAAGATGAAATGGTACTGCAAAATAACCTTGCCTTTGCATTTCGTGCAGAGGATTTAACAAGTGAAGATTTAATATCTATCGCATCCTTTAGAAAAATTGCTACCAACTATTTAAAAATGCAAAAAGCATTAGCGCATGAATAACATCGTATTAGAGAAGGAAGCAACAAAATTCAGAACTATTAATGGGATTGGCAGTGACGATCCCATTAAATTTGCAAGTTTGTTAAAGAAACTCAATATTATCACTGTATATAGACCTCTGAGCAGCGGTTTTTCCGGCATGGCTATTAAACTTGAAGACAACGACATTATTAACCGTTTGATTCTTGTAAACAATACGCAGACACTGGGAAAACAGCATTTCACAATCGCTCATGAACTATATCATTTGTTTGTTCAGCGGAATTTTGATTATATGACGTGTAACACCGGTAATTTTGATAAAAAAAGTGGAGAAGAGTTTAATGCAGATGTTTTTGCTTCCATTTTACTTTTACCTGAAAATGGGGTTAAATCACTAATACCTGACAACGAAACCACGAAAGACAGAATTTCACTTCAAACAATCTTAAAAATAGAGCACTATTATTCCTGTTCTAGAAGTGCGCTACTTTACCGCCTCAAAGAACTGGAGATAATAACGAGTAAATCGTATGACAAATACTGTATTAATGTAAAGAAAGGTGCTATACTTAACGGTTATTCTTTGCAATTATACGAAAAGGGTAATGAAAATCTAGTGATTGGAAATTATGGTGAGCTTGCAAATGAACTTTACCAAAAGAATAAAATTTCTGAAAGTCATTTTTTCAGTTTACTTATGGATTTGGGAATGAATGAGGAAGAATTAGAAAATTTATCAAATGGCGAAGAAGAATAGTAAGATTATTTTGATTGATGCTGATGTCGTCTCCCATTTTATAGAAGGTGGAGAGATTCATTCATTACCAAATATTTTCCCTAATAAGATTAAAGTTCTTGACAAAGTATATGCAGAACTCGAACGCTTCCCTAAGAAGAAAACCGAAATTGATAATCTACTTAATTTCAAGATTCTTGAACTTGAAAAATTCCCCGAAAACAATCAGGAAATTAAAAGGGAATACTTCTACATAAAAAATAAATTATTTAAAGGCGATGGTGAGAGTGCCTGCCTTGCAGTTGCGCGATACAGTCAGAATATTATTGCAAGTAGTAACTTAAAAGACATTAAGAACTATTGTAACTTGCATAAAGTAGAATATCTAACTACGATGGACTTTCTTTGTGAAGCAATGAAAAAAGGACTTTTCGATATAGTCCGGTGTAACACTTTTATAAAATTGGTCTTATCCAAAAATGGTAAACTGCCCGTAACCAAAATGGAAGATTACCACTGTCCATAAGAACAAAAAGGAAAAGCAATAAATATTGTTTTGCTGAACTATTGTTTAAGATGATTTCTTATTGTTGATTTCAATTATAGTTTGTGAGAAATTAAGGTTTTGCATTACTTTTTGAATGGTATCATCAATATTTTTCTCTATTTCACACTCCCATATTACTAAAACCCACCAACCTGCTTCTTCTAAGGCGTTTATATTTCTCTTGTCTCTTTCAATGTTCTTGGAAAGTTTATTATTCCAAAACTCAGTATTAGTAGAGGGAATCCGGCCTTCACGGCAATCTTCATGGAAGTGCCAAAAACATCCATGAACAAAAACAGCTGTTTTATATTTGGGAAAAACAATATCTGGATTTCCGGGCAAATCTTTGCGATGAATTCTGAACCGGTATCCTTTCCGAAAAAGAGCAGAGCGAAGAATCTTTTCAGGTTTTGTATTCTTGCCTTTGATTTTCTTCATTACTTCGCTCCGTTTTTCTTTTGTCCAAATATCCATCTTCTTTTTATTCTTAAGTCAAGAATTTTTTGATCGCTTCAGCTACCGCTTGTGCCATTGGAACTGGAACACCATTGCCAATCAGTTTGAATTTCTTTGTCATTGAAACTGTTTTTGGCAAAATGTATTCATCGGGGACACCCTGAATTCTCAATGCTTCCCTAACGGAAATCCTTCTATTTTTATACGGATGCAAATGAACTTCATTATTTCCATAGCAAGCTGTTGGACTGTATCTAAACCTGTGTAATCTTTTGAATGAAGGTCTGTTTGTTTCACCCTCTTTGATTGAATTCAGCTTATCTTCAGAAACCTTAAATGGAAAGAACTCATCTGCATTGGGTATTGACCGTAAATCTACATCAGCAACCAAACAACTTTCTACGCACAACTCTTCAGGGATCTTTTCATTTTTTTTTGGATTCCCTCCAAAATCTTCAGCCATTGGCCATTGATATCTCTTCAAAACTTTGTCATTGCGAAATGTTTCAAAAAAAGGAAACTTGAAATAATCTTGCTCCTGATTATTCATAACAGGCAGCGACTTCTTAAAACCAACGACAAAAACCCTTTCACGGCTTTGTGGAACTCCAAAACTTAGCGAGTTTAATATTGCATCGTCAGTAATATAATCTTTCTGAATATCTTTCAACAGATTGAAAAAATATTCTTTATTTGATTTAATTCTAAATAAACCGGTTACATTCTCAAGAACAAAAAAGTCGGGCTGTAAAGCTTTTATTCTTTCTAAATAAGTTACAGTTAGCTGACCACGATTTCCTTTGAACCCTTTTTGTTTTCCATTCAAACTGAAATCCTGACAAGGCGGTCCGCCGATAATCCCAAAATGTGCAGGTTTGCCGTCCGGAAATGCTTCCAAAGAAATCTGCTCAGCACTAACATCATTGATTGAATTTGTGTTAAAAATCTCTGCATGCTTTCCATTTCCTTTTGATTTTCTATATGAAGTGACACCGGATGAATGTAATGCCGCAAAATCTTTATCTAATTCGTTTGACCAAATAATTTCAAAACCCGCCTCTTCAAAACCGAGATCCATAAATCCACCGCCTGAAAAAAAAGATAATATTTGTATTTTTTTTTGTTGCTTATTGCTCATAAATCCTCGTCATATTACTTGAAAGAAAAGAATTATCCATTCTATCTGACCTAACGTTGTAAACTGTTACTTTTTTACTAATTGCATTCTGAAATGAATCAAAAAATGAAGTATCAAAATTTTTGATTATTACATTTCCTATTTGAGTTTCCAAAAATAAAGAAACATTTCCATTGAGAAACTTTTGCACTTTGCTAATTTTTCCTGTAATGTCGTTTGTTACTAAGCCATTCAAGAGTGCTGACTGATAATGTTGACAAGCTGGGCGGTTCAAACAAAATTTACAATTTTCTACCGAAGGCAGTGCAACAAACTCTTTACTTGAAATTTCTTCATTAATATTATCAAGCATTTGCTTGGCCTTACTCAATAATTTTAAACTTTCGTCCATCGAAAAATTTACCTCAAATTTATTTTTATGCAGGTCAATAAGGAAAAGTGCGTCAGGTTTCTTATCTGTATGTTCGAAAAATAAAGCTCCGTAGAGCTGTAATTGTTCTTGATAATCCACTTTTATTTCCTCATATTTTTCACCTTCATCGTCCATAAGTTCTTCTGTAATAGCTCCTGTTTTAAAATCAGCAATCTCAATGTAAGCTGGATATTCTGCAATTAGATCTATTTTACCACCAACTCTTTTATCCTTTGATTCGCACCACATTTCAGAAAAAAACTTGCCTGTGTTTACCGGAACTTTTTGATCATTTCTATCCTTCAAAAACTTTCTTAAGCTAATTTTTAATAAACCAAAGTTCTTAAGATTTTTTCGTAAAGGATAATAATTGTGGTTTCCGTCACGAAGTATCTGTTCATCAATTACCGCTAATTCACGTTCAATAAATATAGAAAAGGATTCTTCATCAAAAATATTTCCCCGTGAAATATGCTCTAAAATTTTATGTGCAAAAGTCCCTTTATACGAATGTATCGAAATTGGAAGTATAGATTTTGAACCGAGTGCTTTGCTCAAAATAAACTTATAGTGACATCCCTTAAGTGCTGTATAACTGCTGGGAAATAAACGTGATACAGGTTCGTATTTAATTTCCGGTAAATTCAAAATCATAGTTTCATCAGTTTTTCATAACACCAACCTGGTCTCCTATGTAGATTGAAAGTATCGAAAAATGCCAATTTACCTTTTTTGGAATCCACATAAGTTTGGATTTCGTCGATAGTTACAGCTAACCAATAATCGTCATTGAAATCTGAAAGTGACCAAAATGGATGCACAATACAAATAACATTTTTCATATCCCTGCCCCACTTTATTACTGGCAATCCATTGATTTCAGATACCGAAAATCCATCAAAACTATTACTGAATTCCTCTGCTAGTTGTTTTGCATCATCAAGCCATCTCTTTAATTCAAAATAATCTTCAAATTTTCCATCAATACCGCATTTGTATTCAGGATCAGTTAAAACCCTCATCATCGAAATACCCAATCTCCAATCCAACAAACTGTGATAGTTCATGTTACGGTATATTTTCAAACAATCGTAACAAGCATCCTTACATTGATCAATATGTTTTTGTGATGAAATCTTAAACACATAACTTTCAGGATTTGATGGCTCCAAAGTTTCATTAACTATTTCTGCAAACTCTTCATATAATCGACGCACAAAGCCGGAGCCGTTCTGTAATTCATCAGTCAGAATTATTTCCGCAACTTTTTTGTCAGAATCATTTGGCAATGTCTTCACTGGAATATCAGCAATTTCTATCTCCATAGGATCAACATCCAATTTATCAGCTAAAATTCTTTGTAATAAGAATGCCAAAGAATAATAGCCCGATCTTACTCCGTTGTTAAAATGCATGTCTAGTGCAAGTCCATCAGGAACAACCGAAGGTGAAATTCTGAATACTTCAGTTTTCTTGTGACTACCTAAAGCAATGAATTCTTCATCCGCATTATCTTCACCTATTAATGAAATATCATAATTATCATCATCAGAAGTCAATTCAATTTCCGTTGAGATCCACTGGTTATTGAGCCAAACATCCTTTGGCGAAAAAGGCAGTGTATTTTTCGTTCTTAATAATTTGCCTTTAAAAAATCTATCAGAATTACTATTTACCCGCCAAGATACATCCCTGTCAGTAATAGAAAGAGATGTGTTTAGAAATGTTTTTTCCTCTGTTTTATTATCATCTTCCAAACTCCGTTCTGCAAAAATCGGAGGCCTTGAAAGTAAGAGCGGAGAATCGTCTTTTGAATCTTTTCCTGGTGATAGATTTGTCCTGTAAGCAATGGGGGATTTTAACATCACAGGTTGGTGGTATTTTTCTGGATGATCTTCGCCACAATATTGGCAACTACGCAGTTCACCATTATTGATTAGTTCTTCTTTTTTTTCGGTTGTATATGTTTGAAAAAAACCACAGCTTTTACAACGTGAATACCATAAATTTAATGAAAATGGAACATCACCGGGTGAATCAAAATTCTCATATCTAGTTATTGCACCGAAATTCTTAGTGAGAATATCACTAGTGAAACCAATGGATTGATGTATGCTCTTATCCTTTGTTTTTTGAGTACCTGGTGCAAATTCATATATAGCCATTGCTTGAGGCCGGTCAATGGTTTGTATCTTATGGTTTTTTGTGAAGCCATGATACAAATTCTTCACTGAAGTTGGCATTCCGAACATTGGCAATATACCGCCCTCTGCTAGTTTTTCCGAAATATCTACCGTGCTGATTTCTTGATTTTCAATTATCTCCTGCATCCGGTCGATCAAACTGCCTTTTTTGTGATGTTCAATTACCCATTTTGCATAAGTTTCCGAATTATCCTTTAATTGACTTGAAACCAAGGAAGCTACTAAGGATCTGATCATGTTATGATTATCATCAATCCATTTGATTATTTGAGGCTTGTAAATAGGCCAATTTGCAATCTTGCCAAATTCTCCATGAACACTTGATTTATCTTCATCATTGTTGGAATTTACTTCGATTTCCTGGTATGCATTCCTCAAAATATCTTTTGCAAGCAATCTTTTAAATATCCTTTCCTGTCCCACTGTCAAAAAAGGCGTAGGTGGTGGATCCCCTGTGATTTTTTGTGGATTTGAAAAGTAAAATTCATCGTGGCTACGTCCCCTGCAGAATGTCAGGATTACAGAATATGCCTGACCACGACGGCCGGCACGGCCAACACGTTGTTGATAATTGAACCGTTGCGGTGGCATATTGCCTAACATAACAGCTTGTAAAGCACCAATGTCCACACCAACTTCCAAAGTTGTAGTAACACTTAGCAGATCAATAGCTTTAACATCTTCATTTCCTTCTTCTGTCAAAATTACATTCCGGAAATGCCTTTGCCTTTCAAACTGATCGTCTGTCTGACCTGTCAGTTCTTCACAATGTAACCGGATGGCTTTTCTGTCATTCTTAAGTGCATTATAAGATAAATAATTCATAGACCACATATCATCACAAATGCCACTTGGCTCTTGATTTAACGGTAAACTAGAAAAAGTATCTATACCACCACTCCTATGAAGATGAATCTTATTTCCACGTGTGCTCTTCCAATAAGGATCGTCTGGTAACGCAACTTTTATAAATAATTTTTCGATTACAATTCCTTTTGCTTTATCCAAAATTTGTAGTGCCGTCAGCAATTCAAATATGGAGCTGCCCAAATCATTTTCTGAAATTGAATGAAGCTGGGCAACAGCCGAAATGTATGACTTAACTACTTTTGGAAATTTAGTATATGAATCATAATTTCCCGATTCAAATTGTTCAGCATGGTTGTGTTTGTATTTATCACCCATTATCCGGATTACCGAATTAACGATCTCAACAAAGAGATTTGGTGCTAATCCTAGATTCAATGCTGACGGCGAAACTCGGCGATCTAAAGGATTTATTGACAAATAACCAAGAGCTGAAGATTCAATGGAATAGAACAGTGAACCAAAAAAAATGGAAGCTAAGTTTTCAAACGCTTCATTTTTCACCCTGGTTTTGAAAACATCTGCTGCTGTCAAATTCCACTTATGTGTATCAAAATCAATTAATTCATACCATGGAACATAAATCTCGTTTTGTTGTGAGGTTTGAATTTTTATATCAGTGCCACCTGGATTAATACCTAAAGAAAGTAATTCATTCAAAAGTGGGCCTAATGAATTATCCTCAGAAGATAAAACAATTTCTTCTACCGGAAAAATGCAATCATTCAATCTCTGAATTTCTCTCAGCGCCTTTTCTTTTTCACCTTGTTTGATTGGGTTAGGCCCGTTATAATTTGATTTATCAAACAAATCTTCAAAATGATAATAGATATCTGGATACTGTGCGGAAAAATAATCTATTTCCTGTTGGTTACCGGTTTGCACAGCGGATAAAATATCCATTTTCAATTTCAAACCCTTATTGAAAATCTTAGTTAACAATTCCCGCTGCAAATCAGTGAAATGATTTCTTTCAATGCCATTAGCTACTTGCGCTGCGTCCTCCCTGCTATCAGAAAAAACAACCAATTTCCTTTTATCTTTTTCGTCTGGTAATTGATACATCAACTCTTTTGCAAAGGTTTGAGTAGTTTTGGCAAAACCAGTTCTGAACCCTCTAATTGATGACGTTTTACGGGTTTTAGAGTTATTTCTAAATTTACGATGGTTTACTCCGCAAGAAGGACAGACATTAGGTAGCGCGCGGTGCGTTTCATTTAATTGTCCATCAGATGTTATTGAATTAAATGCAATATCACCACGTTCTCCTTCCTTTGATATTGTGAAATAATAACCTTTTATCCATCTTTCAGGGTCTTCATTTGCCTTTGTATGCTGAAAGGCAATATTACCTGATTTTTTGTTTAGAGAAGCTTTTATCCATTCGGCTTGATAATCCGTTTGTTCGTTCTCGTTTACTGTTGTTTGGCGCCAATATCCACCAACATTTAAATCTGGCACTACCAAATCTTCATTAAACTCATTGTCTCCTGATGGCCAAAACACAGCATATTCTTGATAACTTCGTCTCTCAATGAGCTTTGCCGGGGTTTTTTCAGGAATACCCTCAATATTTGGACTTATAGGCAATAATTCAAATACTTTTCCATCTCCTGCTTTATCAACGATTAAACGACTACCCCCAAATAAAGTAGTTCCACAATTATCACAATATAATAGTTCAAGTATCCTGTTGCCTTCAGCTGACTTAATCTTTGAGACAGGATAAATTTCACCTATTTGCCGGGGATCCTGATCAGGTAAATCTTCAATATTATCAGGATCAACGGATGCCCAAAGTCCTTCAATATTTCTGAAAAAATAGTGAAACCGGAAACGTGGCAGTTTCTTATCTAGTGGGATGTTATCTGACAGTGATTTGTTTTCTTCCAAGATTGCCCTTAAGATCAAAATCCCTCGAAGTGCTAATAGCAATTCGTTAAAATCCGATGTATCCGCAAACAATCTTTCAGCGAAAAAATTATATGTTGAATCATCACCTTCTACCTTTATTGAACAAACCGCATTATAAGCGGTTTTATTATTTGTTTCAGTTTCACAAGCATGATATAACCTTTCTCTTAGTTGGAGTTTAGGATCAATCAATACTTTCATCAATCTTTCTATACCAACCGAATCAGCATCTATAACATATTTTTGGCATAATGCTTCTGATAGTTTTTCGCAGTCCGTAATAAATTGATCATCTGTAATTTCACCATTACAAGAATCAAATGATCTCGCAACTGCAGCAAATAATTTAGTATCTAATTTATCCTCAATGTTAGATAATTTTTCAACCGGATTATTCTCACCTGGGATAATGGTAAAAGGTTTTTTGGATATATCCACACCAAAGAAATCCTGCAAAAACTCCATACTTTTTTCATCCCCTGGTTCAAGAGATGCCGAAGAAGCTAAAATCCTCAATTGATCATGTTCAGGATGTAAACCTAACCGGTTTAAAACCAATTTCAGCAAATATGCGACTTCTGAACCTTGTGTCCCCCGATATAAATGTAATTCATCAATAATCAAATGAAAAATCCTGTTCTTTTTTTCCATTTCCCTTTGATCAGCAGGAAGGTCTTCGCATGCAAGCCAACTCCTTGTTTTCTCGAAGATACCGGAATCCACTTCACGCATCAACATGATACTAAGCATAGAATAGTTAGTAATCATAATGTCCGGCGGTGACAATTGCATATCAAAACGGGAACGCATTTCTGCACCATCCAACCGCGGGAAGAACGCTTTCAATTCTTTTGCGTCGTCTTCATTTTGTTGCTTTTCAGCAATAAACCTTTCTACTTTCACAGAATCTTTTTCAATCTGAGAAAGCTCCTTCTGAAGCTGCTTTATTTTAAAATCATTTCTAACTTTTTGTCCTTCTTCATTAATTTTATGCAATGTTCCTGAAACTGGTGTATTACTATTGTAACGACCAAAATAGATTTTATTACCATGTAGGTTTTTAATCAGCCATTTTCTGGTGTCATCAGAATCCAATGCTTTACGTAACCTTGTCATTTGATCTTCGACTAAAGCATTCATTGGATAAAGAATAAGAGCTCTCACACCTGCAGGTCTTTTTTCATTGCTTCTTTGTGCAGTTGCAGCATTCAACGAACAAATAGAGTTATCATAAATTTGTGATGGTGTTAAACCACCTAAGCTCCTTTCTTTCCACCATGAATCCTGGGTAGGGATACGGTCTGCAGGTTCTTCCCAACTATCTAGTTCTTTCGTTAATTGGGCAAATAGAGGAAGAAGAAAGGATTCGGTTTTACCGGAACCGGTTCCTGAAGTAATGATACAGTTATTACCGCTAACCGCAGCTTTCAGCATTTTTGCCTGATGAGAATGGAGTGTAAAGAAATCAGGCACCAAACCATTTTTTACAAGTTCTTTAAATGATCTGATTTCCTGGTCATTCATACTTCCACCGAAATCACCTTCTGACAAATCATCAATTTTTTTTCCGCTGGACAAATAATCTGGTAGCAGCTCAATCCAAGGCATCCTGTAAAGAACTTTGTCTGTATTAAGTAATCTATAGCGTTCTGCTTCTATGCTATCGGAATTTGTGCGGAATGCAGTTTGAACATACCGGATAAAATTTTCTTTAATTTCTAAAAATGAACCTATTGGGTCTCTCATGATTAACAGTTTATTTCTTGTTCAATTACTTGTTGTCCGATTTTTCGCATCATATTCTTGATGTAGATACTTTCTATGTTTTCAAACAAATAATATTTATTATTATTAATATTCACCGAAATTGGGGCGAAACCACTCATTAAAGTAATGGATTCGAACAATAAACGTGGAAGTGGGGTTGTGACTGGTATAGCAACTAATTTTTTCTGATAATCATAAATTACGATATTCTTTTGCAGATGTTTCAATACCACAAACCTTCCCCAATTACGGTCAATATCGTAACATTTACCTTCTAACCAAAGTATTTGAAACCTTTCCCACTCTCTAAATTTATATTCGATTAATGAGAGATTTTTATCAAATTCTTGATTCTCGAGTTTCTTAAGCATAAGATCGTCCGTATTAAAAATATACTTTGATGCGGATTCGAAATCATCATCAGTATTAGAGTTAGCTTTCATATATTCTTCATATTCTGAAACACTGCCACACAGCAAATACAATCCTATTTGATGCAGCCGTTCATCGTTGAATTTAATATTAAGTTTATGCGCCAATGTTTTAAGGGCTTCTTCTCCATATTTATCATTATAATCTTCAAAAGCATGAATTACGATGCGGTCCGGCAAAAGAAAATGAGCATTGCCTGCATCTTGAGGAGTAATTTCAACTTGAAGGTTTAATTTTGTTGCTAAACTTATTAACTTCTTGATCAAAGAATTGTCCCGTGCTCCTATTAACAAAACTGTCCTGCCTTCTTCCGAAGGAATATAAATAAATTGAGGAGGATTGATCACTATTTTATCAGAGTAATAATCATAATCAATAAAACCTAAATAGTCATAGAAATTGAGTGCACTTTTTTTTGCCCACGTTAAATTTGAAAATTTCCCATTTTGCTTTTCATTTACTTTCTTTGCAGTCAAGAATTCAAATGCATCAAAAAAATCTTTTGCTTTGGTTTGTATTCTAAGAGTTAAGAACGAAAGCAAAACATTACCATCACGATGTTCGTAAACAGGTTCATAAATATTAACACTTTTACGGACATTAATTGACTTGAAAACATTCTTGTACCCATGTTGTTTACCAAAATCAACACCACCTATTTGATTACCTTTTAAGTAACAATCAACTTCTGATGTAGTAACTGCACCGAATTTATTTCTTATAGGTGAATGCTCTTCGAATACATTTAGTGCAGTATCATCAGCGGATACGATCTTGTAATTCGTATAGTTCTGAATTAAATCTTGACCTGAGATTTTGATTTTGAATTCTTCGTTCAACAAGATATCCTCTGGCAGGAACCATTTGTTTGTCCCCTCAATTCTAGTCAGGAAAACACTCTCTTGAGAATTTTTGTATTCCAAAAATACTTCTTCAGATCCATCTGCGTTTTCAATCATTACTTCAGGCAAGATTACACGCATAAACGTGCGGTAGTCAAGCTTCAATTCAGAAACAAGAGAGATTTTCTTATCTTTTTTCAATATCACGCCCCGTTCACTTTCTAAACTGTTTCTTACGCCACAAAATCTATATATGCAATACCCTTCGGGAATGCCATCATAATCGTTAATTTCAAATGAAGATTCGCTACATTCCTCTTTTAACCACTTTTCTACAATATCTTTTTTCTCCAATGTGCACATTATCAACATAGGATTGACTATTGAAAGATTGTCAGTTTCAATCCAATTACTGTTATCGAGTTGAAAATATGAACCATTTATGAATAGGCGGATATCTTTCTTTTGAAATACTGCTTTCCATTTGTTAAATCTATCTTCCAAAGTAAATTCTTCCACAAAATCGCCACTGAGTGTATTTGAAAAGGTATTCATTTCCTCATAAACTTCTTGTCCATTCAGAACTAAATCTTCCGGATAGTCATTTTTGTATGCGATTCTGTATGAAAAAGACAATGATTCCGAAAATTGAGAATATTTGATTTGAAGATGAACTCTCGCTGTTGTGCTATTTTCAAAATCCTTTATAGCAGTATCATGGGAGCTTAAGTTTCCTTCCCAATTTAGATATTCCCGCTGTGCTATTTCAAGAATTTTATCCACCAACTCGCTTTTGCCTTGATTTCGAAAAAGGTTTTTAACATAAGCTGGCAAATTTAGAAAGTCTATACCCCCGTTAACTAGTTTATCTTTAAAAAAAGTTGGTGAGTAATCGCAGTGAGGAACGAAGTCATACTTCGAAAAAAAGGCCGGAAAAGACCTGAAGGTTTTTGGAGGTAATACGCATTGAGAAAACATTGATCCAACGTTCACCCAATGAGCATGAGAAAATTTCCGATGATAAAAATACCCCAATGCCCCGCCCATTTCTTCATTTGCCCAATACTCCAAACTATTCCATAATCTCATAATATTATTATGGGAATAGTTTAATGAATTTACTTCATGTTGATTATTTGCGGCACCAATGAAAGTATTAAATCTTGAATAGTAATTATTTGCGTTTAGCGTCTCATCAATAGTTTCCGTTAATGGCATTACTAATAACACAAGATACGACAAATAAAGGGGATATCTGATTTCATAATCTTTTAAACCTTCTATTGGATAACGGTTCCTCTGATGGGCAAAGTCTGCTTTTTCAAGAAAGCTTCCAGTTGCCCCTGGAATACCACTTTTCGAGGCACTGATGAAATCTCTTAATATATAATTATCATGGTCATAATCATCAGCATTAAAAAAGGGTTTACCAAGTTTAATTAAATCTTCCTTAGACATAAAAAGAAATACTTCCTTTTCTGCCATGGATTCATTAAAAAAATACTTGCCAATCAGCTGGTTCCAATCAGTATAGTTCATTCGTATAAAATGGATTTTCTCAAGGTTAGTTAGTCAAAATTGAGTTTTTAGCAAAGTTAGCAAATGAATTTGATGTAGAAAAGTAACGGAAACAAGAGAATTACTAATAATTATACATAAAATAAAAAAAAATACCTTAATAGCATTTCTAATGATTATTCTATTTTTATTTTAAATCCTAAATGTTTAGAAAACTTTGAAATATAATCTATACTTATGTTGAAGTTGCCATTCTCAATTTTAGATATTGTAGAGCGGCTTATGTTCATTAATATTGCAAGTTGTTCCTGACTATAACCCTTTCTTTCTCGATGTTCCCTAATGGAATTACCGATGCGGCTACGGATTTCAAGAACCTGTTGATCCATCGTTTGATTCTTATCCTTCATGGAAATCATCCTTCGTTAGCGAATTACTAGTGTGCCGGTTTGCTCATTTCCGTTACCATCAAGAATAGTCAGCCAAACATTTGTTTCAACACCATGAATGTTATTTGACAAATCAAGAAATATTTTTTGTTTACTAGTACTCAGTACTTTTCCGGTTGCTTCCGAAAAATCAGACTTCTGAATTGTTACCTGATGACCAATCAAATCTGAAGTTTCTACTTCAACTACGTCAAGGTCCTGTAATGATACTGTGTTGATCCCCGGGAATGGTAAGTTTGTTCCTAATGGTTGTATATCCGCTCTATCGCGCTCACCATCAATCTTTAGTTCCAAAACAACATAAAGTTGATTTGGATTCTCATCTTCCATTGGTGCATGGAATTTTACAATTTGGCCTTTTTTAGTCGGTAGCATTTTGTTGAGATTTATTTGTTAATATTTATTTCCAAAAATAGTAATAAAGATTTACCCGTGCAATATATTGAACGTATAATGTTTTTAATGCAGAGGCGAGCAAATAAGAAAGGGTAACTTGGGTAAGTAAATTTCGTCAAAAGAAAATTTTAAATTTTTCCTTTGTGAAAAAACTATTTTATATAATCATTAGAATGAAAAAGAGTGAACCGTATCGTCTTGTTTACCTTTAAATTCTTTTGATTCAGCAGAAAACTTTTAGAGAAAAAAATAAGAAAAATGTTTTATAGAATAATACTTACCCAACTTACCCGATGAAAAGAAAGAAAAAAAGCGAAGCAGACGGCTTCGCTCATGCTTTTCATCAAGATTTCAATTTTAGTTATCATTTTGAAACCGGAACTGTGACTGAATACTGTTATCTGAGGAGCTTTCAGTTTGGGCTTCTAAACGTTTTTCTGATTCCATTTCATCAAAAGTGTTTTCATACAAAGCATATACATAACTCCCGTTTCTTTTAAGCCGTAAATAATCGTGTTTTTTGAGCGCTTTCCCCAATTTATGAACTGTTCCGTCAGTGATGTTGAGTTTTGCCCTTTCTGCCAATTTTACTGCAATCTGGGTGGTGTTCAGAAAAGCATTTGCTTTTTCTTTATCTACAACTTTAAACCACGTCAACAATAATTCTTCTTCGGGGCTTCTTAACTGATACTGTTCGTTATTGGCATTTATTTCTTTGATTTCTTCCTGGTTGAACCAATGGCGGAAACCTGATTTGTGTAATTGCAATGCCTGTGCATAAACTTTATTAATGTCAATTTCGTGGGTGTATTCGATATGCTCGACTTCGAAACATAAAAAACGGCGTGAGCCGGTTGTATCGTTCAAGAATTGCGCAGTGTTTACACTGCCTGCAAAAGATGCTCTTCTTGGCATATTTTCATTGTTGTGACCGTAGGCTTTGCGCATTCTGATATGGGTTTTGGTGATGATTTCTTTTAGGCTGCCGATTTCTGAACGGTTTAGATTTTCTAATTCGTCCAGATTGATTAGCATACATTCTGCCAAATGAATGAGGGTATCTTTATTGCTTGGGTTGATGGTTCCTGAAAAGATGTATTCTTTAAGTTGTTTGGGCATCAGTTTTTCTATCCAGGTGGTTTTTCCTAAGCCTTGTTTTCCTGAAAAGACTATAACCGTTTGGTTTACCTGTTTTTCATCCAGTACACAGGCAACCATAGCCACAAACCATTTTTTGAAGCAGATGCGCCACAAATCCTGTCTTGTGGTGGTGATGGTATCTGCAAGTAATTCTATATAGTCAGTTTCATCTTCATTTTCAGTAAGGTTTTCAAAATAGGCTACGAATGGATCATAGATTTGGCAATAGTCAGAATGAAGCAAATTCCGTAAGGAATTGATGCTGCATTTTACTTTTGCTTTTAAGATTTCACGAAGGATTGAGTTTTCAGAAAAATCAGTCATGGGTTTCCATTTGGTTGCTTTTAGTGTCTTGAATTCTAATTTTCCTAATACTTTGTTATATCTGAAGTTGTATCGGTTGTTTAGAAACATTTCCAGTTTATCAATGTAGGAAGGTTGTTCTTCCTCGTCGTCGGAGAAATTTCCGTCTGGGGTTTTTGTCGGCGGCACTTCGACTTCGCTCAGTGACCGATTCTTCTTACTCTCGTCGATAACTCGCGTTTTTTTCGGCTGGAAGGTGTCTGTGTTATGTTCTGCGGTGTTTTGGTAGGCACTTTGAACGGCTGTAGTTACTTCCTTTGCATCATATCCATAATCTGCCAAAATGAAACCCAAAGCCATTGCTTCTGAAATTCCTTTTCGGTTGAGATTATTGGCCAAAGCAAAAACGAAGTTATTGCGGTTGCCCTCCTCAAAACGGACTTTGTTTTCTGTGAAGCGGACGGTGTGTTCGTAGATGAGAAGGGTGTCGTCGGTTGTTGGTTTTTGGGATTTCGTATTTGGTTTTTCGGGAGGAAGGTTTGACTGATTTTCATCAGAGCCCGTTTGTGCAATGCTTCGACTACGCTCAGCATGCCAATTGAAGATTTCTGAATGTTCGTTTAAATACAATTCAGGATCGTAAGAAAAGAAGCAAAGTCTTGTGATATCCTTTCCCGATTTATCGATTTCTACCTGCAGAAGTTCTTCAAAATATCTTTGAAGTACCAAAAACGTTTCTTTGTGCTGTTCTTTATCCGTCGAAACTTTCACGAAAATTTTCA
>RRZT010083171.1_pt1 | contig 17598 bp, 15 predicted proteins | sample 2165551 | NCBI WGS metagenome assembly RRZT01 (sample SAMN10456910, study PRJNA506462) | wastewater metagenome | biome: wastewater; feature: sludge; material: wastewater sludge; isolation source: wastewater sludge with Escherichia coli K12::gfp cells carrying plasmid... | place: USA: Moscow, Idaho...
CAGGCGATCAACGGCTGGGTCAAGGACCGCACCCGCACCCGCATCCCGCAGTTGCTGGCGCCGGGAGTGCTCGACGCCGACACCCGGCTGGTGCTGGTCAACGCCCTCTATCTCAAAGCACCCTGGCTCACCCCCTTCGAGCCTCAGGCCACCGTCGACGGCCCGTTCCGCACCGACTCCGGGGCCACGGTGACGACGCCGCTCATGTCCGGTCCGGTCGAGGGAGCGCTCACCGCCCGCGACCCGGCCTGGACGGCGGTGACGATGCCCTATGTCGGGCGGGAGCTCGCGATGACCGTGATCCTGCCGGAGCAGCCCGACGCGGCGGCCCACCGCACCCTGATCGCGCAGGGGCTGGTCGGCCGGGTGCTGTCGTCGGTCGCCCCGGGCGCCGCCGGGGTGACCATGCCGCGCTTCACGATCAGGGCGCAGGCCGAGCTCAGCACGGTGCTGGCGGCCCTCGGGATGCCCGATGCCTTCGCCGCCGAGGCGGACTTCTCCGGGATGACCCGACAGGCGAAGCTGGCCATCTCGGCGGTGGTGCACGAGGCGTTCGTCGCCGTCGACGAGGCCGGCACCGAGGCCGCCGCGGCGACCGCAGTGGTGATGCGGGAGGTCAGCGCCCCGCTGGACCCCGTGCAGCTACGACTGGATCGCCCGTTCCTCTTCGTCATCCACGAGCTGACCACCCGGACGCCGCTGTTCGTCGGGCGGGTCGGTGATCCGACGCGCTGACGTCGCGACGACCCACCCCGCGGGGGCATTCCGCTGCGCGGAATCGAACTGAACCGTAGATTCATTGGAACTAGCAACCATTCTAGTCTCCAAGTAATCGGATCTCCGGTCCGGCTTCGTGGAAAGGGGTGCCCCATGAGCACGCTCGTGCACAGCGACCCGCAGGAGTTCATCGTCGTCGGCGGGGGCATCGGCGGGCTGGCAACCGCGCTGGCCATCGCCACCGCCGGTCGGCCGGCTCGAGTGCTCGAACGGGCCGAGCACTTCGCCGAGGTGGGCGCCGGGCTGCAGCTGGCCCCCAACGCGACCCGACTGCTGGCCCGCCTCGGGGTGCTCGACCAGGTGCTCGATGCCGGGGTCTCGCCGGCGCGGCTCGTCATCGCCGATGCCCGCACCGGTGAGGGGCTGGTGTCGACCGACCTCGGCGAGCGCTTCCGCCAGCACTACGGTGCGCCCTATGTCGTGCTGCACCGAGCCGACCTCTTGGCGATCCTGCTCGACGCGTGCAAGCAGGTCGGCGTCTGCTTGGAGAGCGACCGAGCGGTGACCGGCGTCGAGACCGAGGACCACGGGGCCCGGGTCACCTGCGCGAACGGATTGGTCTACGAGGGTCGGGCCGTGATCGGTGCCGACGGCCTGCGTTCGGCGCTGCGCACCGGCTTCGATGCCAGCCCGCCGGTCCCGTCCGGTTACGTGGCATACCGGGGTGCCATCCCCATCGAGGATGTCGATCGGCCGCACGACCTCGACACCGTCATCGCCTGGGTCGGCCCGGGAATGCACTTGGTGCAGTATCCCGTTCGGGCCGGTGAGCTCTACAACCAGGTGGCCGTCTGCAAGGTCGCGGATGACGGCGCAGACGCAGCGCTCATCTCAACGGCCGCCTCGGCCGGCTCGGCGACGGAGGGCACCCGGGCCGAGCTGCTGGCCGCCTTCGCGACGGCCTGTGAGCCGGTGCGCCGGGCGTTGCCCTCGCTGGAGGCGAACTTCCGGTGGCCGATCTACGACCGAGAGCCCTTGTCGCGCTGGACTCATGGGCGGATCGCCCTGCTCGGTGACGCTGCCCACCCGAGCCAGCAGTATCTTGCCCAGGGTGCCTGCCAGGCCATCGAGGATGCCACCGTCCTGGCCGACCAGCTCGCTGAGTACGACGATCCCGCCGGTCCGGACGAGTCCGCCGGCATTGAACGGGCCTTGGCGGCATACGAGTTCATCCGGCGGCCGCGCACCGCGACGGTGCAACGCAGCGCCCGCGTCTGGGGCGACATCTGGCACCTGGCCGATCCGACGGCACTCACCGTCCGTAACGAGCTGTTCCGCAGGGTGCCCGACGACGACTACGCCCACGCCGAGTGGTTGTGGGGGTGGGCACCACCACGCCAGCGCCGCAACGGAATCAGCCCGAACCGCTCATCGACACCGAAGGACGCCTGACATGTCGTTCAATCTCGCCGCCATCCTGCGCGACTCGGCCCGCCGGGCGCCCGAGCACCCCGCCGTCATCGCTGCCGACACGACACTGACGTATGCCGCGCTCGACGCCGCCTCCGACTCGGTGGCCGCCGCGTTGGTCGCCGCGGGCCTGCGGGCCGGCGACGCGGTGTTGCTGCAGCTGCCGAACATCCCGGAGTTCGTGATGTCGCTGCACGGCATCCTCAAGGCTGGGGGTGTCATCATCCCGACGAACACCCTCTACAAGGCCGGTGAGTTGAGCTGGGTCATGGAGAACGCCGCAGTGCGTTTCGTCATCACCGTGGCCGAGTCCGCGGGTGAGGCGGCGATCGCCTTGCAGGGCAACGGTGGTGGGGCGATGTGGATTGTCGGCGAGGCGCCCGCCGAGGCAGTGGCGCAGCCGGCCGTCACGGTGCGCCCGTTCGCGGAGCTGTCCGCGCACGCCGTGCCCGACCCGGCCCCCTTCGTGCAGCGCGACCCCGGTGACACGGCGATCCTGCTCTACACCTCAGGCACCACGGGGAAGCCGAAAGGCGTGCAGCTCACCCACTTCCAGCTCTACATGAACGCCGGGGCGCACATCGACGCCTTCGAGATGGGACCGGACAGCCGCATCATCGCGGTGATGCCGCTCTTCCACGCCTTGGGCCTGTCCGGCATCCTCAACGCGACCATCCGGGCTGGTGGCACCGTGCTGCTCATGTCGAAGTTCGACACCGAAGCGGTGCTGGCCACTATCCAGAAGCACGGGGCCACTCACATCCACGGGGTCCCGACGATGTATCACTCGCTGCTGCACTTCCCGGGGCTCGACGCATACGACACCTCCTCGCTGGCGTTCTGCGGGTCGGCGGGTGCGGCGATCGCTGCCGAGATCATCGACAAGGTCGAGCAGACCTTCGGCGTGCAGATCCTCGAGATGTACGGCCTCACCGAGTCCGGCCCGGTCGCGACGATCAACATGCCCCGCGACCGCAAGCCCTACAGCATTGGCAAGGCCATCCGGGGCACCGAGATCGAGATCTGGGATGAGAAGAAGAAGCGGCTGCCACGCGGCCGGGACCACATCGGCGAGATCATGATCCGCGGTCACAACACGATGTCCGGTTACCTCAACAACCCCGAGGCGAGTGTCGCCGCGTTCACGGACGGGTGGCTGCACACCGGGGATCTGGCCTGGATGGACGAGGACGGCTTCCTCTTCTTCGCCGACCGCAAGAAGGAACTCATCATCCGCGGCGGCTACAACGTCTACCCGCGCGAGGTGGAGGAGGTGCTCTACCAGCACCCGGCGGTCTCCGAGGTGGCCGTCGTCGGGGTGCCCGACGAACGGCTCGGCGAGGAGATCAAGGCATACATCACCCTCAAGGCGGGGCAGTCGGCACAGCCGCAGGAGTTCATCGGGTTCGTCAAGGAGCGGCTCGCGGCATACAAGTATCCGCGTCTCGTCGAGATCATCGACGCGCTGCCCAAGAGCCCGACCGGCAAGATCCTCAAGAAGGAGTTGGTCGGTCGAGAGTGAGGGGCCGACATGCGACGGGGATGTGGCGGTTCAGGGCACGCAGCGGTTCAGGGCAAGCCGGCGGTTCAGTGCAACTCTGCCGAGATCGCGTCGGCTGCCCGGTGCAGGGCGGCGACCAGACCGGCCAGGTTGTCCTTGTGGTAGCGCACGGACGGCAGCGAGACGGAGATCCCGCCGACCGGTCCGTCGGCGCCGGTGACCAGGACACCGACCGCGGTGAGGCCGCGCTCGGTCTGGCCGGCGTTCACGGCATAGCCGGTCTTGCGGCATACCGCGAGGTCGCGGCGCAGTCCGGCCACGGCCGACGCCGTCAGACCGGCTTGTGGCACACCCTCTTTCGGGTATGCCGCGTCGAACTGCTCCGGGGGCAGCGCGGACAGCAGCATCCGGCCGGCCGAGGCGTAGTGGGCGGGCAGCATGGCCCCGTCGCGGATCCCCACGCGCAGCACCTGGGTCGACTCGCAACTGGCGATGACCCGCACCTGACGGCCCATGAGGACCATCGCGTGGGTCGTCTCGTCGGTCTCGTCACGCAGCCGTTGCAGATGCGGCAGCGCAATGGCCGCGAGATTGGCCCGCAGGATCCGTGCGGTCACGAGCTCCTCCATCGCCGGCCCCGGGCGGTACGTGCGATCGCGGCCCTGCACGACGAAGCCTCGGTAGCGCAGGGTCGCCAGGAGCCGGTGGGCGGTGGACGGCGCGACACCCAGCTCGGCGGCGGCCTCGCTCACGCTCACCCGGGCCGTGTTCGCGACGAAGAGCAACAGGCGCAGGCCGTTGTCGACCGACTCCAGGAAGGCCACTGGCCCGACACCCCGCTCTCTGCACCGTTGCCCCGGGCGGCCCGCACCGGCGGCTCCCGCATCCGTCACATTCCGCAGGCCGGAACTGTGACCTGGCACACATTAGCCTCCCGCGACCTTCGGTGGGCGGCTCCAGCCGGCGAAAGTGAGACGAGATGACCGGCGACCCCCGCGATCGAGGCGTGAACTTCCCGGTAGCCGCGGACGGCAGCCGCAGCAGCACCGCGCTGGCGCTCGGCGTGCTGCAGGATGCGGTCAGGGCGCACGACCCCGACCTGGTGCGCGATCTCGGGTCGGTGTCGGACTGGCGCCGCGACTACCCGGTCTTCTTCGAGCGGGTCGTGCGTGCCGAGGCCCGTTCCGGCGCAGCAGCCCTCGACATCGCGCGCAGCGGCCTGCAGTCGGCTCGCGGCCGCTTCGTCGAGGTCGCCGACGACGGCACCGAGCGGCCGCTCACCGGGGAGACGTCCGGTGCCCGGACCGATGCGCCACGGGCGCCCTTCGGGACGGCCGAGATCCGCGGCACCGACGAGCGGGTCCGCGAACTCGTCATTCCGTATCGCGGTGAGTCGTTGCGCGGCGTCGCCCTGTTGCGCCAGCTCGACGACTGGGTGCATCGGGGGATCACCGAGCCGTCGTTGGCCGACGCGATCGGTGCCGTGGTGCGCAACCCCGAATGGCTCGACCTGCGCGACCGCTGTTTCGCGATGGTCGGCGCCGGCGCCCAGATGGGTCCGGTGACCCAACTGCTCGACTGGGGCGCCACCGTCGCGGCCGTCGACCTGCCCCGGCCCCCGATCTGGGCCGGGTTGGCCGAAGCCGCCCGGCAGTCGGCCGGCCGGCTGCTCGTGCCGCTGCGCACTGCCGACCCGACGGACCTCGTCGAAGCCGCGGGGGTCGACCTGCTGCGCGAGCCTGCGGCGCTGCTCGACTGGCTCACCGAGGCGCCCGGCCCGTTGACCGTGGGCAACTATGTGTATGCCGATGGGGCGCTCTTCGTGCGGGTCTCGATGGCCTTCGACGCGCTCTTCACCGGCTTGCGCGAGCGCCGCGACGATCTCTCCGCGACCTATTTGGCCACCCCGGCCGATGTCTTCCTCGTGCCGATCACGGCCTTGGACATGGCCCGACGCCGTCACCACGAGGAGCCGTCTCGGCTGGTGGCCGCCGGCCGGCTCGTGCACGCCGCCTCGCGGGGGCGCTGGTTCAAACCCAACTACACAGACCGCGCGATCATCGAGACCCCCACCGAGCGTTTCGGGATCGTCAACGCCTTCATCGTCGCGCAGGGCCCGAACTATGCGATGGCCAAACGGCTGCAACGGTGGCGGATGACTCTGGCCCGGGCCGAGGGTCTGCTCACCTCGGTGCATGTGGCGCCTCCGACCCGCACCCGCTCGGTGCACAGCAACCCGATGATGCAGGAGCGTCAGCAGCTCACCGCGCACCTGGGCATCGAGACCTTCGATCCGGTGACGACGGAGACGATTGCCGCGGCGATCCTCGTGCACGACCTGCGCAACCCCGCCGCACCGGCCAATCCCCGCACCCCACTGGGCCATCCGCACGAGGCGTTCATGTTCGCGGCGAACCCCGGCGGCCGCTGGCGGGTGCCCTTCGACCTCAACAGCTCGGTGCCGCCGTTGCATGACGCGGCCGTCGTCGCCCAACACGCCACGCGCGCCGCCCACGGGCTGGTGCGGGGCGTGCGCGGCATACCGGAGCTGGCCGGTCGACGACGTCGACCCGCGCCCGGGCCCTCTCGCTGATGCAGCGGCAGCGCAGCGCGGGCGGGATGGCCCGCCGGCCAACCCGACCTGCGAAAGCTGAGACTCTGCACGCAATACGCGTGCAGAGTCTCAGCTTTCGCCCCACCCCCGATGGGATCCGGTCGCCAGGGCTGTCTTCGCCGCCGGTGGCCCCGGGTCACAGGGCCCGGGCCGGCACCTGCAGCGGGCCGTCGTCGAGCAGTCGGGCGGCGGCCAGCGTGGCCGTGACGTGCGGCAGCACCTGCCGGGCGAACCAGCGACCGGACTCGACGCTGCCGCGCAGGGTCTCCTCCGGGGTGCGCACCGCCGCGGCGGACGGGTCGTGGCGCAGCGTGTGCGCCGTCTCGGCGGCGCGCAGCAACAGCCAGCCGACGACCACATCGCCGACCGCCATGAGCAGGGGGGTGAGCCCGAGCGCGACCACACGGGGCGCGGCCTGGGCCTGTGAAATGGTCTCGCTCACCAACGTGTCGAGGGCCTCGGTGGCCTCGCGGAGCAACCGGCCCTCGGTGCTCAGCTCTGCCCCGGCCTCGAGGTCCTTCGCGGTGGCCATGACTTCGTCGAAGAGCACCCGCGCCGCAGCGCCCCCGTCACGCAGCAGCCGACGCTCGAAGAGATCGAGCGCCTGGATTCCGGTGGTGCCTTCGTAGATGGCATCGATCTTCGTGTCCCGCACGTACTGCTCAATGGGGTAGTCGCGCACGAACCCGGAGCCGCCGAAGACCTGCAGCGACTCCTGCCCGAGCACCCGCCAACCGCTCTCGGCGCACCAGGTCTTGACGATCGGCAACAGCATCCGATGGCGCTCGACAGCCAGCGGGTCAGCCTGCCCCAGCGCCTCGGCCGCCTCGAAACGGTCGATCATCGTCGCCGTGTAGAGCACGAGCGCGCGCCCGCCGTCGGCATACGCCTTCTGGGTCAGCAGCGAGCGCCGGATGTCGGGATGCTCGATGATCTCGATGAGCTCGCGGCCCTGCGCCCCCCGACCGAAGGAGACCAGCTCGCGCCCCTGCTTGCGGGTCGCGGCATACTCGCGGGCGTTGAGGTGACCCGACGAGAGGGCGGCAATCGTCTTGAGCCCCACCATCATCCGCACGTAGGTGAGGATCTCGAACATCTGCCGGATGCCGTCGTGGGCCTCCCCGAGCAGGGTGCCGACCGCCGGCTCCCGCTCGCCGAAGACGAGCTCGCAGGTCGGGGTGGCGACGATGCCCATCTTGTGTTCGAGGCTGGCGGTGATCACGCCATTGCGGCCGGTGAGTTCGCCGGTCTGCGGGTCGAAGCGGTGGTTGGGCACGACGAACAGGGACAGACCCTTGGTGCCCGGGCCGCCGGCCCCCTCGACCCCTTGGGGTCGGGCCAGCACCATGTGCACGACGTTATCGGCGGCATCGTGCTCGGCCCAGGTGATGAAGCGCGTCGTGCCGTGCAGGTGCCAGGTGCCGTCCGGTTGCGGCACCGCTCTGGTGCGGGCGATGCCGACGTCGGAGCCGGCGTCCGGCTCGGTGAGCACCATCGTCACGGTCCAGTTGCGCTCGAGGATGATCTCGGCGAGGCGCTGCTGAGCGGGCGTGCCGTGCTTGTGCAGCACCGAGACGACCTGCGGCACGATCTGACTGCACATCGCCACGGCAGGGTTCGCGCCGAGGATGAATTCCGTTGCCGCCCAACGCAGCGACGCGGGCACATGCATGCCGGTGAGATCGGGTGGCACGTCCAGGCGCATCCAGTCGGAGGCCACGTGGGCCGCGAGTGCCTCGCGCAGGTCGGCCGGCAGGGTCACCGTGTGGCGCACCGGGTCCAGACGCACCGGGTGATGGTCGGCCGAGGCGAAGCTCTCGGCGAGCTCCTCGACGGCGAAGGTCTCCACCTGGGCCAGCAGATCGAGCGCGGTCTCCACGTCGATGTCGTCGTAGGGGGCCGTGCCGTAGACCTGCCCGGCCCCGAGCACGTCGAAGAGCAGGAACCGGCTGTGCGCACTGTCGCTGCGGTAGTGGCCCATTCGACTGCCTTCCTGGTGGACGTGCCGGTTTGCCCGGGCTAGTGGTGCAGGGCTACTGGACTGCAGGGCTGCCGGACTGTTGCTAGGGCAGGAAGCGCCACACGGCTTGGGCGACGAGGGCGGGTCGTTCGGCACCCTCGATCTCCACGACACCGTCCCAGACGAACTCCTTGCCACCACCCTTGGTCGGCGCGACGGAGGCGATCGTCGCAGTGAGACGGATCCGCGAGTCGACCGGGACGGGCGCCGTGAGTCGCACCTTGTTGAGCCCGATATTGATCTTGGTTGTGACGTGCTGCACCGCCAGGAGCTGCTCGAAGAGCGGGATGAGCAGACCGACGGTGAGCATGCCGTGCGCGATCGTCGTGCCGAACGGACCGTCCTTGGCCCGCACCGGGTCGGTGTGGATCCACTGCGGGTCGTCGGTCGCGTCGGCGAAGACGTTGATCCGCTCCTGGCTGATCGTCATCCACGAGGTGGCGCCCAACGGCTTGCCGACAAGGGACTCCAGATCGGCGAAGTCGACTGTGGTCATAGCGGTGACCGGCGATTCGGTGGTCATGTCCACTCCTCAGGCGAGCTTGAGCAGGCGAACGGCGTTGTCCTTGAGGATCATCGGGCGCACCTCGGGTTTGATGTCGAGGGTCTCGAAGTCGGCCAGCCAGCGGTCGGTGTCGATGACCGGGAAGTCGGAGGCGAAGAGCACCTTCCCGCGCAGGGGGCCGTTGGCGGCCCTGACCAGGGCCGGCGGGAAGTACTTCGGTGACCACCCGGACAGGTCGATGAAGACGTTGCCCTTGTGGGTCGCCATTGAGATCGCCTCGTCCTGCCAGGGGATCGACGGGTGGGCCAGGACGACCGGCATGCCGGGGAAGTCGGCGGCGACATCGTCGAGCAGCATGGGGTCGCTGTAGCGCAGCTTGATCCCGCCGCCGCCGGGCATCCCGGCGCCGATGCCGGTCTGCCCGGTGTGGAAGACGGCCGGCAGTCCGTGGGCGGCGAGCACCTCGAAGAGCCCGTATGCCGTGCCGTCATTGGGCGCGAAGTTCTGCAGGCTCGGGTGGAACTTGACACCCTTGACGCCGTGGTCGGCGATGAGCCGCTCCAACTCCGCGACGCCATCGGCACCGCGGGCCGGATCGATGCTCGCGAAGGGGATGAGGATGTCACTGTGCCGGGCGGCACCCGCCGCGACGTGCTCGTTGCTGATCCGTGGTTGCCCGAGCGACTTCTCGCAGTCGACGGTGAAGATGACCGCGGCGATCCTGCGCTCGCGGTAACGCTGGGCGATCTCGTCGATCGTCGGGGTGCGGGGGCCGCCCGACTTGAAGTACTTCGCCGACCAGTCCAGGAACGACTGCGGTAGGGCGGTGTGCCCCTCGTCGTCGACCTCGACGTGCACGTGCACGTCGATCGCGACGAGGTCGGCCACGGTGATCGTCATGATGTGCTCCTTCGTATGCCGTTCGGGCAGCTAGCGGGACGATCGGTCACTGCGGGGGCCGGGGGAGGCGCTCGCCGACGGTCTGCAGACTGGGCGCGAAACGCTCGGGCCAGGCTGTGGCGATCGCGTCGGCAGTCCAGCCGCCCGCGGCATACTCCTGGACGATCTGATCGGGGTGACTGTAGAGAGAGAGCCGGTCGCCGCCGACGCCGATGGCCTGACCGTTGACGTCCGCGGCGGCGTCGGAGGCGAGGAAGACGACGAGCCCGGCGACATCCTCGGGGGTGCCGAAAGCCAGCTCCCGACGGGCGAATTCGGGGAGTGGCTCGCCGGCCTTCATCGCCTCGATGTAGGGCTTGAGGAAGGGGATCGTCTCGGTCATCGCCGTGGCGGCAACGGGCACGACCGCGTTCGCGGTGATCCCGTCGCGGGACAACTCCATGGCCCAGACCTTGGCGAAGGTGACGATGCCGGCCTTGGCCGCGGCATAGTTCGTCTGCCCGAAGTTGCCGTATTGCCCTGCGGGAGAACCAATGAGGATGAGTCGGCCGCCCTCGCCCTGCTCCTTCATCCGGATCGCGGCGGCGCGCGCGCAGGTGAAGGTGCCCTTGAGGTGCACCTGGGTGACGATGTCGAAGTCGTCGTCGGTCATCTTCCACAGCACCTTGTCGCGCAGCACCCCGGCGTTGGCCACGAGGACGTCGAGGCGGCCGAACTCACCGACCGCCGTGTCGACGAGCTGGTGAGCAGTCTCGGCGGAGCCCACGGCGGCAGTGACGGCGACGGCACGCCCCCCGGCGTCGGTGATCTGCTGCGCCGCCGCTTGGGCGACCGCGTCGTCGACGTCGTTGACGACGACCGCGGCACCGGCCGTGGCCAACGCCTTGGCATAGGCCAGGCCCAGGCCCCGACCACTCCCGGTGACGATCGCGACTTTGCTGCTGAGGTCCATGGGCGAGCTCCTTCGGGCGACATCGACGAACGAGGCATGAAGCACGGCGTGGCGGGGCGCGCGTCGATGCGCGAGTGGCTCCGTCGTTCGTGATCAAAATAATTGACAAAGCCAATGATTGCAACTGTGACGAACGTGGCATCATTCGTGCGTGACCACCTCGGACTCCCAGCCGCTCGATGACGTCGTCATCCTGCTCGTGCGGGCCGCCGGATCGGCCATGCGCCTGGCCAACGCCGCGCTGGAGCCCTATGGGCTGCGGGCCCGGCACTACGCGGCGTTGCAGCTGGCCGACTCCGAACGCGGCATACCCCAGCGGCAGATCGGTGCCCTGCTCGGCCTGGATCCCAGTGCTGTCGTCGCGCTCGTCGACGACCTGGAGCGGCGCTCGTTGGTGCGCCGCCGAGCCGACCCCGAGGACCGGCGCACCCGCCTCGTGCGGCTCACGAGCACCGGCCGACGGCTGCTGGCTCAGGCCACCATCGCCGCCCGGCAGGTGCAGGAGCAGACCGTCGCCGCACTCCCGGACGCCGACCGGGCCCGCTTCGTGCGGATGCTGCAGGCCATCGTGCTGCCCTGAAGTCGCCTCCGGGTGCCCTCCGGCCTCACCGAGGCGGTGGCGGGTCACCCGCGGGAGGCGAGGCAGCGGTGGCGGGGGTCAGGTCGCGGCGGATCGCGGCGGCGGTGACCTGCAGGCTCTCGACCAGCTGAGGCAACCGGCGTGAGTCGTAGCGCACCGAGGGCAGCGACGCCGAGACGCCCCCCAGCGGCATACCGTCCGGGTCGCGCAGGAGCACCCCGATGGCGTGCACGCCGCGCTCGGAATGACCCTGGTTGAGGGCGAAGCCCCGCTGGCGCACCCGGCGTAGTTGGCTGCGCAGCCAGCCGCGGTCCGGCTGCTCCAGGCAACCCGGCCGGGCGTAGAGCTCGTCGAGCTGGGCGGTGGTCAGCTCGGCGAGCAGCACCAGGCCGCCGGTGACCCGGTGGGCGGGGAAGACCATGCCCTCGCGGTTGCCGACCCGCAATGCTTGCGCGGCTTCGACGGAGGCGACGAAGCGAGCTGCGTCGTCGACCCGGATGATGACATTGGTCGACTCGCCGAGGGCCGCAGTGAGCCGGCGCAGGTGCGGCAGGGCGGCCTCCCGCAGCCTGGCCGACCCCGTCTCGGGGCGGGCCGGCAACTGCAACAACGGCCCCGGCAGGTAGCGCCGGTCGGCGGCCTGCACGGCGAAGTCGCGATAGACGAGCATCGCCAGCAGCCGGTGCGCCGTGGACGGCGCCACACCGAGCCGAGTGGCCGCCTCGGTCACCGTGAGGGCGCCCTCGGCCTGCAGCATGGTGGCCAGGCGAAGGGCGTGGTCGACGCTCGTCACGGCATACGCCGGAGGCTTCTTGGGGTCGGCCGCCACAGCACCCCACGATGCCCGGTGTTCGTTTGGGGGCACCAAGATTCTGGACACCAGAAAACTATATTCCGCCCCACGGCACCCCAGAATGCTGACGAACAGGGCCGGCCGAGCCGGTCGCCCGTCACAGCCCAAGGAGCGTGGTGTCGTGAAGGTCTCGCCGGTCACTCTCGTCGCTGAGAACAAGCCCGGTCAGCCCGAGGTGACCCCCGAGCTCGAGGAGCTCTATCGCGGCTTCGAGAAGGAACTGCTCGTGCCGCTGTGGACGGAGATCGGCGACCTCATGCCGCCACACCCCCGCTCGAAGGCGCAGCCGCACCTGTGGGAGTGGCAGACCCTGTTGGAGTTGGCCGGGCGCGCCGGCGACATCGTGCCGGTCGGTCGCGGCGGGGAGCGGCGGGCGATCGCCCTGGCCAACCCGTCGTTGGGCGGCAAGCCCTACGCCACCCCGACCCTGTGGGCCGCCATCCAATACCTCATGCCCGGCGAGGACGCCCCCGAGCACCGGCACACCCAGAACGCCTTCCGCTTCGTCGTCGAGGGCTCGGGCGTCTGGACGGTCGTCGAGGGTGACCCGATCCCGATGAGCCGCGGCGATTTCCTGCCCCAGTCCGGGTGGAACTGGCACGCCCACCACAATGCCGCGACCACCCCGATGGCCTGGATCGACGGGCTGGACATCCCCTTCCAGTACGACATCGAGGCGCAGTTCTTCGACTTCGGCCGCGACGAGATCACCGAGGCCGAGCACGCCACCCCGGCCCGGTCCCGGGCGCAACGGCTGTGGGGCCACCCCGGGCTCGCGCCGGTGAGCCGGGTCGGCAGCACCGCCGGCAGCCCGCTGCTGTGCTACCGCTGGGAGCACACCGACGCCGCGCTCACCGACCAGCTCGAGCTGGAGCGGGAGGGGTATGCCGCGACCCTCGAGCCGGGGCACGCCGCGATCCGCTACCTCAACCCGACCAATGGGCGGGATGTGCTGCCCACCATCCGAACTCAGTTCCACCGCATCGTCACCGGAGTGCAGACCGCCGCGCGTCAGGAGACCGGCTCGTCGGTCTATCAGGTCTTCGACGGCTCCGGGCTGGTCACCGTCGGCGACTTCTCGTGGACCGTGACCCGCGGCGATCTGTTTGTCGTGCCGTCCTGGCAGCCGCTGTCGATCCGCTCCGAAGCATCAGGTAGCGACTCGGACTCCGGGGCCCTGGACCTGTTCCAGTTCAGCGACATGCCGATCTTCGAGAAGCTCGACCTCGCCCGCACCCACGTGGAGGAGACCCGATGAAGCTGGCCACCATCCGACTGGACGGCGAGCGCACCGCGGCGGTGCGAGTGGACGGGGACACCCTCGTGCACCTCGGGCCCCCCGATGTGGGAGCGCTGCTGGCCCAAGCGGATTGGCGGGCCCGCGCGGCGGCCGTCGCCGGCACGACGACGTATGCCGCCGCGGACGCCGAATTCGCCACGCTGGTGCCTGCGCCCAGCAAGGTGGTCTGTGTCGGGCTCAACTACCGGACCCACATCCAGGAGATGGGCCGCGACCTGCCCGAGCACCCCACCCTCTTCGCGAAGTTCGCCGACTGCCTCATCGGCGCGCGTGACGACATCCAGCGCCCAGGGGAGACAACGGAGTTCGACTGGGAGGTCGAGCTGGCCGTAGTCATCGGCGCCACGGTGCGCCGGGCCACGACGGCCCAGGCGGAGGCCGCGATCGCCGGCTTCACCGTGCTCAACGACATCACCTGCCGCGACTGGCAGTTTCGCACCCGCGAATGGCTGCAGGGCAAGTGCTGGGACTCCTCCACCCCGGTCGGCCCCTATCTGGTCACCCCCGACGAGCTGCCCGGCGGGGTGCGCCCGACCCTGGAGGTGCGTTGCGAGGTGGACGGCGAGGTGATGCAACGGGACAGCACCGCCGACCTGCTCTTCGATCCGGTCGCGCTCGTCGAGTACGTCTCGACGATGGTGCGGCTCAACCCGGGCGACCTCATCGCCACCGGCACCCCCGGCGGCGTCGGGCATGCCCGCAAGCCGGCCCGCTACCTGGCCGGCGGAGAGCTCGTCGTCACCGAGATCGAGGGCATCGGCCGGCTGGAGAATCGCGTCGTCGCCGAGGCGAGCTGATGTCCGCCGACCGACCCCCGGCCCAGGTGCGGGAATGGCTGGGCGTGGGCACCGAGCTGTTCCTCGGCGCGGTTCGCGAGCTCGACCCGGCCGGGTATGCCGCCGCGACCCCCCTGCCCGGCTGGCGCCGGGCGCACGTCGTCGCGCATGTCGCCGCGAACGCCGACGCCCTGGGCAACCTCGTGCACTGGGCCCGCTCCGGCATCGAAACGCCGATGTATTCCTCTGCGCAGCAACGCAACCGCGACATCGAGGCCGGTGCGTTGCGGGATCCGGTGGAGCTGGCCGAGTGGGTCACTGCATCGGCCCAGCGCCTGACGGCTGGCCTGGACGCCCTGTCCGAACAGCACTGGCAGGCCTCGGTCGTCACGGCTCAGGGGCGCACCGTGCCGGCCACCGAGATCCCCTGGATGCGCACTCGTGAGGTCATGGTGCACGCCGTCGACCTCGACGCCGGAGTGGGCTTCGCCGGTCTGCCCGAGGGCTTCCTCGCCGCGCTGGTCACCGACATCGTCGGCAAGCGCACCGACGCGGACCAGGGCCCTGCGCTGCGGCTGGCCCCCACCGACCACTCGCGCCGCTGGACCCTGCCTGCCGCCGGCGACGAGGCCGACCCGGTGACCGTCGTCGGCCCGTTGGCCGCGCTCGCGGCATACCTCGCCGGCCGTGGTGACCACGACGTCACCCGCGCCGACGGCACCGCCGCACCCCACCTGCCCCGCTGGCTCTGACCCGCCGTCTCTCAAGGAGCATCCATGTCACAGAACGACATCCAGACCACTGGTAGGCCCGACGTTGTGATCGTCGGTGGCGGCATCGGTGGGTTGTCCGCCGCGGTCTCACTGACCCGGGCCGGGCTGCGGGTGCGGGTGCTGGAGTCCGCGCCGGAGTTCGGTGAGGTTGGTGCTGGGCTGCAGATCGCGCCCAACTGCACCCGGATCCTCAACGACCTCGGGCTGCTCGATGAGGTCAAGTCCCTCGGCGTGCTCGTGAAGAACATGGTGATGAAGGACGCCACCGACGGCTCCGAGTTGACCCGGCTGGATCTCGAACACCTCGAGCGCACCTACGGATTCCCCTACATGGTCATCCACCGCAGCGACCTGCACGCGACATTCCTGCGCGGCTGCCAGCGGCTCGGGGTGGAGTTGGTCAACAACCAGCGCTGCGTGCGCTACGAGAACACCGCGACCGGGGCGCGGGCTGTCTTCGCGGACGGCCATGTCGAGGAGGCCGAGGTCGTCATCGCCGCCGACGGGCTGCACTCGGTGGCCCGGGCCCAGATCGTCGGCGACCAGCCGGTCAACTCCGCCTATGTCGCCTACCGCGGCGCGGTGACGATCGACAAGGTCCGGGAGAACGACGTCTCCGAGACCGACGTCGTGGTCTACATCGGCCCGAAGTGCCACTTCGTGCAGTACCCGCTGCGCGGCGGCGAGATGTTCAACCAGGTGGCCGTCTTCGAGTCGCCGAAAGCCGTTGCCGGGCTGGAGGACTGGGGCACACCGGACGAGCTGGACACGGCCTTCGAGGGGATGTGTTCGCAGATCCAGAAGGGCCTGCCGCTGATGTGGCGCGACCGGTGGTGGCGGATGTTCGACCGAAACCCGGCGATGAACTGGGTCGACGGGCGGATCGCCCTGCTCGGCGACGCGGCCCACCCGCCGCTGCAGTACATGGCCCAGGGCGCCATCATGGCCATCGAGGACGGCTGGGTGCTCGCCCAACACGTTGCGGCCCAACGGGCGCACCGCGACGCGGCCGGCTCGGGTGTGGACTGGGACGGCGCGCTCGCGGCATACAACGCGGTGCGGCCCGAGCACTGCCGCCGGGTGTTGAGCACCGGTCGGGTGTGGGGCGAGCTGTGGCACGTCGACGGGCTCAAGCGCCGCCAGCGCAACCACATCCTGCGCAGCCGCGACACCTACGACTACTCGTTCACCGAATGGATCTACGGCCCCACCGCGCTCACCCCCGAGCAGGAGCCGCCGCTCTACACGGTGATCCCGCTGGACTCGGTGCAGCTGCCCGACGAGGCACCCGCGGCGCTGTCGCCTATTTGAGCATCCGCTCAGTCTGCCGTATGCTCCTATTGAGCGAGTGCTCAAAGAGAGGTCGGGATGCGGTCGATGCCAGCGGGCCAGGATCCTCGCTCGGGCGCGGCGGCTCCGCGTGAGCCGCGGCCCCGAGGTCAGACGCTGGTGCGCTGTGCCGGATCCGGGACCTTCTGGGGCGCGGCGGTCGGTGCGGTCTTCGGGCTGTGCTTCGGGCATCCGATGGTCGCGCTGATCGGGCTGATCTACGGGCTCGTCTTCGGCGCGGTGAGCGGCGCGGTCATCGGTGTCGCCGTGACGGCTGCCGACCGTGGGCGAGTGTCGGCCACGATCATCGGGGTGCGCGCGGCGGTGATCGCCGGCACGGTGAGCCTGCTCGGGATCGGCTTGCTCGGCCTGTGGCACGCTCTGTTCGTCATCCCCGCCCTCGTCGGCGCCGGGGTGGCCGGCGTCGTCATCCCGCGGGTCAGCACTCGGGCGGTGCCGCTCGACCCCCTGCCGTTGCGCCTGCCGATCGACTGACTCCCACGGCGTGCCCCACGTAGCGTGGCCCGGGTGAGCACACCCACCGAACCCCCAGCCGGTATGCCGCTCGCGCACCTCGTCGACGCGGTCGCCGACGTCGCGGCCACCCCGGCCCGCAGTGCCAAGCTCGCCCGCCTCGCGCAGCTGCTGCGTGAAGCGCAGGCGTCCGAGGTCGAGGCGGTGATCGGGCTGCTCGTTGCCGCACCGCGCCAGGGCCGCATCGGCGTGGGGTGGCGCACCCTCGGCGACCTCGGGGTGACGCCCGCGGCCGCGAGTTCGCTGACCGTCACCGAGGTCGACCGGGCGATCACCGAGTTGGCGCAGATCGCCGGCGCCCAGTCGGTGTCGCAGCGCGGTGCGGTCCTGCGTGCGCTCTGGTCACAGGCCACCGCGGCCGAGCAGCGGCTGCTCACCGGGGTGCTGCTCGGCGAGGTGCGGATGGGGGCGCTCGCCGGCCTGGTCACCGATGCCCTGGCGCGGGCCACCGACCGTCCGCTGGAGCAGGTGCGGCGCGCGGTGATGCTCAGCGGCTCGCTCGGGCACACGGCATACCTGGCCCGCAGTGGCGCCGACCTGCGCGAGGTCGGGCTGACCGTCGGCACTCCGGTGCAGCCGATGCTGGCCGCGACCGCGGCGTCGGTCGAGGCGAAACTCGACGGGGCACGCATCCAGGTGCCCCCGCTCGGTGGCCCCGGCACCGCGGTGCAGGTGGTCGCCCGCCGCCTCGCCGGGATCACCGACCGGGTGCCGGAGATCGTCGCCGCGGTGGGCGGCTTCCCGGGCGGGGCGCTGATCCTCGACGGCGAGACC
>RRZT011249963.1_pt1 | contig 17592 bp, 18 predicted proteins | sample 2165551 | NCBI WGS metagenome assembly RRZT01 (sample SAMN10456910, study PRJNA506462) | wastewater metagenome | biome: wastewater; feature: sludge; material: wastewater sludge; isolation source: wastewater sludge with Escherichia coli K12::gfp cells carrying plasmid... | place: USA: Moscow, Idaho...
CGAAAGCTTGACCTCACTCTCTTCCAATCCACCAATCAATAAAGGCAGTTTGTCGTGAAGCTCCACCACATCAATGTGCGTTCCTTCATTCAACAAATCTGCCTTTTCTTTATGGTATTCAGCTGCGGTTTCAGGCAAGAGTGAGAAATTCCCATTATTCTGAATAAGGTTTCCTGACTCATCCTTTTTCCCGAAACGTTCGAGTAACTCAACCTCGTCTTTATAAAGCTCATCAATTTTCTGACGGATGAGCCTGACCAGTTTCGTTCGTACTCGACTGACCTTTGGTTGAAGTTCAAAACTCTCAAGAAAGGTAATCACATCAACCAATTCTTCATTTCTAATCCGTAACATTCTTCAGTTCCTCCTTCAATTTTCCAACTTGCACGCAGAGGTCATCAACCACCAAGGTTAGTAGTTCAACCATATCTGTGGTACATGTCTCAGGTTCTTCAACTGGTTCAGTATGCGGTTCAACAACCAATTCTTCTTCATTTTCCATGGTTACCTCCCATTATGAGTATGTCGTCATTGAATTGAATGACTGTGCGTTATACCAACCTGAAGCTGTGCCATTTGAATTAAATCCAGTTGGCAAAGCAATCGTTCGGCCGGCTAGTTTCTTACAAATTTCTCGGATAATACCAAAGTCAACCCAAGTGCCATCATCTCCAAGGAATAAGTTTGAGCCGTTAAAAGCAATCCCTGCACTACCACCACTATTCCCGATTCGAGTATACAGTGACGAGCTGAAGGTAATACCATTCAGGCTAATCGTATGCCCGCCTGATAATTTTATCGTGCCGTTCAACCAAACATCATCGTCAAAGTGAAAACCTTTCTCTTTGCCCGACTCAAGTGTCCGTGCATACCAGATGAGCTTGGTTGTATAGCTTGATGCACTAGAACTATCCCTGTGTGCCCAAGTCATGTACTCCGTGCCGTACTCAAGGTCGAACACCAGACCTCGCCAATCAGAATGACCACTGATGTTATTTGCGCCCATTCGACCGACCAAGGTGCCATCACGTCTGATTGTCATACCTTGCGAGTTGATTTCGGTCACAAGTGTATCACCGGAATAATAACCAATCGTGGTCCCTGTGATTCGGATGGATGAACTTGCGGTAATGGCAGTCAGGATATTAGCCGCCAGCTTGTCAGCCGTAATGGAACTTGCGGCTATGCGACTAGCGGACAGTGTTCCTGTCGTAATCTTCTCTGCATCAAGACTGGCAATCTTGGCACTTGTAATAGCTGCATCTGCAATCTTCGCAGTGGTAATGGCAGCTGAACCAATCATGGCGGTTGTGATGACACCACTATCAATCGTGGTCTGACCAGTGATGCGGATTTTATTTCCGGCAATTAGAATACTTTCAGGTGAGATGTTGATTTGATTAATCACATCACCTTTTCCAACTCGAAGGTTGATGATGTCCTTTTGCATGAGGATTGCTGAATAAACGGTATTGGCTTTGGAGTAATCTGCCCTTGCTGTAGTTGAGAAGACATTCCCATCATAATCATCAGGCTTGGTAGTTGTGTTCACGCGCACCCTCATTTTAAGGGCATTACTTGGCACGGTCACCGCACTTGATGAGCTCGTATAGGAAACCTGTACATAGGCTGACTCATCCATCGGGTTCAAGATAAATGGCGAGGTGGTCGCATTATAAATCCCCGCATAAGATCCATTCTTGATAGAAAAGAATGCCACATAGATGTTGTCGCCTGTCATAGCTGCTTTCTGACTATCCGTCAGAGTCCATGTATGAAGGGCATTACTTGTGTTCGTGACTGTGTCTATTTGTTGCCAAGAACCTCCAACATAAAGCAGAACAATATTGTCAGATGTGTCTTTTCGACCATTCCAAGTAATCGTATTAGGCAAAACTCGACCACCTAAAGGTAATTTGTAGATTGCCAGATAGTCCTCCGCTGAAGCATACGGATTTGATGTTACTGAGCCCGTGATAGACAAGGCCTCAACATTTTTCGAGTTGAGGTAATCGACAATTGTGACATTGGTATATGTTCCAACTGTCAATTTCTCGGTGTATTGCTTGGCAGCTGGCACGTAGTCCACATAAGGAAATGTGAATCCATAGAAGTGGTAATAAAACGTGACTGCCGTCCCGTCTATTCGTTGAGAAATATATTTCTCGCCCGACTCCACATCAATGAACTCTGAGCGGATATAGTTCGTGGCGGAAATCTCTGAACCATCACTCGTACTAAGTGACCCCTGTTCCCAATTCTTCACTTTGAAGGGAATACCGATTTCATCTTGAAGTTCCGAGACTTTCAAAAGCATAGTATCGGAGGTTTGTTGAATCAATGTTTCGGCTGATGTCACTCTCCCTGTTAACACATCAACGGAACTTTGACTTGCCTTTGATGCAATTTGTCCAGCTTGGACTGTCAAACTCGCTTCGGCACTTGAGATTCTTCCCGTTAGCGAATCTACCGAAGTTTGACTCGCTTTGGCAGCTATCTGACCTGCCTGAACGGTGAGTGTCGACTCGGCTGTCGTCATTCGTCCTTGAAGGTTGGTGATGTTGGTCGTAGCCAGTTCAATTTTTGTGGCATGCTGATTTACGGTAGTTGTTAGACTTTCAGTCGCTGACTTTGCCTCAAGAGCCGATACCAAGGATTGATTTAATCCTTGATCAAGGACAGCTGTTGAAGTCATGGTCCAGCTATCCGAATAAGTCGTCACCACTCTCGTCCAGTAGTATTTTCCACTCGACCAAGTGGGAATGGTATTTGACCACGAACCACCTGTCTGAGTAGTGTTCGAAGTTGATAAGTAGAACTGCTCTCGAACTGATGTGATTGGCGGAGCATTTTGTCCCGGAGTACCTGGACTACCTGTCGCACCCGTTGCCCCAGTAGCTCCTGTATCGCCTTTGTCCCCTTTTGCGCCTTGCTTGGAAACCGAGTACGAAGTTGTCGCAGAGTTATCTTGGAGTGTAAAGACTGTTCTCGTCCAAAGGTACTGAGTTGAAGAAACTGCAGGGACGGTGCTTTGCCAACCTGATGTTGGGGTGGTAGTCCCACTTGTTCCAACCGCATAACTCACAGTTGACGATTTCACGGATTTGTTAAAGGCTGAGTCAGCAACTTGGCTGGCAGAATTTGCTGTTGCGTTGGCTTGGTTTGCATTTTCCAAAGCTGTCATTGCCTCATCAAAGGCGTTGTTGGCTTTTTCTAGAGCCTCAGCCGTTTCCTCTTGGGCCTGAGCGACTGCTTGTTTTACTTCTTCTGCTGTCAGGTCACTGGCCAGTGCATACCATTGAGTCACCCCGTCTCGGCTTTCATAAACCCACATTTCAAGTTTGTCGCCATTCTCTTTGTACCAAACATCCCCTAGCTTTGGATTGGCTGGCGTATCCGGACCATAAAAGTTGGTGTTCTTACCATTAGCGGCAGTCAAAGCATAGTTGGCATCATCTTTGGCTTGTTCCACTTTGGTATCGACTTTCTTGATGTCCTTTGCCACATCGGTGAACTTCGGCATGACGTTCCCAAGCATAATGGAAATGAAAGCTTTCAAAAGCGGATCATATTTGTACTCCACCATTCGAGCGGTCACGCTAAAGCCGTCCTCTGCGTGCATGACGGAAACAGTATCGCCAAGATTAATTGTTTCAAGGCTTGAAAATGCCTTGTATTCCTCTGTTCGCTCAAGTGGGGCGAATTCCACATCATAGGTCGCAGTCGGTTTATCAATATGAGATACCGTAAATTCCAGTGCTGCAAGTCGCCTGAGTTCGGCATAAGCCAATTCCTTGGTCGCAAACTCATCTTCTTCATCACCTACTTTGACGTTGTCATACTTAATGACCTTGATTTTAGGGCTGACATAGCTGTTGATGATTGGACTGTCGACATATTGCTCAGGCAAGAACAGGCCATCATAGCCTTCTGGCATGATGCGAGTCACAATAGTTGAATAGTCTAAATCAGACTTGTAGCCTGTCAGATTCTTCTTGTCTCGAATCTGCACACCATTGTCACTGCCTCGGTGGGCAAGCATGGAAATCGAATGGTTATCTCGGACAATCTCCCCGCCATATCGAGCTTGATAGCCATTATCCAAATCCGCATCAAGCAAGACCTCGACTGGATTTAATCGCACCAAGCGGACATTATTGACGGTTGTGATGTTGGAGGTTCCAGTAAACGAGTGGCTAACTGCCGTTGCCCCCAAGAGTTGAGTTAACGCTCCACTACCGTTCTTATTTACGATATAGGTATCTTCAATGAGGTTCTTTGCCAAGTCGTAAAAGATGTGATTCGCCACGATGTGTAAAAGACCGCCTATGGAATCATCACGCTCTACAATTCGAAAGAGTTGGTCTTGAAGTTCTGGCACAGGCGATTTCACAATCATCTCTGGATGAAGTTTATCGCTTGCCTTGCCACGGATTGGATAGTCAAATTCCAAAGAAAAAAGCCCATTAAGTTGTTCGGTAACAACAGGGCTTACGACAGCATCATCAAGGACAGCGAGACCATTGTGATTGAAGCTTGATTCAGTTTTCTCATATAAAATCATCATAAGTATCGCCACCTCGGTTCGATTTCGACTTTTGTTATTCCTGTTCCTAGCGTGACCGTATTAGAGCCCACTCGAAATTCAGGAAAATCACCTGTCATTAGATTATTTGTTGCCACGTCTCCGTAGTAACATTCCTTCAGTTCACTATCGATAATCAAATATTCTGATTGAAGGTTAAGAACAATCGGTTGGCCATTAATGGTTAGCGTTCTCGTACCACTACCATAGACCTTGATTCGTGGCAGTGAAAAAACGTTACCACTATTCGTTACCGTTCCTGACGAGGTTCGATTGATGAGCGGAACGCCTACCTTATAACGAAATGGCGAGCAGGTAACTTCAAGTTCAAACTCCCACATGGTCGATAGCACTTGAGTCAGCCCACTCGCCTTAACGGTTTTCATTTTATAAAAGACAGACGGATCATTCGAAAAGCTGATGGTTTTGGCATTCAAGATTTGTGGAAAGATAGTTCGCCAGACCGTCCACACGTCCTTTGCCCAGATAACGGCTTTCAGATTAAACGTTATATCTTTCCAACCCTTGAGCACGGTCAAATCGCCTTCTCGCCCATCCACCTCAATGTTTTCAATCACACGTTCCGTTGTTGGAATCACAGGAACTTGCGTGATGCGAAGTCCAAGGTCAGTCCGTGAGTTGATTGTTCCATCTAGAATAAACGCATTCAAGCTACCACCTCCCATCTAGTATGCGTAATTTCTACGTTTCAAAACAGCTAAGCTTTTATCAATCTCTGGTGCAAGACGACCAACAAGTGTTCCATCATCAAGGGTAATCTTGATGTCCATTGCTTTAAGTAGTGCCGGAAACATCTCGGTCGTGATATTTGTAAGTGCATCCACCTTCGATCCTAAATCAAGCATGGAGAAAGTGCTATCAATTGCTGTATGGATGCCTGTATCAATATCGAAGTTTGGCATATCAAGTTTCGTTGGAATGGCAGCTTGCATGGTTTTCGCCACACCCGTCATTTCCTTATCGAAACCAACGCCAATCCCTAGCGCCATGTTCTTCCCGATTTCATCCCGAAACAAGGTTGATGGTGAGTGGATACCAAAGAAATCCTTGATACTGTCTACTACACCACCAAAGAAACCTGAGATTTTACTTCTGAGCCACCCCGCTGCATCAGCAATACCATTCCACAAACCTTTAATGAGGTTGAGACCGATATTGCCCATTGTCGAGATGTACTCCCCAAAGGCATTCACGAGGCCCGTGATAATTTGAGGCACTGCCTTCACGACAGCCGAGATGATGGCTGGCAAGTTCTGAACCAATGCTACTAACAGTTGCACTCCGGCAAGGATAATCTTGTCGACATTTCCAACCAACGTGCCTGTAATGGCATTGATAATCTGAGGCAGAGCGTTCGCAATGGTCGTGATGATTTGTGGTAAAGCACCAATCAAAGCGACCAAGAGTTGAATACCTGCATCAATTAGCTGAGGAATTGCCTCAATCACCGCATTCAAAATGTTTTGAATAATCACCGGAATGGCAGCCACAATCGCATTGATAATGTCAGGCAATGCCGATACCAACGAGGTCAATAGCTGAATACCAGTCTGGATAATGATTGGAATTGAGCTAATAATGAAGTTCACAATACCCGTAATAATCTGTGGCAAGGCGCCAATCAAAATCGGTAAAGCCGTAATCAACCCTTGAGCCAGTCCCATGATTAATTGAAGAGCGGCATCAAGGAGCAATGGCAAGTTCTCTATCAAACCATTCACAATTGTGATAATCGCTTGAATGGTAATCGGGATCAGTTCAGGCAAAGCCTCCCCTATACCTTGAATGAGTGTCGTTACTAACTGAAAGGCTGCATTGATAAGGAGTGGCAGATTTTCAATCAAGGTTTGCACAATCGTTAAGACAGCTTGAACAACCACGGGAATCAAAGTTGGTAATAAACCTAAAATCGTCTGCAAGACTTGAGAGAACAAGGAAGTCACTGCCTCGAGCACAGTAGGTAATAACTGCCCAATCGCCCCAATGACTGCATCAATCACCGCAGGTAAGGCGGAGACGATATTTTCAATGACAGGAATGATGTTCTTGAGCACATTTTGAAATGACTCGACCACATTTCCAATGAGCGAGCCAATATCCGCATTGGCATTCCCGAGGCCTGCCATGAGGTTAGAAATTGCTGACTGCATGCCATCAATCGAACCACTAATGGTTTCAGTCGCCTCTTTGGCAGTCGTTCCTGTGATGCCCATTTCAGTTTGGATGGCGTGAATCGCTTCTGTCACATCAGCAAAGTTTGACAGGTCATACTTCTTGCCTGTGATTTTCTCCGCATCAGCTAAAAGCCTCTCCATTTCACCTTTTGTCCCGCCATAACCTAATTTCAAGTTGTCGAGCATGGTGTAATTCTGCTTGGCGAACCCTTGATAGGCATTTTGAATGTCGGACATATTCGAGCCCATTTTGTTGGCATTATCGCTCATGTCGGTGATGGCTTGGTCAGCGATACCGGCAGCTTTTGCCGTATCCCCGTTGAGTGACTGGATCAAACTAGCTGAGAAACCTGTGACAGTTTCCATGTATTCGTTAGCCGACATCCCTGCCGTTTTGAAGGCATTGTCTGCCGACTTCTGCACCGTTTTCGATGCATCACCAAAAAGGGTATCAACCCCACCGACCAATTGTTCATAGTCGGCATAAGCTGATACCACTTGCTTTCCTAATTCAATTGCGGCAGCACCCGCTGCAAGAGCAACTGCTCCCATGGCCGCACCAATGCCTTTAAGGACACCACCGAACTTCTCAAATTTACCACCAGACTTCTCAGCCGCTTCGCCCGTATCCTTGAGTTCATTGCCAAGGTTATCCGTTTCTTTGGTGACGTCCACCTCTTCTTGTCCCATAGAATCGAGTGCCTTCTCGTTGGTCGCAAGTTCTCGCTCCATACCATTCAGTTGAGCTTTGGCATTGTTGAGTTGGATTGCCCAGTTCTGGGTTCGCTTATCATTTTCACCAAAGCTGTCGGAGGCATTTTGAAGAGCACTTTCAAGGGTGCTAATTTTCTCCTTCTGAGCATCAATGGATTTATTGAGGACGGCATTTCGAGCGGAAACTGCCTGAATGCTTTTGTCATTTTTATCGAACTCAGACGATACCAACTTCATCTCGGAGCCTAACACCTTAAAAGATTGGTTAATTTCACGCAGGGAATTTTTGAACTCCTTCTCGCCTTCTACTCCAATCTTTAAACCAAAGTTATCTGCCATTAAGCCTCACCTCCTCCCTGTTTTAGGCATGAAAAAAGACCGCCTAAGCAGTCTTTTACTTTAGTAAAAATGTGAATAATAGTCTAGAATTGAAACTTTACCTACTCGACTGAGATAATTTCCAATCCCACATTCAATATCATTTCTTTGTTTATCACCAATATTAGGCAAAGGACAAATCAGAATGGACTCTTCTTCCCAAGAGTAACCTAATTCAGAGATAATTTTCCCAGATGGAATTTTCATATCAAAGTTAATATCTGCTCCTGCTGCCACAACACCTAAATGTACCTTTGCATCCTTTACGGCAAACTTCATCCAGACTATATGACTTTTATCAAAAAGATTATATTCATTTTTAATTCGGTCGTATTGTTTTGCCTTTTCGTACGGTTTCAAAAAAGGGGAGGCTTTTTCTTCAAAGCATACAGGATTGGTAAATCCGTACATTTTCAAAAATTCTTTAACATAAGCAATTATTTCAGCTTTAGATTTAGGTTCCCCTCTTTCTTCTTCATACGCTTTAGAAATGCGTTCGTTAAACGCCTCTTCCCGAGTTACGTATTTTCCTGCCATCGGTCTGAATCCTTGCGTGTATTCATATACTTCTTTACTTATCATCGTGATCACCGTCCCAGATTAATTATACACGACATCTGAATCAGAAACCTAGGCAAATTAAATTCCCCTTGGAATCACATCATCAATGAACATCTCAACTTTCGGTTTGCTAATGCCCGTGAAATGCTTGTGACACTCCCATAAATCAAGAAACAGTCCAAGTGGGCAGAACCAAAAATCATCTGGTGTCATGCCCATTTGCACCGTTCCGTAATAGTAAAGGCGAGTAAATGTTTCAACGTCACTTACTCGCCTGCTTTGTTTTTTATCTCAAACTCACTTTCGATATTGCGAGCTGTGCCTTTGAACATCGCTTCCGTGATTGCTGATTTGTATTCAGCTAGTTCCAGCGGTGATGTCAACAGCTCCACATACTCAGTAGTGAGTTCGTCTTTCTTGTCATCTTTATTTTTCAGGTTATGAATTTTAATTGACTGATTGGCCAACAGCGTAATCAGCCAGATGATTTCATCAAGGGCTAGTTCAAAGTTCTCGGACTTGAGGAGTTTCTCGCCCAAGTTCTCAAGCCCACCGTAGTGAGCAGCGATTTCTTTGGTTGCCTTGGTAGTCAAGATAAGCTCATATTCATCTCCGCCAAGGGTTATCTTGGCACTTCGTTCTTCTGTCATGATTACCTCCTAGCCTTCTGTAAATTCAGGTTCATAGACACTTGCGTACCAACCATTGATGGTTGCTGTATCGACCCCAGTATCATTTTCATCAACTTCTGCTTTCCATGGGTGCTTACCTTGCCCATCAAGTTTATTTCTACGCATCACCGTTCCCTCAATTGTTGGGGTTGAGAAGGTGATGTCATCCCCCTTAGTCGCAAGACTGGTGCTTGGGACGGCAAATTTTACGCGGTAAAGCCACAGGTATTTATATTTCCCGTTCGACTTACGCGCACGGAAACCAATCGCAACAGGTGTGCCACCGTCCTCAGTCGTTGAAATCAAGACCCCATTATCGTCAACAGTCGCTCCTACAAGCACGGCCGCTACACTTCGTCCAATGTCATCAACACCTAGCGTTAATTTCCCATTCTTAAATTCTTTGACCACTTCTGATGCACCATCGTCCGCAAACAAGGTAGCCTCTGCTAACTCAACAGACAATTCTGCCGAGATTGCTTTAGCGAGTTTCACGGGTGTCCCATATGTTTCTTCACCAGTGGTTGGCGCCTCTGTAATCGGTGCATAAAACAATTGATCCAATCCAATCGTAGCCATCTTATCCCTCCATTTCATAATGTTTGGCGACATCAATCGCCACTTGATAGTATTTCGTGTCTTTCTCAAAACCGACAAAGAGCCGATCCGTAATCGTGAAATCAGCTGCAAGCAAGGCTTGAGTTATTTGTCTTTTGGTTTCTAGATAGTTGCCTTTCGTGAACAATGAAACCCGTACTTCGTTCACATCAATCAAAGGCAAGTTATCGCCATAAACCTCAAAACGATCAGATAGCGGGGTCAGCACTGAATAAACGTCAGGAGCCATACCACTAAACTCTCCCGTTTCAACTGGAATGTCGAGGTTCGATAGTAGGCCGTTTAGTTCCTCTAATATCATCAAATTCCCTCCACCTCACTTTCCAATTTCGCCTTCATGGTCTCAATGCATGCTTTCCTTGATTGTGACTTAGCGGGTTTCAAGAATGGTCTTGGTGCTTGGCCATGACGACCATATTCGAGGATATTGGCAATCTTTGCATTGGAGTCCCCGTCACTTCGTGGTTCATCAAAGCCAACCTTGATGTTCCAATTCCCATTCTTATCCTGACGAGCTTTTGAAGTCCCGAGAGCCCGTTCAAGCTCCCCTGTTGACCGACTTTCGAACTTGGTATCTTTCCCGATAACGGCAGAAAGGTTGGTTCGCACTTTAGATTCCACAACCTCAGCCCCGCTTTCCAATACTCGAGGCAAGATTTCGTCTGTCTTGCTTTCAAGTTTTGAGACCTTCATCAAGAAGTCCTCTGGCATCTTCATCATTACCTTAGCCATCAGCACTCACCTCGACTTTCGAAGTCAATACCTCAAGATACATCCCTCGGTTTCTGACATTTTCAACTGAGGTGATTTGATACCGTTCCCCATCTGAAAGTATGACCATTTCAGTTGTAACTTTGAGATTTGGAATCACCCGAAAACGGAATAAGCAAGTAGCCGAGCTAAATGTTGCTAGATTCATCCACTTTTCTGTGGCGTTCTTATCTTCCTTGTAGGCTCGGACACTCGCTAATACCTCGTCTTGTTTCATCACAAATCCTGAACTATCTTTTCGATTCACCGTTTTTACTATCTGAATGCGTTGGTTCATTTTTCCAAAACTCATACTTGCCACCGCCTGTCTAGTCGTAAAAGCAAGTTCACAGTATTCCAGACTTGGCTACTCGCATTGACGTTATCCGAAAAGAACCCAGCCGTTGATCCATCACGACTTTCATAAAAGTGACTGGCAAGCATGATAATTGCTTGTTCTGTCGTGGGTGGGATTTCATTTTCCGAATAATAACCGGCATCAATGTGCTGGTAGCTTTCGGCATAAGAAAGAGCCGTCAGAATCAGACGTTCCAACAGTTCATCGTCTTCGTTATGCTCGAGTATGAGATTTGCCTTGACCTTCTCAAGTAAGTAACTCATAGGCTTGCTCCTTAAGATGCAGCAGCGGATGCTTTCATCTTCAAGATTTGAACCGCTTCAGGTAAGACAAGTTTCCCGTCCACACGTTCTTTGGCAAGGAAACCGACCATGCCGTTACCTGCGAAAAGTTCACGAAGTTGGTCGAATGAACGCACGCCACGGTCGCCAATATTGTAGTAGCTGAAATCACCAAAGGCAATGACAGGTTTGCCGGCAGCCACCGTTGGCACATACTCAGACGTGTAAACCGGATAACCATAAAGGCGATCAGGTTCACCTGCTTGGACTGCTGGTTGCCACAAGTAGGCACCATTGTTGTCTTTGAGTTTGCGGAGTAAAGCAATCGTCTGGTCGTTCATGATGAACTTCGCATTTTTGCGGTATGGACGTTTCAAAGCGTAAACGAGGTTGATTAATTCATCACCCGTAATAGAGCTTTGCGTGTTGGTTGTCACCGCAACTTGACCGCCACCAGTTTCCGCAAAGATTCCAAGTGGTTTGCCCACACCGTCACCATTCAAGAAGGCATCTTCTTCGGCATTGGATAGGGCTTTAGTAAATTGGTCAATGATGTAGCTTTCGAGGTTGAAGGCATTGTCGTAAAGCAACTCATCAGTAATCTTAATCGCCACATGAAGTTTGTGAGCATCAAGTAAGATTTGGTCGAAGGTTGCGTCCCCAAAGCTCAACTCCCCACCTTCTTCAATCCATGAAGCTGCGGGTTTGTTACCTGCAATATTGATTTTGTGCTCACCACTGGTCGTAATGGTTGTTCCAAGGGAGCGCATGATGTTTTCAGAAGTTAATCCATCAATCAAGCGTTTGTCGTATTCCTCTGGAACAAGATAACCACCGGCAGCATCAACTCCTTCTTGAAGGACGTTTGAGACTTGGCGGAAGTTTGACCGAAGGGCTTGAAGGACGCCTTCTTTGTACTCGTTTGAGGCACGACCTGTCTTCTTGGGTTTGTCGTTATTATTTTCAGCTTGCATGGGTTGCGAGGTCAAAGGCTCAGACATAGGTTTTGCCATTTCACGTTCCATGTTTTCCATAGACTGCATACGCTCGATTTCTTTGGTAAAGTTAGCGACTTTTTTCTCCATGTCAGAGTAAGTCTTGGCATCCTCATCAGACATCAAACCGTCTTTGTCTTTCTTCGCTTCAACGAAGGCTTTCGCACCTTCCCAAGCAAGTTTACGTTTTTCCATCAATTCTTGAATTTGGTTCATAGGTTAATCCCTCCATGTTTTCATTAAAAATAGCCGTTCCTCAAGAGAATCGGCTTTGACAGTATTTGTTGGTTTTGTTTCTTCTTTTGGTTCAGCTGGCTTAATGCGACAGCGCTTGGCGATTTTATCCATGAGTGAATTCATCACCGTGGTTTCCGAGAAAGTCATCTTAGGTAGGTCTTCGTCAACCTTACCGTCAACATCATCGGCAAAACCTAAATCAACCGCTGACCTCGCATCCATCCACGTTTCAGCATCCATCATGTGCGCAAGTTTCGTTCGACTCATGCCGGTCTTAATTTCATAAGCATTGATGATACTTTCTTTCACTTCATCAAGCATAGCCATTGCCTTCTGCATATCCACTCGGTCACCAAACGCAACCGTGGACGGATTGTGAATCATCATCATGGCAACGGGGCTCATTACCACTTTGTCGCCCGCCATTGCAATTACTGATGCTGCCGAAGCCGCAAGTCCGTCAATCTTAATCGTCACGTCACCCGAGTATTCTTTCAGCATGTTGTAAATCTGAGCTGCCGCCACACAATCGCCACCTGGACTATTAATCCAGACTGTGATATTTCCTTCGCCACTCATCAGTTCATCTTTGAATAGTTGTGGTGTGATGTCATCATCAAACCAACTAACCTCAGCGATTTGTCCGTTGAGGTAAAGGGTTCGGTCGGAGATTTGGCTTGGCTCTTGGTTCTCCTGCGTTTCGGGTGTCGTCAGATTTTTCGGTGTCTGATTCACCCACTTCCAAAACTTCTTCATCTTGGCTTTCTTCCTCCTGTTCGTTAGTTTTTGTGGCAAATGCTCCAGCATCTTTGAGCGGTAGCATATTGCCGTTCACGAGATACAAGTCCCCACCTTCCTCTTCAGGAATACGGTCGAGGTTTTCAAGTTCTCGAATATCGTTAGCTGACATCCACCCGTTTTGACGTCCTGTCGCATAACCGTTCATGCGTGACTGATAATCACCACGAAGAAGTCCGTCCACATTGAACTTGATGAAGTAGTCCTTTTTCTCGTCCAATGAGAGGAGGGCTTTGGTCATAGCCTGTTCCCACCGCATCACCCAAGGGTCGAGGGTGTACTTCACAAATTCTAGTGACTGTTGCTCGATATTTGAAAAGCTCGACTTCTCAAGGTCACCAACCATGTGTGGTGGCACTCTGAAAATTCGAGCTATCTCGTTAATTTGAAATTTCCTAGTTTCTAGGAACTGCGCTTGTTCTGGTGAAATCGATATGGGGCTGTACTTCATCCCTTCTTCGAGAACGGCTACTTTACTGGCATTGGATGACCCTCCAAAGGTTGCGTTCCAACTTTCACGGATGCGGACTGGATCTTTCAATGTTCCTGGATGTTCAAGAACACCACCGGGATTAGCACCATTCGCAAAGAACTTAGCTCCATACTCCTCACAAGCTATCGCCATTCCAATCGCATTCTTAGCCATGGCAATAGGCGAATATCCTACCAAACCATCAAATCCAAGCCCAGGAATATGAAGAACTTCTGCCTTAGAAAGCCTAACTTGTGGTCCGGAATCTACCGTGTAGAGGTAGTAAATCTCTTTGTTTTGGTCGCGATTGACCGTCATTTTGTCAGGCATTAGCGGATATAAGCCCACCACCTCACCTTTCCCATTTCGGATGATTTGAGCATAGGCATTACCCCAAAGCAATAAATGGGTCATGAGCGTTTCTCGAAACACGAATGAAGTCATCTCGCTGTTGGGTTCATCATGAAGCAAGAAGTAAAGCGGATGATCCACAGCCTTCTCTTTTCCTCCGCCTTCACGGTATTTGTAAAAGTGTAAAGGTAATCCTGCGACCGCCTCAGCTAAGATGCGGACACAAGAATAAACGGCTGTCATCTGCATTGAACTTTGTTCTGTCACCGTCTTCCCTGCCGTGGTCTGACCAAACATGAATCGGTATGGTGAACCAATTGTCTGGTTCATTGGTTTATCTCTCGACTTAAAAAATCGGTTAAATATTCCCATTGGTTACTTCCTTCCTGAATTTTGGGTATCAAAAAAGCACCTCGGGTGAGATGCCTGTGATAACTTATATTGCTATTGACGTAGAAAGAATTGCATGATCCGGATAACCCTTTTTCACTGGAAGGATTAACTCGTCACTGTTTGAAAAATAAATGTCATGATTCCCGTGTTTATTTCTAAAATCCCAATCATATTTTGTCTGTCCTATAACCACATCTTTATAGATGAAATTATCTAAAGGGGCTTTTTCTATTTCATTGCGCCAAGGATTTTTCCAAGCCGTGCTGTATCCAGGAATTACTGATATCCCGCCACCTCCCCAATTCCAAGTTTCACGTTGCTGCGGTTTATTTAGCCAACTCCCCCTAACATTCAAATCACCTATTAAAAAGTATGGCCCTTCTATCTGTTCCACAAACCTATTCACCATAAATAATTGATTTATTTTGAACGTTGATTTGGCTTCTTTAGATCCTCTCAATAAAATTCTCGTTCGCATACCGATAATGTCAATCTTTTTTTGAGGATCGAAAACTAACTCTAACCCTAAAAAATTAGGCATATCTGGTTCAGGAGTTAATTCATATGGTTTTGCAGACACGATATTCAATGTGTTTTTTACACCAATCAGGACAGCATTTCCGTTTTTGAAATTATCGTACAGGGTGTACTTAGTTCTTAATCCGTTCATTGCTTCCTCTGAGCTTGTATTTCCTATAAACTCAGTTAACACGAAAACGTCCGGTTTTTGGTTATTAAGAATTTCCTCAGTTACAAAGCTCGGCATCTCGTAGCCGTAGACATCATCAGCTCCGTGAATATTCCACTCGATTATCTTTAATTCCATCATACCCTCCTCCTAGAGCTTTTCATATTCTTCAGCGTCAGAACCGTCATTTCCAATATGTTTTACATTTGCAATTTTTTTATTAGCAACGTTGTCGTATAGCCAACGACCAAGTAGTGTTGGAGGAGTATCAATCAAATCTCTGAGTTTGAATTTCGAACCTCTAGGCAAATTTTCGATCCTTTCTACCATACGTTTGAACAAAGTTGCGTATGTGCTTTTCCCTTGCAGTGCCCGATACTTACATAATTCAGCTAAATTGGGGAATCCTTCAGTGGCTGCTTGTTTCTCTAATTCGACTTTCTCATCATCTGATATTGTAAATTGAACCCGATATCCCATAAAATCACCTCTCATAGATTTGTGTTCAGACTTATGTTCACAAGTCTATAATATGACTTTTATTTTTGAGAGTCAAGAGATATCACAAAATAAGCAAGCCCCTACCGTCATAAACACTTGCTACATTATTATTCCCACAGCGGATAGCTCGGTCGAGTGCCATGATGGTCGCAATCGCTCCATCAATCTTCTCAGTCGATTTTTCTTTATCGGCTTTGATGTTTCCTGCAGGATCAGTTCGAATGAAGATGTTATCCATATTCCACCGAAGAACGGGATGCGCACCATGAGCGATTTTCTGCTCAAGCGTCAGTTTCATTAACTCTTTTGTCGGAGGGCTCATATTTTTAAACCCTTGTCCGAACGGCACAACGGTAAAGCCCATGCCCTCAAGGTTCTGCACCATCTGCACAGCACCCCAACGGTCGAAGGCAACTTCTCGGATGTTGTATTTCTGCCCGAGTTCCTCAATAAAGGTTTCAATGAATCCGTAGTGGACGACATTCCCCTCGGTGGTTTTCAGCCAGCCTTGCTTTTCCCATAAGTCATAGGGTACGTGGTCACGTTTTACCCGAAGGTCAAGCGTGTCCTCTGGTATCCAGAAATAGGGCAAGACGACAAACTTGTCGTCCTCATCCTCTGGTGGAAAGACCAAAACAAAGGATGTGATATCAGTCGTGCTTGAGAGGTCAAGTCCGCCATAACACACTCGTCCTTCAAGCGACTTCTCATCTACCTTGAACCCACAAGCATCCCATTTATCCATTGGCATCCACCGAATGGCTTGTTTCACCCATTGGTTCAAGCGAAGTTGTCTGAATGAATTTTCCTCCGCAGGGTTCTGTTTGGCTGATTCACAAGCAGCCTTGACCTTATCAAGCCCTACCGTAATACCAAGTGAAGGATTGGCTTTCCTCCAAACTTTCGGATCGGTCCAATCATCATTTTCATCAGCCCCATAAATTACTGGGTAGAATGTCGGGTCATGCTTGCGACCGTCAATAATATCCAGTGCCTTTTGGTGCGTTTCGTAACAGATGGAATTGGTATCTGTCCCCGCAGTTGTAATAAGGAAATACAGAGGTTGCGTACGTGCATCACCCGAACCTTTGGTCATCACGTCAAAGAGCTTACGGTTGGGCTGGGTATGTAGCTCATCAAAGACGACCCCATGAATATTAAAGCCGTGCTTTGAATAAGCCTCCGCTGACAATACTTGATAAAAGCTGTTCGTTGGCTTAAAGACTATACGCTTTTGCGAGGCAAGAATCTTCACTCGCTTATTGAGCGCTGGACACATCCGCACCATATCGGCAGCTACCTCAAATACAATTGAGGCTTGTTGTCTATCAGCTGCACAACCATAAACTTCGGCACGTTCTTCACCATCACCACAAGTAAGCAACAAAGCGACCGCAGCCGCAAGTTCTGATTTCCCCATCTTCTTGGGGATTTCAATGTAAGCCGTATTGAACTGCCGATAACCATTTGGCTTCACCGTGCCAAATAAATCACGGATGATTTGTTCTTGCCAATCAAGGAGTTCAAACGGTTTTCCTGCCCATGTTCCTTTGGTATGACTCAGGCACTCGATAAAGTTCACGGCATAATCAGCTAATTCCTTATCGTACTTGGATGTCTTTGTCTTAAACTTGGTTGACTTATATTTCTTCAACGGCAACCGCACCACTCCTTTCCATAAGAAAAACAGCCCTCAAGCTGTTCTTCGAAAATTTTGGTTGTAGGTCGCAAGTACATATTGCAGAGCTTTCTCAACCGCATCATCAGTTGGTTCAATATCCCACCCACGGTCGTAGTTAGCGACAATCTTTCCCTTCACTCTCAACTCAAGTTTGGAAATGCGACCTTCGTCAATCCCAAACTCGCTAGGTTCTTCAAAATGCTTCACGCTGAAGGTCACGCTGGTCTTATCAATCTTAATCACGCCATTAGTCCACATCTGTTTCATCTCCTGTCATGATGAAATGCACATAGTCATTCTTGTGGTCCTCAATGAAAATCACGAGTTCAAAGAAGTTTCGTTCGTGGGCAAGTCGCTGAACGTAA
>RRZT011360454.1_pt1 | contig 17589 bp, 18 predicted proteins | sample 2165551 | NCBI WGS metagenome assembly RRZT01 (sample SAMN10456910, study PRJNA506462) | wastewater metagenome | biome: wastewater; feature: sludge; material: wastewater sludge; isolation source: wastewater sludge with Escherichia coli K12::gfp cells carrying plasmid... | place: USA: Moscow, Idaho...
CCGTCGCCGACGCGCGGCGCGCCACGGCGGGGACCGGCAGCCGAGTCGGGGTGGGGGAACTCGCTGCGCGGGATCATGCCGAGCAGCCCGTCGGCAGCCTCGACATAGTTGAGCTCGAGCCGGCTCGGGGTCCGGCCAGAGCCGAGGTAGGTCTGGCGGACGAGGACGGCGAGCGGCCGGCCCTGGTGCACGACCGGCACCGCCTCCTCGCGCACGGCGTAGGCGCCCAGCCACCGGGGCTCACGCTCGCGCTGGGAGCGCACCTCGTCGAGCGCGCGCCGCAGCCACGCGACCTGTCCCGCCGGGGGCCGTGATCCGACGATATCGTCGTAGTGCACCGTCGCACCCGTCGAGGGGCGGCAGTGCGCGATCGCGACGAAGTCGCCCTCCCGGGTCGGTAGCCAGAGGACCAGGTCGGCGAACGCCAGGTCGGAGATCACCTGCCAGTCACCGACGAGCAGGTGGAGCCAGTCGACGTCTGCCGGGTCGAGGTCGCTGTGGCGGGAGATCAGGTCGCTCATCGTGGACACCCGCCCAGCCTAACGAGACGGGTCGGCGCCCCGTGCCCCGCGGGGATCTACGCACTAGGCTCAGTGCTGACCGAGACCCAGCATCGAGGAGCGACCGTGCGGCTGTCCGTCGAGCAGAGCCTTCCCGTCCGTCCGGACGAGCTCATGACGCTCATGAGCGACGAGGAGTTCGTCGTGTTCCGCGCCTCGGTCGAGTCGACGACCGTCGAGGGGAGGGTCGTCGACCCTGCTGCGGACGGTTCGTTGCGGATCACGCTGCGCCGGACGATGCCCACGACGCAGATCCCTGTGCAGGTGCGCGCGTTCGTGGGTTCACGCCTCGAGGTGCGCCACGTCGAGGTGTGGGAGCCGCCGAAGCCTGGCCGCTGGTTCGGGACGGTCGCGGTCGAGATCACGGGGACGCCTGTGCGGATGTCGGGCACGGTCTCGCTCGCAGAGACGCCCGAGGGCTGCACTGTCACCTACGAGGGGACCGTCACGGCATCCCTCCCCGTGTTCGGTGCGGCCGTCGAGGAGGCCGCGGCAGCAACCCTGAGGTCGGTGCTCGACGCCGAGGAGGAGCGTGTCCGCGCGTGGCTCCGCGGGGCACGCCAGGGCGCCTGAGCGTTCCCGTATCCATAACGATTCCGCAACACGAGCACCCGTCGCAACGCTCTGGCCTGCAGTTTCACTGTTGCAGCAACGTACGACGACGCGCCGGTTACACCCCTCCTTGACAGCGCTCCCACACCAAAGCCACGATGACACCAGCGGCATGGGAACGCTTCCACACACGAGTCAGACCAGCGCAGGTCTGCATGTGGGAGCGCTTCCACCTCGGTTCACCCGGACTGGGGCCGCCGCACATCGTGTCGGACCATCAGGGGCAGGCACGCGGACGGCACGGCGACGAGGCCTGCCAGGACGAAGGAGTCACAGTGCGCAAGAACAGCAAGAAGTGGGTCGCTGTAGCGGGGATCGCCTCGATCTCGCTGCTCGCCTCGGCATGCGGCGGCAACGACACGGAGACGCCCGCGACCCCGGGCGCGAGCGGCGGCACTTCCGGCGGGGCGACGAAGGACATCACCCTGACCGTCGCTACGTTCAACAACTGGGGCTACACGGACGAGCTCCTCAAGGAGTACATGGACGCCAACCCCGGCATCAAGGTCGTCCACACCAAGGCCGCCGAGTCGAAGGACGCGCGCGCCAACCTGACCACCCGCATCGCCGCGGGCGGCGACGGCCTCGCGGACATCGAGGGCATCGAGATCGACTGGATGCCCGAGCTCTCGCCGGTTGAGGACGCGTTCGCGGACCTCACCGACCCCGCGGTCGACGGCCGCTGGCTCGAGTGGAAGCTCAACCAGGGCAAGACGCCGTCCGGCAAGCTCATCGGCTACGGCTCCGACATCGGCCCCGAGGCCGTCTGCTACCGCTCCGACCTGTTCAAGGAGGCTGGCCTCCCGACCGACCGCGAAGAGGTCGCGAAGCTCCTCGAGGGCGACTGGGCCCACTACTTCGAGGTCGGCAAGCAGTTCGTCGCCAAGTCCGACTCCGCCTGGTACGACGACTCCAACGCGATCCTCCAGGGCATGATCGGCCAGGTCGAGGCCCCGTACGAAGACCCCGCCACCGGTGAGCCCACCGACCTCGCGTCGAACACCACGGTCAAGGGCCTGTACGACCAGATCCTCGCCGTCGCACCGGACCTGTCGGCGCACCTCAAGCAGTGGCAGGGCGACTGGGACACCGCGTTCCAGAAGGACGGCTTCGCGACGATGCTGTGCCCTGCGTGGATGACGGGCCCGATCGAGGAGCGTTCCGGTGGCGTCGAGGGCTGGGACGTCGCTGACGTATTCCCTGGTGGCGGCGGCAACTGGGGCGGTTCCTTCCTGACCGTCCCGGCCTCCGGCAAGAACGTCGACGAGGCGAAGAAGCTCGCTCAGTGGCTGACCTCCCCCGAGGTCCAGATCAAGGCCTTCAACGCGGCCGGCACCTTCCCGAGCCAGATCGAGGCGCAGTCCTCGCAGGACCTGCTCGACGCCAAGAACGAGTTCTTCAACAACGCCCCCGTCGGCGCCATCTTCTCCGCACGCGCGAAGGCCATCGACGGCATCCCGCAGCCGTTCAAGGGCAAGAACTACTTCGCGATCCACCAGACGGTCCAGGACGCGATCGAGCGCGTGGACGTCAACCAGAACACGGACGCTGCGGCGTCGTGGGACAAGGCTCTGAGCGACTTCAAGGCCCTCGGCCTCTGATCCGTCGTCTCACCTGCCACACCGCGGCTTAGCCGCACGCATCGCCCCCGCCCTCGGGCGGGGGCGACGCACCCCATGATCCGGGGCTGATCAGCGTCACGCCCGCCGACGTGCCCCCCGCGCTCCGAAGGAAATCCATGTCAGTCCTCGCACCAGACAAGCCCGCGCGACCCCCGCGGCGAGTCGCGTTCAGCCAGAAGATCGGCCGGTGGGACGTCAAGCTCTCGCCCTACCTCTACATCTCGCCGTTCTTCATCCTGTTCGCCATCACGGGTCTGTTTCCCCTCATCTACACGGGGTACGTCTCCCTCCACGAGTGGAACCTGCTGAGCGGGCAGGGCGACTTCGTCGGGTTCGAGAACTTCACGTCCGTCATGGAGCAGCCCAACTTCTGGCTGGCGCTGCGAAACACCATCTCGATCTTCCTGCTGTCCTCAGTCCCGCAGGTCATCGCGGCGATCCTCATCGCCGCCGTGCTCGACGCAAACCTGCGGATGAAGACGTTCTGGCGCATGGGCGTGCTGCTGCCCTACATCGTCGCCCCCGTCGCCGTCGGCCTCATCTTCTCCCGCCTCTTCGGCGACCAGTACGGCACGATCAACGAGCTGCTCGGCCTCCTCGGCATGGACCCGATCGCGTGGCACGCCGAGGTGCTCCCGTCCCACTTCGCGATCGCGAGCATGGTCAACTTCCGCTGGACCGGCTACAACGCCCTCATCTTCCTCGCCGCGATGCAGGCCATCCCGCGCGACCTCTACGAGGCCGCAGTGATCGACGGCGCAGGACGCGTCCGCCAGTTCTTCTCGATCACCGTGCCGCAGCTCAAGGCCACGATCATCTTCGTCGTCATCACCTCGACGATCGGTGGTCTGCAGATCTTCGACGAGCCGCGCGTGTTCGACTCGACCGGCCGCGGCGGCGCCGACGGCCAGTGGCTGACCGTGACGCTCTTCCTCTACGACCTGGGCTGGGGCAACCAGAAGAACCTGGGCCGCGCCTCCGCAGTCGCGCTGCTGCTGTTTCTCGTGATCGTGATCATCGGCATCCTCAACTTCGCACTGTCCAACCGCATCGCGGCCTCCGACCAGATGGTCAAGAAGTCCCGCAAGAAGATCGGGGGTAAGCGATGAGCTCCGTCGCCACCATCGCCCAGAGCGCCGGTCCCGGCGCCGCCAAGGCCGCCGCGCGGAAGCGCAACCGCAACGTCGGTGGCGCGAACAAGCGTCCGGGCTGGGTCACGTACCTCCTGCTCGGTGCGGTCATCCTGGTCTCGGCGTACCCGCTGTACTACGTCATCCTGCTCGCGTCGTCGACGCAGGAGATCATCTCGCAGTCGCCGCTGCCGGACCTCGTGCCGGACGGTCACCTGTCGGAGAACATCAAGCGCGTCTTCGGCAGCGACATCCCGCTGATGAAGGGACTGGTGAACTCGTTCATCGTCGCGGCGATCCAGGTCGCGAGCGTCGTGATGTTCTCGACGCTCGCAGGCTACTCGTTCGCGAAGCTCCGCTTCCGCGGTCGTGGCCCGCTCCTCGTGTTCGTCATCGCGACGATGGCGATCCCGACCCAGCTGGGTGTCGTCCCGCTGTTCATCGTCATGCGGGAGCTCGGCTGGTCCGGCGACCTGCGCGCGGTGATCCTGCCGGGCATCGTCACGGCGTTCGGCGTGTTCTGGATGACCCAGTTCCTCGAGAACGCCCTGCCGTACGAGCTGATCGAGGCGGCACGCGTCGACGGCGCGTCGATGATCCGCACGTTCTGGCACGTCGCGCTTCCTGCGGCTCGTCCGGCCGCAGCGATGCTCGCGCTGTTCACGGCGATCGGCTCGTGGACGAACTACTTCTGGCCGTCGATCATCCTGACGAACCAGAACCCGACGCTGCCCATGGTGGTCCGTCAGCTGCAGTCGTCGTACTTCCAGGACTACTCGCTCATCATGGCGGGCGTGCTCCTGGCGACCCTCCCGCTGTTCATCGTCTTCGTGATCGCGGGCAAGCAGCTCGTCGCCGGCATCATGGCCGGCGCCGTCAAGGGCTGAGGTCTCCGGGCGGTGCGGCAGGAGCCGCACCGCCCGGAGCACCTGGCCGATTCTGAGGGTGGGCGTGACGCGCTACCCTGCCGTCGACATACGCTCGACGCAGACCGCACCGGAAGCAGGAGCCAGTGACGACTCGAACTCTGGTCACGGCGAACGACTCCTCCATGCCCACGCTCGACGAGGTCGCCGCGGCGGCGGGCGTGTCACGCTCGACGGCGTCGCGCGCCCTCAACGGCGGTGCCCGGGTCTCCCCCGAGGCGCAGGCAGCGGTCGACGACGCGGCGCGCCAGCTCGGATACGTCCCCAACCACGCGGCGCGGTCCCTCGCGACGAGACGCACCGACTCGATCGGGCTCGTCGTCCCCGAGCCGGACGAGCGGCTGCTCACGGACCCGCTCATCGGTGCGACGCTGCGCGGCGTGAGCGCAGCCCTCGCCCACACTGACCTCCAGCTCGTGCTGCTCATCGCGCGGCAGGGTGGGGGTTCCGCGAGCGTGGCGCGGTACCTGCGCTCGGGGCACGTCGACGGCGCGGTCATCGTGTCCCACCACGGTGAGGACGGGCTCGAGAAGACCCTCGAGACGTCGCCGGTCCCAGCGGTCTTCGTCGGCCGACCGTTCGAGAGCGCCGACCGGCTGTTCTACACGGACGTCGACAACGTCTCGGCAGGCCGGATGGCCACGCAGCACCTTCTCGGGCTCGGTCGGCGCCGCGTGGCGCACATCGCGGGCCCTCAGGACATGGCTGCGGGTATCGACCGGCGCACGGGCTGGCTCGAGGTGCTGACCGAGGCGGGCTTGCGCACGGACGCGTCCGTCGAGGTGGGCTTCTCGGTCCCCGAGGGTGAGCGCGCGATGGCGTGCCTGCTGCAGTCTCACCCTGACATCGACGCGGTCTTCGCGGCGTCGGACGCTCTCGCGATCGGTGCGATGCGCGTGCTGCGCGCGGCGGGTAAGTCGATCCCCGACGACGTCGCGGTGATCGGTTACGACGACCTCGACCTCGCTGCCACCGCGATCCCGCCGCTGACGACCATGCGGAACCCGGTCGTGGAGATGGCGTCGAGCGCGGTCGAGCAGCTCCTCGCGCTCCTCGAGAACGGCACGCACTCGTCGGTGCGCGACGACGTCCCGCCGGTCGTGTTCCCCGCTCGGCTGATCAAGCGCCTGAGCGCCTGAGCCTTCGCTGCGGCAGGCGTACTCTTGCGACGTGCTGCGCCCCCGTCCTGACCTGCCTCTCGGCTGGTCGCTCGCCCTCGTCGCTCTCGGTGGCGCTGCTGGTGGCAGCGCGCGCTACGGACTGACGCAGGCGTTCCCCGACGGGAGCGGCTTCCCGTGGACGACGTGGGCGGTCAACGTCGTGGGCTGCTTCGCCCTCGGTCTCCTCCTGACCGGGTGGGTGCGTCCCGGCCTCGCCCCGCGCTGGTGGCGCCCGTTGATCGGCACCGGGTTCCTCGGGGCGTTCACGACGTTCTCCGCGGTCATGCACGCGGTCGCGAGCCTCGAGCGCTCGGGCTCGGCCGGGACGGCTCTCGCATACCTGGGTCTGTCGTTCGTCGTCGGGGTCGCGTCGGCCGCGGCCGGGAGCGTCGTCGGGTCGAGGATCGCGAGGCGGGCGCGGTGACGGCCCTGCTCGTGGTGGCCGCGGGAGCGGCCGTCGGCGCGGTGCTGCGGGCGCTCGCCGAGCGGGTGCAGTCGCTCGTGCTCGCGCACGCTCTCGCGCGGCACGGTGAGCGCTGGTACCTCTCCCCCGGCTGGTCGACGCTCGCGGTCAACCTGGTCGGCACCGTCCTCCTGGGCTGGGCTGCGGGACGGTACGACGTCGGCGCGCTCGGCACCACGGGCCTGATCGCGCTGGGCACGGGCCTCGCGGGCGGGCTGACCACGTTCTCGACGCTCGGCGTCGAGATCGTCGATCTCGTCCGGGACCGCGCGCGAGCGCGGCTCGCCCTCCTGCTGGCCGCGCACGTCGTCCTTGGTCTCGCCTGCGCCACGATCGGGTATCGGCTCGGCACGATCGTGTGACCGCGCGCAGGGCGCGCGATATGGTGCAGGTCCGACGACTCGACGAGGAGTTGTGCATGGGGACACTGACCCTGACGCGCGCGGACGTGATGAGGCTCCGCGTCGCGCGGCACCAGCTGGACCGGGCTCCCGGCGTCGCGCAGAACCCGCGCGACGTGGACATCCTTGACCTGGGTGTGCCCGACACAGGATCGCCTGCGGGCGCGTGGGCGCTCGCGAACCGTGGCGCGCCGCCTGCCGGCCCGGACGAGCTTGCGCGGGTGTGGACGCTGCGCGGCGCGCCGCACCTGTACCGGCGCTCGGACCTTGCGCGGGTGGCGGTCGCGACGGCGCCGTTCTCGGAGGCCGACGCCGCCAAGCGGGTGCTGGCGGCCGCGAGGCCGCTGCGCGAGGCGGGCATCCCGGTGCTCGACGCGCTCACGATCGTCGCGCGGCACCTGCGCGAGATCGCGCGAGACCCGGTGCCCAAGGGTGAGGCGTCGACGGCGCTGTCCGCGATGGTCGGCGACCCGTACCTGCGCGACTGCCCCGGCTGCGGCACGCGCCACCTGTTCGAGCTCCCGTTCCGGCTGGCCGCCTTCCAGGCTGGCCTCGAGCTGTGCCCGGACACGGCGCCACCGGTGCTGCGGCGCGTGCCGGGGCTCGAGCCGGCGATGTTCGGGCACCGTGCCGGTGACGCTGCGCCGCGGTTCGACGTCGTCCGCGGCTACCTGCGCTTCTACGGCCCTGCCTCGCCTGCGCAGGTGGCGGCGTTCCTCGAGGCGCCCGTGCGCGAGGTGCGTGCGGCGTGGCCGCGCGACACGATCCCCGTCACGGTCCAGGACCACGACGAGGACGGCGTCGAGATCCTCGCGGAGGACGAGGCGGCGGTGGGCCGGGCACGGCGCGCGGGCGCGCCGTCGGGCGTGCGTCTCCTCGGGCCGGGCGACCCGTTCCTCGGCGCGCGCGACCGCGAGCTGCTCCTGCCCGACGCGCACGACCGCAGGGACCTGTGGCGGCCTGTCGGGCGCCCGGGCGCGGTGCTCGCGGACGGCGAGCTCGTGGGATCGTGGCGGAGCGAGGTCTCCGGGGGGCACCTCGACGCGACGGTGCGCCCGTGGGGCGCGTGGCGCGCGTCGCTGGGGCACCTCGTCGGGGAGCAGGCCGCCCTGCTCGCTGAGCACCGGGGCGTGGCTGACGTCCGGCTCGCCGTCGAGGGCGAGCGCGCCGCCGTCGCGGTGTGAGCGTCAGCCGAGGAAGGCGAGCCGCCAGTCGACCGGTCCGCGCTCGAGGTACTCGAGGGTGAACCTTCCGGGCCACCGCTGCTCGACCTGCGCGAGGAGCGGGACGGGGTCGTGCGGTGCGAGGAGGACGAGGCCGGACCCCGGGCCGACGCTGTCGAGCGCTCCGAAGATCGTCGCGTGCCGGATGGCGTGCGGGATGACGCGGGCGTCGAGGACGGGGAGGCTGGCGTCGTCGTGCCCGCCGCAGCCGCACGTGCCCGGGACAGGTGCGGTCGCGGGGTCCGGCTGTGCAGCGGCTGCGGCCTCGGCGGCGGTGGTCAGGGCGATCGGTTCGGTGGTCATGGCGGGCCTTCCGTCGTGCGGCGGGACGGGCGCGCTCGTCGCGCTTCCCTCGGGCTCGCAATATTAGTACAGTTTTATCCGTGGAAAATAGACAGGGATTCCCCGCGTCCCCGCGCCCCGGCTACGGACCCTCGCCGACCCCCCAGCTCCCGCCCACCGCCCGGCTCTCCAAGGCGCGGATGCAGGTGCTCGACGTCCTGTCCGCCCAGCCCGAGCCGTGCACCGTCGCCGCGATCGCCGCAGTCCTCGGCCAGCACGCGAACACCATCCGCGAGCATCTCGACACCCTCGTCGACGCACGGCTCGCCGAGCGCCGCCGCGCGCCCGCCCACGGCCGCGGCCGACCCGCCTGGCTCTACGCGACCGCCGTCCCGCAGCCCGGGCTCAGCGACGGCGCGGTCGAGTACGCGTCGCTCGCAGCCGTGCTCGCCGACACGATCACGCGCACGAGCACCGACCCGTCGGGCGACGCGATCACGGCAGGGCGCCGCTGGGGCGCCGAGCTCGTCCGGACCCGCCGCCCCCAGGAGGCCAGCGACGCAGGCCTCACCCCCGACGCTCCCGCCCCTCGCGACGGCGCACCGCCGCCCGAGCCGCAGGACCCCGCCGCGGACGACGACGCCACCCACGCCCGCCGCGCCGTCGTGCGCCTCCTCGAGGACCTCGGCTTCGCACCGTCGACCGACGAGCACGCGAGCGACGTCGCGCTGCGGCGCTGCCCGCTCCTCGAGGCCGCGTACCGCCACCCCGACGTCGTGTGCGCCGTCCATCTCGGGCTCGCCCGCGGCGCGCTCGAGGCGCTCGGAGCCCCGACCGCAGGCACCACGCTCGTCCCCTTCGCGGAGAAGGGCGCGTGCCGCCTCCTGCTCGCAGGCGACCCGTTCCTCGACGCCGAGAACGCCCTCGCCGCCAGCACACCCACCGAGGACGGCACGCCCGCATGACCCGCCGCGCCGTCTTCCTCCTCCCGGCCGGGCTCGCCCTCCTCGCCGGGCTCGACGCGGGCCTGCTCCTCCTCGGCCTGCCCGCCCCGGTCACGACCGCCCGGCTGCCTCTCGTGCACGGCATGCTCATGACCCTCGGCTTCGTCGGCACGGTGATCGCGCTCGAGCGCGCGGTCGCGCTGCGTCGAACCTGGGGCTTCCTCGCTCCCGTCCTCCTCGGTCTCGGCGGCGTCGCGCTGCTGAGCCCGCTACCGCTCGCCGCCGGGCAAGGCCTGCTCGTCGCCGGCACAGGCGCGCTCGTCGCGCTCTACGTACCGCTGTGGCGCCGCACGCGCGACGACTCCGTCGTCGTCCAGCTGCTCGGCGCCGTCCTCGCTCTCGGCGCGGCGCTGCAGTGGTGGGGCGGTGCCGCGATGCCCGACGTCGTGCCCTGGCTCGCGGCGTTCGTCGTCACGACGATCGCGGGCGAACGGCTCGAGCTCGCGCGCGTCGCGATGCTCGGCGCACGCGCCGAGAGCAGCGTGCTCGCCCTGTGCCTGGCGATCGCGGGCGCGTGCGTCGCGACGACCCTCTGGCCGACGGCCGGCTACCCGCTCCTGGGCGCTGCGCTCCTCGCGCTGTGCGGCTGGCTCGCGGTGCACGACGTCGCACGCCGGACCGTCCGCAGCACAGGTCTCCCGCGGTACATGGCCTGGAGCCTCCTCGCCGCGTACGCGTGGCTCGCGACCGCCGGTCTCGTGTGGCTCCTCGGCGGCCGGCAGCCGAGCGGCCCCGGGTACGACGCCGTGCTGCACAGCATCTTCCTCGGGTTCACGATCTCGATGATCATGGCGCACGCACCCGTCATCCTGCCGGCAGTGCTGCGCATCCGGCTCCCCTACCACCCGGCGATGTACGTCCCCGTCGTCGTGCTGCACGCGACGCTCCTCGTGCGCGTCGCGGTCGGCGACGCCCGCGGCCTGGCGACGATCGTGCAGGTCGGCGGCGTCGGCAACGTCGTCGCGGTACTCCTCCTCGTCGTCACCATGGTCGCGGCGGGCGTGCGCGGGCGCACCCGCGCCCCTGCGCCGCGCCTTGCACCCGCCGAACCGACCGAGGTCGCCGCGCCACCCGCGCCCGCCTCCCCCGCCACCGAGGACGCCCTGCGATGACCGCCCCCACGACTCCCCGACCGCTCTCCGCCCGATCGACGTGGCACCTCGGGGCGAACGCACCCGTCGTCGCCTGGCTCGCCGCGACCGTCGTGGTCGCGGTCGCGCACCGCGAGATCCCCGCCTCGACGTGGCTCCTCGTGCACATGACGCTGCTCGGCGCCGTCACGAACGCCGTCTGCGTGTGGAGCGCGCACTTCGCCGACGCCCTCCTGCGACGCCGCGTCACGCCCGCGTCGCGGCGCTGGCAGGCTGCCCGCCTCGTGGTGCTCAACGTCGGCGTCGTCACGACCGTGTCCGGGATGGTGACGAGCCGCTGGACCGCGACCTTCGTCGGCGCCGTCCTCGTGGGCCTCGCTGTCGCGGCGCACGCCGTGACGCTGTGGCTCCAGTCCCGCAGCGCGCTCGCGCCACGGTTCCTCGTGTGCGTGCGCTTCTACGTCGCCGCGGGCGCCCTCCTGCCGCTCGGCGCGGCGCTCGGCGTGCTGCTCGCGCGCGGTGGCGCCGCGACGGGCTGGCACGTGCGCCTGGTCCTCGCGCACGCCGGCTTGAACCTGCTCGGCTTCGTAGGGCTCACGGTCCTCGGCACTCTCGTCACGCTGTGGCCGACGATGCTGCGCACCGCGATGGCCCCTGCAGCGCCCCGCGCCGCTGGGCGCACGCTCGCGCTCATGCTCGCGGGGCTCGCCGTCGGAGTCGGTGGTGCGCTCGTCGGCGTGCGGGCCGTGGCCGCGGCGGGGGTGCTCCTCTACGTGGGCGGGGTCGTCGTGTCGCTCGTGCCGATGGTCGCGAGCGCGCGCCGGCGACGGCCGTCGTCGTTCGCGACGTGGTCCACCGCCGCAGCGACGACGTGGCTCGTCGGTTCGCTCGTCACGCTCGTCGTGCTGCTGCTCGTGAGCCCCACGTGGGAGGTCGTCGCGACGCGTGTCGGCGCCCTCGTCGCGCCGCTCGTCGGCGGGTTCGCCGCACAGCTCGTCCTCGGTGCGCTCACCTATCTCGTGCCGGTCGTCCTCGGCGGCGGCCCGGCGACCGTCCGGGCGACCGCGGCGCGGTTCGAGAGCGGCGCCGTCGTGCGGGTGGTCGTGGCGAACGGCGGGCTGCTGCTGTTCGTCCTGCCGGGCAGCAGCACGCTCGCCGCGCTCGCGAGCATCGCGGCGCTCGTCGCGCTCGCCTCGTTCCTGCCCGTGCTCGGGCTCGCGCTGCGCGACCACCGGCGCGCACGCCGGGTCGTCGCCGCGGGCGGCGACCTGCCGCGCGCAGCGGAGCCCGCTCCCCTCCGCCGCCCGACGGGCGCCCTCGTCGCAGGTGTGAGCGTCCTGCTCCTCGTCGTCGCCGGCGCGACCGCGATCGACCCGCCGGTGCGTCCGGCGACGTCGGCCGCCGCCACCGATGCGGAGCCGGCTCGCGTGACGCCGACGGGACGGACGACGACCGTCACGATCGAGACGCGCGACATGACGTTCATCCCCTCGCAGGTGTCCGTGCCCGCAGGTGACCGCCTCGTCCTGACGATCACCAACACCGACACGACGACGGTCCACGACCTCGCGCTCGACACGGGCCACCACTCGGGGCGCATCGGGGTCGGCGAGACGGTCACGCTCGACGTGGGCGTCGTCGACCGGACCGTCGAGGGCTGGTGCACGATCGTCGGGCACAAGCAGTCAGGCATGCGCCTGACGATCGTCCCGACGGGCGTGCCCACCGCGACGGTCGGCGGCCACCCGGGCCACGTGCCCGCGGAGACCGGGGAGCCGGCCGCGAGCGCTGCCGCCGACGTCGACCTGTCCCGCGCTCCCGCGCCGGGGTTCGAGGCACACGACCCGCGCGTCGCGCCCGCGACGGACGAGAAGGTGCACCGGATCACGCTCGAGGTGGCGGACCAGCTCACCGAGGTCGCGCCCGGGGTCACGCAGACCCTGTGGACCTTCGGCGGGTCAGCACCCGGGCCTGTCATCCGCGGGAAGGTCGGGGACCGGTTCGAGATCACGCTCGTCAACGACGGCAGCATCGGTCACTCGATCGACTTCCACGCGGGCGCGCTCGCCCCGGACGAGCCGATGCGGACGATCGCCCCCGGCGAGACGCTCACCTACAGGTTCACGGCGACCCGCTCGGGCATCTGGATGTACCACTGCTCGACGGCGCCGATGAGCGCGCACATCGCGAACGGGATGATGGGCGCGGTCGTGATCGACCCGCCCGACCTCGCGCCCGTCGACCACGAGCTCGTGCTCGTGCAGTCGGAGATGTACCTCGGGCCGCAGGGCGGCGAGGTCGACGCCGAGCGGGTCGGTTCAGGCCACCCCGACCTGGTCGTCTTCAACGGGTACGCCGACGGCTACCTGCACGACCCGGTCGAGGTCCGTGCTGGCGACCGCGTGCGTGTGTGGGTCCTCGCGGCGGGGCCGAACGTGGGCTCGTCGTTCCACGTCGTGGGCGGGCAGTTCGACACGGTGTTCCACGAGGGCGCGTACCGCCTGCGCCCGGGCGGCACCGAGCAGGGCGGCGCGCAAGCGCTCGGTCTCACCGTCGCGCAGGGCGGGTTCGTGGAGCTCGAGCTTCCCGAGGCTGGCACCTACCCGTTCGTCACGCACGTCATGTCGGACGCGGAGCGCGGCGCGCGCGGGGCGTTCGTCGTGACGCCGTGAGGTTCAGCGGCCGAGCCGACGGTCCCGCGTGACGTAGGAGCGAAGGGCGCGCAGGAAGTCGACGCGGCGGAAGCTCGGCCAGTACGCCTCGCAGAAGTAGTACTCCGAGTGCGCGGACTGCCACAGGAGGAACCCGGAGAGCCGCTGCTCCCCGGAGGTGCGGATGACGAGGTCAGGGTCGGGCTGTCCGCGCGTGTAGAGGTGCGCAGCGATGTCCTCGACGTCGACGACGTCGGCGACCTCGGCGATCGTGAGTCCCGCTTGCGCGCGGTCGCGCAGGTAGTCGCGTACGGCGTCGGCGATCTCGTGGCGGCCTCCGTAGCCGATCGCGACGTTGACGTGCAGCCCCGTGTTGCCCTCCGTGCTGGCCTGCGCGTCGCGCAGCGTCGTGGCGACGGCGTCGGGAAGCAGGTCGAGCCGGCCCATGATGCGCAGCCGCCAGCGGCCGCACGCCGCGAGGCCCTCGACCGCTGACACGATGATCCCGAGGAGCGCCTCGAGCTCCTCAGGGTCCCGAGTGAGGTTGTCCGTCGAGAGCATCCAGAGCGTGACGACCTCGGTGCCGATCTCCTCGCTCCAGCCGAGGAACTCGGTGATCTTCTCGGCGCCGCGCTGGTGACCGGTCGCGTTGGACTCCCCGAAGGTGCGCGCCCAGCGGCGGTTGCCGTCGAGGATGACGCCGATGTGGCGGGGCAGCGCCTCATGCGGCAACGACCGCATGAGCTGACGCTCGTAGAGCCCGTAGAGCTGCTGGGGTAACCGCACTGGTCCTCGCTCATGGTGCTGGAGGTGGTGCCGCACGCAGGGGTCCGCGGCGCGACGAGGATCACGGTACCGGACGGTGGTGTGCCTCAGACCGGGCCCCACAGGCCCGTCCGCCAAACTCTCACAACACCCGACACGTAACCTACGGGACCGTAGGTTAGTCTGACGCCATGGCGCAGGACACGAGCCCGACCGACGCGGCCGCACACCCCGTAGGCCCCGCAGGCAACCTCTCCAGTCCCGTCGACGCGGTCAAGCCGCGCCTGCGCGGCTGGATCCACGCGATCAACTTCCCGCTCGTGGTCGTCGCGGGCACCCTCCTGACCGTCGCAGCGCCGCCGACCGCTCCGCGCGTCGCTTGCCTCGTCTTCGCGATCACCGCGGCGCTGCTGTTCGGCACGAGCGCCGTCTACCACCTCGGGAACTGGCGGCCCTCCGTCAAGGCTGCGCTGCGCCGGGCGGACCACGCGAACATCTTCCTGATCATCGCAGGCAGCTACACCCCGCTCGCCGTGCTCATGCTCGACACGCGCGCGGCCACGATCCTCCTCGCGATCGTGTGGAGCGGCGCCGCGCTCGGCATCACCGCGCGGATGATCTGGCTCGGCGCACCCCGGTGGATCTACACGCCGGTGTACATCGCGCTCGGCTGGGTCGCGGTCGGCTACATGCCGACCTTCTGGAGGCTCGGCTTCTCCGACGTCGTGTGGCTCGTCGCGCTCGGCGGGCTCGCCTACACGGTGGGCGCGGTCATGTACGCGACCAAGCGGCCCAACCCGGTGCCGCGCTGGTTCGGGTTCCACGAGCTGTTCCACGCAGGCACCGTCGTCGGGTTCTGGTGCCACTTCGCGGCAGTCGTCGTCGCGCTCAACACGCTCTGACCTGCCCGCCCGCCCCTGAGCGTGCTGAGCTGCGCTCAGCCGCCCGCACCCTCACGCGGCACGACGGCGAACCGACGGTTCGCGAGCGACGGGTTGCGCTCACGCGTGCGCACGACGTCCGCGTGATCGAGGTCGACCGTCACCTGACCGGGCTCGAGACCCAGCCGAGCGCGGACCGTCCCGTCCGGGCCCACCGCGGTGCTGCTCCCGCACACGCCGCGGCCCGCCATCCCGACCGCGACGACGAAAGCCGTGCTCTCGATCGCTCGCGCCTGCGCGAGCACGGTCCACTGCTCGATCTTGCCCGGCCCCGCAGCCCACGCTGCCGGGCACAGCAGGACGTCAGCTCCGGCGTCGACCGCACGCCGCGCTGACTCGGGGAACCTCAGGTCGTAGCACGTCATGACGCCGACGGTCCCGTCACCGACAGTCATCGTCGGGGGCATGTCGAACGGACCGGGGGCGAACCGCTCGGACTCGCGCTCGCCGTACGCGTCGTACAGGTGGACCTTGCGGTACACGCCTCGCAGCTCGCCGTGAGCGTCGACGAGCACGACGCCGTTGCTCGCGCGCCCTCGTCCGTCACCCTCCAAAGTGACGCCTGCCGCGACGGCGACGCCGTGGCGTCGCGCGGCCCCACGCATCTCGGTGACGAACGGCCCGTCCACGGGCTCGGCCGCCCTCGCGTCCACGCCGCGCGGGTCGAAGTACGACGTGTACTCGGGCAGCACGACGAGGTCCGCGCCGTCGTCGGCCCCACGCTCGACCGCCGCGCGCGCGAGCGCACGGCACGCGTCCGCGTCAGCGACCGCGGCGACCTGCGCGAGCGAGACGCGCACGGTCAGCCGTCGGCGCGGCCCGGCGTCGGGCCCTGGTCGCCGGCCGGCTCGGCGATCCCGGGGCGATCAGGCACAACCTCCTCGACCGCGACGTCGCGCGGCTCACGCGCCGCCTCGGCGCGCTCCTCGAATCGCAGCCGGCGCACGCGCCGGTTCATCGAGAACCAGCCGAGGATGCACACGACCGCGATGAAAAAGATCGCGAGGAAGCCGATCAGGCCCGGCGTCACGTCGTACTCGTTGAGGTCGCCGCGCAGCACGTCGGTCGGTGACGGGCTCGGGCTGACCGTCGCGAAGGTGAGCGACGCGGCGTGCGGAGCGAGCTGGACGGTCATGCGATCTCCTCGTGACGGATCCCGGCGAACAGGTCGTCCTCCGGGAGCGTGGTGGGCACGCGCGAGTGGGCGAGCTCGAACTCCTCGACGGGCCAGACCTCCACCTCGAGGTCGCGCGGCGTGCCGAAGAAGAACCCGTCCGGGTCGATCTGGGTCTCGTGCGCGATGAGCGCGCGGTCCCGGCGGTCGAAGTAGTCGGCGCAGTGCACCGCGGTCGTCGCCTGACGCTCGACGATCTCGCGCGCAGCCCGCGTCTCGACCCACTCGCCGAACGGCGACTCGAGGCCCGCATCAGCCATGGCCTCGTGGACCGTGCGGATCCGCTTCATCGAGAAGTCATGGTTGTAGTACAGCTTCGACGGGGCCCACGGCTCACCGTGGCCGCGGTATCGCTCGACGTCGCCTGCCGCGTGGTACGCCTCGAAGGCGACCCGGTGGCACATGACGTGGTCAGGGTGCGGGTAGCCGCCGGACGGGTCGTACGTCGTCATGACGTGCGGACGGAAGTCGCGGACGATCTCGACGAGCGGCGCGGACGCCTCCTCGAGGGGGACGAGCGCGAAACACCCCTCGGGGAGCGGCGGGAGCGGGTCGCCCTCGGGCAGGCCCGAGTCGACGAACCCGAGCCAGCGGTGCTGGACACCGAGCGCCTCAGCGGCCGCCGCCATCTCGACGCGCCGGATCGCAGCCATCTCCTCGATCGTCGACGGCGCGAGCGTGCAGCTCGGGTTGAGGATCGAGCCGCGCTCGCCCCCGGTGCACGAGACGACGAGGACCTCGACCCCCTCGGCCGCGTAGCGGGCCATCGTCGCCGCGCCCTTGCTCGACTCGTCGTCGGGGTGCGCGTGCACCGCCAGCAGGCGCAACGGAGTCGAGGACATAGGCCACTTCCCTTCGGGGTGAGAGACAATGATTCTATGTCCGAGACCTCGCCCAGCGGCCCGTCGACAGACGCGGCTCCCGCAGCGCTCGCCGAGCGTTACGGCACCGTCGCCCCCGGCGCGCGTGCGCGCCGCCTGCGCGTTGCCGCCCTGTGGACGGCCGGCGTCGTCGGCACGGTCGCCGCAGCGTGGAGCGGCTGGAGCATGGTCGCGAGCGAGAAGTTCACGACGCAGGACGTCGGCTTCGCCGTCCAGGGACCCGAGGTCGTGACCGTGACCTTCAACGTCACGAAAGACGCCGACCTGACGCTCGACTGTCGTCTCGTCGCCCTCAACACGGCGTATGGCCAGGTCGGCTTCCGTGACGTGACGATCGGCCCGGGCACCTCCGAGCGCGAGACGTTCACCGTCGAGGTGCGCACGTCAGAGCTCGCGACGACCGGCATGGTCGAGAGCTGCACAGCGCGCTAGCGCCCTCGCGCGGGCGGGAGTCTCGCGCCAGACACGAAGCACCGGCTATGCTGAGTGTTTCGACCGCTGTCCTCGATCTCGCGCGCCTGCGCGAACGAGATCCGGGCAGCACATCTGGCGCACGGTGACTGACCGTGCGCCTACTTCTTTACTGACGGAAGGAGCGATCGTGGCCGAGACCACCGCCGCCACGTGGCTGACCCAGGAGGCCTACGACCGGCTGAAGGCCGAGTACGAGCACCTCACCGGTCCTGGCCGCACCGAGATCGCG
>RRZT011341693.1_pt1 | contig 17587 bp, 17 predicted proteins | sample 2165551 | NCBI WGS metagenome assembly RRZT01 (sample SAMN10456910, study PRJNA506462) | wastewater metagenome | biome: wastewater; feature: sludge; material: wastewater sludge; isolation source: wastewater sludge with Escherichia coli K12::gfp cells carrying plasmid... | place: USA: Moscow, Idaho...
TCCCACGCTATTTGACGCCGCTTACACCTACAACCTCGGGCTGACCGCCGGATCACTGGTCCTTGATGGCCGCACCGGCTACATGGCAACCGTTACCGGGCTGACCACGGGCGGTACGCCAAAAGCCATCCCGCTAACCGGACTGCTCGACATCGAGCACCGCCAGGGCAAAGAGGAGTTTGTTATCGAAAAGGCGCTGGTCAAAATGGATTCACCGGCGATGGGCTACTTCATCTCGCGCCGTGCCGACTGGGCTGCTGACGACTGCTTTGCTTCACCCGGCCCGCGTCAGTTGTGGGGGCCGGCGTCGCACCAGCAGCCGATCAGTGTTGCTCTGAACTCCGAGGCCGTTTCGCTGGACTTCAAAATCGGCTGATCAAATTGATTCGGGTCAGCAAAAAGGCCGTCCGATCGGATGGCCTTTTTTGTCTGCTTAATCCTTAAAAGAGTAGTTCAAGCACGGCGAACACGGCGTGCCCGCCGTGGTCTGCTGCATTTCCTGGCTTAATACCTGGCATTGCCCGGCGTACGCGGGAAGGGAATAACGTCGCGCACGTTCGAGAGGCCAGTGATGTACGACACGGTGCGTTCAAACCCGAGGCCAAAACCGGCATGCGGCACCGTGCCGTAGCGACGCAAGTCGCGATACCAACCGTAATGCGCCGGATCAAGACGGCCTTCGATCAAGCGCCGATCGAGCACGTCGAGCCGCTCCTCACGTTGCGAACCGCCGATAATCTCGCCAATCCCCGGAGCCAGAACATCCATGGCCGCCACCGTTTTTTCGTCGTCGTTAAGGCGCATGTAAAACGCTTTGATTTCTTTCGGGTAGTTCATCAATACCAGCGGGCCTTTAACGTACTTTTCCGCAAGAAAACGCTCGTGTTCGCTTTGCAGGTCCATGCCCCACTTCACGGCGTAATCAAATTTTTGGCCGGAGCTTTCGAGAATTCGCACCGCCTCGGTGTAATCCATACGCACGAAATTGCAATCGATCATCGCTTGCAACTTGGCAATTAAGCCCTTCTCGATGCGCTCGTCAAAGAACTCCATATCGTCGGCGCGCTCGGCGAGCACTGCTTTGAAAACGTATTTGAGCATGGCTTCGGCCAGGCTCGCGTCATCGGCCAAATCGGCAAAAGCGATTTCCGGCTCGATCATCCAGAATTCGGCCAGATGGCGGCTGGTATTGGAATTTTCGGCGCGGAAGGTCGGCCCGAAGGTGTATACCTTAGACATGGCCATGCAATAGGTTTCAACGTTCAACTGGCCGGAAACGGTCAAGAAAGACTCGCGACCAAAAAAATCCTTGGAATAATCGATCTTGCCGTTTTCGGTACGCGGCAGATTCATCATATCCAGCGTCGACACACGAAACAATTCGCCAGCACCTTCGGCATCGGAGGCGGTGATGATCGGCGTATTCACCCAAAAGAATTTTTGCTCGTCAAAAAACCGATGAATCGCCTGCGCAATGGTGTGCCGGACACGCGTCACAGCACCGATAACATTGGTGCGCGAGCGCAGATGCGCCACTTCACGCAAGTACTCCATGCTGTGTGCCTTGGGCTGAATCGGATAGGTGTCCGGATCATCAACCCAGCCCACTACCTTGATCGCGCTTGCCTGCATTTCAAACGGTTGCCCCTTGGCTGGCGACGGTACGATCAGGCCGCTTGCCTCGACCGAACAGCCAGCAGTGAGATGTGCAATTTCGTCAGCGTAGTTGGAGAGGGTATCCGGCGCCACCACCTGTATCGGATGGAAGCACGAACCATCCGATACGTTAACAAACGATATTCCGGCCTTGGAATCCCGTCGCGTACGCACCCAGCCTTTGACCGTTACCTGCGTGTCGATGTTCGCCTCGCCGCCAAGTATCTTCTGAACGCTAAGTATTGCCATGAATTACCCCAAGAAGCGGAAAAATGGAAAATCGCCGAAATATCGCGCCGAATGTCGGCGCATTTACACGTACCAAAACCAGCAGATAGCGAACTACATCACAAAGGCGAATCGTTCGCAGCACAGGCAATCGTCCATAACTTGTCCTCCATCGACGCCTCTGAAATGGAATACCAGAGCTCCGCAGCGTCTTCGTCTTCAAGAATTTTGGCCCCCCCGCCCATTGGGCCAGCATAGGAGATCGAGGAAAGGTATCTTTCGTGTTTGCCCATACAATCGTAAGAAGCTCGAACAACGGTCGACAGGTAAGGACGACTATCGTCCGTGAGCTGCGGCTCGCCCCAGCGAACAAGGTGCAGCAACTCGGCAATGCCCCCATTCTGACTAACCGTCGTTCTATCGACAAAAACCCGCATGCCGTCTTCGAACTTGTATATCTCCAGCCATTCGGCTTGCACGCCGCCGCTAAGCGCCACGAATGCGGAAATCAGAGTAATTCGCTTGATCAGTTTCATAAGGGCGAATTTTACCGCTGAAACGACTGAAATCCGCCCACGCCATGATTGGCCTCACCAGCACCGGAAATACGCCAGCCAAAAAGGCGCACTACAAAAGTATAAGCACGCGCACAAGGCACATCCCCTGCTCGGCGGTCATAGTCAGCCAGGATAGGCATGCGCGCGCTAATCCTTGGACCATGACCTTCGCCAAGTTGAGGACTGCATACGTGTTGGAACCCGCCCAAAAGCTCAAAAAAACGCCGCCGGCATTTTAAACCCGCGGCGCCTTAGCTTCTGCGACAGCAAGGACAGTTGCTCCTAGCGCATAGACTTCAGACTGTCCTCAATGGCTAGCTCAATGCGACCCGAAACCTCATCGAACGAGCCAATGCCGTCAATTTTAATAACGCCATGCTGTTGCTCGTATTTGTCGATCACCGGGATGGTCTTTGTTTCATGGTCATGCAAACGTTTTACAATTTTTGCAGTGCTGTCGTCATACGGCTTACAGCCTTCGGTTTTGCTGCGCTCATCAAGGCGACTGATCAGGTCGAGCATAGGCATTTCAATATCAATGACTCTTGAGATCGATGAGTTGTGCTTCTTTAGCAGACCATCAAGAATGTACGATTGCACGAGCGTGCGTGGAAAGCCTTTAAAAATGAAGCCCTTCGCATTGTTCGTGCTGGCCAGCCTTTTTTCAATGAGCTGAATAACAATTTCATCAGAAACCAGTTGCCCGTTCTCATAAAGGGACGCGATACGCTTTCCGGTTTCCGTGCCCGCTGCAATTTCATGTTCAAGCATATCGCCAGTAGCCACGTACTCTAGCTCGTACTTCTTGGCCAGAGCCTTGCCCTGCGAACCGCGACCTGAGCCGGGGTGTCCGAAAATAACAATATTAAACAATCGCTTGCTCAACTCATCGTTGATGATCTTGACAATCGACGCGGTCACATTTTCGACGATTCGCGCGCCGTCCACTTCGACATATACCCCTTTGTCTTTGTAGAAATCGAGAACCGGCAGTGTCTTTTCGTTGTACTCCTTGAGGCGGTTGCGGATGACCGTTTCATTGTCATCGCTGCGGCCTGAGGTTATTCCCCGATTCAAAAGCCGGGCAATTGACTCTTCTTCCGGCAAAGCCAGACTGATCAAGCAGCTGAGCGAGGTATTCAGCTTCAGCATCAGACCTTCGAGGATATAGCACTGAACGTAGGTGCGAGGGAATCCGTCAAATAGAAACCCATTGCAATCAGGATTTTCAGTGATGGTTTTTTCAATGATCTGCACAATGATCTCATCAGAGACCAATCCGCCTGTCGCAATAATGCTTTGCGCTTCTAAGCCCAAGCGGGTTTTGTTGGCCATTTCCTTGCGCAGCAAATCCCCGGTAGAAATGTGATAAAGATTGTATTTCTTGATCAGGAACTCGGCTTGGGTTCCTTTCCCGGCGCCGGGAGGGCCAAACAACGCGATATTCAACATTTTTCACCTCGCATGAGTAACTACTTCTATCGGCAGCACTGAAGCCTCATTGTTTTATGATAATAGTGCATTTTTGCATAGCCGCGTTGCAGGCATAATCTATTTGCTCGATCTCAACGAAAGAAGTGGTCCTTCGAAAATCCGATGCCACGCAATTGACCGCCTCACTTGCGTCGGAGATACTTCGAACTCGCCCTACAACTGTTTTACTACCTACTGCCGATTGGATTAGTCATCATGAATGTCTCAGTTCTTGGCGAAGCACGTTTCCCGTCCCCCCAGTCCTTTTTCGTCAGCGACAAGGCTCGCGTACTTTTCAACGTCATCGTTGATCCCGAAGCCCCTCCAAAAGAAGAGGTTTTGTTCGAAGTTGCCGGACCGCGTGAAAACCTTTATTTCAATGCCAAGGAAACGAGGGCAGGCATCGTTACCTGCGGCGGCCTCTGTCCCGGACTGAACAACGTTATCCGCTCTCTGGTGCATGAGCTTAATCATGGTTACGGCGTTCGTGAAATTCTCGGCTTTGTGAACGGCTACCAAGGACTTGACCCCTGGCGCGGCTCCGAGCCAATCGCCCTGACACACGAATTTGTCGAAGATATTCACAAGGAAGGTGGAACAGTACTAAACACTTCCCGTGGCCCCGTCGATATCAATGTGGCGGTGGACAATCTGATCCGTCGCAAAATCAACATCCTCTTTGTCGTTGGCGGCGATGGCACGCAACGCGGCGGCAATGAGCTCTATCAGGAAGCCAAGCGACGGGGTTATCCACTCTCTGTTGTCGGCATTCCAAAAACTATCGACAACGATGTAGCCTTCGTATCCCGCACCTTTGGTTACGTTACCGCTGTTAATGAAGCGGCAAGAGCGATTAGTTGCGCACACACCGAAGCGCACAGCGTGCAGAACGGAATTTCAGTAGTCAAGATCATGGGCAGGTACGCTGGCTTTATCGCCGCTGGCGCTACGGTGGCCAGCCAGGACGTCAACTTCACGCTCGTTCCCGAAGTGCCTTTTGTACTCGAGGGCGAACAGGGGTTCCTCGAGGCGCTGAAGCAACGCATCCTCAAGCGCGAGCATGCCGTTATTCTGGTTGCCGAGGGCGCTGGCCAGCACCTGTTTGATCACAGGGAGGAAGTACATGACGCCTCAGGAAATCTGAAATTCAAAGACATTGGTATTTTTCTGCGCGACCGCATTTCGTCCTTTTTCAAGGAGGAAAACATTCCGTTCAACATGCGCTATTTTGACCCAAGCTACCTGATCCGTAGCGTGCCGGCTTGTGCTGAAGACGCAGTGCTTTGCGATTTCTTTGCTCGCAACGCAGTTCATGCGGCCATGGCGGGCAAAACCGGTCTGGTTATTGGCTTTCAGCACGGAACCTTCACTCACGTACCAATTGAGTTGTTGGCCAAGCAACAAAAGTGTCTCGACCTGAACAGTCCCTCCTGGCTTGGAGTGCTGTCAGCAACCGGGCAAAACTTCGCACAATTCGGAATCTGAAGAAAAAATAGCCGAATACCCAAAGAAGAAGCCCAAAGCCCGCACTGAACGGCAGGCTTTGGGCTTTTTTGCGGGCGTTCAGGCGGAGTTTTCGCCAAGAACCCGAGGAATCCGAACGACAAATCGGGTGCCTTGCTCTTCGTCACTGCTGACGCGAATCGTCCCGCCAAGCCGTTGCGTGACAATATTGAAGACAATATTCAGCCCCAGCCCCGTACCGCCCTTTGCGCGCCGCGTTGTAAAGAAAGGCTCGAAGACCTTGCCTAGCGCTTCTTTGGGAATCAGTTTTCCGCTATTGAAGCATTCAACAATGACCCACTGAGCTTCTTCGGAGACCTTCACCTTGACCTCTCCAACATCACCATCATCAAAGCCATGAACAAGCGCGTTAGTAATCAGGTTAGTGAGCACTTGCGCCAGCAAACCGGGATAGGTATCCATCTCCAGCCCGGCCGGACAGGTATATCCCACAAATATCTTCGTCGCCTTGTATTTCGGCCGAAGACTAGTCAGCACCTCATCCAAGTATTGGAATAAGTTGAAGACCCGGCGCACTTCCGACATTTCATCAACAGCGACCTGTTTAAAACTGTTGATCAGGTGCGCTGCCCGCTCAGCATTATTGAGGATCAGTTGAGAGCCTTCCAATGCAGCATTGATGAATTCCATCATCTCGGATTTTCTAATCCCTTGGGATTTCATCAGGCCGTCAATCTTATGCGTTTCTTCGACAAGAAACGACGCCGCAGTAACGGTGATACCAACAGGCGTATTGATCTCATGCGCGACGCCGGCCACCAACGAGCCGAGAGAGGCAAATTTTTCAGACTGAATCAAGCTATCCTGCATCAACTTAAGGTTATCAAGCGCTTGGGTGAGTTCTTCGTTACTGGCTTGCAGCTTTGCCTCGGCTTCTCGCCGCCGATTAAGATCTGAAGCCAATCGGCGCTCAATCTGGTTAAACGCAATCACCACCTCGCCGAATTCGTCTCTCTGCTCGATGTTGATCTCACCGCCTTGTGGATTATCGGCCAAGGCTTTAAAGGCATGGCTTAACTCTGCCAACGGATTGATCACCATCCGACTCAGGACAAGGAACAGAAGCACTCCAAGAATCAGGTCCAGTATCCCGATTTCGATAAAACGATTGCGCAATAGTTTTGCGAGAAACTGATCAACCCATAGTCGGGAAAAAGTGATGAGCACATAGCCTATTGGAGAAGAACTATTCGCTGCTTGCCCAGAACCATCGGCAGTCAAGTTATATATAGGAAGCCGTAGCACATCTACGCCCGATATTTCTTCGGTTGGCCCTTGCGCGATAACACCGTCGGAATTTCGTGCCCTGGAAGCAAAGAATAATGGTGTCTCACCGCGCCTCAGTAAATAGGCCTGGATTGAGTGAACTTCGGATGAGGCCAATTCACCATCAAGGATACTTGCCGCAGTCTCTTTGTCCCAGAACCAGGCAGGGGCGCTCAGACTCACCTGAAGTCTTTTTCCGACTTCGGTTTTGCGCATTTCAAACTGTCCTTCGAGGGTGTCACGCAATGAGTAATACGAAAACATGCCGGAGCCCAACAGCACGGTCGTCATGAAAAAAAGGAGCAGCAAGCTGATTTTTGTCCGCATGGATTTGTCGAACGCCCCGTACGCAGTCAGTCGTTGTAAGAACTCAATCCCATTTCTGCTGACCCTACTCCCTTAAGGAGAGCAATCAAAATTACACAACATGGGAACAAAATTATGCTATTCAGCAAAATACCATACTCACATTCATCTTGGGAATCAGCGTTTAAACGGGTCGAAGAGCGGGGCTGTACATTCGCGCGTTTTCCAGAATGGTTGAACCCAAGAGCAGTAGCGCATAGAATGGCGACCTTTGCGGGCGTCGTATAATGGTAATACCCAAGCTTCCCAAGCTTGTGCCGTGGGTTCGATTCCCATCGCCCGCTCCAGAATTCCTGCTAAAGCACTAAACAATAAGGCCAGAACACCTATTCCGGGTTCCGGCCTTATTTACGTCGGCGACTTAAAAATCCAAAAAGCTGTCACCCGTCTATTTCGGTGCCGCCCCCGGCGGCAGCAGCACCCACATCTGACCTTGCTGCTTCATACGCCCAGCCTGACTGCCGGGCTCCGGGCCAAAGCCCCAGAAATAATCCGCACGAACCACGCCGCGGATCGCCCCGCCGGTATCCTGCGCCATCATCAAACGCCGCAAAGGCACACTAGAATTTGGCTGCGTCGTTGCCAAAAAAACCGGAGCGCCAAGAGGCACGTGCCGTGGATCGACCGCAATACTACGCTCCGGGCTCAGCGGCACGCCAAAAGCGCCTTGCGGCCCTTCGTTAACATTTCCCTTGGCCGGCACTTCACGGAAAAACACGTAACTCGGGTTGCTATTGAGCAAATCGTTCAGCTTCGCCGGATTCTCCCGCGCCCAAGCCTGAATGCCCTGCATCGAAGCCTGCTCAAGCTTAAGCTCGCCTCGGTCAATCAAGACGCGTCCAATCGACTGATAGGGATGGCCATTCTGATCGGCATAACCAATGCGCACCAGCTTGCCATCAGGCAACTTAACCCGCCCGGAGCCTTGAACCTGCAAAAAGAACAATTCAACCGCGTCATCCACCCACAGCAAAACCCGATCCGCGTAGTCCTTTTCCCGCGAGGTAATATCGGCACGCGAATAGTAGGGAACGACTTTGTTTCCCTGTAAGCGACCACGCAAACGAAGATTCTTTAGCTCCGGCGCCACATCTGCCAATTCGATGGTCAACAGGTCGGGCGGCACACCCAATACTGCTTGGGCAAAACTGGCCGTTCGCGTGCGCGACCCACGCAGCAACGGTTCATAGTAGCCGGTGATCAAGCCGCTGGTCGTCGCATCCGGGTTAGTGAGCAGATACGGCTCGAAGCGGGACTCGAAAAACCGGCGCAAAACTGCACTGTCGGAAGCTGCCAAGCCCTTGGCTTCTTCACATGCAGCACGCCAGAGAGGCCACTGCGGCTTGCTTGCCAGTGCGCGGCAAGATTGCAGAAATGCAGGCCATGCTGCGCCAAAATTATCTTCGTTCCAACCCGGAATGTCGCTCCAGCGGGCTGCCGCCATCGGCTTGGCGGCCGGCTGAAGCGGCGGCGTTGTCGGCACAGCAGGACATTGCTGGCAAACCTGGTATGCCGGACACACTGCAGCAATAGAGGCTTCCTTGACCGTCGTACAAGCGCTCAAAAATCCAGCAAAAATAAGAATGGAAAGCAATAGAACGCGTCGTGTTTGGCTTTTAAGCATGATTTGGCTACAGTGCAGGGGTTTTGAATTTTCGCGAAGTATACCGTCCCGATGAGTGACCCGACCCAACAACTGGCCAGTTTTCTTGCCCGTGCCGAAAAACTGCTCGAACGCATTGAGCCGCTGCTCCCGCCCGCCTCCCCTGCGCCGGATTGGGGCGCGGCAAGCGCCTTTCGCTGGCGCAAGTGCGGACATGCAGGACATCTGCTACCAATCCCCAGACTCTCCCGCATCAAACTGAAAGACCTGCATGACATCGACGAGCAGAAGGCACGCATCGAGGCCAACACGCAGCAGTTCGTCAGGCGGCAACCGGCAAACAACGTTCTGCTGACCGGCACGCGCGGCTCGGGCAAATCGTCGTTGATCAAAGCCTTGCTCAACGAATATGCTCCCCACGGACTACGCGTCATCGAAGTCGACAAGGATGATCTTGTGGACCTGCCGGACATTGTTGAACTGCTTGTCGAACGCCCGGAACGCTTTATTGTATTCTGCGACGACCTTTCTTTCGACGCCGGAGACGCGACCTTCAAGGCCCTGAAGGTGGTGCTCGACGGTTCAATTTCTTCAGCGCCTGACAATGTGCTGATCTACGCAACATCCAATCGTCGCCACCTGATGCCCGAATACTTCGAGGAAAACCTTGAGGGCAAACACGTTGGCGAGGAGATTCATCCGGGCGAAGCGGTCGAAGAAAAAATATCACTCTCGGAACGCTTTGGCCTCTGGCTATCCTTCTACCCCTTCGACCAGGACGCCTATCTCAACATTGTTGCCCACTGGCTAAAATCGTTTGCTTGCAACGAAAAGGAGATTGCCAGCGCCGAGCGCGAAGCACTCAACTGGGCGTTGATGCGCGGCTCACGCAGCGGACGCGTGGCCTGGCAATTTGCCAAGGACTGGGCGGGCACACACGCACCCAACAAGGGCAAACACCACAAATGACCAAAGTAGTCGAAGTCGCCGCAGCAATTCTGCTGCGTGAAGTGAATGGCAACACAGAATTTCTGCTCGCGCAGCGCCCGCATGGCAAGGTCTATTCCGGCTACTGGGAATTTCCGGGAGGCAAGGTCGAACCCGGAGAAAGCCTGCGCGAGGCTTTACTGCGCGAGATACAGGAAGAACTCGGCGTCAAGATTGAGTGCGCCTGGCCATGGCTATCTTGCGAATTTACCTATCCGCACGCCCGGGTCCGGCTGAAATTTTTCCGCGTCACGTCATGGCACGGTGAAATCTCGCCGATCGAACACAGCGGCTTTGTATGGATAAAAATCGGCGATAGCGCACCGGTTTCTCCGGTTCTACCGGCCAATGGCCCGATTTTGCGCGCACTCGAACTACCCGCCACCTATGCATTGACCAACGCAGCCGAGAACGGCATCGATGCTGAACTTGCTCGACTGGACAGGGCCCTAAACAATGGGCTTCGCCTCATCCAGGTTCGCGACAAGGCGCTTCCTGACGAGGATCGCAGGCGCTTCGCAAAGGCCCTCATGCAACTGGCGAGGAAGTTCAACGACACAATCGTTCTGGTAAATAATGATCACTCACTCGCACGTGAAATCGGCGCCCACGGACTGCACCTTTCCTCCGATCGCCTCTCGCAAATCACTCAACGTCCGCCATTCGAATGGGTCGCAGCATCCTGCCACAACGCCGCAGAGATTGCCCATGCGGCAGCGATAGGCTTGGACTTTGCCGTACTCAGTCCGGTTTTGCCAACGCCCAGTCATAGACAAAGCCAAAGCATCGGCTGGGAAACGTTTACAAGCTTGATCGAGCGCTCATCGCTTCCGATCTTCGCCTTGGGTGGTATGCAGCCGAAGATGCTTGAATTAGCCAGACAAAACGGTGCGCATGGTATTGCCATGATGCGCGGCTGGCACTAAAAAAAACGCTATTCGGCCAGCGGCGGTTCGGAGAGCGGATCTGTCGTTTCCTGTACCGGCACACGGTACGACTCAGACGCCCAGGCGCCAAGATCAATCAGTTTGCAGCGCTCGGAACAGAATGGGCGGAATTTATTAGCGCTGCTCCACACCGAATTGCCACCACACTGCGGGCAGCGAACTATCTTTAGCTCGGCCATCAAAGATTACAGAAGACCATGTCAAACTCGACGCTGACGTCAGCCTGACGCGCTCTGTGATCGTAGTCTGGGCAGGTAAAACGGATATTCAAGGCATACTTGTTGGCGCTGATTTCCGGCACAAAATCTACCGGCGACTTAAGCGAAACCCGCACCATCTGCGCTGCGCTCCCGCCCAGCATCATCTGAAAAGCGCCACCTTCGGCAACCTGGCATTCTGTACGGCCGCTGGCACGAAGCAAACGAAGAACAATTCCGAGTCCGGCACTCAACGGCATAAACGGTTTGATCCATTCGCGCAGAGCCTGCCTGCGCTCCTCTGGCGCGTGATGTTGCCAGTAATGATAGGAAGGCAAATCAAACTCGCAAACACCACCTGGAATGGCAGCACGACTCTTGATCCCCATCAACCAGTCATTCTCACGCAAATGCTGGCCAATTTTCCCGGTCATGGCGAGCAACGCGGTCGAAGCGCTCTCAATTTCAAAAAGCGCACCGGATAGTGCTTCTTCAGAAATATCAGGATTATTACGATAAACAAGCAGGGTCTGACGCTGACGTTCAAGCTCCTGAATCAAATCCATTTTCAAGTCAGCGCGACCGGCGACTTCGAGTATTTCAAACATACTTAACAAGGCGACGTGATGCTCGCGTGAACCTTGCTGATCGACAAAGTAGCTCGTTCTCTCGAACAAGTCCTCCAGACGCAATAAAGTGCGTATGCGTTCATTGAAGGGATATTCGTAAGTGATCACACTAGCGCCAGTTCAGAAAACGGGAAATTCTCATTATTCTGAGGCATTTGCAACAAAACCTCAACAGCTTGCTTGAAGTACGTTTCCATCGCCTTTGCCCGCCGCCAAGGCGAGATAGTGCTGGTGTAACTTGGCAACGCGGGCATCCAAACTGTCACGCCCGTCATCATTTTCGATCACGTCGTCGGCCACCGCCAGGCGCTCGGCGCGCGACGCCTGGGTCGCCATAATTGCCCGTATTTCGTCAGCCGAGAAGCCGCTACGCGCGGCGACCCGCGCAAGCTGTGCCGACTCGTCACAATCGACCACCAGAACGCGATCAGCAAGTTGCCGATAGCCTGCGTTTTCAACGAACAAAGGTACGACCAGAAGCACATAAGGCGCAGCCGTCGCATTCTGGCACTGCGCTTCACTTTCACGACGGATCATGGGATGAAGTATAGCCTCCAGCCGATCCTTGACCGACGCGTTTGAAAATACAAGATGACGCATCGCAGCACGATCCAGCGCGCCATCCGGACGAAAAACGCCACGACCGAACGCAGTAGCGATTTCGGAAATGGCTCTGCCCTGCGCAGCGGTCAGTTCATGCGCGATAACATCAGTATCGACAACGGCCGCGCCAAGCACAGCAAAAGCATCCGCTACTGTGCTCTTGCCACTGCCAATCCCTCCTGTCAACGCAACGACCAGCCTCATTGCGACAGTGATTTACAAGCATGCGCTTTGCTCTCCGGCAGAGCCTCGAGCAAGACTTGACGCAAAGCCTCTGCCTGCGCTTCCGGGCCGCGCAGTTCAAACGAGACCGATGACGGCTTGGCATTCCGTTCGCCCACCTTAGCTGACTTGACGCCCTGCCCACGTAAAGCCTCGAGACGGGAATTGGCTGCTTCCTTGGTAGAAAACAAGCCCAATGAAATCGCCCGATTATTCGCCCCACTCTCCTGAACAACAAAATAATCGGTCACGCCGAGTTTTTTCAACGCGGCAACACGAGCCTCAACGTCTTGCTTACTGGCCAATGGCGGAATATAGACCCAGTAACTGGTGCTGGCGACAACATCTCTACGCACCACTTTGAGTGCTGAGAACTTTTCGCCCAGCAGCACTTCAAGCTGGTCTGCTTCATCCTTCGGCAAATCTCCTACCTGGACGCAGGTCTCGGCAAGCTCGTTTTTCTCTGCTTTACCAAGCGGCTCAAGCCGTTTCGTTTCCGCCGGAGGATCGTCACGAGCGACAATTTTCACCTGGTCGGCCAAAAGCTGTTGCTGGACGCGAAACGCATCAGGATTGGACGAGACTCCAAAATACCCTTGCGACCACGCCAGAAACAGCAAATTGGCCAGGATCAACAGAAAGACAAAAGCACGCATCGCTCAAGAAACTCGGTGTCAACCAAGCTTCGGCAGATGCTTGAGCGACTCTTTGACGGCCTCTGCCGGATAGTCAAAGTCCTCTAGTTCTCCAGCCAGATAACGGTCGTACGACGACATGTCAAAGTGACCATGACCCGTGACGTTAATCAGAATCGTCTTGGCCTCGCCGGTTTCCTTGCAGCGCAGCGCTTCATCTATGCCGCCGCGAATGGCATGGTTCGACTCGGGCGCTGGAATAATTCCCTCGGCGTGAGCAAACATGACGCCTGCCTCGAAGGTCGCCAGTTGCGGCACGGCAATGGCCTCGATCAAGCCTTCTTTGTAGAGCTGCGAAACGAGCGGCGAAGCGCCGTGGTAACGCAAACCACCAGCATGAATGCCAGGCGGCATAAAGTCGTGGCCGAGCGTGAACATTTTCATCAGCGGCGTAAAACCCGAAGAATCGCCGAAGTCGTAGGCGTACTCGCCCTTGGTCAGCGACGGGCAGGACGCAGGCTCGACCGCAACCAGACGCACAGGCTTACCATTGCGGCCACCGGCGGCGTTATCCGCCACGAACGGGAAAGCCATGCCGGCGAACGAGGAACCGCCACCGCACGGAGCAAAAATCACATCCGGCCAATCGCCGGCCATATCAAACTGCTTTTTCGCCTCCAGCCCGATAATCGTCTGGTGCAGTGCCACGTGATTGAGCACCGAGCCAAGCGCGTAATTGGTGTCGGCACGCGAGGCGGCCTCTTCAACGGCTTCTGAAATCGCCAGGCCAAGCGAGCCCTGATTGTCGGGGTCAGCGGCCAGTGCTGCGCGACCGGTCTGCGTCATGTTCGACGGGCTGGCAAACACCTCTGCCCCCCAAGTCTGCATCATCGAACGGCGGTAGGGCTTCTGACCATAGCTAACCTTGACCATGTAGACACGGACTTCAAGCCCGAACATCTGGCCGGCCAGCGCCATTGAGCAACCCCATTGCCCGGCACCGGTTTCGGTGGTGATGCGCTTGATGCCGGCCTGCTTGTTGTAATACGCCTGAGCGACGGCGGTATTCGGTTTGTGCGAACCGGCAGGCGAAACGCCTTCGTTCTTGTAATAGATCCGGGCCGGGGTACCGAGCATGGCTTCAAGCCGCGCCGCTCGCACCAGCGGCGACGGACGCCACAGGCGATAGATTTCGCGCACTTCCTGGGGAATAGGAATCCAGCGCTCGGCCGACATTTCCTGCTCAAGAATGGCCATCGGGAAGATGGCACTCATCTGCTCCGGCGTCGCCGGATTGCCGTCCGGCCCAAGCGGCGGCAGCGGCGCATTGGGCATGTCGGCAACGACGTTGTACCAGTGTGTCGGAATTTCGGATTGTGGCAAAACGAAGCGCAGCGATTCCATCAAAGCTCCCTGTGAGTGAGTGTTGGCCGAAAAACCGCAAGTATAGCCGTGGCGACGACGTCGTGCAGCATACTCGCTTCACGCATAGCGCAGCCACAAGCCAACAAAAACAACATTCTCCAATGCACTCGGCGCGGAAGCCAATGTTTACGCGGCTCCCGCACAACCCAAAAACGCGCCGAACAACATCGCCCAGACACAGGAACAAACATGAAGCATCTGCGCTACCATTCATTAGATGTGCGGACTTTCTGCCTCATCTGACCAAGGAGAATGCGATGCGTCGTTTATGCTGCGTAGTGTTTTTATGTCTGCCGCTCTTGGCGCTGGCGCAACAAAGCATGGAGCTCATTCCGCTCAAGCACAGAACCATGGAACAGGTATTGCCGGTATTGCAAAGCCTGCTTGAGCCGGGCGATAGCTTGTCCGGGATGAACGATCAGCTCATCTTGCGCGCCTCACCAACGACGCGCGCACAGGTCAAGCAAGCGCTTGCGGCCATCGACACGCCAGTGCGCTCGTTGCTCATTCACGTTACGCAGAACAGGGATGATGCGATGTCGCGCAGCGGCGCGCAGGCTTACGGCAAGATCGAAACGGGAACGACACGAGTCATTCAGCCGCCGGCTGGCAGCGCGCAAGGCGGTGCACGCATCGAAATACGCAGCGGCGATTCGGTGATCGGCGCACAGGCGGGCAGCACTCAACAAGCAGGATCGACCCGAGCTCAACAGTCCGTCCGCGTCGTCGAAGGCGGACGCGCCTTCATCAACGTCGGCCAATCCGTGCCGCTGCCCATGCGCCAGGTCGTGCAAGGCCCCGGCGGAACAATGGTGACTGAAACAACGGCCTATCGCGACAGTGGTCAAGGCTTCTACGCCGAACCGCGCTTGTCCGGTGAACGCGTTACGCTCGAAATCAGCCCGCAATACGACACACCAGGGCATCAGGTCTACGGCAGCGTCAATACGCAGCGTGTATCGACAACTGTTTCCGGTCGCCTAGGCGAATGGATAGAAATCGGGGGCGCCAACCAGCAGTTTTCCAGCCAGAAAAGCGGCAACCTGAGCACGGGCAGCAGAGAGGGCTACGACAACCGTAGCGTGTGGCTGATGGTTGAAGAGGTTCGCTAAACACGCAGCCCCAGCTAAAGCGCCCCATAAACGCCGCCGCGCATCACTTCGCGCTGCTCGATCCGTTCCGGCGCAAAGGCGGCGATCAGCCTCTGGCAGGCTGCGCGGGCGGCAGCGCTGTTGTCCTGACTGAAGTTGCACACGTAGAGATCAAGCGTTACGGCAGAGAGCTCCGGCCAGGTGTGTACCGCCAGATGCGATTCGGCAAGGATCACCGCGCCGGTAGCGCCCGCCGGCTCCGTGGCGCTACCGAACTGATGAAAAACCTGCCCAACGGGTGTCAGGCCGGGAACGGCACACACGGTCAGACACAGGTCTCTCAGCGCCTCGACGCTATGCAGCAGGTACGGCTCGCAGCGGCAGTCGTGAAGCTCAGCAATAAGGTGCAGACCGTTCATCGTTTTCTCAGCGTAATGAAGTCGTAAATGATAGCCCAAAGCGACTTAGGGTTCGCTCTGCGCTCAGAACACCCCGATATTGCGCCTCTTCGAACAACGAAAAGCCGCTCACATCGGCATGGGCAAAACGCAGTTGCGGATAGTCGGCAGCAAACAGGCGGCGCGCCTCGCCCCAGATCGAGCCCGGCAGCGGACGCACCATGGCATGGCCATTACGGAAAATTTCAAGGCGCTTGGTAATCTGCCGGATATCAGGATGCGGACGCTCCAGTTCGGCGAGAATCTGCTCAGCCCATTCCTCGCGCGTAGTTCCTTGCAACACTGCCCGCCCCTGTTGTGCCGTCATGGCAGTCAAGGCGTGATAGTAAGTCAGCACAGTGGCGCCCGGACGCATGCGCATCCGCTGGTGCGTGGCGACGACATAACCCAGACCCGGACTATCGTAGAGCACGTTGTCCCAAGCCATTTGCGCCCCTGCGCGCTCTTCGGGCAAGCGTGAAAGCGTCAGATTGGCCACCAGCCAGGGCGCGTGTGAATAGCTTCGAGCGGCGGCTTTCAATTTGTCCTGTCCGACAAAGACATGCGGAACAAGAAACAAAGGCGCGGCCCAGATCAATTGTTCGGCCTCCAGGCGCAGCGCACGTTTTTCTGCGGGCAACCACAGGTCAACGAGCACGCGCCCGTTTTCTTCGGCAACGCGGTAAGCCATCGCCCCAGTGAGCAGGCAATCGCCGGCTCGGCTTTTAATACTTTGCGCCAGACCTTCGGCGAGCCAGGCATTACCTCCCGGCGAAGTGAGCACGGTATCGCCCGAAGCCTCCAGCGCTTCGCCACTGCGGCAAGCGAAATAGTGAATCCCCGCCCATGCCGAAACCTCGGCGCAGCAGGTGCCGTAGTCGTCGCGGCAGGCGTAGTCGACATACCAGTGCAAATGCGGCGAATCGAGCCCTTGGCCAAGCAGCCAGTCGCGCATGGTGAGTTTGTCGAGCGCCAGCAAATCGGGCGCTCGACTGGATCGCTCCATAGGCAAGGCAAAAGCGTGACGACCGGCATCGCGGCGGCGCTTGAAGGCCTCCATCAGTGCGTAAAAGCGGTGGTACTGCTCGCGCTCGGCAGCGCCCACGCCGATCTGCGGCAAAAGACCATCCTGCCACCAGCCATTGCGATAGAGCCGCTCCTGCGGCATGGCACAGAGAAACCGTTCGTCGTAGCGCGGCCGCTCGGCACGCGGATCGCCTTGCAAAACACCGAGCTCAGCCAGCAACTCACGCACCGCCGTAGCCTCGCGCGTCGGTAAGGGGAGGTAATGCGCCGCCAGCGGGTAGGCGCTCACTTCATTGCGCCCGGAACGCGAATTCCCACCGACTGCAGCTTCCATTTCGACAATTAGAAAGTCTTTAAATCCCGACTTGGCCAGCTTCCATCCCGCCGACAAGCCGCCGATACCGCCGCCAATAATGGCTAGCGGAACCCGCCGCGTCTCGGAAGGCGTTGGCAGCATAGGCTCGCGCAGTAAATGGCCGAGATCCATCGACGTGCCGAGCAAATCGCCGGGCGGCAAATGCGGCTTTGCCGTTGCGCTGCAACCGGGCAAGGAAGCGAGTCCTGCCGCAGCCAAAGAAGCAAGAAAGTCGCGCCTATCCATTGGTGCCAACGAAACCCCCCCCTAGCCCCCCTTTTTCAAAGGGGGGGATGGACAATGGGCCTGAGTTGCAGGCGGTGGTATTCCTCCTTTGCCACCCTTCTCTAACCAAGAGGA
>RRZT011908352.1_pt1 | contig 17585 bp, 14 predicted proteins | sample 2165551 | NCBI WGS metagenome assembly RRZT01 (sample SAMN10456910, study PRJNA506462) | wastewater metagenome | biome: wastewater; feature: sludge; material: wastewater sludge; isolation source: wastewater sludge with Escherichia coli K12::gfp cells carrying plasmid... | place: USA: Moscow, Idaho...
CCAGTAGCAGGCCGAACAGCAGCACCTGCGGCGCCCGCTGCTTCCAGATCCTGACCCAACCTGGCTCGGGCTTGACCACCTTGGGCCGGCCGCCTTCCAGATACTGCGCGGGCAGCCAGTATTCGGTGTCGAACACGGCAAAAGTCTTGGCGCCGGTGGCGCGGTCAGTCTTGTTGCCCAGAAAGATCAGCTTCCACGGATAAGCCGCCGAGAACGCGGGCGAACGCACGATGAAGATAGCCGACTCGGTGAACGAGGGCGCACCCTGGGCCGCGATGCCGTAGAGGTTGAGTGCGTCGCTGTCCTTGAAGGTGAAGATGTCGCTGTCTTGCCGCACCTGCACGCGGTCGTAAATGCCGCCGCGCACAAAACCGGAGCCCTTGAACGACTCCTTGCCCGCCGTGCGAACGATGAACAGGGCGTTTTCGCCGTCTTTCAGCCGTCCCATCAGGTTGCGCCAGTCGCTTTCGCCCAGCACGGCAGGGCCGACGATGGGGGAGTTGAGCGAGCCGAACCACAGCTCGATGAAAGGCTCGCCCGTCTTGGGCAGACCCACTTGCTCGGGCTGCACCACCAGCTTGCGCACCGCGCCCTGGCGTGCCAGCGCAGCCCAGTCAGGCAAGGGCGAGCCAGCTGCCGGCTGCACGTAGCGCACGGGTTCACGCACCACGGGTTCGATGATGCCCACTTGCCGCGCCACGCTGGCGCCAGACTGGGTGATGACCTGGTTTTGTGCGATCACCGTGACGGTGGCGCCGGAGATGGCGTCCACGCCCAGCACGTCCTCGCCGGGGCGTGACTGGCCGACTTCGATCTTGTCCTTAACCGACTTGCCCACGTACTGGTTGTTGAAGTCGATCAGCGCCGACTCTGGAATACCCAGCAGCAAAATGGGTTCGGAATGCTTGATGACCTTGACGCCGACGTACTTGCCCGCGTTGTCCATGCCGATCAGCGTGACCACCGGCTTGCCCGAATAGGCGGGCGTGTCGGTGATGTCGGTGGACAGCATCACGTAGCCCAGCTTTTGCTTGCCGTCGGGGCCGCCGTAGGCCTCCACATAAGGCGGCTGGCCCTTGCGCTCGGAAAAGGCGGTGGCGCCCGGAAACACGTCCTGGCATGGCAGCAGGGCGCACATGTCCTTGGCTGTGGCCAGGCCCGCAGGCAGCTCGGCTTCATACGCTTGCGAGCCGCCCGCGCCCGCGCCGACGGAAGCGGCCTGTACCCCAGGCGCCAGCAGCGCCGAAGCGCCCAAAGTCAGCGCCGCTGCCAGCCGGCGCACCCATGCCACGCATGTCATAAAGCACCACTTTCCTGAAAAGAGACGAGGCCGGGTACTGCGGCTGGCAGCCCGGCCCCGTCGTTGCCAATGAATTTCAAGAGCGCTGTGAGCCTGCCAGCCGCTCGTGCGGGCCAGGCAGGCTGCGTGGCATTACCCCTCAACGATCATGCGGCCGCGCATCTCCAGGTGCAGGGCATGGCAGAAGTTGGTGCAGTAGTACCAGAACACGCCCGGTTTATCGACCTTGAAGGTCACGGACTTGGTTTCTTGCGGGTTCACCAGGAACTGCACGTTGTAGTCCGGCAAGCCGAAGCCGTGGGTCAGGTCTTCCACCTTGTCGATGTTGGTGAGGATGAGCGTGACCTCATCGCCCACCTTGACACTGAACTCGGCCGGCGTGTAGGCCGGGGCGAAGGACACCATCTTCACGGTGACCTTGTTGCCGTTGCGGGTCACGCCGGCTTCGTCAGGGGTTTTGACGGCTTGCGGGTGCTCGTTGATGTCGTACACCTGCTTGGTGTGCAGCCAGTCGCGCTTGAAGATCACGAAGTCGTGCGGCTCGCCGCGCACGGGGGTGTCGTGCACCAGCACCATCTTCTCGCCCGTGATGTCGAGCAGCTGGTCGTTTTCAGGGTGCAGTGGCCCCACGGGCAGGAAGCGGTCTTTGGAGAACTTGTTGCCCACGGCCATCCACACGCCATCGGCGGCGGTGGTTTCGGCGTGGGTAGCGTTGATGTGGCCAGGCTGGTACATCACGTCGATCTTGTCGATGATGGGGTTCACCGTCTTGTCGCCGGCAGATTTCTGGATGGCCTTTTCAATGTTCCACTTGCACACTTGGCTGTCCAGGAACAAGGTGGTGTAGGCATTGCCACGGCCATCAAAGGTGGTGTGCAGGGGACCCAGGCCCACTTCCACCTCGGCCACGACAGCCTTGGCCGGATCGTCCAGCTTGCCGTCGAACCAGTCCAGCACCTTTTGCAGCTCGATCACGGTGCAGGTGGGCGAGAGCTTGCCCGAGCAGATGAAGTACTTGCCATCTGGCGAGGCGTTCACGCCGTGCGGGTTCTTGGGCACAGGCACGCGCACGCTCAAAGCGGTAGCGGGGTCTTTGTTGGCCTCTTGCGTGCAGTCCACCACGGGAACCTTGGAATCGCCAATGGTGGTGAACTTGCCGGCCTTCACCGCGGCTTCAATGCGGGCGACGTTGAAGAACAGGCACGCGTCCTGCTCGGCGGACATCATGTCGGGGTAATGCACGCCGTTTTCGGTGTTGTACTGGTTGCTGGCGGCGAGCTTGCCGTCGAACGAGGTGGCCACCAGGTCGCAGTTGCCGTCGATACGGGCTTGCCACTTGACGTCCATGCTCTCGGCGTCCACGCATGTGAACAGGCAGTGGTACTGCTTGGGGTCATTGGCTGCGGCGCCGCCCTTGTTGGGCAGCGGTATGTGGAATTCCTGGCCGCAGAACACGCGCGTCGTGTAGTTGATGGCCGGATCCACCGGGTCGCGCTTGTCGGGGAAGATGCCGTGAAAGCCCTGCACATTGGGCAACTTGGTGATCTTGTCGCACACCATGTAATCCAACCGCATGCGCGCCAAGCGGGCGTTGAGCTTGTCATTCACCCAGGCGTATTTGCCATCGTAGATGCCGTCTTTGTACGAGGCATGGACGTGGTGCGTGTCACCCGTGGTGTACCGCAGCGTGCCATCGGGCTTGGTGCCCATGACGGCCTTGGACTCATTGGTTTGCCCCCAGCCAACCATGGGATCTGGGCAAACGCAGGGGATACGGTGCAGTTCACGACCCGAGGGGATGCCAAGAATGCGCACATCACCCGTGTGGCCGCCGCTCCAAATGCCGTAGTGCGTGTCCAGCTGGCCGGGCTTGACTTCGGCGCTGCCCGCGCCGCCCACATTGGCAGCGGCAGGTGCCGCCACAGATGCCGCCGGTGCCGCAGATGCAGGCGCCGGTGCGGCGGCATTGCCAGTGGTGGTGGTGTTTTCCTTGCAAGCGGCCAAGCCCACGCTGGCTACGCCCAGGGCGGCGGCCGAGTTGAGGAACCGGCGTCGCCCGACAATGGCGCCCGCAGCGGGGACAGGTGTTTGATGGGTGAGGCTCATGTTTTCAGGCTCCTTGCGTTGGACATCGCCGATACGGCACAACACACGGCAGTCTATGCAGTGCCCTGGGCTCGGTATTTGACATTTCTCAATTCGGATCGGGCCCGCGGCGGGCGCGACTCGTTTTCTTGATGTGGTTAAAGATTGCGCTTGATCGACGCCGCGCGCCGCGCGCGCGGCCTAGAATTTCCGCGTCAAACGCCGCCGCGCGACCGTGCATTGCGTGTAGCGCCGCGCTCCACCGCAGGAGTAGTTGCCATGTCCCGCCCCCCATCCCTGCGCCGCCGGCATCTGGTCGCCGCGCTGTCCCTGGCACCGCTGGTGTCGCTGCCCGTGGCGGCGCGCGCGGCGCCGCGCCTGCAGTGGCGCCAGCCCCTGATGGGCACCTGGGTCGATATTCAAGTGGCCGCCGGCAGCGCCGATGAACTGGCGCCCGAGGTGGCGCAGGCCTTTGCCGAGATGCAGCGGCTGGTGCGACTGATGAGCCGCTTCGAGCCGGACGGGGCGCTGGCGCGCTTGCATCGGCAGGCCGGGCGCGCCAGCGTCGAGTTGCCGCCGGAGCTGATGGTGGTGCTGGGCTTCGCGCGCCAGCGCGCGCGGCACACGGCCGGCGCCTTCGACCCGGTGCTGGGTCAGTTGACCGCGCAGGCCGACCCTGGCGCTGCCCCGCTGGACGACGCCGAGCGCCGGCGCTACCTGGCGCACAGCGGCATCGGCATGCTCGAGCTGGAGCGGGCGCGCGGCCGCGCGCGCCTGCACGACCCGCTGGCGCGGCTCGATCTGGGCGGCGTGGCCAAGCTGCCGATCCTGGCGGCCGGTCTGCACCGTCTGACGCAGGCCGGCATCGGCGGCGTGCTCATCAACGGCGGCGGCGACGTGCTGGCCACGCCGCGCGCCGACGCTCAGCCGTGGCGCGTCGGCGTGCGCGATGCCTGCCAGCCCGAGCGCCTGCTGACGGTGCTGCCGCTCGACCAAGGCGTGGTGGCCTCGTCGGGCGACTACGAGCGCTTCGTGACGCGCGCCGGCCAGCGGGTGCACCACATCATCGACCCGGCCAGCGGGCGCCCGACCGCCGGGCTGGCCGGCGTCACCCTGGTGGCCGAGCAGCTCGATGCCGTCAACGCGCTCGGCCCGGCAGCCATGGTGGCGGGCCCGGCGCAAGCGCTGGCGCGCCTGGCCGCCTGGGGCGCGCCGCAGGCGCTGCTGATGCATGCGGACGGCCGCACCGAGGCCAGCGCCGTGCTGCGCGGCCGGCTGCAGCCGGTGCCCGGGCAGAGCGCCATTCGCGGGCTGGCGTGAGCGCGGCCGCCGGCCGGCCGCAGCCGCGCGGCGCGTTTCAGCGCTTGACTGACAAGCGCGGGGCCTGCGCAGCGGGCACACTGGCGGCATGAACGAGGCCGCCGCTCCCCGCAAGAAACCGTTTTCGATGATCCGCGAGTTCCACCTGGCGGACTGGTTCACGCTGGCCAATGCCGTGTGCGGCGTCGGCTCGATGTTCGCCATCATCACCTTCATCCAGACCGGCGAGGTGCACCACGTGTACTACGCCTGCGCGCTGGTGCTGGCGGCGCTGGTGTTCGACATTTTCGACGGGCGCGTGGCGCGCTGGCGGCAGAAGTCGTCGCTGCTGGGGCGCGAGCTGGATTCGCTGGCGGACGTGATCTCGTTCGGCGTGGCGCCGGCGCTGATCGCCTACGGCGTGGGCATGCAGGGGCTGTGGGACCGCATCATCCTGGGCTACTTCGTAGCCTGCGGCGTGTCGCGGCTGGCGCGCTTCAACGTGACGGCCGATGCGCTGTCGGGCGGCTCCGACAAGGTGAAGCATTTCGAAGGCACGCCGATTCCGACCTCGATGCTGCTGGTGGCGCTGCTGTGGGTGGCCGCGGGCGTGGGCGCCATCGGGGCCGAGCTGTGGGGCGGCGCGCTGAAGATCGCCGGCTTCACGCTGCACCCGCTGGTGCTGCTGTATGCGCTGTCGGGCTCGCTGATGATCAGCCGCATCCGCATTCCGAAGCTGTGAGCGGGGCGCCCCTGGGTGCGGCACGCCTGGCCCCTCGATGCAGTGGGGGACTTTCCAAATTTTTCTGGTATTGAAATCTGCCTTCAGCGCCCGTGCATCGGGCGCAAGCAGCTTCTTTTTTTGAACTACCATGTGGCGCCAAATGGCTATCGACTGATTTGACGCCTCAAGCGCCTGCCGCCACCGGGACGGTGGCCTCTGTGCCACACGGCCTATCATCGGCCGCTGCACATGCCCGATTCGGACCGCGCCCAGCCCGCCCGCCCCGCACCGCCTGACGATGAACTGGGCGCGCTGGCGCCGTTCCGGCACGGCGTGTTCACCATGCTGTGGGGCACCTGGCTGGTGGCCAACCTGTGCATGTGGATGAACGACGTGGCGGCGGCCTGGCTGATGACCACGCTCACGGCCAAGCCGATCTGGGTGGCGCTGGTGCAGACGGCGGCCACGCTGCCGGTGTTCCTGCTCGGGCTGCCCTCGGGCGCGCTGGCCGACATCCTGGACCGCAAGCGCTTTCTGTTCTTTACCCAGGTGTGGGTGGCGGTGGTGGGCACGCTGCTGGCGCTGGCCATCATGCTGGACGTGATGACGCCGCCGCTGCTGCTGCTGCTGCTGTTCCTCAACGGCGTGGGGCTGGCGCTGCGCTGGCCGGTGTTCGCCGCCATCGTGCCCGAGCTGGTGCCGCGCACCAAGCTGCCGGCGGCGCTAGCGCTGAACGGCGTGTCGATGAACGCCTCGCGCATCCTGGGGCCGCTGGTGGCCGGCGCCATCATCGCCAGCCTGGGCAGCGCCTGGGTGTTCCTGCTGAACGCCGTGCTGTCGGTGGCGGCGGCGGTGGTCATCACGCGCTGGCGGCGCGAGCACAAACCCCACCCGCTGGGCCGCGAAAGCCTGCCCGGCGCCATGCGCGTGGGCCTGCAGTACGTGGCGCAGTCTTACCACCTGAAGGGCGTGCTGCTGCGCATCGCCATCTTCTTCTTCCACTCCACCGCGCTGATGGCGCTGCTGCCGCTGGTGGCGCGCGACATCAAGGGCGGCGCCGCCGGCACCTTCACGGTGCTGCTGTCGGCCATGGGCGCGGGCGCGGTGGCGGCGTCGTTCGCGCTGCCGCGGCTGCGGCAGATGCTGCCGCGCGACCAGCTGGTGATCTTGGGTACCGCGCTGCAGGCGCTGACCATGGCGGTGATGGCCTTCAACACCCACCTGTGGCTGGGCGTGGTGCTGATGGCGCTGGGCGGCGCGGCCTGGATCAGCACCGCCAACGCGCTCAACGTGTCGGCGCAGATCAGCCTGCCCGACTGGGTGCGCGCGCGCGGCATGTCGATGTACCAGATGGCCATCATGGGCGCGGTGGCGCTGGGCGCCGCGGTGTGGGGCCAGGTGGCCACCTGGGGCAGCGTGCCGATGGCGCTGGTGCTGGGCGCCATCAGCGGCGTGGCGGTGATGGGCGCCACCATGTGGCGCTGGCCCGACCGCGGCGTGATGGAAGACCCCACGCCCGCCGGCCCGCTGCCGCACCCCAAGGTCGAGTCGCCACCCGAGAGCGGCCACGTGATGGTGACCATCGAATACCGCATCGACCCGGCCGACGCGCCGGCCTTCCGCGCGCTGATGGAGGAAAGCCGACGCGCGCGCCTGCGCCAGGGTGCGGTGGGCTGGGAGCTGCTGTCCGACATCAACGACCCGGGCCGCTTCGTCGAGGTGATCGAGGACGCGTCGTGGGTGGATCACCTGCGCCGCTTCGAGCGCGTCAGCGTGGCCGACGCGGCGCTGCGCGAGCGCAAGCTGGCCTACCACATCGGCGACGAGCCGCCGGTGGTGCGCCGCGCGGTGCGCGAAACCACCGTGCGCGGCGGCTGAGCGCCCTGTGGCCGCTCGCGCGGCCGGGACCGGCTGTGGCGCGCCTGATACGCCGCATGCCTGACGGCGCGGGCACAATAGCCGCCGAGCCGTTCCGTCACCCCCGCTCTGCCTTTCGCCGCCTGGCCGTGGCCATGGTGCTGCTGGGCGTGGTCGCGCAGATGCTGGCCAGCCAGGCCAGCGCGGCGCACATGGCGGGCATGCTGTCGGAGCGCTGGCTGTGGGGCAACGTCTGCAGCGGCGTGCCCGGCGACGGACCCAGCGGCGCGCTGGCCGATTTCGACCGCCAGGCCAGTCAGAGCGAGGGCGATCCGGGTCACGTGCTGTCGCATTGCCCGGTGTGTGCGGTGGCCGTGCTGCCACTGCTGGCACCACCCGCGGCGCCCGGGCCTGCGCCGCTGGCCGTTGTCCAGGGCGTGCGCGTGTGGACAGCCGAACTCGGCGTCGCGCGGCCTTCGCCCGCTCACCTGCTGCCGCCTTCGCAAGGCCCGCCGGTTGCGGCCTGAGCCTTTCCGTCCCGCTCCCGGTCGCCGCTGAGCCTTCGCCCCGCGCTGCGCCGCGCCGGACGGCCATTCCCCGTTCCTGATCTCGCTGGAAGGCCCTGCTCCAACGCACGGCCTGCCGGCCTTGCCTTGCTCATCGACATGAAAATTACCGTTCCGGCGCGACGTCGCGCCTACACCCCTGTTCCCTTCGCGTTGGGCGCCATCGCGGCCACGTTGCCCTTGTGTGCCTGGGCGCAGGAACCCCCCGCAGAGCCCGCGGCCGTCGGCAGTCTGGAGGCCGTCACCGTGACCGCGCCGCGCACCGCCGCCGAGCCGCTCGGCAGCCAGACACTGGACGCCAGCGTGCTGCTGCGCCAGCGTGCGCTCAGCGCCGACACGGCGCAGCTGCTGCGCGACTTTCCGGACTATTCGTCGCAGGCCGCGGGCGGCGTGTCCAGCCTGCCGGGCATCCGCGGCCTGGCCGACGATCGCCTGCGCATCGAGATGGACGGCATGTCGCTGCTCTCGTCGTGCGGCAACCACATGAATCCGCCGATGTCTTACATCGACCCCTCGCGCGTGGAGCGCGTGCGCGTGTTCGCCGGCGTGGTGCCCGTGAGCGTGGGCGGCGACAGCATCGGCGCCACGGTGCAGGTCGATTCGGCCGAGCCGGTGTTCGCCGAACCCGGCCAGCCGGCCCGGGTCGGGGGCGAGGTGGGCGCCTCGGTGCAAAGCAACGGCAGGGGCGTGGCGGCGCACGCCACCGCGCACTACGCCACCGACCGCTTCAGCCTGCGCTACGACGGCGCGCTGTCACAGGCCGACAACTACCGCGCCGGAGGCGACTTCAAGCCTGCCGGCCCGGCATCCATCGACAAGCCGGACCAATGGCTGCGCGCCGACGAGGTGGGCTCCACCGCCTACAAGACGCGCAACCATGCGCTGACCGGCGCCTGGCGCGGCGACGACCAGCTGGTGCAGTTGCGCCTGGGGGTGCAGGACATCCCGTACCAGTACTACCCGAACCAGCGCATGGACATGACGCGCAACGACTCCTACCACCTCAACCTGCGCTACGACGGCCGCTTCAGCTGGGGCCGGCTGGAGGCGCGCGCCTGGCACGAGAACACCCGCCACGGCATGCAGTTCGGTGACGACAAGCAATACTGGTACGGCCCCAAGGGCGACGTGCCCGGCATGCCAATGGACACGCGCGGACGCACCAGTGGCCTGCGCGTGATGGGCGAGCTGCCGCTGTCCGAGCGCGACACCCTGCGCGTGGGCGCCGAGGCGTTGCGCTACCGGCTCGACGACTGGTGGCTGCCCTCGGGCGGCGGCATGGCGCCCAACACCTTCTGGAACATCCGCGACGGCCAGCGCGACCGGCTCGACGTGTTTACCGAATGGGAGGCGCGCTGGAACCCCAAGTGGCTGACCCTGATCGGCCTGCGCAGCGCCAACACGCGCACCGATGCCGGCCCCGTGCAGGGCTACAACGCCAGCTACGACGCCGACGCCAACGCCTTCAATGCGCGTGACCGCCGCCGCACCGACCACAACTGGGACCTGGCCGCGCTGGTGCGCTTCACGCCCAACGCCAACGCCACCTACGAGTTCGGCATCGCGCACAAGATGCGCTCGCCCAACCTGTACGAGCGCTACACCTGGTCCACCGGCGGCATGGCGATGCGCATGATCAACCTCACCGGCGACGGCAACGGTTACGTGGGCAACCCCGATCTCAAGCCCGAGCAGGCCACCACGCTGAGCGCCACCGCCGACTGGCACGACGCCACGGGTGAAAAGTGGGGCGTGCGCGTGACGCCCTACACCACCCACGTGCGCAACTATGTCGACGCGCTGCGCTGCGGCCCGGCCACGGGCATGAGCGCCTGCACCGCCGCCAACCTGACGGCCACCGATGCCTTCGTCTACCTGCGTTTCGCCAACCAGTCGGTGCGGCTGTACGGCATCGACATGACCGGCTTTGCCGAGCTGGGGCGCAGCCCGCGCTGGGGCCAGTTCGTGCTCAGTGGCGGCATCAACTACGTGCGCGGCAAGAACACCGACACCGGCGACAACCTGATCAACATGATGCCCCTCAATGCCCGGCTGGCGCTGACGCACCGCCAGGGCGGCTGGAGCGGCACCGCCGAATGGGTGGGCGTGGCCGGCAAGGACAAGGTCTCGCGCGAGCGCAACGAGATGACGACCGCCGGCTACGGCCTGCTGAACCTGCGGGCCAGCTATGCGTGGAAGCAGGTGCGGCTGCACTTCGGCATCGACAACCTGTTCGACCGCTACTACGAGCTGCCGCTGGGCGGCGCCTACATGGGCCAGGGCCAGACCATGTCGGGCACGGGCGTGCCCTGGGGCGTGCGCGTGCCGGGGCCGGGCCGCTCGTTCAACGTCGGCTTGACGGCAAGCTTCTGACGACGGAGACACGCCGGCGTCAGTCGCATTGCCTAACGGCACTACGCCAAGTTTCCAACTGCCGCGTCGGCTTTCCGCCCCCGCGCTGACCGGCGCCTCCGTCGTAGGCGGCGCTGGTCGCGCGGGTAGGTGATGCGACGCAGCGCGCTGGCGTAGTCCTGCACGAATCCCGGCGTCCAAGCCAGCGCATCGGCCCGCACCCGAACCTGGCCGGCATGCCAAAGACCAATGGTGAACAGCAGTCGCAGCAGCGTGGGCCAGAAGGGCTTGTCGGCAAAGCTGCCTTCCAGCGCCGCGTCGAGGGCGCGCGCCACTGCGCTGGAGCAGTTGCGGTGGGTGAAGTTGTAGGTGTCGTCCTGGCGGTACTGCTGCCAGAAACTCTGCAGATGGCGCGCGTTGTAACGGTGAAAGCGCACCTTCAGGGTCGACGGCCGGCCGGCGGCCGCCTCTTCCCCATAAGAGTCGCCCCAGCGCCCCGGACGATTGTTCTCCGACGTGGCGCGCACCTGCTGCAACGCGTTGCTGGCGTCGATACGCAGTCGGCCGCGCGGATGGTGGCTGATGTAGACGCAGCCCGGCCTGCACTCCAGCGCGGCGTGCCCCGAATAGGCATGGCCTTTGCGGGACAGAGCGACGACGTAGCGCTCGATTACCGGCAGCCGGATGCGGTCGTCGGTGGCGGTTGCCGCGGTCCAGACATGAACCGTCAGCGGTGCCCGTGGCCCGGCCGGCTGCACTGCATCGGCCAGCGCCGACGGCGGCTCGGCCATCGGCGAGGACTGCAGCAAACCGAGCTGGCCCACGCGCGTGCCGGGCGGCAGGCCCCGCAGCTGCAGCGCGCCGCGCATCAGCATGGCACCGGCCGCGAGCAGCGCCACACCCAGGCAGAAGGAGACGTTGCGATCGTCGGGCAGCGGCCAGCTGGTGATCAGCAGCAGCGCGGCGATCACGTAGCCGCCGCCCAGCAGCGCGGAAAGCCGCCAGCGCGGGTGTCGAACCAGCCAGCACGCCACCAGGCGGAACAGGCCATTGAGCAGAACGCGACGCCGAAGATCGCGCCCGAGGTGATGGCGTTGTCCCAAGGAAAGTCCAGGACCAGGCTGGCACCGGTCAGCATCACCAGGCCACGCAGCAACTCCAGTTGCCGGCGCACACCGGTGTGCGTGGCGCCGACCATCAACTCGAAGAGGGCGAGTGCCAGCAGGATCAGGCCGAGCAGCAGGGTGGTGATGTCGGCCACGCCGTCCACCAGGTCGACCAGCACCGCCAGCGCCACCAGCAGCGTCAGCACCCCCAGGCCGAAGATGGCGCGCCAGCGCTGGATGAGGGCGTCACCACCGAAGAGGATGAGGATCAATCTGGTCATGGCATGCGGGATCGGCGTTGCGCCCGTGGCGGAAGAGCAACTCTTGTGCGGAGCCTTCGATTGCACGTGTTTCCGCGCGCCCTGCCTATCCCCAAGACCCGGTAGTTCAGTGCCCCGGGCGTGACTTTCTTGACGAAGACGGCTGTGCCGCGGGCCTTCTAGCTCATTCGCCCGGGTGTCGTGGCACCGGCTGGTTCAGGTGGCGCGCCGCCAGCATGGCCAGCGCGCACAGCGCCGCCAGCATGAGAAACACGTCTTCAAAGGCGGCCAGGCGCTCCAGGCTGGGCGCGCCCTCGGTCAGCGAGGTGCCGCGCGCCTGTGCCCGCCATTCAAGGAGCACGGCGCACAGGCTGACGCCCGCGGCGCCACCCAATGTGCGCACGAAGCTGATGGCGCTGGAGCCTTGCGGCAACTGCGCGGGGTTCAACCCGCGCAGGGCACCCAGGTTGAGCGCCGGCAGAATAAAACCCAATCCGACCCGACCAATGGCCACGAACGCCACCAGCAGCCACAGGCCGGACTGCAGATCAAGTGCCACCACGGCCGCAAACGACAGCGCCAGCAGCACCAGCCCGATGTTGATCAGCCCGCCCGCTGGCCGTCGGTCGGCCAGTCTCGCGGCCAGCGCGATCGTCACCGCCAGTACCAGGCCCGACGGCAGCAGCACCGCGCCCACGCTGGACGCCGACAGGCCCAACCCGAGTTGCATGTACACCGGCAGCAGGTAAGTGGAGCCGAACAGCACGGTGCCGTAGATCATGGCCACCAGGCTGCCCATGGCGAACGAGCGCACGGCGAACAGTTGCAGGTTCATCAGCGGCGTCTGCCCGCGCCGCGCGCGCTGCCCTTGCCATGCGACGAAGGCCAGCAGGCACAGCGCCGCCGTGGCCAGCAACAGCCCGGCGCGCCCGGCCGAGGCGCCGCGCAGCGCCACCAAGCCCTGGAGCAGGCTGAGCGTCCCGGCGGCGCCGGTCACCAGGCCGATCCAGTCGAGCGGCTCGTCGCGCCGCGCGGCGTGGCCATCGGGGCCGGTGGTCGGCACATAGCGTTGCCCCAGCCCGAGGCACAGCAGGCAGAACGGCACCACCATGAAGAAGATCGAGCGCCAGCCGAAGGCATCCACCAGCAGCCCACCCACGCTGGGGCCGAGTGCGGGTGCCAGCACCACGCCGATGCCGAACAGGCCCCCGGCTCGGCCCTGCTCGTGCGGCCCGAAGGCGCGCATGATGATCAGGGCGGGGATGGGCATCACCACCCCCGTGGCCAGCCCCTCGATCACGCGCGCCAGCAGCACCAGCGGGTAGTTCTGCGCCAGGCCGCCCAGCAGTCCGCCGGCCATCAGCAGGCCCATGCAGCCCGCATAGGTAGCGCGGTAGCCAAAGCGCGCCAGCAGCCATGGCGTGATCAACATGGTCACGGTGCTGGCCAGCATGAAGCCGCTGCTGACCCACTGGGCGCGGTCCTGCGTCAGCTCGAACGCTTGCGACAGGTCTGGAATCGCCACGTTGACCACGGTGGACGACATGATGGAGGCGATCACGCCCACCATCACCGTGACCAGCAGCAGCCAGCGGTGGCGCGCGCCGTATTTCGCGCGCAGTGCCGCCTCCGACCCGGGGTCGAGGGCGGTGGCGTGCGGTGGGCTGGACATCGTGCGGACGGTCAAAGGGTCGCAGGATAGTCGCTGGACTTCGCGGCGTGCCCATGCAGCAGAGGTGCTTTCAGTCGTTATTGCCGCTTTGTGCACAAGCGGCCGAATACCTTGCCCGTTGCCGCGCGGCTAAGGGGCGCCATCGTGTGCGGCACAGCCCCGTATACTCCCTGATACCCATGTCTCTGGCGCTTATTGGGTAAGCGTTGGATGAGGATACTCCCTTGGAGTAAGGGGTTGGAAACCTGGTCGCGACGGGCGGCTCAGGCCGCCAGCGGCGCCCCGTCCACGAACACCTTCAGCTCGCCCGGGGCGAAGGGCGTCCACTGCTCGTCGCGCGTCAGCGGCGTGGTGGCCACCACCGCCACGCGATCCTGCGGCGTGGTGTGCTCGGCAAAGTTCACCGCCAGGTCCTCGTCGGCCAGGCGCGCGCTGGCAAACGGGTGCTGGCGCACGATGTAGCACAGCTTGGTGCTGCCGTGCGCCCACAGCGCCTCGCCGTTGGAGAGCAGCATGTTGAAGGTGCCGTGCCGCGCCACCTGCGGCACCAGTTCGCGCAGCGTCGCGGTCAGCTCCTGCACGGGCGGCACGCTGGCGTGGGCCTTGGCCAGTTCCTGCATCAGCCAGCAGAAGGCCTGCTCGCTGTCGGTGCTGCCGACGGGGCGGAACTGGCCGTGCAGGCGCGGCGCGTAGTCCTTCAAATCGCCGTTGTGGGCGAACACCCAGTAGCGGCCCCACAGCTCGCGCACGAAGGGGTGGCAGTTCTCCAGCGTCACCGCGCCCACGGTGGCCTTGCGGATGTGCGAGATGACGTTGCGGCTCTTGATGGGGTAGCGGCGGATCAGCTCGGCCACGGGCGATTCGGCCGCCGCGCCGGGGTCGACGAACAGGCGCGCGCCGCGCCCCTCGAAGAAGGCGATGCCCCAGCCGTCGGCATGGTGGTCGGTGCGGCCGCCGCGCTGCGCGAAGCCGGCGAAGCTGAACGTCACGTCCGTCGGCGTGTTGCAGTTCATCCCCAGCAGCTGGCACATGGGGCGATTATGCGATCCGCTCGGGCGGCGGCACCGGCTGGTTCAGGTGCCGCGCGGCCAGCATGGCCAGCCCGCACAGCGCGGCCAGCATCAGGAACACGTCGTCGAACGCCGCCAGCCGCGCGGCGCTGGGCGGGCCGTCGGTCAGCGATGTGCCGTGCGCGGCCAGGCGCCATTCGAGCAGGATGCCGCACAGGCTGACGCCGGCCGCACCGCCCAGCATGCGCACGAAGTTGATGGTGCTGGAGCCCTGCGGGATCAGCGCCTTGTCGAGCCCGCGCATGGCGCCCAGGTTGAGCGAGGGCAGGATGAAGCCCAGCCCGATGCGTCCGATGACGGTGAGCGCCATCAGCAGCCACAGGCTGGACTGCAGCCCGATGGTCACCATGGCCGCGAACGACAGCGCCAGCAGCGACAGGCCCATGCTCACCAGCCCGCTGGCCGGCTGCCGGTCGGCCGCGCGCGCCGCCAGCGGAATCGCCAGCGCCAGCACCAGGCCCGAGGGCAGCAGGATGCTGCCCACCAGCGAGGCCGACAGCCCCAGCCCCATCTGCATGTACACCGGCAGCAGGTAGGTGGAGCCGAACAACGCGGTGCCGTAGATCAGCGCCACCAGCGCGCCCATGGCAAACGGCCGCCAGGCAAACAGCGCCAGGTTCATCAGCGGCGCCTGCCCGCGCCGCGCAAGCCGCCGCTGCCAGGCGATGAAGACCACCAGGCACGCGGCGGCCAGCGCCAGCAGCAGCGCGGCCTGCAGCGGCGGGCCGCTGCGCAGCGCCACCAGGCCGTTGAGCAGGCTCAGCGTGCCCACCGTGCCCACCGTCAGGCCGATCCAGTCCAGCGATTCGGCCCGGCTGGCCACCGCGCCGCCGGGGCCGGTGGTAGGCACGTAGCGCCGTGCCATCCACAGGCACACCGCGCAGAACGGCGCCACCATGAAGAAGATCGAGCGCCAGCCGAAGGCATCCACCAGCAGGCCACCCACCGACGGCCCCAGCGCCGGCGCCAGCACCACGCCCATGCCGAACAGCCCGCTGGCGCGGCCCTGCTCGTGCGGCTCGAAGGCGCGCATGATGATGATGGCCGGAATCGGCTGCACCACGCCGGCGGCCAGCCCCTCGGCCACGCGCGCCACCAGCACCAGCGCGTAGTTCTGCGCAAAGCCGCCCAGCAGCCCGCCGGCCAGCAGCAGCCCCATGCAGCCGTTGAAGGTGGCGCGGTAGCCGAAGCGCGCCAGCAGCCAGGGCGTGAGCAGCATCGACACCGTGCTGGCCACCATGAAGCCGCTGGTCACCCACTGCGCGCGCTCCTGCCCCAGCGCGAACTGGTGCGACAGCCCCGGAATGGCCACGTTGACCACGGTGGACGACATGATCGAGGCCATCACCCCCACCATCACCGTGGCCAGCAGCAGCCAGCGGTAGCGCGCGCCGTAGCGGGCGCGCAGCGCCTCGCCCGAACCGGGCACGGGCACTGGGCTGGGCGGGCTGGACATGGGGCGGGCGCGGGCCAAAAGGGACCGAGCATAACGGCGCCGCGGCGCTATCATGGCCGCATGAAAACCGCTCCCTGGGCCTTGGCCACCTTCTCTGCCGCCTTGCTGGCCCTGGCGGCGTTCCATCCCGCGCAGGCGCAAGACGCGGCGCCAGCGCAGTCGGCCACGCCCGTCGGCTCGGCGCTGGCGGCCGACATGGGCTGCCTGAACTGCCACGGCACGCCGCCGCGCGGCGACGCGCCCGCCTTCAAGGCCATGCGCGAGCGCGCCGCCAGCCGCGAGGGCGACCGCAGCGGCATCGCCGCCCACTGGGTGGAAGAGATGCGCGCCACCACCAGCGGCTAGCGCACCATCGTCGGCCACCGCCAGGTCAGCGACGAGACGGCGCGCGCGCTGGCCGACTGGCTGGTGCAGCCGCCGGCGGCCAAGCCAGTGAACTGATCAGGGGGGCGCGGGTGCCGCGCGCTCGGCACAGGCGCGGCAGATGCAGGCCTGCCCACGCGACTCCGGTGGCACCTGATTCAGCAGCGCGGGCGAGAAATCCACCTGCGTGCACCAGCACGGCGGCTGCGGCTGCCCGGTGGCGCGCTCCACCTCCATGGCGCAGGCGTTGGGCTGGCCGCAGAGCGGGCAGCGTGTGGGATCGGTCACGGTCTGGGGGTGCATGCGGGTGGTATTCTGCGGGATGAGCGCCCGCCAACGCGGCGCACGCGGTTTTCTTGATTTGATGATTGCAGGAGAGATGAGATGAGCGAAGCCCTGACCCCGGCCCAACTGAAGGAGCTGAAGGATCTGCTGCTGTCCCGCCGCAAGGAGCTGCAGGCCGAGATGGACCAGAACCTGGCCAACCTGGCGCCGGCCGAGCTGAGCGGCAGCGTGTCGCAGGACGAGAGCGCGCGCCTGAAGAACCAGACGCGCGAGGTCGATTCGGTGCTGACCACGCTGGACGCGCAGGAGCTGTCGCGCATCGACCGTGCGCTGGAGGCCATGGAAGCCGGCGACTACGGCCTGTGCGACGAGTGCGGCTGCAACATCCCGTTCGAGCGCCTGAAGATCGAGCCGATGACCCAGCACTGCGTGGCCTGCAAGTCGGCCTGGGAGCAGAAGCAGGGCATCCGCGGCTGAACGCGGCAGCGCGGCCATGCAAAAAGGGCGCCGGCGGCGCCCTTTTGTTTGACCTGAAGGTGGGGAGTATGCGTCGTCAGCGCTTGTGCAGCAAGCGCTAGCGGATGGTCTATGGGGGAGTATATGTGTCTCCCCCCTGAATGCTCAGGCCCCCGCCTTCACCTTCTGCCGCCAGGCGTGCAGCAGCGGCTCGGTGTAGCCGCTGGGCTGTTCGACACCCTTGAACACCAGATCGCACGCGGCCTGGAAGGCGGCTGACTTCTTGAAGTTGCCGTGCATCTTGCGGTACAGCTTGTCGCCGGCGTTCTGCTGGTCGACCAGCGCGGCCATGCGCTCCATCGTGGCCTGCACCTGGCCCTTGCTGACCACGCCATGCAGCAGCCAGTTGGCCATGTGCTGGCTGCTGATGCGCAGCGTGGCACGGTCTTCCATCAGGCCGATGTGGTTGATATCGGGCACCTTGGAGCAGCCCACGCCCTGGTCCACCCAGCGCACCACGTAGCCCAGGATGCCCTGGGCGTTGTTGTCCAGCTCCTGCTGCTTCTCGTGGTCGGTCCACTTGGCCTCGGGCACCACGGGAATCGTCAGCAGGCCGGTCAGCAGCTCGTCCCGCACGGCGTTTAGGTCTGCCTGGGCCGGCGCGCCCAGCGGCCGTCTCTGCTCCCCGCCCCCCCGCTCTTGCGGGTAGTGCATGGCGTGCAGCGTGGCGCCGG
>RRZT010819406.1_pt1 | contig 17584 bp, 16 predicted proteins | sample 2165551 | NCBI WGS metagenome assembly RRZT01 (sample SAMN10456910, study PRJNA506462) | wastewater metagenome | biome: wastewater; feature: sludge; material: wastewater sludge; isolation source: wastewater sludge with Escherichia coli K12::gfp cells carrying plasmid... | place: USA: Moscow, Idaho...
ACGAGCATATTTAGCGGTAATCTCCGCACGAGTAGCCATACTCAACTCCGTCCCCATAACCAACCATGCCAACTTTCGCGGGCAAAAACCAAATGAGGCATGGAACCCATTTCACGGGCCTTTTACGTGAGGCTAGTCGGGACGTGTACGTACTGGTGGTTATTCCGTAGGATCATGATATGGCGCAGAACACAGAGAATCCCAGGGCATCAGAAGCCCGCCCCACACAGCAGTACGCCACAAACATGCAGGGTGAGAGTCCGCCAACAGAGGACGGGTACTTCCGACAGGTTGGGCGCCTCACGCGGCAGGCGATTGCCAAGAATCCGAAGGCGGACCGCGCTTACCGCACCACGGTTGGGGTTGTCGGTGGCGGAGCAACGGCCTTGGGCGTGGTGATGATGCCGCTGCCGGGCCCCGGTGCGCTCGTAGCCATCGGAGGACTATCCATCCTGGCAACCGAGTTCAAGACCCCAGCCAAAGTGCGCGATGTGAGCATCAAGGGGCTCAAGGCCGCAACCGCAAAGGCCAAGGAACTGAACGAGAAGCGGAAGGCTGCATCTACAGACCCGGGAAACTAGCGGTGGTCCGGTGAGATCCGCGCTCTGGGCCCGCCTCAAAGATGTCGTGTTGGGTCCATTCTCTGATGCAGGATCCGGATGACATCCACTCCATCGGGCCTCTCGACATAGAAAATGAGGTGGCTCCCTATGGAGTATCTGCGGTAGCCAACGCGGATCTCATCGCAGGTGCGACCACGGCCTGGGTTGTCAGCGATGCGCTCGAGTGTCGCCCTTATCTCAGTAACGTAGGTCTCGGCTTGACGCACATCCCAGCGTCCCTGCGTGAAGTCCCAAATCGACGAAAGGTCCCGTTGAGCGGCCGGAGTGAGACGATACCGGCTCACGACTTCTTTGCCGCGATGAAGGCATCAAAGTCAAAAACCTCTGGCGCCCCACTCTCTTCGCCGGCCACCAGGGCCGCGCGGAGGGCAGCCATCTGAGTCTCCTGATCTTCCAGTAGCCGCAGGCCTGCACGGACCACCTCGCTGGCAGACCGATAGCGCCCCGAGGACACTTCCCTAGAGAGGAAGTTTGAGAAGTGATCATCCAAGCTGATTGAGGTGTTCTGAGCCATGACTCAAGCATACCAAGAATTGGTAATTGTCCGTCGTGCGAGGTCGCAGCCGGTGTGCGTTTTCAATCGTGTAGGTGCTAGTTTTAAAGGTAACAAGACCGGTTCCGCTGCCCGCTTCGGTGGGAGTCCAGGGCCGGTCCTCGTTTTTCTTCGCAGACGGTGAGCGCGGGCCGGGTTTGAAGATGGCAGTTGGTTTGGCGACCGTCCCTTTCTGTCTCACAGGAATCTGCCACAACAGCGTGGCCTCCAGTCGAGGGCGAGCCGTTCGTTTGTTGCGTTGGCTAGATCGCTGCAGCGGGCTAGACGGTCTCACTCTCATCGATGAGCCAAGCCTTGCGAAGGGGAATGATGCGTTTCACGTCGTCGGGCATCTGATCGTAATGTTCCAGGAGGCGGTTGAGTACTTCTTCAGCGTCCCACACGGCTACCTTGAGTTGCTGTGCCCTGACCTTGGCCCTGGCGGGGCTTGTCAGTCCGCCCATTGCGACTAGCAGACCGTGATCGGCTTGGTGCTGGCCGACAACACCGCCAAGTTGGTCTAGAACTTCTGAGCCAACGCGGCCGCTCTGTGATTTCACCTGCACGATGATTGTCGGCGCGGAAATACCCAAGACTCCCGACCCGGCAACGATGTCGATGCCACCATCGGATCCCTTAGGGGGCACTTTGCATGTCATTCCTTCTGCGCGAAGGATAGCTGCGACTAGGTCTTGGAGTTCATGTCCGGAGTATTGCTCACGGATGCGGGCGAGGATGCGATCGCGGGAGTAGCGGATGATGTCCTGACCGTCAGATGCAATCGCTTCGTCGGAGTCAACGACCTCGGTGTCCTTTGGAGGCAGGACAAGCTGCACTTCGGCGCGAGCACCCGGGTCTGACTCCGCGCCGGCGCGGAGCTGTCGGAGCCTGTACTCCGCATCGTTCCGTTTTATTTCACAGACGGTGCTGAATGCGCCGAGCGAGTAAAGAAGATCTTGGTTAACTGAGCTGCGACTGACATCAGTGCGGACCCACTCTATTTTCCTCACGTGCTTGAGACCGTCAGAGTCTGGCAGGTACTCGTAGTCGCCAGTCACGGTGCCAAGTGCGAGCAAACCCTCTGAAGTCATGGGAAGCACCACCGTATCGCCGGCCTTGATCTTGTTTGCAAATGCGTTCAACTGAGCCGCATAGTTACCAAGAGCGCCACTCTTCTCGCCCGGATACTGGCGCGCAACCACGGTGCGCATGGCCGCTAGATCAGCCGCTTCCCTAAGATCGCCGACCTCGCGGAAGTCGATCCCGGTGTAGCCCTCATCGAGCATCCACTGTTTGAAACGCACATCCTTTGAGCCGCGAACCAACCAAGCTCTGGGCGTTTTGGTTTGGCTGCTTATCACCGGACTTCTCCTTCATAGGGCGTGTTCAGAAACGACCTCATCGTCTTAGAGCCTCGCTCAGAGCCAGAGTATCCGCAAGTCGTAATTCATGTTTGACCAATGCAGGGTCTTAAGGTGCGGTAGCGTGCGGCGGTGCGGGGCGTGAATGTCGGAGGTGGCAGTTACGGTTGAAGCAGTTGCAGTAGAGACTGCAAGGCCACTGTCGCGGAGGACAAGATACGTATGACCCCAACGAGCAAGGAAGCTCAGCGCGCCGAGCTTCACAAGACAATTTGGCGTATTGCCAACGATCTTCGCGGCAGTGTTGATGGGTGGGACTTTAAGAGTTACGTGCTCGGGATGCTGTTCTACCGGTTTATCTCTGAGCATCTAACCTCCTATCTAAACGGTTGGGAAGAACAGGCGGGGGAGTCAGGCTTCGATTACGCGACCCTCGCTGATGAGCATGCTGAGACTGAACGCGAAGCCATTGTTAGTGAGAAGGGCTTTTTCATTAGTCCCTCTGAGTTGTTTGAGAATGTGCGTAAGCGGGCATCCTCGGATGACAACTTGAATGAGACCTTGGAGCGGGTTTTCAAGAACATTGAGGGGTCTGCTGTTGGAACTGAGAGTGAGGGCGATCTGCGGGGTCTCTTTGATGACCTTGATGTCAACAGTTCCAAACTGGGCAACACGGTTGAGGCGCGCAACGCCAAACTGGTGAAACTCCTTGACGCTATCGGAGACCTTCCTCTTGGAGCCTTCGAAGACAATGCCATTGACCTCTTTGGTGACGCCTACGAGTATCTGATGCAGATGTATGCCTCTCAGGCGGGTAAGTCTGGAGGGGAGTATTACACTCCGCAGGAAGTCTCGGAGGTGCTGACACGGATTGCGGTTGATGGCCGCGACTACATCAACAAGGTCTATGACCCCGCTGCCGGATCAGGCTCACTGCTTCTCAAGTTTGCCAAGATTCTCGGACCCAACAATGTCGGCGGCTTCTACGGCCAAGAAATCAACCTCACCACCTACAACCTGGCGCGCATCAACATGTTCCTGCACGGGGTGAACTATGAGAAGTTCAATATTGCCCTCGGGGATACCCTCATCGAACCGGAGCACTGGGATGACGAACCCTTCGATGCCATAGTTTCTAATCCTCCCTACTCAATCAAGTGGGCTGGGGACGCCGACCCGCTGCTTATCAACGACCCTAGGTTCGCCCCAGCCGGCGTCTTGGCTCCAAAGTCGAAGGCTGACCTGGCTTTCACCATGCACATTCTGTCGTGGTTGGCGGTTGACGGCACTGCCGCAATCGTTGAGTTCCCCGGTGTTTTGTACCGGGGTGGGGCTGAGAAGAAGATCCGCAAGTACCTTGTCGACAACAACTACATCGACGCCGTAATCCAGTTGCCTCCCGACCTCTTCTTCGGTACCACGATCGCCACCTGCATCATCGTCCTGAAGAAATCAAAGACCGATAACTCGATCCTCTTCATCGACGCCTCAAAGCAGTTCAAACGTGTCGGCAACAAGAACAAGCTGTTGGCAGGCAATCAGGAAGCCATTCTCAGGGCCCTCAAGGATCGTGTCGATATCGAGTATGCGGCACATCTTGTGTCGAACGAGGACGTTGCAGCGGCAGATTACAACCTATCTGTCTCCAGTCATGTTGAGGCCGAGGACACCCGCGAAGTCATCGACATCGATGAGCTGAACGCTGAGATCGCCCGTATCGTTGCCCGCCAGTCAGTCCTGCGAACAGAGATCGACGCCATCGTCGCTGACCTGGAGGCCACCAAGTGAGCCACATCGAAGACCTCATAGAGGAGCTATGTCCGAACGGGGTGGAGTACAGGCCGCTGGGGGAAATCGCTGAGTATATCCGAGGTGTCACATACAAAAAGTCTGATGAAGACGACCAAGGGCCGACTCTTATCCTGCGTGCTAACAACATAGACGTGGCATCTAGCACCCTCGTCCTAGATGGCATAAAACGAGTCTCCTCTGCAGTTAGAGTTCGCCCATCCCAGCAGCTTAGTCCGGGGGACATTCTGATCTGTGCAGGGAGCGGGAGCAAGGAGCACATCGGAAAGGTTGCTTATATAGACACGGAGGTCCCATACACCTTTGGTGGGTTCATGGGGGCAGTTCGAGGTTTTGGAGAAGTACTCCCACGCTTCATTTTCTATTTGCTAACAGGGTCTTTGTTCTCCACATACCTGGAGCGTTCGCTTTCCTCCACGACGATCAACAACCTCAATGGGCCAGTCATGAACAGGTTCCGCATCCCCGTACCGCCCCGGGCAGTCCAGCAAGAGATCGTGCGGATCTTGGACAAATTCACTGCGCTGGAGGCGGAGCTGGAGGCGGAGCTGGAGGCAAGAAGAAAGCAGTACGAACACTATCGTGACACCATGTTGACATTTGAAGATTCTGTCGCGAAGTGTGCGCTCGGTGATGTGATTCAGAACCTGCGGACAGGATTGAACCCGCGTCAGAATTTCAAGCTGAATACCCGAGGGGCATCGAACCGCTATATTACGGTTCGTGAGCTCGCGGGGTTCACGATACAAGCGACAGAGAAGACTGATCGTGTGGATGACGATGGCTTAGCGCTAATCCAGGCGCGCTCCCGGTTGCAGGCCGATGATGTCTTGTTCTCCGGAACTGGGACGATTGGTCGTACCGCACTGATCACTGAGAAGCCGCAAGATTGGAACATCAAAGAAGGTGTCTACGCTATTACACCCAATCAAGAGCGCATCGTTCCTCGGTTTCTGATTCACCTATTGCATTCAAGCAGTATTCGCGGCCAGATCCTACGATCGGCTGACGGGTCGACGGTTGCTAGTATCTCCATGGCTTCGCTCAGGCGCATCATGTTGCCAGTGCCGAACCTCGAGGAGCAAGATCGACTCGTAACGCTCCTGGATGGTTTCGAAAGCCTCGCCAATGACCTCAGTGTTGGTTTGCCGGCAGAGTTGGCAGCGCGGCGTAAGCAGTATGAGTACTACAGGGATCGGTTGCTGACGTTCAAGGAGCTGGCGGCGTGATTGTGGGTCAGAGGTCCGGTTCTCGTGGGAGCACAGGTGCTGGAGCCGAGCGTGGGGGTGTGTCCAAGTACGATCCAATAGTCGTGTCGGCAGAGTCGACGGTGGTGTCAGAGTACGAGGCAGAGGCGTCCTCGGACACTGGATACCAGTCAGAAGCGGAACTTGAAGCATCTTTGATTCGATTGCTGGAATCCCAGGCATATGAGTATCTGCCGATGACCTCAGAAGCGGAACTGATTGTTAACCTGCGTCTACAACTGGAGAAGGTCAACGACATGACGTTCTCAGACGCGGAATGGGAGAGGTTCTTCTCAAGTTGCATAGCGAGCAAGAACGACGGCATCGTTGAGAAAACCGTGCGGATCCAAGAGAATCACATCCAGTTGCTGCGGCGCGATGACGGGTCAACGAAGAACGTCAAACTGCTCGACAAGAAGAACATCCACAACAACAGGTTGCAGGTCATCAACCAGTACGAAGTGGGGCGTGCGGCTCCTGGGGATGAAGACGACCCCGGGGGACAGTATGCCAACCGCTATGACGTCACCGTCCTCGTCAACGGATTGCCAATGGTTCACGTTGAACTGAAGAGGCGCGGCGTCGCAATCCGTGAAGCATTCAACCAGATCAACCGTTACCAGAGGGACAGTTTCTGGGCGGGCAGTGGGCTGTTTGAGTACGTGCAGCTGTTCGTCATCTCCAATGGGACCCAGACCAAGTACTACTCCAACACGACACGAGACTCCCATATCAAAGAGGGGCGCAAGCGTGGGAAGAGCGCGAAGACGACCAACAGTTTTGAGTTCACGTCCTGGTGGGCGGATGCGCAAAACCGTCCCATTGAGGATTTGTCGGCATTTGCAAAGACGTTCTTCGCAAAGCACGCACTGCTCAATATTCTGACCCGGTACTGCGTGCTCACATCAGACCGTCGGCTGCTGGTGATGAGGCCCTACCAGATCGTGGCAACAGAGCGGATCCTGCAGAAGATCCAGGTTTCCACCAACTACAGGCAGTTGGGGCGTATTGAGGCGGGCGGATACGTCTGGCACACCACTGGATCGGGCAAGACGCTGACATCGTTCAAGGCGGCCCAACTCGCGTCCAAGATGCCGGGGATCGACAAGGTGTTGTTCATTGTTGACCGCAAGGACCTCGACTACCAGACCATGCGGGAATACGACAGGTTCGAGAAGGGAGCCGCGAACTCGAACGCGTCGACTGCCGTCCTGAAGAAGCAGCTTGAAGACCCGAACGCGAAGATCATCATCACGACGATTCAGAAACTGTCGAACTTCATTGCGGGTAACAAAGGGCACGCCATCTACTCGGGGCACGTCGTACTGATCTTCGATGAGTGTCACCGTTCCCAATTCGGGGATATGCATGCTGCCATTACCCGGTCGTTTAAGAACTACCACCTGTTCGGGTTCACCGGCACGCCCATTTTTGCGGAGAACAGTCCGGGAGGTGGGAGCCCCGGCCTGAAGACTACTGAGCAGGCGTTCGGCCAGAAACTGCACACATACACGATTGTCGATGCCATTCACGACAAGAATGTCCTGCCGTTCCGGATCGACTACGTGAACACAATCAAGGTTGGGAACGTCATCGACAAACAGGTCTCTGCCATCGAGACCGAGAAGGCGATGATGGACCCCCGACGGGTGCGTGACGTGGTGCAGTACGTCCTCGAACACTTCGATCAGAAGACCAGGCGTACCGACCGCTTTGTACACCAGGTGGTCACTAACGTTGTCGACTCGAGTCGGGGGCGCAGTCGGGCTGACGCAGTGCTTGAAGCGCGTCGGGTGCGGGGCTTCAACGCGATTTTTGCGACGGCGTCGATTGATGCGGCGCGGCGCTACTACACGGAATTCCAGAAGCAGGTGGAGGAACTGCCGCAGGATCGACGGCTGAAACTGGGAATCATCTACTCCTACGGAGCCAACGAAGAGGTTGCCGACGGTGTGATCGATGAAGAGGCGTTTGACACGAATGGGCTGGAGGCCGATGCTCGCACGTTCCTCGAAGATGCGATCCAGGACTACAACGACATGTTCGGGACCAGTTACGACACCAGTAGCGACAAGTTTCAGAACTACTACAAAGACCTGTCGCTGCGGCTGAAGAACCGGGAACTCGACCTCGTCATTGTTGTCAACATGTTCCTCACCGGATTTGATGCGACAACCTTGAACACGCTGTTCGTGGATAAGAATCTGCGGGCGCACGGCCTTATCCAGGCGTATTCGCGGACTAACCGGATCCTCAACTCCGTCAAGACGTACGGCAACATCGTGGCGTTCCGCAACCTGGAAGAAGAGACCAATGCGGCGTTGGAACTGTTTGGAAACAAGGACGCCAAGGGGATCGTCCTCCTGAAGCCCTTCAGCGACTATTACGTGGAGTACGAAAAGCTGGTTGGGGACCTACTTGAGCAGTTCCCCAGTGACCGGGGGATTGTCGGAGAAGAAGCGAAGAAGCAGTTCGTCAACCTGTTCGGCGCAATCCTGCGACTGGAGAACATCCTGGCCTCCTTTGATGAGTTTGTTGGCCGGGAGTTGCTGACTCCGCGGCAGGGGCAGGACTACCGGAGTCGCTACCTCGATCTGCATGCCGAAATGCGACCCGCCGCCGACGATAAAGAGCGCATCAATGAGGACCTCGTCTTTGAGATCGAGTTGATCAAACAGGTTGAAATTAACGTCGACTACATCCTCATGCTCGTGGAACGGTACCGCAAGGAACACGGTGATGGGGATGATCGGGAGATTCGTGCGGAGATCTCACGGGCAGTTAATGCCAGCCCGACCCTGAGGAGTAAGCGGGATCTGATTGAAGGGTTCGTCGACTCGGTGTCGGTGGATGGCGCGATTGATTCCGAATGGCGCGCGTTCATCACGGCGAAGCGGGATCAGGAACTGGACCAGATCATCAGTGAAGAGAACCTGCGGCCCGAAGAGGCACACCGCTTCCTTGAAGTGGCGTTCCGTGATGGGGCGCTGCGGACTTCGGGTACAGACATCACTTCGGTGCTGCCGCCGGTGCCGCGTTTTAGTCGGGGTGGTCAGCACGGGGTAACGAAGCAACGGGTCATCGAAAGGCTGACGGGGTTCTTTGAGCGGTTCCTCGGCCTTGTGTGATCTGGCGGGGCCGTCGCCGAGGGTTCAGTGTGGTGATCCGGCGCGGCGGAAGATGGCGAGTGGGAGGCACGGCGCTCTGTTCCACGCCGAGGTTCGTGGTGGTACAGTTCATGCATGAGTACCACATTTGTTGCGCCGTTGGGAGACCGAGGGCGGTTAGTGCTGCCGGCTAAGCTCCGCGCAAGCCAGAACTGGGAGCAAGGTGACTCTCTTGTATTGGTGGAAACGTCCAAGGGTGTCTTGATTGCGACCCGTCGGCAAGCGCTAGACCTGCTTCGTGACCAATTGGCGGGAGAGAGCCTGGTCCAAGAGCTTATTGACGAGCGGCGACAGGCAGCCAAGGCCGAGCAGAGTGGCGACGAGTGATTGTCCTCGACGCATCTGCGGTCCTAGCGTTCCTTGCCGGAGAGCAGGGGAGCGAGATTGTTGAGAGGCAGTTGGCGGGCGGCGTTATCGGTGCGGCAAACTGGTCTGAGGTGCTGCAGAAGATCCGCACGCGGGGGGCCGACTGCGATGTCGCGGCAGCGGTGCTTGCAAGCTACGGCGTAGAGGTCGTGGCAGTGACTGCTGAGGACGCATTGGTTGCAGCTAGGCTGTGGCACCCAAAGACTCCACTGTCGCTGGGGGACCGCCTCTGTTTGGCGCTAGGTGAGCGGATGGGTGTCTCAGTGTTAACCGCGGACCGCGCATGGGGCTCTGAAGGGCGAGTCGTCCAGATCCGCTGAGAGGTTGATCGCGCTTTAGCGCAGTCGTGCGGATTGTGGGAGAGGGCGGTTTAGGGGGCGCGGGCGCCCTCGTACAATAGGTCCGGTAGCCATGACAGGTTACTCACCGAAGTGACGCTGGAGGTCGTTTCAGCGTTTTTTGTCTGTCCGCGTTGATTTTTGGCTGTAGGAGGCCGCGTGCGCGCGCTAAGGAAAGTAGCTGAAGGTCCAGGACTTGAACTAGTCGACATCCCTGAGCCGCAGCCGGGGTGGGACGACGTGAAGATCCGCGTCAAGCGGGCGGGTCTATGCGGGACGGATCTGCACCTTTACCGCTGGGATGGTGGCGCACCCGGTTCATTGAAGCCACCGCAGACGCTGGGTCACGAGTTCTCCGGAACCATTGTTGAACTGGGTGAGGGCGTAGCGAACCAGGAAGGACCCAACGCACTCAAAGTTGGGCAACTGGTCAGCGTCGAAGGGCACGTCGTGTGCGGGCGGTGCCGCAACTGTCGGGCCGGGCGTGGTCACATGTGCTTGAATGCGGCTGGGATCGGTGTTAACCGGGACGGCGCATTTGCTGATTACGTGGTGGTTCCAGCCTCGAACGTCTGGGTTCAACCCGACACGATTGACCCTGAACTGGGAGCACTCTTTGACCCACTCGGCAATGCGGTGCACACCTGCCAGCAGGTGGAACTCACCGGGCAAGACGTTCTCATCACCGGGGCCGGGCCGATCGGGATCATGTGTGTCGCCCTCGCCAAGCACGCCGGGGCCCGCCACGTCGTCATCACCGACCTCAACGAAGACCGCCTTGAGATGGCGCGGAGCGTCGGTGCGGATGCCGCGTTGCAGCCCAACGGCGACGAACTGCGTGCCGCTATGGCTGAGTTGCGGATCCGCGAAGGATTCGACGTGGGACTGGAAATGTCCGGGGCACCCGCTGCGCTCCAGACACTGGTGGACTTCTGCAATCATGGGGCGACGCTGGCGCTCCTGGGCCTGCCCACCAAGCCGTTCGCCATTGACTGGCACAAAGTCATCACCCACATGCTTACAATCAAGGGCGTGTACGGGCGCGAAATGTACGACACGTGGTACGTGGCGACATTCTTGACGGAAACCTCACCGGAACTCCGTGAGACATTGCGATCCGTGATTACACACCGCTTCACGCCTGAGCAGTTTGAGGACGCCTTCGCCACCGCGGGCTCCGGGCAAGCAGGCAAGATCATTATCGACTGGGAGAAATAGATGTACGCCAACAAAGAGCAGGTCACCGCGGAGCTGCAGAGCATTCGTGATGCTGGCCTGTACAAAGAAGAGCGTCCGCTGATGGGCCCGCAGGGCGCCCTCGTGCAAACTCTTTCGGGTCGGGCGCTCAACTTCTGCGCAAACAACTACCTGGGGCTTGCCGACGATCCGCGCATTGTGGCGGCTAGTAAAGAGTCGCTGGACCAGTGGGGCTACGGACTGTCGTCGGTGCGGTTTATCTGTGGGACGCAGGAGCAGCATCTCGCCCTCGAATACGGGATCTCGCAGTACTTGCGCCGCGATGACACCATCTTGTTCTCCTCCTGTTTTGACGCAAACGGGGGGATCTTCCAGGTTCTCTTTGGTCCCGAGGACGCCATCGTTTCGGACGCCCTCAACCACGCGTCTCTAATTGACGGGATTCGCCTCTCCAAGGCGAAGAGGTTCCGCTATGCCAACAGGGACATGGCGGACCTGCGCGCTCAGTTGGTGGCGGCGCGCGAAGCGGGGGCGAAGACTATTGTGATCGTGACCGACGGCGTGTTCTCCATGGATGGGTACTATGCGCCGCTGCCGGAAATCTGCGATCTGGCGGACGAGTTTGGCGCCTTGGTGATGGTGGATGGCTCCCACGCCACGGGTTTCGTTGGGCCGGAAGGTCGAGGTGTCGCCGCCATGTACGGCGTGGAGGATCACGTTGACATCCTCACGGGCACACTCGGCAAGGCGCTGGGTGGCGCATCTGGCGGCTACGTTTCTTCGCACCAGGAAATCATCGATCTTCTGCGGCAGAGGGCGCGTCCCTACCTGTTCTCAAACACTCTGGCGCCGTCGATTGTGGCGGGGGCGAGCGAGGCAATTGCGATCGCTCAAGAAGCCGACGACGCGCGTGAACACTTGCAAGAGATGGCGAACCTGTTCCGTGAGTTGATGGATGAGGCCGGATTTGAGCTTCTGCCCGGAAGTCACCCGATCATTGCCGTCATGTTCCCCGGCGAGGACGGGGCGCGGCAGGCCACCGCTGTGGCGGCAGAGATGCTGCACCAAGGCGTGTACGTGACCGCATTCAGTTTCCCTGTGGTTCCGAAGGGGGAGGCGCGGATTCGCGTGCAGATCTCAGCGGCGCACAGTGAAGGCGATGTGCGAGCGGCGGTTGCGGCGTTTGTGAATGCATGGGAGACCGTGGGCTCTGTCGGAATCTGACAGGAAGGTTTGGAGATTATGTCAATTCCGCTAGTTCCAGCTCCCGTTCACATTACCGTTGGGAGTGGGTCGTTTAAGCTCACTTCGGGCGAGGTCGGAGCCCCACCACAGTTGGCCGGAGTTGCCCAGCTTTTTGCTGACGAGGTTGGTAAGGAATCGGGGATCTCCCTGACCGTTGCGCCCTCGGACAGCGCGTTGCCTGTGGTCACAGTTGAGTTCAGTAGTGAGGGGCTCGACGCTGTGGCGAGCGCGAGTGGGAACCGGGCTGATGGGAACGCAGGCGCGGACGAACGGTACGGCCTCGCAATCACGACGGAGGGCGTGCGGGTATGGGCGGCCACCCCGGAGGGCGTGTTCCGCGGGCTAACCTCGCTGCGCCAACTGATTGCTGCAGGGGTGTCGGACGGGGTCGCGACCCTCCCCGTGATCGAGGTCGTCGATGGCCCACGATATGCGTGGCGGGGACTCTCGTTTGACGTCGTTCGTACCTTCCACGGGCCCGAGACGGTGCGGCGCGTCATCGACATGCTCGCCGTTCACAAGCTCAACGTGCTGCACCTGCATCTCACCGATGACCAGGGATGGCGCATCGAGGTGCCGTCACGCCCCGCGCTGACCGAGGTGGGGTCCACTGGCGCCATCGGGGACCGGCCGGGTGGGTTCTATACCGTCGCTGAGATGGCCGAACTGGTGAAGTATGCGGCCGACCGCTTCATCACGATTGTCCCGGAGATCGACATGCCGGGTCACACTGGCGCCATTTTCCGGTCGTACCCTGAACTGGCTCCCACCAAGGGTTTCTCCGGGGATATTGCGCCCGGGCTTGCGGTGGGGACGCTGGATCCTGGGCGTCCGGAGACCTGGGAGTTCGTGGGGGATGTCCTCGACGGCGTCATTCCGCAGTTCCCGAATGCGGCGTACATTCACGTCGGTGGCGACGAGGCGTTTGGAATGCCTGTGGAGGAGCACGCGGCATTCATGGAGCGAGCGACCCAGATGGTTCGCGACCGAGGGCGGCTTGCCGTGGTGTGGCAAGAGGCGGCGCGGGGGAACTTGAGTAGTAAGGACGTTGTCCAGTACTGGATGGATGCGCGAGATACTGAGGCGATGCTGGCGAATGAGGCGCTGACGTCAATGGTTCCTGAGGAAATGCTCGGGGTGCTGAAGGAGACGCTTTCGCACGTGGCGTAGGACGTGCCGCGGGCGTTGGAGATGGGAACGAAACTGATTGTCTCTCCGACAAGTCGTCTCTACTTTGACCGTCCTCAAGGGGATGCCTCTCGCAATGCGAGCCAAGAGGAGATGCGGCAGAGGGTCGGGTTGCCCGTCTATCCGCCACTTTCGTTGCGTGAGGGCGTGGAGTGGGATCCAATTGAGGATACCCCCGACCTCGTCTCCGATGGCCAAGTCGCGGGGATGGAGGCTGCCATCTGGTGTGAGACCATCACGGATCGGGGTGAGTTGGAGTTCCTGCTGTTGCCGCGGTTGGGCGGTCTGGCTGAGAAGGCATGGGGTGTACCGGGGGCGACCGGATGGGGTGACTACGCTGACCGCCTAGGTGCGCAGGCTGCCCTGTGGAACAGTCGCGGATGGAACTGGTACGAGGCCGATTCGGTTGAATGGAGTGAGCCGCTGCGGGATGCAGGGGAGGAACACTGAGATGACTGTGAACGACGTTCGTTTTCCGTACGAGGGCGCCTCGTTGCCGATTGACACACAGTATGAAGAGGTTCGTTCTGGGTTCAACAAGTCTGTTCTCACAGGGTTGCTGTGCGATCAGCTTCGGTTTGATGGGACTGTCTGCACGGACTGGGGCTTGATCACCGACAACGAGGTGATGCAAGCGAAAGCCTGGGGTGTTGAGCACCTTACACAGGACGAGCGGATGCTGAAGATCCTCGATGCCGGCGCAGAGTGATTCGCTGACGCTACTCACGAACCGGGAGCAGATTCCTCCGTTGGAGCGGGGTCTGCGGTATTAGTGTGATGTAGACCACAATAGCGGCAGGGGGCTCCTTTTGGGGAGTCTAGATGTCGGAGGTGGGTCGTAGGGTTTAGGAGCCGAACAGGTGTTCGATTTGGTTCTCTACGAAGGGGGTGGCGGCCATGGGGATGCGACTCGCGCAGACCGTTGCGGAATTGCAGCACGTTGATGGTCTGCTGCCGACGGCGGAGCAAATCGGTACAGGCACCGACGTGGAGGTGCTTGAACTCGCACGCTTTACGGCATTCTTAGTGAAGAGAATCCAGGGCGTGGGTGTGGCGTGCGCCGGCGTGTTGGACCGGCGTATCACTGACGGGTCTATCACCGACGGCGGCGCACTCGGGTTTGGGGGAGCAGCGCAACTGGTGCGCGACCTGACGGGTTCCTCAATGGCTGAGGCACGAAAGCGACTCCGGTTGGCTGCCGCGATTACTCCCGGGGATGATGGCAGAGAGTTCGGCTCTGCTCCGCCGTGCGAGCTTGTTGCGGCAGCGGTTGAGGAAGGACAGGTTTCTGAAGCGGCTGCAGTGCAGATTGTCGACACGCTGAAGCGGCATGAAGAGCTCGGAGGAGCCGCGGGAAAAGAGATGGAGTCGCATCTGATTGGTGTAGCGATGGGTGTCGATACCTCAGGCGTTGACTATGGCGCTGTCGAAAGGCAGATCCGCGATGGGAGCCTCTGCGGCGCCTTGGGTTCAGGGCCAGGTAGGGGTACTGACATCCCTGGAACGGGCCGGGAGGCGCACTTGGATGAGGTGCGGCGGGCCTGTAGTCAGGCATCGGACTCGTGGAATCCTCGCAGGGCGGTTGATGCGGACCGTGATGTGACAAAGGGACGTTTTCTGGTGATTGGCCGGCAGGTCGAAGGGCTCGTTTCGATGCGGGGCAGTCTGCTACCAGAAGTAGCAGCAGCTCTTGAAGCAATGACCAATGCAATTACGTCACCACGGGCTCGGATCACGCTAGAGGGCTATGGGCGCGGCAGAGATGCGCTTGTTCATTGCGATGGTGCCGGGCAAGCAGGTGAAGCCCCGGGGGTGACGCATGAATCTGACAGCAAGGATAGCGCGTTTGATCGTCGGGATCCCGGGCAGAAACGACATGATGCTTTCGCATCGATACTGAATGTCGCCGCGGCGACAGCCGCCACCACTGCCTCTGCCACCTTGGGTGTGCCCATTCTTGGGGGCGCCGCATCTACAGTGATGATTCAGACAAGTCGTGAAGCGATGGAGCAGCGTCGCGCCGGAGTCGTCCACACAAACAACGGACCAGTCAGCACTTCAGGATTGGCAGTGGAGCACGCGGCCTGTGTTGGGGCAGTGCAGTTCTACTCCGTGGATCCCGGCGGCGCTTTGATCAGCCTAGGTAATCAGCAGAGGACGTTCACTGGCCACCAGCGTCGCGCAATCCTGGCGCGGGATGGCGGATGCGTCATCCCCAACTGTGATGTCCCTGGGCAGTGGTGCGAAGTACACCATGTAACTCCGCATGCTCTGAATGGACCGACCCATACTGACAACGGGGTTCTCCTGTGCTACTTCCATCATCGCCACATCGAAGAATCCGGATGGAATGTGCGAATGAAGAACGGTGTTCCGGAGGTGCGTCCGCCTCGCTGGAAGGACCCTGACAGGCGGTGGTGGTCAACTCGGAGAGTTGGCAATACCGGCAGTGACACTGGCTCTGAGAAGAGCGCCAGTGGAATCCGGGGCACTACTGGAAGTGGCGCGTTATTGCTCGATCCCGATGGTGGCCACGGGCACGCTGGTGAGCAAGCACCCTTGCTGTTGTAGGCATAGGCGCCGCCATCACAGTTGCAGTTGCACTAGATGTAGGCATGGGCAGCGGCATCACACTCGCCTCAGGCGTTGGCGTAGTGCCGATTCATGCGAGTTCTGCGTTGTTTTTTGATGCGGGGTGTGAGGTGTGTGCCCCGGTGTGAGAAAATGTGATGTAATCCGTGACAGCGCCCGACATTGGGCACGCACAAGAAACTCTGAGGAGCGATCATGACATATCAATACCCGAGTAACGTAGTCGTGCAGCCGACCAAATCGTTCGTCGTCACGTGGTTGCTTTCGTGGCTTCTTGGCTACTTTGGGATTGACCGCTTCTACCTGGGGAAAGTCGGCACGGGCATCCTCAAACTGGTGACCCTGGGCGGCTTTGGCGTCTGGTACCTGATAGATCTGATCATGACCCTAGTTGGCGCACAGACCGACAAGTGGGGGCGTCCGCTGGCCGGGTACAAGAAGAACAGTTCGCTCGCGTGGATCATCACCATCATCTTCACCTTCGGTAGCACCATCATCACGTTCATTTCCGGCGGATTCTCTGCTCTGATGGGCATGTTCTAGGCGAAGACTACTCGGCCGGATGAGCGGTTACCCAATCCAGAGTGTCACGGATCGTGTCCTGCAGTGGGCGCGGTGCGTAGCCGAGCTCCCGGCGTGCTCGTGTGCTTGAGAACCTTCCTGGCTCGGCAAGAACCCGTAGCGAGTACTTGGTAAACAGGGTGGCCGTGCCTCGGAGCCGCGCGATGAGTTCCGCCAGCGGTGCGATTGTGCGTGCAATCCACAGTGGTAGAGCTGCAGGTCGGAAATGTCCCTGGGCAGAAGCGACCGCCGATACGAGCTTACTTACCGGTCAGTAGTGTCCCGGCAACAGGTAGGTGCGCCCACTATGTCCCTTCTCGATTGCAGCGATTGTCGCCTCCGCTATGTCCCGTACGTCCGCGAAGTCATACCCTCCCTTGACCGAAATGAAGAGGGTTCCCGATGCTGCATCCCGCACCAGCCGGGTCAGGTGTGTATCCCCAAAGTCGTGGGGTCCAGCCATTCCTGAAGGGAAAACTACGACGCGCCAGAGATCTGTGGCACCAAGGACAATGCTCGTTGCAGCGGCCTTGGTCTTCGCGTACTCACCGTGCACGGCATCTGGGTTGAAGTCCTCGGCGTGATCAAGCTCCCGAGCGACCCCGTCAACTTCAGGCATGGCGTGCACGCTTGAGATGTAAGCCAACCTTTCGACGCTCGTTGATCGCGCTGCAACAACCACATTGGCTGTGCCACCCACATTTGTTTCCTCGACTAGAGGAGTAACCTTGCCCGCAATCGAGACGATGCCGGCACAGTGCACCACCCACACGGGGAGATCGCTGGACGTGAAGGCTTGCTGCACGGACGCAAGGTCACGTACGTCTATTCGAACAATTTCCAGGTTCTCATCATCTTGGAGGTCGACAAGCGCCGGGGGTACCGAGTCTGCGCGTGGTGGGAGGGCCGGAAATGTTTTGTCAGACGGTGGGATGGCGGGAGGTGTTTGGACCGCGTGTTCCTGGCCCATATAGACCGCAGCACGCACACTCTCTCCCTTTGCTCTCCCTTTGCGAGCAGCTCTCGAACCACATTGTTGCCGAGGAATCCGGCCGCACCTGTTACTACCCATAGCCGGGACGAGTTTGCTCTTGCTCCCATATCCCTGTCCTGCCAACACGAAGAATCAAAGCTTCTTCCAGTATCCTCTTGTCCTCGCTACGCGCATTGGCCTTAGGGCCTACGCCACGGGAAAATTGAGGCCGTATCCTCAAGCATATGAGTCCCTCTGACGATGGCGCTACGAACTCGTCTCCACCACAGAAATCCTCGGGAACACCCGTGCACACTGGCGCGACACGGCCCACGCAAGACAAGCAATCGGAAAGGCAGCAGTCTCGCGAGAGCAGTGCGCGGCG
>RRZT011311777.1_pt1 | contig 17584 bp, 9 predicted proteins | sample 2165551 | NCBI WGS metagenome assembly RRZT01 (sample SAMN10456910, study PRJNA506462) | wastewater metagenome | biome: wastewater; feature: sludge; material: wastewater sludge; isolation source: wastewater sludge with Escherichia coli K12::gfp cells carrying plasmid... | place: USA: Moscow, Idaho ...
AGTTCAGTGATCGCTTTTCGACGTGGCAACCCTTTTGCCTATGGTTGGATCGCCGGCTTGTTGATCGGGCTGGGATCGGGCGCCGTCGTCGCGGCGCCGCCCGCAACTCCCGAAACCGCCTCGGAGATCGAGCGCGCCTTGAGCGTTCCCGGCGGCGAGCGACCGGGCTTGCGGCTGCGAGGCGGACCCAGCTCCGGCGGTCCGGGCGTGGGGACATTGCGGGGTCCGGCCGGTATTGTGGATGATCCCGCCCCCTCCGGCGCCGCAACCCCCTCTGTTCCCTCTTCCGTTTCCCGGTCAATGGATACTCTGGATTATCCGACTCTGGTTCGGGAGCGGCCCAAGGTCGCGGCCTTGATCCATTTCGATCCCAACTCCGCGCGCATTCGCGACGATGCTTTCAAGCTGCTGAACGAATACGCCAAAGCGTTGAAAAGCCCGGCGCTGGCCGATGCGGTGTTGGTGATCGCCGGACACACCGACTCCGTCGGTTCCGACCAGCGTAATCTAAAATTATCCCAAGAACGGGCGCAGGCGGTGCGCGATTATCTGGTCGAGCGCGGCATTGCTCCTGATCGCTTGATCGCCAAGGGCTACGGGGAAGCGTATCCGGTGGCGTCCAACGATACCGAAGCCGACCGCGAACGGAATCGTCGCAGCGAATTTATCCGGGTGGATGGGCCGGCGACCGGCGCTCCGTGACCGATAAAACCGGGTAACCGATTATAAGGATTTCGAGCGAACGGAGCGTCGCGGCGAACCGATAAAGAAGAATCTGCCGAAGGGGAGGGTAATCATGACGCGCGACGAATGCCGGTATGGCGCGATGCTGCTGCTGGTCGGCGCGCTGGCGCTGGTCGGGTGCGCGACGGGGGGCGGATCGACGGCGGCGCCGGAAGGTTTGCCGGTCGGAACCCGGATCGCCCTGCCCGCAGACGCCAAGGCGCTGGGCGATGTCGCCTGCGAGTTCTACAAATCTGGCAGCAGCCAGGGCTTGGAGCAGTTCGAGATCCGCTGTCCGGGCTGGGAGCGCCCGGCTGGCCTGGTCTGGCGGGGTAGCCTCCCGCGTCCGGCGGCGAACTGGGAAGCGACGTTCTTCAACCAAAGCGATTTGGCCAAGACCGTGCAAACCGAGGCCGATTGCGGCGACGCCGAATCGACCCAAATTCTGAGCGGGCAACCGGCCACCCTACGCCGCTGCACCAGCCACAACGGCGGCTTTCCTTATTTGTTGATCGCGGCCGGCGTCGATGGCCGCGCTTTCGTGCTGTGGGGACCGGCGCATCTGGCGCCGCTGTTCGAGAGCTTCGTGCAAACCTCGCTACGGGGCACGGCGCAGGAACAGCTCCCCGGCAGCCGGTCGCAATTGATCGCGCTCGCCGAGCGAGCCGTGGCACCCGAGGGCCGGCGCATCGGCCTGGAGGACATGGGGCAGTTCACTGCTCTGGACGAGCTGAGCACGCTGTACAACTCCGCCAAAAACCACCAGCGGGCGTTGGATCTGGCCCAGCGCGCGCTGGAAATTCACGAGCGCATCAAAGGGGCCAACGATCCCGGCGGCGGTTACCTGGTCGCGCGGATGGCCCGCGAACTCAGCCGCCTGCAACCGGGTGCGGCGGAAGCCATGTTTCAGCGCGCCGAGCCGCTGGTGAAAGCCTCGCCGGACGGGTCGGACTGGCCGGAATATCTGGTCTATCGGGCTTGGTACGAGCTGTATCGGGGCGACCGCGCCAAGGCCGAACAGTACGCCCAACAATCCTGGGAGGCCAGCAAGGCGGCAGCCGTGCGCTCTCGGCAAGGGGAAGTGAATCCCCGCCTCGCCCATTCCCTGGTCGGCGTCGGCGATGTCTATGTCGAGCTGGACAAATTGGCCGAAGCCGAATCCGCTTACGGCCAAGCCCTCAACATCTTCGACGCCGTGCGAGGCGGCGACTATCACTGGGTGGGCGAAACCCAGCAGCGCTTGGCGGAAGTCTACCGCCGCCAGCGATCCTTCGAGAAAGCTCGCGCCCAAGCCCAAGCGGCGGTCGAACTGAAGCGCGCCCTGTTCGGCGAAGGCCGGGCGTTGGCCGAGGCGATAAGGGTGCAGGCCGACATCGAACGCGCCGCCGGCAACCCCGAGCGCGCCCTGGCGCTCTGGCGCGACGCCCGCCGAATTTTATTGGACGACCGCGCGACGCTGGCGCAATTGCAGACGGAAGATATCGAGGGCTATCTCGAATTGCTGTTCCAGCTCGCCGCGACCGATTCCAGAAGCGATAAAGCGGCCTTGCTCGACGAGGGGTTCACGGTTTCGCAGTTGGGCCAGACGCCGGCGGCGGGCCGAGCCGTCACCCAAATGGCCGCGCGCCTCGCCGAATCCGACCCCGAGGTGCGGGACACCGCGCGGGCGTTGCAAGATGCCTTGAAGACCAGACAAGACGTGCAGTACGAGTTGGGCGTGGAACAGAGCAAGCCGTTCCTGGCGCGCGATGGCGCCAAGGAAGAAGCGCTCAAGGTCCGGCTGCGCGCGGCGACGGAAGAGTACCGGCGTCGCGAGGAGCAGTTGCAGGCGCGATTTCCGCGTTACGGCCGCCTCGTCACCCCGACCCCACTGAGCGCGGCGGACGTGGCGAAACTGCTGCGGCGGAATGAGGCGTTATTGCGGGTGCTGCCCGGCCACAACGAAATCTGGGTTTTTTTGGTCAAGTCCGATGGAACCGTGCACGGCGCCGCCGCGCCGCTGCCGGCCCGCCAGTTGACCGCCGAGGTCGGACGGTTGCGCGCGGGAGTGGACGCCAGTTCCGGCAAACTGCCCGATTTTGACCTGAATCTCGCCCACCAACTTTACCGGCAATTGCTGGGTCCGCTGGAACCGGCGCTGGCCGGCGTCGAGCATCTGATCGTGGTGCCGGGGGGCGCGCTGCTCAGCTTGCCGCCCGCCTTGCTGGTGCGACAGGCGCCGGTCGAGTCCGGCGATTATCGCCATGCCGCTTGGCTGGTGCGGGACATGGCCTTCAGTCTGCTGCCTTCGGTGGTGGCGCTGGAGCAATTCCGGCAGATCGCCGGGACTTCGCGGGCGCGGTTGTCGTTCATCGGTTTTGGCGACCCGGTGTTTTCGGAGCGGGGCGGCACCTTGCGCGGTGGGAGCGGGGGAGGCGATAAGGTCGAACAGGTGGTGCAAAATTGCCAGCTCGATCCCAAGGTGCTCGGCCGCTTGCCGCAGCTCCCCGAAACGGCGACCGAACTGCGCACCCTGGCCCGCACCTTGGGCGCCGGGCAGGAACAGAGCGTGGTGCTGGGCCGGCAGGCCACGGTTCCCGCCGTGCGGGCCGGTAACCTACAAAATTACCGCATCATCGCGTTCGCCACCCACGCGCTGCTGCCCGGCGAGTTGGATTGTCTGACCGAACCGGCGCTGGCGTTGACGCCGCAGGCTTCGGCGAACGCCGGGGACAACGGCTTGCTCGGCGCGAGCGCCATCGCCAACCTGAAGCTGGATGCCGACTGGGTGTTGCTGTCGGCCTGCAACACGGCGGGGGCGGGGAGCGGCAGCCTGCGCGGCGAAGGCTTGTCGGGATTGGCGACGGCGTTTTTCTACGCCGGCACCCGCGCGCTGCTGGCGTCCCACTGGTACGTGGTGTCGGAACCGACGGTTTTTCTGACCACCCGCACCTTCGATTCCTACCGGAAAGCGCCCCATCTGGGCCGAGCGGAAGCGCTCAGACGGGCGCAACTGGCCTTGCTGGAACAGCCGAACATGGCGCATCCGGTGTTCTGGGCGGCGTTTACCCTGATCGGGGAAAGCGGCTCCTCGCCATAACATTCTGATAAGTTGACGTTATCGCTAATGCCGGGCAATGCCCGCGATAAGGGCGGCATCACCATGAAAAAGCACTGTCGGTTTTGGGCGCGAGCGGTTTCGCTGATCTTCGTCGGTCTATTGGTGGCGCTCTTGCCCGACTGGGGAGTCGAGTTGAGGGCGCAAACCCTGTCGCCCACTTCGGTCAATTTCAGAAATGTTCCCGTCGGTACGGCGAGCACGCCGCAAACTGTCACGTTTACAAACGATTTGAATGGAACAGTCGAGATTCTCGGCATTTCAGCAGGAGGCGATTTTACGGCGACCCAGAACTGCTTGGGGCAATTGAGGCCGGGAGCTTGCGGTATCGGGGTGACTTTCTCGCCCACCGCCACCGGATCGCGAACGGGAACGCTGAGCGTGGTTGTCGATACGTGTCTCGATGGTTGTATTGAGACCTTGACTGCGAGCCTTAGTGGGGTGGGCACCACGCCGATCAATACCGGAGCCGACTCGGCGATCACGCAAGCGGGGCAACCGGTGACTATAGAGGTATTGCTCAATGACACGCCGAGCGGCGGATTGACCATCATCGGAGCGAGCGATCCGCCGAACGGCAGTGCCACTGTCAGCGGTAACGCGATCATCTACACACCCGATCCCGGTTTTGCCAGTCCCCCCAACGACATCTTTACTTATACCGTTCGAGATACTTTCCAGCAGACCGCCCCCGGCACGGTGACGGTAACGGTGAATCCGCCGGGGATCATTGCCAGAAACGACACTGCCACGACTTCAGCAGGGACGCCGGTCACGGTTCCGGTGCTGGCCAACGATACGGGGACGAACATCGCGCTGGCCGGCGTGGGAACGCCATCCAACGGTACGGCGAGCATCAGCGGCAACGCGGTGGTCTACACGCCCAACCCGAATTTCGCCGGGACCGACAGCTTCGGCTACACCATCCGCGACAGCTTCGGGCAGATCGCCAACGCCACGGTGACGGTCACGGTCACTCCGCCGGGAGGGCCAGTGGCGGTGAACGACGCGGCCACGACCCCGGCGGGGACGCCGGTCGCCATCAGTGTGCTGGCCAACGACACGGGAACGGGCATCGCGATTGCCGGCGTGGGCACGCCAGCCAACGGCACGGCGAGCATCAGCGGCAATGCGGTCATTTACACACCCGCCCCCGGCTTTGTTGGAACCGACAACTTCAGCTACACCATCCGCGACACCTTCGGGCAAAGCGCCACCGCCACGGTCACGGTCACGGTCACGGCGAGACCGCCGCCGCCGCTGGACGCCGTGGACGACGCGGCCGCGACGCAAGCGGGCCAATCGGTCGCTATCGATATTTTGTCTAACGACAGCGGGACGGGCATCTCGATTGTCGGCGTGAGCACTCCGTCTAACGGTACGGCGAGCATCAGCGGCAACGCGGTCATTTACACGCCGAGAGCCGGCTTTGCTGGCACCGACAGTTTCAGCTACACCATCCGTGACAGCTTCGGGCAGACCGATACCGCCACGGTGACGGTGACGGTAAGGCCGCCGGGCTTGAACGCGGTGGACGACACGGCCACGACCCCGGCCCGAACGTCGGTCACGATTCCGGTGCTGGCCAACGACACGGGAACCGGCATCGCGATTGCCGGATTGGGTGTGCCGTCCAACGGCACGGCCAGCATCAGCGGCAACGCGGTGGTCTACACGCCCAACTCCAACTTTGCCGGGACCGACAGCTTCGGCTACACCATCCGCGACAGCTTCGGGCAGACCGATACCGCCACGGTGCGGGTGCGGGTCACGGCTCCAACCTTGGATGCCGTGGATGACACGGCTTCCGCCCGGACCCGAACGCCCGTGGTCATTCCCGTGTTGGCCAACGATATCGGCACCGGCCTGATCATCACCCAGGTCGGCGTGCCGTCCAACGGCAGCGCGACGGCCGGCGGGAACGGCGCCATCACCTATACCTCGGCCGCCAACTTCACCGGCACCGATGCCTTCACCTATACCATCACCGACGGGATCAGCAACGATACCGCCGTGGTCACGATCACGGTGACGCGGAGCAAGGAAGATGTCCAGAAGCTCCTGGAAGACACCACCGACAACCCCAACGCCAAAACGATAGGCCGAACCATCGGCGGCCTCTGCTTCGAGCGTGCGGCCAGCGTCAATTTCCTGCGCGACTGCGATGATCTGATCGATGCGGCCGATAACGGCGATAACGGCGTTGGCCGAGCCCTGGAGCAAATTACACCGGCCGATTTGGGCGCCGCGCTCGATACCGCGCTGACCGGCACGCAAACCCAGATGGCGGGCATCCGTTCGCGCATGGCTTCCCTGCGCGCCGGCGTCATGGGCATCGATCTCGAACGCCTGAATATTCACCGGGGCGGCTGGACGCTCTCCGGCCGGGATTTGCGCCATTTGCTCGCCAGCCTGGGCGGCGGCGGTCCCGGCGCCGAAGTGGACAGCCATTTGGGAGCGCTCGGCATTTTCGCCAGCGGCACCTTCAATTTCGGGGATCGGGGCAGCACCGACGACCAGACCGGATACGATTTCAAATCCCGCGAGCTGACCCTGGGGGCCGATTATCGATTCACCGACCAGTTCGTGCTGGGCGCCGCGCTCTCGCACACCGCCATCGACGCCGACATGGACGAGGCGGGCGGTTATCTCGATACCCGGGGCTACGGTGTAACGCTGTACGGCACCTATTACCCCTCCGACCGTTTCTATTTCGATGGGATGGTCAATTACGGTTGGAACGATTACGATCAGCGGCGCAACGTGATCTACCGGGTGCAAGATGCCGATGTCGATCAGCATTTTGATAGCGACTACAGCGGCCGGCAGTTTTTTGTCGATCTGGGAGCCGGCTACCAGTTCACCCGCGGCAATCTGAGCCTCGGCCCAGAGGTTCGCCTCAGCTATCTCGATGTCCGGGTGGATGCGTTCGAGGAGCGGGCGGGCGGCGGCGGTCCCGGCTCGGCCTGGGCGGTCGAAGTCGAGGAACAGGATCTGCGATCGCTGGTGTCGAGCGTGGGCGGCCGGGCCAGCTACCTGATCGCACAGCCGTGGGGAACGTTGCAGCCCCAGGTGGAGTTCGGCTGGCTGCACGAGTTCAACGATGACAGCCGCCTCGTCCGGGGCCGTTTCCTGGAAGGCGCCGCCGTTCCCGATAACCTGTTCCAACTGGCGATGGACCCGGTGGACAAGGATTACTTCCGGCTCGGTCTGGGCCTGTCGGCGCGGTTCGACCGAGGACCATCGGCGCTGGTCCAGTACCGGACCCTGCTCGGTTACCGGAACCTGGAAGACCATGCCATCACGACCGAATTGCGCTGGGAATTTTAGCGGCTCGCCAATCGCCTTCTCCCGTCGGGAGAAGGCGCGGCCGCGAACCGGCGGTAACGACCCGAGCGAGGTGGGCGGTGGCGGTGATGTCCAAACCCGATGATGCTAAATCCGATGACCGGGAGGCTGGCGGTCTGCGCGACTTCGATCTCGAAAAGATCGAGCCCATCGACGCGGCCCCGATCATACCGGGCTACAAGATCGAGAAACTGATCAGCAGCGGCGCCATGGGCCATGTTTTTTTGGCCGTTCAGGAGGCGCTCGAACGGCCGGTGGCCATCAAGGTGATCATGCCTTCCCTCAGCATCGATCCCACCTTCCGCCAGCGCTTTCTCAAAGAGGGAAAAATCATCGCCCAGTTGCGGCACCCCCATATCCTGACGATTCACGATATCGGCGAATGCCTCAACCAGTACTACATGATCATGGAGTATGTCCAAGGCGGCACGCTGCGGGATCGCATTCAGCGAGGAATATCCCCGGAGCAGGCGGTCTTGATCTTGCGCCAACTGGCCGGCGCTCTGGGCCACGCCCATCGCCAGGGTTTCGTTCATCGCGATGTCAAGCCGGCCAACGTTCTGTTTCGCGACGACAACGACGCCGTGCTGTCCGATTTCGGCATCGCCAAAGGGTTCGAGGACAGCGTCCAGCTCACCGCCACCGGGTTGGCGGTCGGCACGGTTCTTTACATGAGCCCGGAACAGGCCCAGGGCAAACCGCTCGATGGCCGCAGCGACCTGTATTCCCTGGGCCTGGTGTTTTTCGAGATGCTCGCCGGGTTCCGGCCGGATCGCACCTTCGGAGGGTACATCGAATCCCTGCCGCCGAGTCTGGGCCGCTACCAGCGCATCCTGGACGGATTGCTGGCTCGCGACCCGAACGAGCGGTTTGCCGACGCCGAGCGCTTGATCGAAGCGCTCGACCACCTCGACCCGGACAAGGAGGAAGCGAAGCCCACCGTCGCGGTGACCGCCCAAGACAGCCGGCCCTCCAAGCGCCGATGGGCAAAATTTCCGATTGCCGTGGCCGCCCTGCTGACCGTCGCCCTGCTGGCGGGGGGAGGGTACCTGCTCTGGAACCGCGCCGCGGAACCCGCGCTGGCCGTACAGGTTTCCTACGCTTATCAACCCATCGATCAGCGCGATTTTCGCCCCCTGCCAAACGAGGGGGTACTGCACTCCGGGGATCGCTATCAAATACGGTTTACCCCGCTCCAGGATGGCTATGTCTACATCTTTCAGATCGACAGCGGCGGCGCGGTTTATCGCCTGTTTCCTCCCGAGGGGAGCGATTCCCAGCCAACCGGCGACGGTCGCTCGCTACAGGCCGGCGCGACCTACTTCGTGCCCGCCGAGGACGAGGCCTTTCAACTGGACGAGCAAATCGGTCAGGAGCAAATTCATGTTCTGGCCTTCCGGGAGCGCGATTTCGGGTTGGAAAACCAGTACGCGACGCTGGCTGAAGCCCGCCGGGTGCAGGATCAGGCCCGAATCGCGGAACTGCAACTGCGCTTGGTCGAACGTCTGCGGAAAACGCGAACGGGCACCATGTCCGTTTTGAATTTCAAACACAACGCGAGAGGAAGCCATGAGCTATAGAACCCGCCGGTGGAATTACCCGTTGGCTGTCTTGCTGGGCGGCGCTTTGATCGGAGCCGGCGCTGCGCGGGCGGCCAGCCCCTCGACCGATACCGACTTGACCACCCGCGGCCCGGCGGGGACCGTCAAAATCGCGCCCGAACCGGGAGCGGTGGCCCCGAAACCGGCTTCGCTGACCCCGCAAACCGGCGCCAAGCCGCTCGGTTTCAAGGTGAATTACGTTTATCGCCCCGGCGGTCAGGGCCCGCTCAAACCGTTGGTGGACGGCAGCGCGCTGCGCTCCGGGGACCATTACAAAATCCAGTTTACCCCGGCCGAGAACAGTTACGTTTACATTTTTCAAGTGGATAGCGGCAAGGCGATTTACCGGCTCTTTCCCATGACCGAGTTTGGCGGGGTGAAAGTCAACAATCTCAATCCGGCGCGGGCCGGGGTTACCTATCATTTGCCCGCCAAGGACAAATCTTTCCAGCTCGATAACAACGTCGGCTCGGAAAGCATTTTGTTTCTGGCTTTCCGGCAACCGAATCAGGCCCTGGAACAGCAATACGAGGATCTGGTGAAAGCCCGGTTGTCCCAGAACGCCCCGAAAGCCGACCAACTGCAAACCGCCATCAACAGCAATTTCAAAACCCGAGGATTGGCGGCCATCGTGGACGATCCCGAGAAAAAGACCGCCACGGTGCCGTGGACTCCGACGGAATCGTTCGCGGTGCCGGTCCAGCGCCTGGATAACCTGTGCGCGGACTGCATCAGCATGATCACTTTCGATCATCGCTGAGTCCGCCGCATCTCGCCCACCCGCCGCTTCGTTCAAAGCCGAAGACGAGCGCGTGGCGGAGTTGGCCCCCGAGCCAAGGCGAAACGTCCGCAGGCTCGGGCAGCGGGGCAATGCGCGACCGTACCCGCTGCCGCTCGGATTGATCTCACCGTTCGCGAAGCGCGCTTGGCGGGGCGAGCGGTCGGCACCGAACTTTGGCGCGACCGGCGGGTCCCGCCTTCTAGCCAGCGCGCGAGTTGCGCTTCTTCTCAGACCGGCCCCCCTGAAGCGGCCAAATCCGCTCGGGTTCCGATGATCGCTATCGGCCTGATTGTTGCCTGTTTTACGATGGCGCCAAGCCCGCCAGGGTTGTCCTGACAACAGCGAGGGCCGGCGTAGCTCATGTTCAAAACGTCGGGCAGCCGTTAAGCTAGAGTTTTGTATTATTTTGATTTATATGTAATAAAAATAATCCAAAATTGATATTTTAATTTTTATTTTTATGTATTAAGATAGGTCAATATTTTATGGCGATAGTAGAAATATTATCATATTTTCAAGCCGTTATTATCCTGACTAACCGATGAGCGCGAATGCTTGCAGTGAAGGCACCGCCCCCAAGCCGGTGCTGAGTAGCGGCGACCCGTCGCCGTTTACCGTCGTTAACCCGAACGGCCAAGCGCCGGTGGTGCTGGTTTGCGATCACGCCAGCAACGCCATACCCGCCGCGCTCGACCGGCTCGGGTTGGGACCGGTGGCCTTGTCCCAGCACATCGCCTGGGATATCGGCGCCGCGCGAGTCGCCCGGCTGCTGGCCGAACGGTTAGACGCGCCGGCGGTTCTGGCCGGTTATTCGCGGCTGGTGATCGATTGCAACCGTCCTCCCGGCGACCCGACATCCATCGCCGAGGTCAGCGATGGAACCGTGATTCCCGGCAATCTGAATCTTGACGATGCCGGGGCGGAATCCCGGCTGAACGAGGTGTTCTGGCCCTACCATCACGCCATTACCCGGATGCTGGCGCACCGCTGGCGGCACGGCCAGGGCCGGGCGCCGGCGCTGATCGCCATTCACAGCTTCACCCCTGTCATGAATCGCTCTCCCCGGCCGTGGCAGCTCGGCGTGTTGTGGAATCGCGATCCCCGCCTCGCTTTGCCGCTGCTGGCGCGCTTCCAGGCGGATTCGGCGTTGTGCGTCGGCGACAACCAGCCTTATTCCGGGCGGGAGGTCGGCTTTACCATGGACACGCACGGTGGAGCGGCGGGCCTGCCGCACGTCGAGATCGAAATACGGCAGGATTTGCTGGCCGATGATTCCGGTTGCGCGCATTGGGCGACGGTGGTCGGCGATGCGCTGGTGGAGGTATTGCGGGATGAGACCTTGTGCCGGGTCCAGCATCACTGATCGCCGGTCCGCGCCCGCGTGCGGCGGTTCGACCGGCGGACGCGAGCGATTGTTGACCGAGATCGGAGACGTGAAAACCACGCGCGACACTGGCATGATGGCGCCCGCTACAGATCCCCGGTATCGCAGGCTGGGGTTAGCGGCGGGTTACGTTGGGGTGTGGGCGGTGCTGTGGTATGTCTCCGGCGCGCTGAACCTGGCGACCGGGATCAGCCTTTGGCACCCGCCGGCCGGCTTGACCTTCGCCATTCTGCTCGAATGCGGCTTGCGTGCTTTGCCGCTGCCCGTCGTCGCATCGCTCCTCGCCGGACTTTCCCTCTGGTCCTGGGATCTGTGGCCTTACTATTTGGCCGTCAACCTGTTGACTCCGCTGGGCTACGCCGCGACGGCGGGCGCCATGCGGCGTTGCTGGCTGGGCCGGGGGGGGCAGGACCCGTGGCGCTTCAACGATGCGCGCCAGGTGGCGGCCTTTCTGGCCGCTGCCGCTATCGGTTCCCTGTCCGCGGCTTTGGTCGGCACCCTGCTGCTGAAGGCCGCCGGGGTATTGTCCCCGCAAACGCCGCTGTTCTTGGCGGTGTTGGGTTGGTGGACCGGGGATTTCGTCGGGATCGCCACCTTCGCGCCCCTCCTGCTGATTTTCGTGGCGCCGCCGGCACGGCGCTTCGGCGAGGGGGAGCCGCCGCGCCCGCTTCGGTGTCTCCGGTCGGTCGATCCGTCCCTGACGCGAGTGATTCTGGCTCAGAGCCTGCTGTCGATCTTGTTGCTGGCGGGCTTATTTTGGGCGCCATACCATCTTTGGCACGCTCAACCCAATCCGTTCATGACTCTGCTGATGCTGCCGATACTGGTCTGGATCGTCGCGACGCACGGCATTCGCGGCGCGGTGGCGGCCGTGTTTCTTTACGAGCTGGGCATCGTGACGATGGTGCTGCTGTTCGGGTCGGCCGACTTGGCATTGCAGTATCAGATCGTCATGGCGACCGTGGCCGCTTCGGGGCTGCTGACCGGCGCGGTTTCCCACGAGCGGCTGAACAGCACCGCGCTGTTCCGGGATCTGGCCGAGATTTCCAACGACTTGCTTTGGGAGTTCGACGCGGTCGGCCATCTGCGCGAGTTGAGGGGGAAGTTCGCCAAGTCCGCCAAACCGCGCCACATCCGTTTTGGCATGAGTTGGCAGGATCTGGTCGTGTCTCAGGAGCAGGATACCGATCTGGCGGCGTTGCGGACCGCGATCCGGCAGCGACAGCCTTTCCAGCAACTGGAGTTGCGGGTGCGGCTGCCCGGCCAGGAGCACTCGATCTGGACGCGCAACAGCGGCTTGCCGCTGTTCGACGAGGAAGGCGAGTTTTTGGGCTATCGCGGGGCGACGGTGGATATTTCCGACCACAAGCAGGCGGAGGCGCTCCACAAAAAGGCCGAGGCGCTGTTGCGGAATTACGATCGGACGCTGGAGGCCAAGGTCGAAGCCAAAGTGGAGGAACGCACCCGGCAGCTCGCCGAGGTCAGCCTGCGCAACTGGCGGCTGGCCAACTACGATGCCTTGACCAGCCTGCCCAACCGCAACCTGCTGTTCGAGCACCTGCGCAAGGGCTTGCAGCAGGCCCGGCGCCGCTGGCGGTTGCTGGCCATCCTGCTGGTGGATCTGGACGGATTCAAGCAGGTGAACGACACCTTCGGCCACGACGCGGGCGACGAGTTGCTCCGGCAGGTGGCGATCCGCCTGCAACAGTGCGTGCGGGCGACCGATACCGCCGCGCGGCTGGGCGGCGACGAGTTCACCGTCGTGCTGCCGGATCTGGAAGGCCCCGATGCCGCCGCCGCGGTGGCCCAGAAAATCATCGCGCGCCTGGCGGAGCCGGTGCCGCTGGGTTCGGCCAGCGCCACCGTCACCGCCAGCGTCGGCATCGCGCTATACCGGCCGGAACTGCCCGCCAATATCGACTTGGCCATGAACCTGCTCCGCCAAGCCGACGCCGCCATGTACGCCGCCAAGCGCGCCGGCAAGAACGCTTGGCGATTCGCCGACCAACTGGGTCTGGGATAGAGTCGCCAAGCCCACACGGTCGCGGGGAACCTAGACGGCTTCCAGGTGCTCGACCAGCAATTGCAGGCGCTCGCCGCGCCACTCGTTGACATCCAGGCGATACGCGATGCGGACCTGGGCCGTGCCGGGCGCGAAGTCGGCCGCGCGCCTGAAGGCGACCGCTTCCAGCGTCAAGGGCGTTGCCGGGAGCCGCAGCCAGAGCTTCAGCGTTTTCCCGTCCCTCATGACTTGGTGGGACACCACCTCGAACACGCCGTCGAACAGCGGCTCGGGGGAGCCCTGGCCCCAGGGGCCGGCCTCGCGCAGCAGCTTGGCGGTATCCAGCGAGAACTCGACCGGTTCCAGTTCGCCGTCGCTGAGCAAGCGGCCTTGCAGGTCGTCGGCGGTGAGTCGCCGGCGGATTTCGGCGTCGAACGCTTGGCCGAACGACTCGAACCGCTCGACCGCCAAGCTGAGGCCGGCCGCCATGGCGTGTCCGCCGAAATGGCCGATCAGCCCCGGATGTTCGGTCGCGACCGCCGCCAGCGCGTCGCGCAGGTGCATCCCCTCCACCGAGCGGCCCGAGCCCTTGATGTGGCCGTCGCGATCCGGCGCGAAGACGATCACGGGCCGGTGCAAGCGCTCTTTCAGGCGACCGGCGATGATGCCGACCACGCCCTGATGCCAGCCGGGATCGAACAGGCAAAGCCCGAAGGGCAATTCGCCGGCATCCCGCGCGACGCGCTCGATCCGGTCCAGCGCTTGCGCGTGAATCTCGGCGGTCAAATCGCCGCGCTGCCGGTTGATGTCGTCCAGGCGGCGGGCCATGGCGCGGGCCGCCTCCAGGTCGTCGCTGAGCAGGCATTCGATGCCCTGGCTCATGTCTTCCAACCGCCCGGCGGCATTGAGCCGGGGGCCGAGGTAGAAGCCGATGTCGGCGGCGCTCAACCGGGCCGGCTTGCGACCCGCCGCCTCGCACAGCGCGACGATGCCGGGCAGGCATTGGCCTTGGCGGATGCGGCGCAGACCTTGCTCGACCAGGATGCGATTGTGGTGATCCAGCCGCACCACGTCCGCCACCGTGCCGAACGCCACCAGATCGAGATATCGGGCCAGATTCGGCTCGGGCAGGCCGCGCTCGGCGAACCAGCCGGTTTCCCGCAATCGCGCTCGCAGCGCCGTCAGCACGTAAAACATCACCCCCACGCCGGCCAGATGCTTGCTGGGGAACTCGTCATCCGGCTGGTTGGGGTTGACGATGGCCTCGGCGGGAGGCAGTTCCCGCCCCGGCGGGTGATGGTCGGTGATCAGTACCTTGATGCCCGAGGCGTGGGCCGCGCGCACGCCCTCGTGGCTGGAGATGCCGTTGTCCACCGTGATCAACAGGTCGGGCCGTGCCTCGGCCGCGACCGCCACGATTTCCGGGGTCAGGCCATAGCCGTGCTCGAAGCGGTTCGGCACCCGATAGCCGACTTCGGCGGCGCCCAGCGCGCGCAGGCCGCGGACCGCCAGCGCGCAGCCGGTCGCGCCGTCGGCGTCGAAATCGGCGACGATCAGGATGCGCCAGCGCTCGCGCAGAGCGGTGTGGAGCAAATCCACCGCTCGTCCGATGTTCCGCAGCGCGGCCGGCGGGGTGAGGTGGCGCAGCTCCTTTTCTAACTCGATGGCGGAGCCGATGCCGCGAGCGGCGAAAACGCGGCTCAGCAGGGGCGAGTCGGATAACTCGACGCCGGGCGCGACGACCGCGCGGCGGACGATCAGGTTGGACATGAGGGTCGGGTGGGGGCCGTGTTGACCCGGTTGCGGCCGTCCGTTTTGGCTCGGTGAGGGGGACTGTGGGCCTGTCCGCGAGGCCGATGCCGGCCGGTGGCGGCGGGAACGCGGGAGCCATCGACCCACGCGAAAAACGGCGGCATCACCGCAAATGCATGTGCAAGGGCCGGGGACGTTGCCAGAACCGCCAGCGCGCGGCGCCCGTCACGGTATAGGTCCGACCGTTGCCGGGGTAGAGGTGGAGCGCGGCCAGCCGCCCGGTTTTCAACCACCGCCGGCAGCGGTCGAACCAGTCGTGATCCAGTTCCGCGATGTGCTCGGCCCAAGTCGCGATGTCGCCATCCGCCACGTCGTGGCGCGTCGTTTCCAGCACCACCAGGCTTTCAGATTCCCCGCCGCCGGCGTCCAGCCAATCGTCGGCGTGTTCCGGGACCGGGCTGATCGCCGAACCGGCTAGCCGTGCCAGCCCTCGGGTCAACGGATCGTTGGCGTAGAGGCCAACGGCTGGCGAGCGCGCGCCGACCGGCCGGACGCCGCCGCCCCAGAGCCAGATGCCGTTTATCGGCGGCCGGTTTCGATCCTCTCGCGCCCGGTTGACCGGATGGGCGTGCAACAGCATCTGCGCCTCGGTCAGCAGGGCGTGCCAGCGGCGCTTGGCCGGACCGTGGGGCAGCAGCGATTTGATGTCGCGACCGATAACGCTCTCCAGCGGGTGGGTGCGCACGCCGGGATCGGCGGGGAGCCGGAGATACCAGCGGTCGGGTCGCAAGGCGTCGAGCTGTAGCCCGTCGTCGGCGAAGGTCTGATTGAAAGCGTCCACCAAGGCCCGCGCCTCGGCGGCTTCGATGGCCAGCGCGCGAGCATCCACCAGAAACACGCCGTGCAGGTCGGGGCGCAGATGCACCGGATCGGCTCGCAGCCACCAGCCGTCGTCGGCTTCGGCCCCGTCGGCCAAGCGGGCGACCGCCGCCACCGGCAGGTCGGCATCCTCGGGCGCGGGCAGGCCGAACAACCGGAACAGGGCGGCGTCCGCCGAAACGTGAGCGGGGCCGACGCTGGCGCGCGCCAACAGCCATTCCAGCGCCGGCGCGACCGGGCGCGGAAATGCGGGATCGGCTCGATCTTCGAGCGGCCATGGACCGAGCAGGCCGGGGACGACCAGATGCAGAGTGGCTGCCACGGTGCTTTCGTGCGGCTCAGTCCGATTCGAGATATTCCAGCCGGATGCGCATGACCGGTGCGTGGATGCTGTCCAGCGCCTCGATGGCCGCTATCGCCTCGTTCATCCGCGCTTCCCGAACCGGGTTGATCAGCAGGATGATCGGCACCACGTTGGCGCTGGGCGGCGCTTCCTTTTGCATGAGGGCCTCGATGCTGATGCCGTAGTCGGCGAGGATGCGGGTCACGTCGGCCAGCACGCCGGGACGATCCTGCGCCTGCAAGCGCAGGTAGTAGGCGGTCTCGACCTGTTCCATGGGCAGGACCGGCAAATTCGCCAGCGCGTCCGGCTGGAACGCCAGATGCGGCACCCGGTTTTCCGGGTCGGCGGTCAGGGTGCGCACCACGTCGATGATGTCGGCCACCACCGCCGAGGCGGTCGGTTCGGCCCCGGCCCCGGCGCCGTAGAACAGGCTTTGGCCGACGGCGTCGCCCTTGACCAGCACCGCGTTCATCACCCCGTTGACGTTGGCGAGCAATTGCCGCTGCGGGATCAGGGTGGGGTGCACGCGCAACTGCACGCCGTTTTCGTCGCGCCGGGCAATGCCGAGGTGCTTGATCCGGTAGCCGAGCTTGGTGGCGTAGGCGACATCGTCGCGGGTGATGTGGCTGATCCCTTCGATGTAGACCTTTTCGAATTGCAGGGGGATACCGAAGGCGATGGAAGCGAGGATGGTCAGCTTGTGGGCGGCGTCGATGCCTTCGATATCGAGCGTCGGGTCGGCCTCGGCGTAACCCAGGGCTTGGGCCTCGGCCAGAACCTCCGGAAAGTCGCGGCCCTTGCCCCGCATTTCGGTCAGGATGAAATTGGCGGTGCCGTTGATGATGCCCGCCACCCATTCCAGGCGGTTGCCGGCCAAGCCCTCGCGGATGGCCTTGATGATCGGGATGCCGCCCGCCACCGCCGCCTCGAAACCGACCATCATCCCGGCGGCGCTGGCGGCGGCGAAGATTTCGTTACCGTGTCGGGCGATCAGCGCCTTGTTGGCGGTGACCACATGCTTGCCGTTGGCCAGGGCACGCAGCACCAGGCTGCGGGCCGGCTCGTGGCCGCCCATCAGTTCGACGATGATCGAAACTTCGGGATCGTCCACCGCCTCCAGTCCCTCACCGGTCAGCGTCATGCCGGCGGTGTTGGCGGTGGTGGTGTCCAGATTGCGGGCGGCGGCGTGGGTGATGACGATTTCCCGCCCGGCGCGGCGGCTGATTTCCCCGGCGTTGCGCGCCAATACGCGGGTGACGCCGCCGCCGACCGTGCCGAGTCCGATCAAGCCGACCTTGACCGGGGGGTAGGCGTGCGCGCTCATCGTGCGACCGCCTGCGCGGGTGGCGAGGGGTAAACGTCACGGCCATCTTTGCGGAACATGTCGCGGATGCCGCGCAACGCCTGCCGGGTGCGATGCTCGTTTTCGATCAGGCCGAAACGGACGTGATCGTCGCCGTATTCGCCGAAGCCGATGCCGGGCGATACCGCCACTTTCGCCTCGGTCAGCAGCTTCTTGCAGAACTCCAGCGAGCCGAGCGGCCGGTACTGCTCCGGGATCGGCGCCCAGACGAACATCGTCGCTTTGGGCTTTTCGACGGTCCAGCCGAGCGCGTTCAGACCGTCGCACAGCACGTCGCGGCGCTTCCGGTACAGGTCGCGAATCTCGCCGAC
>RRZT011797720.1_pt1 | contig 17580 bp, 11 predicted proteins | sample 2165551 | NCBI WGS metagenome assembly RRZT01 (sample SAMN10456910, study PRJNA506462) | wastewater metagenome | biome: wastewater; feature: sludge; material: wastewater sludge; isolation source: wastewater sludge with Escherichia coli K12::gfp cells carrying plasmid... | place: USA: Moscow, Idaho...
CGAACTGCTGCACGCCCATGCAGAACGCGTTCAGCTGCTCCTGCGTCAGGGCGCCCTGGCGGTCGGCAAGCTGCAGACCGACCAGCAACTCGACGTAGCGATCGCGGCTCGCGTGCTGCACGACCTCCCAGTGCTTGTCCTCACCCAGACCGAGCGTGACGATGCGCTTGGCGCCCGGAAACGTCGGCACGTTCTCGGCCGGGATCAGTTCGCTGGCATGCACTTCGGCAATGAAATCAAGCGTCGGATCGAGCAGGCTGGTCGCAACAACGGTTTCGTCTTGCGCCTCCTCGCTCTCTTCGCGGGCAGACGGCGCCGGCGCAGCGGCAGCCGCCGCCTGTGTCTGCTTTGCGCGATGCGCAGCCAGCGCGGCCTGGGGATCGAGGTAATCGTCGAGATCCTCAAGCTCCGGCTCCGTCGCCTGCAAGGCTGCGAAAGCAGGTTCCTGGCGAGCCGGCTCGAAGGCAGGTTCGGCTGCGCGCAGCGGCGGCATTTCCGGCTGCGACTCGCGCGCCTGGATCACCGGCTCCAGCCGGCGAGTTTCGCCGGTCCGCACCATGTTTTTCGGGGTGTCGAGCAGCACATCGGGCTGGTTGCGGGAGAACGCTTTCTGCGCCTGCTTCCGGTAGCGGCGTTCCTGCAGCCAGTTGTAGCCATAGACAAGCACGACGATCCCGCCGCCGATCACCAGCGAGCCAAGTTGCAAATCGGTCATGGTCAGTTACCCATCAGTCCCATGCGCCAGCCCGTGATCAAATCCGCAAGCAAACGCATAAATTCATATTAATCAATAAGTTACGCAACTCAAACATCCGCCGTTTCGCGCAGAGACAGCGCCTGTTCGATATCCACGGCCACCACGCGCGAGACGCCCTGTTCCTGCATCGTGACGCCGACGAGCTGCTGTGCCATTTCCATCGCCAGCCGGTTGTGGCTGATGAACAGGAACTGCGTGCGCTCGGACATCTTTCTGACAAGGTCGCAGTAGCGCAGCGTATTGGCGTCGTCGAGCGGCGCGTCGACTTCGTCGAGCAGACAGAATGGCGCGGGATTGAGCCGGAACAGCGAGAATACCAGACTTAGCGCCGTCAGTGCCTTCTCGCCACCCGAAAGCAGGTGAATCGTACTGTTCTTTTTGCCGGGCGGCTGCGCCATGATCTGCAATCCGGCATCGAGGATTTCCTCGCCGGTCAGCGTCAATTCGGCATGACCGCCACCGAAAAGCAGCGGGAACAACTCCTGCAAGCTGCCGTTCACCGAGCGGAAAGTTTCCGCCAGCAAGGCGCGGGTTTCCCGGTCGATGCGGCGGATCGCACCTTCGAGCATTTCCATCGCCGCATTCAGGTCCGCAGCCTGGCTTGCCAGGTATTCGCTGCGCTCACGCGCTGCGCTCAACTCCTCGAGCGCAGCAAGATTGACCGCCCCCAGCCCGCCGACCGCCTGCGTCAGCCGGCCGATTTCGGCGACCAGCGCTGAAATCTTCAGCCCTGTACCGAGCTTCGGCCGCAACGCATCCTCGTCGACCTCGGCCTCGCGCAATTCCTGCGTAAAGCGTTCGACCGCCAAGCGAGCTTCCTGCTCCTTCAGCCGCAGCGCGCCAAGCGCCTCGCGTGCCGGTTCGAGCGTGGTTTCGAGCACCTGCTTTGCAGCCTCGCGTTCGCGCAATATTTGCTGAACACCATTGACCGCATCGCGCTTGCCAGCGAGCGCGCGCTCTTTTTCCGCCCGCAGGTCAACCGCTTGCTGAAAACCGACATCGAAATCCCCTTCGTCGATGCCGTCATATTCGAGCATCACCTGCTCGAGCCGCTCCGCGAGCATCTCGCGCCGGACGGCAAGCTCTTCGCTGCGCCGGGCCAGATCGGCCAGACGCCCATCGGCCGTTTCTACGGCAAAGCGCGCTTCCTGCGCGGCGCGTTCGCATTCATTCAGCAATTTGCGCCGCGCCGCGCAGGCGCGCTCGGCCTCGTCGCGCCGCACACGCGCCTCTTCCAGCGCCGCCTGCTGCGGCGCTTCATCCTGCCGGGCAGCGTCGAGCACCAGCCAGCATTCCTCGCACCCCAGGCTTTCCTCCGCGATCTGCCCAGCCAAGCTCTCAAGTTCCCGCAAGGCTTCATCACGGCGCTGCGCAGCTTGCCCGGCAGCTTCCTGTCTGCGTGCGAACTCCCGCTCATCCCCGGCAAGCCGGTCGCGTGCCTGCTGCAGCGACTGGCGCGCGGCGCGCAGCGCGGCTTCCTGAGATTCGCACTGAATACGCGCATCGCGCGCGTTCGCCTCGTACTGCGCCAGCAATGGCGCCAACTGCTCGAGCCGTTCACGTACGCCTGCCAGCTCCTGCCTGCGCTCAAGCACACCGGAAAGCGCGCCGCCGGCTGCGTGGTAATGCACGCCGCTGCCGCTGAACAACACGCCATCGCGCGACACCAGCCAGCCACCGGCAGGCAGTTGGCCGCACAACGCGTCGAAATCGGCATCCGCCTCCAGACAGCGAAACGGCGCAAGCCAGTCGCTGAGCGCGGCACAAAAAGCCGGCTCATCGCACTGAATCTGTTCGATCAGCGAGTCCGCGACCGGCACGGAGACAGGGGTTTCGCTCGCCAGCGCCAGTACGGCCGGCCCCGGTGCGGGGTCAGCGGGAAGCGCAGCGGCTAGGCGCGCCTGCAAGCGCAGGCCAAGCGCGGCCTCGACCGCAGCAGTCCAGCCCGGCGCGATCGTCAGGCAATCCAAGAGGCGCGGCGCATCAGCCAATCCGTGCTTGGCAAACCAGTCCGCCAGCGTCTTTTCGTCGCTCGCCGCTGCTAATCGCGCCAAGGCCTGCTCGCGCGCGACAAGTCCGGCGCGCTCAAGCCGCAGCGCCTCGCATTCGGACTGAACTTCGGCCTGAACGATGCGCTGCGCTTCGAGCCCGGCTTCGCAGTCGGCCAGTTCCAGCTCGCGCTCGCCGACGGCCAGTCGGCCGTCCTCAACGCGCTCAACAAGCTCCTGCAGACCAGCATCGTCAACCGCCGCGCTCGCATCGCTGTCGAGCCGCTCGCGCCGCTGCTGCAGCGAGGCGAGCGTGCGCTCATGGTGCTGCAGCTGCTGCGCGGCAAGCTCGTACGAACGGCGCGCTCCAGCCTGTTGATCGCGCAGTTGCTGAAAAAGCGCATCGGCTTCTTTCTGTTCCCGCTCGAGCGTGGGCAAGCGATCAGCTTCTTCGGCGAGTTGCAACGCCGCTTCCTCGCGCTGAAACGCGGCTTCCTCGCGACGCATCTGCCAGTTTTCCAGATCACTGACCGCGCTTTGCTGTTCCTGATCGATCCGGCCGATCTCGGTCTTCAGATCCGCAGCCTGCCGGTTCAACCGTTCGCGCGTCTGCCGCAGATGCAGCAGTTGCTGCTCGAGACGCGCCACGGCCGCATTCGCTTCGAACAACTCGGCCTGCGCCTGCTGGACCTCGTCGCTCGCACTGTAATGCGCCTCGCGCAGCGTTTCGATCTCGGCCTCGAGCGATCTCAATTCGGCCTGTTTGGATTCCAATCCGTTCTGCGCGGCATCGATCTCGCGGCGCACCTGCTCGGCATCGCGCGCGGCGTCGAGCTTGCGTTGCAACGCGAGCAGGTTCTGCTTTTCACTGATCGCGTCGCGCAGGCGGTGATATTCGGCAGCGACCTCGGCCTGGGTCGAGAGCCGTTCGATCTGCGCCTCAAGCTCCCGGCGGATGTCATCGACACGCAAGAGATTGTCGCGCGTGTCGGCAAGGCGGTTTTCAGTCTCGCGGCGGCGCTCCTTGTATTTCGAGACGCCAGCCGCCTCTTCGAGGTAATGGCGCAGTTCTTCGGGCTTCGCTTCGATGATCCGGCTGATCATGCCCTGTTCAATGATCGCGTAGCCGCCCTTGCCGACGCCAGTGCCGAGGAACAGGTCGGTGATGTCGCGCCGGCGCACCTGCAAGCTGTTGATGTAATACGAGGATTCGCCCTGACGGGTCAGCAGGCGCCGGATCGATATTTCCGAATACTGCGACCATTGGCCGGCGGCCAGCCCGGAGGAATTGTCGAACACAAGCTCGACCGAAGCGCGGCTGACCGGTTTGCGCGCGGTCGAGCCGTTGAAGATCACGTCCTGCATCGATTCGCCGCGCAACTGCTTCGCCGACGATTCGCCGAGCACCCAGCGCACCGCGTCGATCACGTTCGACTTGCCGCAACCGTTCGGCCCGCACACGGCCACCAGCTGCCCGGACGTGGCGATGGTGGTCGGGTCCACGAAGGACTTGAAACCGGCAAGCTTGATGTGGGTCAGGCGCACGGCGGCGGATCGTCGGAGGGGAAAGCGCCGATTCTACCCGAGATTGCCGGCGCGCCCCGAATCCGCCCCTGGGGCGACGTTGCGTTTCCGCCATGAATTGTGCAATGCTGACGGCAAGCTTAATTTTCCGGAAACCGCCATCATGCCCCTGTCCCTCCCGTTGGCAGCCAATTACATCGCCGCGCTGCTGTTCGCGCTGGCTGTCGCGCACACGTTCTCCACCGGTATTTTCACGCGCCTCGCGCATCGCCACCCGCCGCACGCCGGGCTGTGGCATCTGCTCGGCGAGGTCGAGGTCGTATTCGGCTTTTGGGCGTTCATCCTAGTTATTGCGTTGGTGCTGCTGGTCGGCTCGCCCGGCGCGGTTGACTACCTGCAGAGCCAGAATTACACCGAGCCAATGTTCGTGTTCGTAATCATGGTCATCGCAGCAAGCCGGCCGATCCTCGAAGCAATCCAGGGTCTGATCCGCAATACGGCCCGCCTGCTGCCGGTCGACACGAACCTCGCCGCATTCATGCTGACGCTGTCGGTTGTGCCGCTCGCCGGCTCGTTCATCACTGAACCCGCCGCGATGACACTGGCCGCGCTGATCCTGCGCGAAGCGTTCTTCAAGCATGGACTGAAAACGAACCTGCAATACGCGACCGTCGGCGCGCTATTCGTGAACGTATCGATAGGCGGTACGCTGACGCCGTACGCCGCGCCGCCGGTGCTGATGGTCGCCGGCAAGTGGGGCTGGGACATCAGTCATATGTTGCTGCATTTCGGCTGGAAATCGGCGCTGGCTGTCATCATCAACGCGCTCGTCGTCACCTTGCTGTTCCGTAAGGAAATCAGCGCCAAGGGCGACCTGCCGACCGACACCGAGCTGCAGCGCATTCCGCACCTCGTCACCGCGATCAACGTGCTGTTCCTGTGCAGCGTCGTGATCTTCGCTCACCACCCGGTCGTGTTCATGGGTCTGTTCCTGTTCTTCCTCGGCTTCACCCAGGCCTATCCGCACCATCAAGGCCGCCTGATCCTGCGCGAAAGCCTGATGGTCGGCTTCTTCCTCGCCGGCCTCGTCACGCTCGGCAGCCTGCAGCAATGGTGGCTGAAACCGGCGCTGTCTGGCATCGATTCAACCGTGTTGTATTTCGTCGCAACCGCGCTGACCGCAATCACCGACAACGCCGCGCTGACCTACCTCGGCTCGCTGGTCGAGGGAACTGACGCCGCGTTCAAGTACGCACTGGTCGCAGGCGCCGTGACCGGCGGCGGCTTGACCGTGATCGCCAACGCCCCGAACCCGGCCGGCTTCGCGATCCTCAAGCACTATTTCCCGGACGGCACGATCAGCCCGCTGAAGCTGTTCCTCGCCGCCAGCCTGCCAACGGTCGTCGCGATCTTTGCCTTCCTTGGCTTGCGCGGGATACCTGCATAAAAGTTCATATAAATCAAATGGTTAAAAAAATGGCCGGAGATTTCCGGCCATTTTTATTGCAAGATAAACAACGGGCGCTACTTGCGTTCGACGAGCAGCGCGACACCCATGCCGCCGCCAATGCACAGCGTCGCCAGCCCCTTTTTCGCGTCGCGGCGCACCATCTCGTGCAACAAGGTCACTAGCACGCGGCAGCCAGACGCGCCGATTGGATGGCCGAGCGCAATCGCGCCGCCGTTCACGTTGACCTTGCTCATATCCCACTTGAGTTCGCGCGCCACGCCAAGCGCCTGCGCGGCAAATGCTTCGTTGGCTTCGATCAGGTCAAGATCCTCGATCTTCCATCCGGCCCGCTCGAGCGCTTTTTTCGTCGCCGGCACCGGGCCGATTCCCATGATCGCCGGATCGACGCCGGCCGAGGCTGTGGCCTTGATCGTCGCCAGCGGCTTGAGACCCAAGGCAGCCGCTTTTTCCGCCGTCATCAGCATCACGGCGGCGGCGCCGTCGTTGATTCCGGACGCATTGCCGGCCGTGACCGTGCCTTCCTTGTCGAAGGCCGGGCGCAACTTCGCGAGCGATTCGGCGGTCGCATCGGCCTTGATGAATTCGTCGGCATCAAACATGAGCGGATCCCCCTTCTTCTGCGGGATTGTCACCGGAACGATTTCATCCTTGAATCTGCCGGCGGCACGGGCGGCCGTGGCCTTCTGTTGCGAAGCGAGCGCTAGCGCATCCTGCTCTTCGCGGCTGATGCCGTACTTCTTCGCGACATTCTCGGCGGTCACGCCCATGTGGTACTGGTTGTAGACATCGGTCAGGCCGTCGTAGACCATGCTGTCGACCAGCACGCCGTTGCCCATGCGGATGCCGTCACGGCTGTTGTTTAGCACATGCGGCGCGGCGCTCATGTTTTCCTGGCCGCCTGCGATCACGATCTCGTTTTCACCAGACAGGATCGACTGCATGCCGAGCGACACGGCTTTCAGACCCGAGCCGCAGACCTGATTGATTGTCAGCGCCGGCGTTGCATCCGGCAGACCAGCTTTCCTGAGCGCCTGGCGCGCCGGATTCTGACCCAAGCCGGCGATCAGCACGTTGCCGAGGATCACTTCGCTGACCGCTTCCGGCGCAACGCCGGTGCGGGCCAGCAGTGCGCGAATCACGGTCGCGCCGAGTTCAGGCACCGGCACTTTCGCCAGCGATCCGCCAAAATTGCCCAGCGCGGTGCGGCAGGCAGCAACAATCACGATTTCAGTCATGGTGCATCTCCCCTTGAGAGCCGTTTCTTTCAGAGTTATAGAAAATCAGGCGCTTTCCTTGACATAGCGCCCCGGCGCCGGCTCGATCGGCTTGAACGCGGCATTGCCATGCATTTTCGGCGCCGCGACTAGCTTGCCCGACTTGGGCGCGAGCCACGCGGTCCAATCCTGCCACCAACTGCCCGGCCGCGACTCGGCGGTTTCATACCAGCGTTCTGCGTCAAGCGAGACATCCTCGTTGACCCAGTAATTGCGCTTGTTCGCGGCAACCGGGTTGATCGCGCCGGCGATGTGGCCCGATGCGCCAAGAACAAATCGCACCGGCCCCCGGACGATCTTGGTGGTCTGGAATGCCGCTTTCCACGGAACGATATGGTCTTCGCGCGCGGCGAAAATATAGGTCGGCAAGTCGATTTGCGTCAGGTCGATCGGCACGCCGCATAGCGAGAACGAATCCGGCTTGGTCAGGTTGTTTTCGAGATACATGTTGCGCAGGAAGAACGTGTGCATCGGCAGCGCAAGGTTGGCCGGATCGTTGTTCCAGAACAGCAGGTCGAACGGCGCCGGCGTCTTGCCTTTCAGGTAGTTGTTGACGACGTAGTTCCAGATCAGGTCGTTCGCGCGCAGCGCCGAGAACACGCGCGCAAGTTCCTTGCCGGAAACGACGCCCCCCTGCCCGATCAGCGCCTCGCGCGTCCTGACGAGATTCGGGTCAATAAAATGCTTGATGTCGCCCGGATCGGAATGGTCGAGCATGACGGTCATCAGCGTGACCGATTCAAACCAGTCGAGGCCGCGCGCGCGCATGACCGGCAACGTGGTCGCGACGATTTCGCCGCCGATGCAGAACGACAGCACGTTCATCTTCTCGACCTTGCGGATCTTGCGCACGACATCGGCCGCGACCAGCACGCCACGCTCGATGTAATCGTCCCACTCGAGTTTGCTGATCTCCGGCGTGACCGATTTCCACGAGATCAGAAAGGTCGTGAAACCCTGGCTGACAATGTAGCCGATCATCGAATTCTGCGGCTGCAGATCCATGATGTAGTACTTGTTCACGCAAGGCGGAACCACCAGCAGCGGCACGGAATGCACCTTCGCCGTCGTCGGCGTGTACTGGATCAACTGGAACAGTTCGTTCTCGAAAACGACCTGCCCCGGCGTGATCGCAAGATTCCTGCCGACCTCGAACTGGGTTTCGTCGGTCATCGTGATCGTTCCGCGCTGCAAATCCTCGGCGAGTTTCTTCATGCCCTCGGTCAGGCTCTCGCCTTTCGTTTCGAGCGCGAGTTTGAGCACTTCCGGGTTCGTAAAAGCAAAATTGGCCGGGCTGATCGCATCAACAAACTGGCGGGTGAAAAAAACGGCTTTTTCTCTGGCCACCTCGTCGCTATTCGCGTTATCGACCATTTTCATCAGCCAATTGGAAGTCAACTGGTAATTCTGGCGGAGATAGTCAAACAACGGCTGTTCCCACTCCGGCGCATTGAAACGCCGGTCGTTCTTTTCCGAAACAACCACCGGTACGGCATCTTTCGCGCCGATGAAACTCATCCACAGCTGCATATGCTGCCGGTAATACTCGCCGTGGTGCGCGAGCCAGTCGCCGTGATTCTGCGTCATGTCAGCCATCGCCTTGTGCAGATCCGTCATCGGTAGCGCCGGCTCGCTTGGGGGCGTCACCGTGTTGGACCAGCCTTGCAGCCACTGGCGATTAGCCTCGGTCAGTTGTTCAAAAAACGAATCGATAGTCGGGTTTTGCTGCACGTTTACGCTCCGGTTTTTGACTGGGAAGTTTGAAAAGCCATTCTAGCAATGCATTTTTGCGTTCGCCGTTTCATCGTCGCAATTATTTTTTACCCCGGCATGACAAAACCGTCGCCGCCCCGTGGAATCACCTAAAGTTTTTCTTGAACTGTCCATCCTAAGCGCTGATCAGCATGACATTTCCATTCTCCGGCAGTACAATATAAGTCGTTGTTTCTATACTCAGGCGCACCACGCCGGAGCTACCCAATGTGTAAACCCCTGATTATTAGCTGTTATTTCCTGGCAGCGCTGGGTCTTGCCAGCGCGCCGCTCGCCAGCGCGGCCCCGCAGAAAGCCCGCAGCGAAACCATCAAGCAGTCCAAATCCGGCAAGACCAGCAAGGCTGCAACCAAGGTTGTTCGCAAGAGCGGCAAGAAAAATGTTGCCCGCCGCGCGATTGCCAATGCGCGCAGCAATATCCAACTATCCCGCGCTTCCGCCCGACCGATGCTGCTCGAGCATCCGGGATTGCAGTCGGCCGGGGCGCTGATCATCAACCAGCTAAGCGGTGATGTGATCTACGAAAAGAATGCCGATACCATCACGCCGATGGCATCGATCACCAAGCTGATGACCGCAATGGTCGTGCTCGATGCGAACCTGCCGCTCAACGAATTGATTTCGATTTCTTCCGAAGACTTCGACACGCTGAAGGGCACCAGTTCACGCCTCGCTGCAGGCACCACGCTGACGCGCGGCGAAATGCTGCTGCTTGCGCTGATGTCGTCGGAAAACCGCGCCGCTTCGGCGCTGTCGCGCCATTATCCGGGCGGACATGGCGCGTTTATCCGTGCGATGAACCAGAAGGCGGCCAGCCTCGGCATGTCCCACAGCAAGTTCTTTGATGCAACCGGGCTGAATCCGGGCAACGTCTCGACCGCGCGCGAACTCGCGCTGATGGTGAAGGCGGCGCGCGCCTACCCGGAAATCCAGCAGTTCTCGACCTCGACCGAATACCATCTGACCACGCCGCGCGGCCAAGCGCTGACCTTCCGCAACACGAATCCGCTGGTCAAGAGCGACGACTGGGAAATCGGCCTGTCCAAGACCGGCTACATCAGTGAAGCCGGCCGCTGCCTCGTCATGCAAACCAAAATAAACGGCGCACCGGTCATCATGGTGCTGATGGATTCGGACGGGAAATATACGCGCATTGGTGATGCCCAGCGCGTACGCAAGTGGATGGAAACCAGTCCGGCAGCCAAGCTGCACGCTGGCTGATCCTGCGGCACGCGCCCCAAGCCCGGAACGATGTTCCGGGCTTTTTTTGGTGCAAAATTCCATCAACAAACATTATATTTTATAATATATTAATAACTTCAACCGTTGCGGATCCGAAAATGCCCGATTTTGAAATCGCCGCCATGCGCAGCGCGGCCGGTGAGGCCACTACGCTACTGAAGGCGCTCGCGAATGAAGACCGATTACTATTGCTATGCCAGATGGTCAACGGAGAAAAGAGCGTTTCCGAACTTGAACAACTGCTCGATATCCGTCAGCCGACGTTGTCGCAACAGCTTGGCGTACTGCGCACGGAAGGACTGGTTTCGACGCGTCGGGAAGGTAAGCGCATCTATTACAGCCTGGCAAGCCCTCAGGCGCTGCAAATCCTCGGTACGCTGTACAGTCTGTACTGCCCGCAAAATATATAAAATATCATACAAATCAACAAGTTATAAAGGATAAATCATGCTGGTTGATTGGATTCATTTCACCCCATGGACGGCGCTCGCCGGCGGCATCCTGATCGGACTAGCCTGCGGCGCGCTGATCCTGTTGACCGGCAACATCGCCGGCATCAGCGGCATGCTCGGCCGCTTGCTCGGCGCATTCCGACCCCATGGCGGCGCCATCGGCTGGCGCGCCACCTTCCTGGCCGGCATGCTCGGCGCACCACTGCTCTGGCAGACATTCGCGCCATTGCCGTCGTTTGAATTGACGGCATCAACACCGATGCTGATCGCCGCCGGATTGCTGGTCGGCATCGGCACGCGCTTTGCCAATGGCTGCACCAGCGGCCACGGCATCTGCGGTCTGTCCCGGCTGTCGCTACGTTCACTGGCCGCAGTGCTGTGCTTTATGGCCGCCGGATTTATCACCGTTCATCTGACGAGGCATGTCTTCTGATGCAGAACCTGATCACTTTTTTCTGCGGCCTGCTGTTCGGCCTCGGTTTGTTGTTGTCTGGCATGACCAACCCGGCCAAGGTGCTGGGCTTTCTTGACCTGGCTGGTTCATGGGACCCAAGCCTCGGGCTTGTGATGGGCGGGGCGATTACCGGAGCCTTCGGTTTTTTCGCTTTAGCGAAACGTCGCAAGGCCGCACTGCTGGCCCATCTGCCGATGAACCTGCCCCACCGGCGCGATATCGATCGACGCCTGGTGCTGGGCAGCCTCGCATTTGGCGCGGGCTGGGGACTTGCCGGCATCTGTCCGGGGCCAGGTCTGGTTGGACTGATGACCGGAGAAGCCGGATTCCTGATCTTCGTGCTGGCCATGTTGGCCGGGATGGCTGCGTTCGATGTGATCGAACACCGCAACGGATAAGCACGCCAGCCTGCGCGCGGCGCGGAAGATGCTTTATCATAGCGGCTGGTATAACTTGCCGCAGACAGAGAATCCCCGCATGAAGTCCGTGAACGCCCCGCAAATCACCGCCATCGCCGACCAGTTCGGCACCCCGTGCTGGATCTACGACGCCGCGGTGATCCGCGAGCGCATCGAGCAACTGAAGGCTTTCGACGTGATCCGCTTCGCGCAGAAAGCCTGCTCGAACACGCACATCCTGCGTCTAATGCGGGAAGCCGGCGCCGCAGTTGATTCGGTTTCGCTCGGCGAACTCGAACGCGCCATCGCCGCAGGGTTTAAGGTCGACGATGCACACAGCGGAATCGTATTCACCGCCGATCTGCTCGACCGCGCAACACTGGCCCGCGTTGTGGAAATGAAAGTCCCGGTCAACGCCGGTTCGCCACAGATGCTCGAACAACTCGGTCAAGTCAGCCCCGGCCACCGCGTCTGGCTGCGGATCAACCCGGGGTTTGGCCACGGCCACAGCCAGAAAACCAACACCGGCGGCGAACACAGCAAGCACGGCATCTGGCACGAACACCTCGACGACGCGCTCGCGCTGATCGACCGCTACCAGCTGAAACTGGTCGGTCTGCACATGCACATCGGCTCAGGCGTCGACTACAGCCACCTGCAGGAAGTCTGCGCCGCGATGGTTGCACTGGTGAAACGCGCCGGGCGCGACATCGAGGCAATCTCGGCTGGCGGCGGCTTGTCGATCCCGTATCGCACCGGCGGCGAGCGCATCAACACCGCGCACTACTTCGGTCTGTGGGATGCCGCGCGCAAACAGATCGAGGCACACTTGGGCCATAAGATCACGCTCGAAATCGAACCGGGCCGCTTCCTCGTCGCCGAATCCGGCAAGCTGGTCGCGGAAGTGCGCGCCAAGAAGGACGCCGGCCGCAACCACTTCGTGCTTGTCGACGCCGGCTTTAACGACCTGATGCGCCCGGCCATGTACGGCAGCTTCCACGGCGTCACGCTGGTTCGCGCTGGCGAAGTCGTTGATCGCGACAAGCGCCCGACCGAGCTCGCCCGCCCCTTGTGCGAAGCGGCCGATGTGTTCACCCAGATCGAAGGCGGCGAAGTCGCGCCGCGCGATCTACCAGCCGCCGAGGTTGGCGACCTGGCCGTGTTCCACGATACCGGCGCCTACGGCGCGAGCATGTCCTCGAACTACAACAGCCGCCCGCTGATTCCGGAAGTGCTGGTCGACGGCGATGCGGTCAAGCTGATTCGCCGCCGCCAGACCATCACTGAGCTACTTGCCCTCGAAGCCGTCTAAGCCTTCACAGCCTGCGCCGGCGGTTACGCCAGGCCAGCCGCACATGCAGCTTCCAACCCTGGTCGGCCAGCACATAGCCGGCCAGCGCCAGCAGCAGCGCCAACGCCGGCAGCCCCACCGCCAGCGGCGCGCCCAGTGCTTCGGCCCACTCCAGCACCGCCTTCAACCAGTCGACCACGCCATGCTCTGCGAGCGAGGGAAGCGGCGGAAGCACAGTGTGGCCACTCCCGCCGGTGATGAAGCTGCCAAGCTTATAGGCGAGCCAGTACAGCGGACCGATCGTAAACGGGTTGCTGTACAGCGTGACGAGCGCCGCAATAGGCAAATTCACGCGGAACAGCAGCGACAACAGCGCAGCCGTCATGATCTGCAGCGGACCGGGGATCAGGCCGCCGATCACGCCCGCCGCGACACCGCCTGCCACCGAGCGCCGGTTCAAATGCCACAGGCGCGGATCGGTGAACCAGTGGCCAAAATGTTTGAGAAAAGTATTTTTTGCCATCTTTTCATGATCTGGCAACCAGCGGCGCAACCACTTTCTGGGCATGAATTCTTTCCGGAAGTGAACCAATCTTCGATTCGTTTGACAATAAGACTACAAGAGAGCGCCCGTTTTGGGCAAAATTCCTGCTTGCCGGAACATAGGTCCCCACCATGGTCGCAGTCACCCGCCCCCTCGCCCAATCGATAGCCGAAGCCGATGACCCGCAGCACTGGCTGCAGATGCTGTCCGAGCGCTTCACTCCGCAGGAAATGCAGCGTATCACCGAGGCGCTTGCCTGGGCAGAACAATGTTATGGCGAGCGCCGCTACGAAGTGACCGGCGCGCCGCTGCTACCGCAGGCGATCGCCAGCGCGTCGATCGTCGCCGACCTGCGCTTGGATGCAGACTCGGTCATCGCCGCGCTGCTGTTCTCGCTGCCAGACCTGATCGACAACAGCATTGAGGAAATCCGTACGCGTTTCGGCGACGACGTCGCCGTGCTGGTCGAAAGCATCCGCCGCATCCGTGAAATGGTCGCAGTGCTCGGCAATCCGCATACGCATCAGAAGCCGGAAGACGCCAAACAGCAGATCGAAGCGCTGCGCAAAATGATCCTCGCGATGGTCGAAGATATCCGTGCGGTGCTGATCCGGCTGGCCTGGCGCACGCAAGCGATGCACGCGGTCGTCAACGCCCCCGAAGACGTGCGCCGCCGTGTTGCCCAGGAAACCACCGACCTGTATGCGCCGCTCGCCAACCGCATGGGCGTCTGGCAGATCAAGTGGGAACTCGAGGACCTCTCGTTCCGCTATCTGCATCCGGAATCCTACAAGCGCATCGCCAAACTGCTCGATGAACGCCGCATCGACCGCGAGAACTTCATCGCCGAAGCCATGGCTACGCTGCGCGGTGAGCTCAACGCAGCCGGCATCAAGGCTGACATTATGGGGCGGCCCAAGCACATCTACAGCATCTGGAAGAAGATGCAGCAGAAGAAGCTCAATTTCTCCGAAGTCTACGATGTGCGCGCGGTACGCGTGCTCGTCGACGACGTAAAGGACTGCTACACAGTGCTCGGCATTACCCATGCACTGTGGCAACCGATCCCGGGCGAATTCGACGACTACATCGCACACCCGAAGGGCAACTTCTATCGCAGCCTGCATACGGCCGTGATCGGCCCGGAAAACAAGGCGCTCGAGGTGCAGATCCGCACGTTCGAGATGCACGAACACTCGGAATACGGCGTGGCCGCTCACTGGCGCTACAAGGAAGGCGGCCAGCACGACAGCAAGTATCAGGAAAAGATTGCCTGGCTGCGCCAGTTGCTCGACTGGCGCGAAGACATGGCGCAGGAAAAACAGCTGGCCGACGCGTTCAAAGCCGAACTATTCGACGACGCAATCTACGTGCTGACGCCGGCGGGTCGGGTGATCGAGCTGCCGCGCGGCTCGACACCGGTCGATTTTGCCTACCACGTTCACACTGACCTCGGCCACCACTGCCGCGGCGCGAAGGTCAACGGCCAGATCGTTCCGCTCTACACGCCACTAGAGAACGGCCAGCGCATCGAGATTTTGTCGACCAAGGAAGGCGGCCCGAGCCTCGACTGGCTGCACCAGGGCTATGTGAAAAGCCACCGCGCGATGAGCAAGATCCGTCACTGGATCAAGCAGCAGCATCAGGACGTCGCCAGGGAGGCCGGCCGCGCGCTGTTCGAAAAAGAAATGGCGCGCAGCGGTCTCACCAACAGCAAGCTAGATGCGATCGCCGCAAGGCTCGAACTGAAAACGATCGACGAGGTTTACCTCGCACTTGGTCAGGGCGAGTTGTCACTGCGCGAACTGGCTACGGCCTTCTCGGCTGAACTCGAGCCGCCAGCGCCGCCGATGCCGATCAACCCGGATGACCTGATCCGCGCGGCGCGCGCCGATCAGCAGGGCAAGGGGGTGCTGATCGAAGGCGTCGACCAGCTGATGACGCTGCTCGCAAAGTGCTGCAAGCCGGTGCCGCCCGACCACGTGGTTGGCTTCGTGACCAAAGGGCGCGGCATTTCGATCCACCGCTGCGACTGCCCGACGCTGAAACGCCTTGCCGCAGCGTCGCCGGAACGACTGATCCGCGCTGACTGGGGCAAGCATCAGACGGGGCAGATATTCGCCGTCGATATCCTGGTCGAAGCGCATGATCGCCAGAGCCTGCTGCGCGATCTGTCTGACGTCCTCGCGCGCGAGAAGATCAATGTAACTGCGGTCAACACGCAGAGCAAGGATCACCGCGCGTCTATGCGTTTCACGATCGAGATCGGCAACACCGACCATCTCCAGCGTATTTTCATTCGTCTGGGAGAAGTTCAAGGAGTTATCCGCGTCTCTCGAGAATAAAAATACCATATAAATCAATAGCTTACAAAAGCCCCTGCCATTCAGGGGCTTTTTGTTTGCACAACTGTCAGGACGGTTTGGCCGTGTTTCTAAGCACCGCCTGCGCGCCAGCCAACCGGGCGATCGGCACACGGAACGGCGAACAGGAAACATAGTTCAGGCCGATCCGGTAGCAGAAGTCGATCGTGGCAGGATCGCCGCCCTGCTCGCCGCAGATGCCGATCTTGAGTTTGGGCTTGGTTTTACGACCGCCTTCCGCCGCGTAACGCATCAGGAAACCCACGCCTTTTTCGTCAATCGTATGCGTCGGATCATCCGCCAGCACGCCTTGCTCCAGATAGGCCGGCAGGAAGGAACCCGCATCGTCGCGGCTGAACGCGTAAGTCATCTGCGTCAAATCATTGGTGCCGTAGCTGAAGAAATCGGCGTATTGCGCGATCTCGTCAGCCAGAATCGCGGCGCGCGGCACCTCGATCATCGTCCCGATCTTGACTTCGAACTTGAGCTGATTCTTGCTCAGGTAATCGGCCACGATCCTTTCCGTTCTCTGCCGCAGAACGGCCAGCTCGTTCGGCTCGCACACGATCGGGATCATGATTTCCGGATCGCAGGGAATGCCTTTCTTGTAGCATTCGACCGCCGCCTGCATGATCGCCTCGACCTGTACGTCGTAGATTTCCGGGTAAGTAATCGCCAGCCGGCAGCCGCGATGCCCCAGCATCGGATTCGCCTCATGCAGGTGATCAATCTTGATCTGCAGCGTATGCGCATCGACGCCAAGCAGCGCAGCCAGTTCGTCGATCTCGGCCTTCTTGTGCGGAACAAATTCATGCAGCGGCGGATCCAGCAACCGGATGGTCACTGGATGTCCCTCCATCGCCTTGAAAATCCCCACGAAATCCTTTTTTTGCAGCGGCAGGATTTTCTTCAGCGCGGCACGGCGTTCCTCCGGCGAATCGGCCACAATCATCGCCCGGAAGTGCAGCAATTTTTCCTTGTCGAAAAACATGTGCTCAGTCCGGCACAAGCCAACGCCATCGGCACCGAAATCGAATGCGCGCTTGGCGTCAGCCGGCGTATCGGCGTTGGTGCGCACGCCAAAACCCTTGACCCCGCCGCGCACGGACTTCTTGCGAATCTCGTCGCACCAGCCGAGGAAGGTCGCAAGCTCCCCGCCCATTTTCGGCGCGATCAACGGCAGATGGCCGGCATAGATACGCCCGGTCGAACCGTCGATGGTCAGCCAATCACCTTCCTTGAACTCCTGTCCGTTGATCAGCGCGGTCTTGCCGACGATCGTGACATCCTTCGCTCCGGACACGCACGGCTTGCCCATGCCGCGCGCAACGACTGCGGCATGACTGGTCATGCCGCCGGTGCAGGTCAGGATCCCCTGGGCAACGGCCATGCCGCCAATGTCTTCAGGACTGGTTTCCTTGCGAACCAGCAGCACTTTCTTGCCTTCCTTGGCCTGGGTTTCTGCGTCTTTCGCGTTGAAGACAATCTGGCCGCATGCGGCGCCTGGCGAGGCATTCAGCCCTTTGCCCAACGGTTTGAGCGTTTTTTGCTGCTTCGGGTCGATCATCGGATGCAGCATCTGGTCGATATGGTCAGGCAATACCCGTCCGATCGCCTCCTCTTTACTGATCAATTTTTCCTTGACCATTTCCACGGCAATGCGCACGGCGGCGAGGCCGGTGCGGGCGCCGGTGCGCGTCTGCAGCAGGAACAGCTCCCCTTGCTGCACCGTGAATTCCATGTCCTGCATGTTGCGGAAGTGTTGTTCAAGCCGGTTCTTGATGCCTTCGAGCTGGTCGTAGATGGCCTTGTTGTGACGCGCCAGCGTGGCAATTCTTTCCGGCGTGCGGATGCCGGCCACCACGTCCTCGCCCTGCGCATTCATCAGGTATTCGCCGTAGAACTCGTTCACTCCCGTGGAAGGATCGCGGCTGAAACATACGCCAGTGCCCGAGTCATCGCCCCAGTTGCCGAACACCATCGACTGCACATTGACGGCAGTGCCTTTCAAATCCTTGATATGGTTGAGTTCGCGATACTTGATCGCCC
>RRZT010717453.1_pt1 | contig 17566 bp, 14 predicted proteins | sample 2165551 | NCBI WGS metagenome assembly RRZT01 (sample SAMN10456910, study PRJNA506462) | wastewater metagenome | biome: wastewater; feature: sludge; material: wastewater sludge; isolation source: wastewater sludge with Escherichia coli K12::gfp cells carrying plasmid... | place: USA: Moscow, Idaho...
AGGTGCACCGCCACGCCGCTGGCCTCGGTGCTTTCCACGCGCGGCCGCTGATCGGGCGGCAGCGCCTGGCAGAGCGCCGCGATCAGCTCGCGCGCCGTGTGGCCGGCGGCCTGGGCGCGCAGCTCGGGTTTGTAAATCTTGCCGACGTTGGTGACGGGCATCTGCTCGATCAGGTACACGTGCTTGGGCTTGGCGGGAGCCTCGTCCACCCGCTCGGCGGTGAAGGCGAGCAGTTCGGCCTCGCTCGCCTGCGCGCCGGGGCGCAGCGTGGCAAAGACCACCGGCAGCTCGCCCGCGTAGGCATCCGGCGCGCCGACGGCGGCGGCCAGTTGCACGGCGGGGTGCGCGCCAATCGCGTCCTCGATCGTCTTGGGGTCGATGTTGTGGCCGCTGCGGATGATCAAGTCCTTGGCGCGGCCGCTCAGGTTGAGGCGCTCGTCGCGATCCAGGTAGCCGATGTCGCCTGTGATCAGCCAGCCGTCGGGTGTGAAGGCCTTGGCGGTGTCGGCCGCATTCAGAAAACCCGAGAACACGTTGGGCGACTTGAACAACACCATGCCCGGCTCACCCGGCGCCACGTCGCGCCCGCTGGCGCCGCCATCGGCATCCAGTTCAACGATGCGCATCTGCGTGTGCGGCAGGCGGAAACCGACGCAGCCCGGCAGCCCGTTCACGCCCAGCGGCGTGATCGTGGAAATGCCAGCCATCTCCGTCATGCCCAGGCTTTCATGCACGTGCAGGCCGAACTCGCGCTCAAAGCGCGCCGCCAGCTCGGGCGGCAGGATGGCGGCGCCGGTGCGGCAGTAGCGCACGCTGGAGATGTCGGCACCCGCCAGCGGCACCTGCGCCAGCGCTGCCAGCACCGTGGGCACGGCCGACAGCGTGGTCACGCGGTATTTCTCCACCAGACGCCAGAAGTTCTGCAGCACCGCGCGGTTGCGGTACAGGCCGGTGGTCGGGATGATGGTTTCCACCCCGCACGAGAACGCCGCCAGCGAGCCTGGCAGCGTGCCGGCGACGTGGAACAGCGGGTAGCCGTTGATGACCACGTCCTGCTGGCCTATGGCCTGCATCTGCACGCAGGCCCAGGCGGTGAACACCCGTGCGCGGTGGCTGTGGCGCGCGAGCTTGGGCGCGCCGGTGGTGCCGCCGGTGTGGAAGTAGGCGGCGATGTCTTCGGGGCCGATGTCGCGCCCACTGACCAAATGCGAATCGGGCTGCGCGGCGATGGTGGCGGCGAAACCCAGCACGCCTTCGGGCAGCGCGGGCGGCTGGCGCTCGTCCAGCGGCGCCACGCGCAGCACGTGCGTCATCGTCGGCACCGTCGCGCGCAAATGCTCCGCCTTGCTCCAGATGCCCGACTCGGCGTCGTCGCCCCAGGCGATCAGCACCTTGGCGCCCGAGGCGTTCAGAAGCGACGGCAGCTTGTCGTCGGTCAGCAGCGGATTGAGCGGCTGCACGATGCCCGCCGCCTCGCCGCCCCAGAGCGCCAGGTGGTATTCAAGGCAGCCGGGCAGCATCACGGCCACCGCGTCGGTAGGCCCCACGCCCAGCGCGTGCAGCGCGTTGGCGGTCTGGTGGATGCCGGCCAGCAGTTGGCTGTACGACCAGCGGACCGGCTCTTCGGCCGGGTCGGCCGTGCGCAGAAAACCGAGCGCGGTTTTGTCGCCAAAGGTGTGCGCCGAACTGCGAAAAATCTCGTAGGTGCTGCGCACCGTCAGCGCCTCGCTCAAGGGCGTGGCTTCGATCTGTCGCACGTCGGCCAGGCTGGTCACGCGCGTGGTGGCTGAAAACGGTGGCGCGAACTCGCTGGGCGGCGAAAGCGGGGCGCTGGGGCTCATGGGCTGTCTCCTGCCGGCCATCGGAGCGCCGCCGGCGGCAAACCGTCGAAACAGGGCGTCACGGCGGCGACTGGCATCAAGTCGCCAGCCTTCATTGCTTCTATAAGCATAGCAACAAACAAAGGCACAACAAGGCTCTATGTCTAATGACATAGTAAGACGTCGGTCTAACTGCTATTCTGCCGGCCCTTGTTCCAGCTCCCTGGTCAACGTTTCCAAGTACGGTGGTTTTGTGCAAGACGATTCGGTCCCCACACGCGGCAGCATGCGTCAGAAAATGGTGGCCGGCGCCACCCAGGTGCTGGCGCGGCGCGGGTTGCATGCCACGGCTTTTTCGGAAGTGCTGGCGCTGACGGGCGCCTCGCGCGGCTCCATCTACCACCACTTTCCGGGCGGCAAGGCCGAGTTGATCGAGGCGGTGCTGGACCGGCACGCCAGCGACATCGACGACGGCCTGCGTGCCTTGCACGGCCTGCCGGTCGATCAGGTGGTGAGCGGTGCGCTCGACGTCTGGCGCGCGCGCTTGGTGCGCGACGATTGCGAATCGGGCTGCCCCGTGGCGGCGGTGACTATTGCCGCCGACACATCACGCGCCGTCGAGGATTGTCGTGGCGCTTTCAGGCAATGGCAGGACACCCTGGCTTCGGCGCTGCGCGCCGCAGGCTGCTCGCCGCGGCGCGCCAGCGACAGCGCCACCTTGCTGGTGGCGGCGGTGCAAGGCGCCCTCATCCTGGCGCGCGCCGAAGGTCAAACCGCGCCCTTCGACACCGTGGCCGGGTTGCTGCGTGCGCAGACGGGCGAGTGGGTGGCCTGACGCGGGCCGGCGCTTCAGTGCGGCAGGCGCGTCTGCACGCCGTCGACCAGCCAGTTCATCTGCAGGATTTGCGCGTCGCTCAGAGTCTGTCCGCGAGGCAGCAGCGCGCGGCCGGTGTTGTCGGCCAGCGGGCCGGCAAACGGGTGCAGGCGAGCGGCGGCCATGTCTTTCTGGCGCGCCAGCACTTCTTCCTGCACGCGCTGGGGCACTTTGGGGCCGAAGGCTTCGACGCGGATCATGCCTTCGCGCACGCCGCCCCACAGGTTGCCGCTGCGCCATGAGCCGTCCTGCGCCGCCTTCACCCGGCGCGTGTAGTAGTCGCCCCACTGGTGCGTGACGGCGGCAATCTGCGCCGTGGGCGCGGCGCCGCGCATGTCGGCGTGGTAGGCCACGGCGAGCTTGCCGCGTTCCTCGGCGGCGGCCATCACGGCGGTGGAGCCGGTGTGAAACGCCAGCACGTCGGCACCCTGGTTCATCAGCGTCATGGCGGCCTCGCGCTCGCGCGGCGGGTTGAACCATTCGTTCAGCCAGATCACCTTGACCGTGGCTTTGGGGTTCACGCTGCGCAGGCCCAGCGTGAAGGCGTTGATGCCCTGCAGCACTTCGGGGATCGGAAAGCCAGCCACGTAGCCGGCCACGTTGGATCGGGTCATGCGCCCCGCCGCGATGCCGGACAGGTAGCGCCCCTCGTAATAGCGCGCGTTGGCGGTGGCCACGTTGGGCGCCTGCTTGAGGCCGGTGACGGATTCGAACTTGACGCCCGGAAAATCGCGCGCCACCTTCAGCGTCGGCTCCATGTAGCCGAAGCTGGGGGTGAAGATGATCTGATTTCCCTGCGCCGCCAGGTCGCGGATCACACGCTCGGCGTCGGCGCCTTCGGGCACGTTCTCGACGTAAGTCGTGTTGACCTGACTGCCCAGCGCTTTCTCGACCGCGCGCCGGCCCTGGTCGTGCTGCTGTGTCCAGCCGGCGTCGGTCAGCGGCGTGACGTAGACCCACGCGGCCTTGACGGGCGCGGGCGATTGCGAAAAGGCGGGAGATAAAAAACAGGCGGCCACGAGCGTGGCGGCGAGGTTTTTGTACATGGTGTTCCTCTACATGGCCCCGAAGACGGAAAAAGACCCAAGACCGCGGGGCACGGTCTCGGGTTGCTTGGTGATTTTAAGGCGCAGCCGTCACAGCCAGGAGTGATCGATGGTTGATATCAAAATAATAGCTGTCTGCGCTTGGTAGATAAGCGCTGAAGACTGTTTTTGATCAGAAGGCCGCTGCCCGGGCTGTAGCGCGCGCCGCCTCCTGCGCGTCCTTCATCTCCATCAGCAGGCAGTGCAGCATCTCGGTGGACAGCCCGTGCAACACCAGCCGAAAGCCGGCGCGCAGCGTGCTCATGGGCACCAGCGGGTGCTTGTTGTTGAGCAGCACCAGGTGCTGCGGGCTGTTGAGAAGGGTGGCCGCATAGATGCCGATGGTTTCATCCAGTTGCAGCGAATTGGATGCGCGCCAGAAGTCGTGATCGGTCAGAAACAGCTGGTACACCGGCGTGAAGATTTCAATGGCCGATTGCAGGTCGATGCCGTTGAGCTTGCCGTGCGGCATGTCCTGCAGCGCCAGCGCTGGTTGATGCAGCATGCTGAAGTCCACCTCGGCCATCGGCACCGGCTTCAGTGTGCGGCCTTCGGCGCGCAAGGCGCGGTTGAGGTTGATGATGAAGTTGAACAAGTTGAGGTCGTGCTTGAGGAACACCTCGTCCTTCAGGTCATCGATCACCATCGGCGTGAGCGGACTCAGTGTCACCTGCACGCCCGAATTGGCGGCGATGAAAGCCAGCACCTGGGAGCCGAGGTGAAAGTGCCGCAAGATCAGCCAGTTGGCCTGCGGCGACAGGCAGCGGTTCATGCCCCAGGCCAGGATGCGGTGCAGCATCAGCGAGGCGGCCCACTTCTTGGGCATGGCGATCTTGAGCACCTGGATCAGCACGATGCAGGCTCGTGCCAGCGGACGGATGATGGGCAGCAGGTATTGCCGCGAACCCGAGGCCGAGTCGGCCAGCCAGGCGCGCTTGACGGCGTCATCCAGCGGCGTGCTCTGGTCGAGGTAGTTGGCCAGCCACGGATTGGGGTCGCGCGGGTCGTGCGGGGCGTCGAAAGGGTCGGGCTTCATGGGTCAGATCAATTCGAATTGCAGCGAATAGAGCTGCGCCGTGTGGCGCGCGGTTTGCACGATCTGCGCCGCGGCGGCGGGATGGATGGCGAGCACGATGTCCACCGCCTGCAGCCAGCGCGCCAGATGGTGCTCGTCATTGGCGCCGTGGTAGGCCAGGAATCGAAACGCACTCGCGGGCAGCTTGACCTGTTCGCGCAGCAGCGGCAACAGCGTGGGCACGATGCGCTGGCCGGTGCCCTCGATGATGTAGATGGCGCCCAGCAGGCCCACGGGGTTGGCCTCGGCGGCCAGCCGGTGCAGGTAGGCGTTGAGCGCCTCGCCTCCGGGGTTGCGCGCCAGCTCATCCAAGGCCAGCGTGCCGCCCGCAGCGCGGTAGTCGTCATAGAGGATCTTGAAGTCGTCTTGCTCTTCGCCCGCGTGCTGGCCGATCAGCGCGGCCAGCGGCAGAAAGCGGGCATCGAGCTGGGCCACGGCTTCGCGCATCCAGCGGCTGCCCTCACGCACTTGCGGTACCCAATGCTGCGTCCAGCGGCGGTAGGCCGCCACGTCAAACCGACCGTGCACCAGTTGCTGCACGATGGGCGTGCGCCAGACGCCCGAGCGGTAGTCCTGCCACACGCCGGCCAGGGCGGTGAGCACGGGGCGCAGCGCAGCGGGCGCGTCGGCCGGCGCATGCGGTTCGGCCACGGCGGCAGGTGCGATGGTGTCGTTTGCTTCTGTATTGATAGCTGCTCGCGCTTGTTGGGTGGGCGGAAGCGGCATGTTTTGCTTGCAATCGACCACCTCGAATGCCATGAACGCCGCCGTCATGCGCCCCGACTCGGGCACGAAGCACAACACCGTCTCGCCCGCCTTGGGCTGCACGCTGGTAAACCATTCGGCCAGCATGACGAAGATGGAGGCGGCGCCCGTGTTGCCGCGCGTGGCCAGGTTGTTCCACCACTTGTCGTCGTCGATGGCCAGACCCGCCTTGTCCAGCATGTCGCGGATGACCGGGATGAACTTGGCCGACGAGTAGTGGCAGAGAAAGTGGTCGGTGCGCGCCGGCTCGATCCAGCCTTCGTGCGCCAGCTTCACGTATTCGTGAATGCCAACGTCGAACACGTGCGGCAGCAGGCGAATGTCCTGCCGCAGCGCCAGCGCGCCGGCGGCTTCTGCCTCGCTGGACGAGGCGAAGTCGAGGAAAGAGCGGCTGCGGTCGTGCGTCAGGCCCAGCTGCATGCACACCGGGTAGTCGCCCGAAAAGCTCTTCTGATGCAGCCACTTGAGTTTGAGCGCGCGCCCGCTGTCCCCAATCGGCTGCGGCGCGCGGCCCAGCAGGCAGGCGCCGGCGCCGTCCGACAGCATCCAGCGCAGGAAGTGGGCGTCGAAATCGGTCCGGTAGCCGGCGGGCGCGAAGCGCGTGTGCTTGAACATGCGCGAGGGCATGTCGGCGCCCACCGCCAGCGCGTGCGCGTGGCTGCCCAGCGCCACCGCCTGCGCGGCGAACTCGAGCGCCGACACGCCGGCCACGCACACGCCTTGCGACGACAGCGTCTGCATCGGCGGCGCAGCCAGTTCGCCCTGGATCATGTTGGCAAAGCCGGGCATCAGCGCGTCGCCGCCCGACGAGCCGACCGCCAGCAGGGACACATCGCCCAGCGTGGCGCGCGACGATTGAAGGCAGGCGCGGATCGCGTTGGCGGCCAGGCTGGCGTGGCTTTCGCGCGTGCGGCCGTCGGGATCGATGGCGTAGTGGCGCGTCTGGATGCCGTTTTCGGCCAGGATGCGCTGCTTGATGCGCGCCGAGGCGCGGTTCAGCGGCGCCACGTAGTCGTCCATCGCGTCGTTGCCGATCGGCGGGCCGGGCAGGTACAGGCCCAGGCCGTTGAGGTGAACGTTGTCAAAGCGAACGGGCAATGGGCTCTCCTGAATCGCGCTGTGAAGGGGGTGCGGCCTGCATCAGCGAATGGCTGCGCGCGCCGCGCCATATCAGCCCGCCGACCAGCGTGACCAGCGCGTAGCGCAGCAGCGAGCGCTCTGTCAGGCGCGGGTCGATCTGCGACGCGATGCGTTGGTGCGCCGCGGGCAGCGCGCTCCAGTGCAGGCGCGGCTGCAGGTGGTGGGCGGTGTGGTAGCCGATGTTGAAGAACCAGCGGTTCACGCCCCCCGTGAAGTTGCGCGCAAACTGCAGCCGCGACCGACCATCGGCGTGCGCATGCTGCAGGTAGTTGGCGCCCAGCAGCCAGTGCAGGCCCAACAGCTGCGGCAGCAGCACGAACTTGAGCCACGCCGCCGGGTCGATGGCGATCATCAGCGCAGTGAAGGCGACGGCCCAGGCGATCTGCCGCAGGTAATAGCGCCGCACCGCCGGCGCGCGCGCCGTCAGCCGCGCCAGCCAGGCACCAAACAGCGGCCACAGCACACCGACGGCCTGCAGCGGGTGCAGCAAGTAGCCCCACAGGTGGTTGGTGTCGCCGCCGGCAAAGCGGTAGGTGCGCGCGGCGTCGCGCGGGCCGTGGTGGTAGCGGTGATGGTTGGCGTTGTGCGCGGGGTGAAACAGAAACACCGGGCGGCCCTGCAGCGCGCTGAGCAGCGTGTCTGTCAGCCGGTTCAGGCGGCGCTTGCGCCACAGGCGCAGGTGCATGTGATTGTGCTCGATCACCGGCAGCGCCAGGCTGAGGTAGATCAGCAGGCCAAGCACCAGCCCTAAAGCCCAGCCGGGCAGCCGCCCCGTGTACAGCGCCGCCACGCACAGCGGCCACAGCGCGATGCACAGCACGCTGCGCCAGTCGCTCGGGTGTTTGAGCCAACGCGCCATGGTCACGGGCGCGCCGCGCGGCGGGCCAGAGCCGCGTCAGGCGGCAGATTGGTGCCGAACCAGCGGTCCATGAACGGCAGCATGAAGCCGAAATTGCCGCTGTAGCAGGCGTGGTGCAGGTGGTGGCGACGCGCGCCGTTCAACCACCAGCGGTCGTGCGCGGCGCCCGGCAGAAAGTCGTAGTTGGAGTGACCGATGTTGTTGAACACCAGGCTGATGATGGGCAAGGCCAGCAGCGCCGGCAGACTGAAGTCGTGCAACACCATGGGCAGCAGGATCACGTTGCCCAGCAGCACCGCCTCCAGCGGGTGAAAGCTGTAGGTGGCCCAGGGCGTGGTGAGGACCGAGCGGTGGTGCGGCAGGTGAAAGCGCTTGAACCAGCGCGTGTGCAGCAGCCGGTGGTTGGCGTAGAAGTGCACTTCGTTCCACAGTGTGAGCGCCAGCACCTCCAGCGCGATCTGCAGGGCGCCGGCTTGGTCGTCGATGCGTGCCCAACCCAGCTTGAGCAGCCACCACGGCACCAGCAGCCCGGTGCCGAAGATGACAATCGACAGCGCCGACAGCCGCCATTCGCGCGCCAGTTGCCCCGTCTGCACGGCGCGCCCGTCCAGCACCGAGCCGTGGCCCAGCGCCGGCAGCACGCGCCGCGTGAGCCACAGCGTGAGCGCGCCCAGCAGCAGATAGATGGCGCTGAAGTACGCCAGGCCGAACGCCACCACCTGGTACCAGGTCAGGTCAAGAAGGCTCACGTGGGTCATGGGAAGGTGCTGGGGTGCGAGCGCGATTCAGGCCACATTGTCCCTGCGCTGTCCCGTCGCGCGGTGGGCGATGGGCGCGGGCGCATCGCACGCGCCGGCGGGTAGCATCCGTCGATACCGGGTCTTTTGCTGAATCTGTGAATGCTATGAATAGAAGAGCTGTTCGCGCTGGATAGGCAAGCGCCAGCGCCTGTTTTTATCTAGATTTCCGCTGGTGCGGCAAAACGCTCGAACGTGGTTTGCAACCGCGCCAGCCAGCGCGCCTGGTCCGCCGCTGGCGCAAAACTGGCCTCAAAGCTGTTGGCGGCCAACTGCCAGGCTTGCTCGGCCGTCATGCCGGTGGCGGCAAACACCTGCTGAAAGTTGGCGTTGATGTGGCCGCCAAAGTAGGCCGGATCGTCTGAATTGACAGTGGCGCACAGGCCAGCGTCCAGCAGGCGTTTCAGGTTGTGCTGCGCCAGGTCGGGGAACACGCGCAGCTTCTGGTTCGACAGCGGGCACACCGTGAGCGGCACGCGCTCGGCGGCCAGGCGCTACATCAGCGCCGCGTCGTGCACGGCCTGCACGCCGTGGTCGATGCGTTCGGCTTTCAATACGTCGAGCGCCTGCCAGATGTAGGCGGGCGGGCCTTCCTCGCCCGCGTGGGCGACGATGTGAAAGCCCAGTTCGCGGCAGCGCGCGAACACGCGGGCGAACTTCTCCGGCGGGTGGCCGGCTTCGCTGGAATCGAGTCCGACGCCGATGAAGTGGTCTCGAAACGGCAGCGCGGCTTCGAGCGTCTCAAAGGCCTCGCGCTCGCTGAGGTGGCGCAAAAAGCACAGGATCAACTCGGCGCTGGTGCCTTGCGCCCGCGCATCGGCGCAGGCGCGCGACAGGCCGCGGATCACCGTGTCCACGCCCACGCCGCGCGCGGTGTGCGTCTGCGGATCGAAGAAAATTTCTGCGTGCACTACGTTTTCTGTAGCTGCTCGCGCAAGATAGGCCTGCGCCAGATCGTAAAAGTCTTCTTCCTTCAACAACACGCTGGCACCGGCGTAGTAAATGTCCAGAAAGCTCTGCAGGTCGGTGAAGGCGTAGGCGTGGCGCAGTTCTTCGATGCTGGCGTAGGGCAGGGCAACACCGTTGCGTTCGGCCAGCGCGAAGATCATCTCGGGCTCCAGCGAGCCTTCGATGTGCATGTGCAGCTCGGCCTTCGGCATGGCGGCGAGCAGCGCGGGCAGGCGGTCGGGGGCGATGGCGGGCAGCTTCATGCGGCCATTGTGCGCGCAACAAAAAGCGGCCCCGATGGGCCGCGATTCATCTGCAAGGGCAGGCGATGCCGGTCAGCGCAGCAGGCCCAGCATCAGCTTGGCCAGCGCCGCGCGGCCGCTGCTTTCGTTGCCGAACACCGCCACCCCGTCGACGGCACCGATGGCGCCCATGCCGCGGGTGATGGGGTTGTAGGGCAACAGGCCCGGGTTGTTGGCGCGCCAGGCCAGCGTGCCGCCGCTGCGCGTGTCGACGCTGCCATTGCGGTGGTGGATGGCGAGCGTGTTCGCATCCGGCTGCTCTACACGCCCGCGCGTGGCCGGCAGCGGCTTGAGGTAGGGGTTTCGCGGCGGCTCGCTGGTGCGCGATTCGCCGGTGTTCCAGCAAGAGCCGCCGCCAAACAGGCTCAACCCACCGCTCATCCAGCCTGTCATCAGGAACAAGCCCAGCGCCTGGCCGAACTGCTGCGTGAATTCGTAGGGCTTGTACGTGCCGGGCTTGGTGATGTTGAAGTCCTGCTGCGTGGCCAGCTTGCCGGTGTCGTTGTTGATCCAGCCTTCGCCGCAGGCGTTTTCGCGCACCACGAAGCCGTCGGTGGTGGCCCAGTCCAGTGCTTGGCCGCCGCGGTCGGCGTACTCGACTTTCAGGTCGCCCAACTCGTTCTGGCTCAGGCCCGTGATCTTCATCGCGTGGTCGCCGCGCGTGACGGTGACTTCGCTGGAGACGTATTCATTGGGGTTGTTCTTGAAGGGCTCGGTGTCGATGGTGATCTTGGTGCCGTCTTCCAGCTGGAAGGTGGTCTTGCCCCAGAAGTTGGCGTCGGTCTTGCCGTCCTTGTTCCAGTCGATGTGCGGGTCGCCCCAGATGTTGGTGACTTCGCCGTTGTTCTTGTTGACGATCTTGATCTGCGAGTTTTTCTCGTCCAATTGCAGCTCGTACTTGCCCAAATCGATGTTGGCCGTGCCGTTGCCGGGGTTTTTCACCGTCCACTGCGCGTCGGGCTTGGGGCAGAAGCAGCCCTTCTTGTCGACCGAACCCAGCTGAAAGCGGTTGGTGTGCGGCAGCACGCAGCGCGGACGATCGGCGGCGCCGATGGGCGCAAAGCCGACGGCGGCAATGGCGACAAAACCGGTTTGGGATGTGGCGAACATGGAAATCCTCCGAGAGATAGGTGGTCGGTTCGCCGCTGAACGCTGTGGTGTGCAGCGGCTTGACACGGAGTAGACCCGTGACCACGCCCGCCAACAAGCTGTTACCAATCCCATCGGTAACGCCCCCATCGGGGACGTTCCCAGGTCGGGCGGGCGCCGTTCAGGCGATCACGCCAAAGCCGATGCCGCTTTCTTTGAGATAGCGCCGGTACGCGGCCGACATGCGGTCGGCGGCGGAATGCACCTCGGCATCCGGGCGCAGCGGCAGGCGCTTGGGCCGCTGCGATTCAAGCACCGGCTGGTCCTGGCCGAAGATGGTGTTCTGAAAGTCGATCAGGCGCGCGTCGGGCGAATCGAAGTCGTTCATCGCCATGCGCGTCCAGGCCACGCTGCTTTCCTCCGTCACCGGGCAGACGAACATGGCGATCGATTCCCACAGGCCCTCGATGGCCGTGCTGCCGGGCTCGGGCTTCTTGGTCAGCACCGCCATGTAGGGCGCGGTGACCTCGTAGGTGTATTCGACCTGCGCGCCGCTTTCGGCGTGGATCGACGAGCGCGGCTGCCACGCCAGGCAGCCGGTGGCCAGCACGCCGTGCGGCGTGGGCGCGACTTCATACGGCGGGATCTCGGGCCGGTCGCGGCTGCCGAGCCAGCCCTCGTGCACGTAGCCAAAATGCGCCATGTCGAGGAAGTTCTCGATGATGCGCGGCGCGCTGGCCTCGACCCGGTAGGGGCCGCTGGTGGTCTTGCGCAGGCGCGGCTCGCTTTCGGCGGCAAACAACGGAAAGTCGTGGATCGGCTGCGCGTCGGCCGGCGGTGGCGCCAGCCGCACCCACAGCATGCCGTAGGCCTCGCGCGCGTCGAAGCTGCGGGCGCGGTGGCGCGCGCCGGGGGTGAAGTCGGGCAGCGCCGGAATGTGCGTGCACTGGCCGCTGCCCTCGAACCGCCAGCCGTGGTACGGGCATTCCAGCTGGCCGCCCGCCACGCGGCCGAGCGACAGACGGGCGCCGCGGTGCGGGCACTGGTCGGCCCAGGCGTGGGCCGCGCCAGCGGCGTCGCGCCACAGCACCAGGTCTTCGCCCAGCAGGCTGGCGCCTTGGGGTTGGCTGCCGACGGCGTGGCTGAGCGCCACCGGGTGCCACAGACTGCGTTCGATCATGCGTGAGATCTGAGTGAAAAAGGCCGCCAGCGCTTGATGGACAAGCGCGAGCAGCTATTTATTTTGAAGCAGGTACCTTGCCTTCCACGCCCTTGACGTAGAAGTCGATCTTGCCCATCCAGTCGTCGTCGGCCTTGGTGCCGGCGGCCAGCCGCTCCTTGCCGTCGCCATCGACCACCGGGCCGGTGAAGACGTCGAAGCTGCGGTCCTTCATCTTGGCCTTGATCTCGTCGACCTTGGCCTTGGCTTCGGCGGGAATGTCCTCGGCCAGCTTGATGAGGTCGTTCTGCCCCTCGGGGACGCCCCAGCGCGTGACCTGACCGCCTTTCCAGGTGCCGTCGATCACATCCTTGAGGGTCTTCTTGTAGTAGTGGCTCCAGTCGGCAATGGCCGAGCCCAGGTGCGCGCTGCCGCCAAAGGCGCTCATGTCGCTGTCCCAGCCGAAGGCGCGCTTGCCGGCTTTCTCGGCCGCCTGCAGCACGGCGGTGGAGTCGGTGTTTTGCAGCAGCACGTCGGCGCCGCCGTTCATCAGCGCCTGCGCGGCTTCGGTTTCCTTGGGCGGGTCGTACCAGGTGTTGACCCACACCACGCGCACCTTAATGCCGGGCTTGACGCTTTGCGCGCCCAGCGTGAAGGCGTTGATGTTGCGCAGCACCTCGGGGATCGGGAAGGAGCCGACGAAACCCAGCGTGCCGGTCTTCGTCATGTGCCCGGCGACGATGCCGGCCAGATACGTGTCCTGATAAAAGCGCGAGTCGTACACGTTCATGTTGTCGGCGGTCTTGTAGCCGGTGGCATGCTCGAACTTGACGTCAGGGAAGTCCTTGGCCACTTTCAGCATCGGCTCCATGAAGCCGAAGCTGGTGCCGAAAATCACCTTGTTGCCCTGCGACACCAGGTCGCGCAGCACGCGCTCGGTGTCGGCGCCTTCGGGCACGCTTTCGATGAAGGTGGTCTTCAGGCGGTCGCCAAATTCGGCCTCGGCCGCCTTGCGGCCCAGGTCGTGCGCGTAGCTCCAACCGGCCGAGCCGACCGGGCCGACGTATATCCAGGCGGCCTTCAGCGGCTCGGCGGCCGGGGCGGGCGCGGGCGGCGCGGCGGTTTCGGCGCTGGCGGCCGGCGCCGCAGGCGCCTCGTCCTTCTTGCCACAGCCGGTGAGGGCGGCGGCGCCCAGGGCCGCGGCCGCGGCGGTGAGTCGGAGCAGGGAGCGCCGGGAAGCAAAGTGCGTCATCGAATAAGTCCTGATCAGGTTCGAAATCGAAACCGTGCCCGTGCAACAAGCGTGCCGGCCCATGTTACCGATTTGGTGCGGCGATTCTGGCGCGCCATAAAAAAGGGCGCCCAAGCACCCTGTTTTCAGCCACCGCCTCAAGCGCCACCACCGCCCTTCCAGCGGCCGCCGTATCCGGACCTGCGCCGGGCACTGGCGGCGTCCCACCTCCCGCAGGAGAGGGGGGAAGGCGCGTCAGCGCCTCAGGGGGGTGTCACTTCTTGTCACCAGGCACCTTGCCCTCGACCCCCTTGACGAAGAAGTTGATGCCGCCCAGGAATTTGTCGTCGGCCACGGCGTCCTTGGCCAGCACTTCCTTGCCGGTGTTGTCGCTGATCGGGCCTTTCCAGATGTTGTAGCTGCCCGCCTTCAGGCCGGCCTTCACGTCGTCGAGCGCCTTCTTGGCTTCTTCCGGCACGTCGGCGGCGAGCGACACCAGATCGATCGCGCCTTCCTTCACGCCCCACCAGGTCTGGCCGGTGGCCCACTTGCCATCCAGCACCTCGCCCACGGTCTTGATGTAGTAGGGCGCCCAGTTGATGATGGCCGAGCCCAGGTGCGCCTTGGGGCCGTACGCGGTCATGTCGGAATCCCAGCCGAAGCCGCGCTTGCCCATCTTCTCGGCGGTTTGCAGCACGGCCGAAGAGTCGGTGTTCTGGAACAGGATGTCGGCGCCGCCGTTGATCAGCGCCGTGGCGGCTTCGGTCTCTTTCGGCGGGTTGAACCACTCGTTGACCCACACCACCTTGGTCTTGATGTTGGGGTTGCTGCTTTGCGCGCCCAGCGTGAAGCTGTTGATGTTGCGGATCACTTCCGGGATCGGAATCGACGCCACCACGCCCAGCGTGTTCGACTTGGTCATCCTGCCGGCGATCACGCCCGCCATGTAGGCGCCTTCATACGTGCGGCTGTCGTAGGTGCGCATGTTGGGCGCGGTCTTGTAGCCGGTGGCGTGCTCGAACTTCACCTCGGGGTTGTCGGCGGCGACTTTCAGCATCGGCTCCATGTAGCCGAAGGTGGTGCCGAAGATCAGCTTGTTGCCCTGGCCGGCCATGTCGCGGATCACGCGCTCGGCGTCGGCCGATTCGGGCACGCTCTCGACGAAGCTGGTGACGATCTTGTCGCCGTACTCCTTCTCCAGCGCCTTGCGCGCGTTGTCGTGCGCAAAAGTCCAGCCGCCGTCGCCCACCGGGCCGACGTAGGCAAAGGCGATCTTCAGCGGATCGGCCTTGGCCGGCGCGGGCGCCGATGCAGCCGCCGGTGCCGGCGCGGGCGCGGCGGCGGTGGGCGCCGGCTCGTCTTTCTTGCCGCAGGCCACCAGCGCGCTGGCGGCGGCGGCCAGTGCGGCGAGTTTCAGGATCGAACGCTTGTGTTGGTCGGTCATTCGGTGGCTCCTTGCCCTGGTGTGTGGATGAAATGCAGATTATGGCGGCGCCCGAGCAGCGCCCGAAAATTCAAGCCAAATGGGCCGCCAGCGCTTGACCGACAAGCGCGAGGCGCTATCCAAAATATAGTATTCAGGCGCATCAAGCGCCCGGATGAAACGGCTTGCCCAGCGAGGCCGGCATGTTGACGCGGATCCACGTCGGGTTGCGCGAGATCAGCGCCAGCACCACGATGGTGGCGATGTACGGCAGCATGGTGAGGAACTGGCTGGGCACCTGCACGCCCTGGCCTTGCAGGTGAAACTGCAGCATCGTCACGCCGCCAAACAGATACGCCCCCAGCAGCACGCGCGCCGGCCGCCAGGTGGCAAAGGTGGTCAGCGCCAGCGCGATCCAGCCCTTGCCGGCCACCATGCCCTCGACCCACAGCGGCGTGTAGATCACCGACAGATACGCCCCCGCCAGCCCGCACAGCGCGCCGCCGACGATCACCGCCGCGAGGCGAATGCGCCGCACGTTGTAACCCAGCGCGTGCGCCGATTGGGGCGACTCGCCCACCGAGCGCAGCACCAGCCCGCCGCGCGTGCGGTACAAGAACCAGATCAAGCCCACGGCCAGCAGCATGGCGCCGTACACCAGCGGGTGGTGGCGGAACAGCGCGGGCCCGATGAAGGGGATGTCGCCCAGGCCGAACCAGTTGTACTGCGGCCGCTCCGGCAGCTTGGCCTGCACATGGCCGATGCCGACAAAGGCCGAAAAGCCGACACCGAACAGGCTGAGCGCCAGCCCCGTCGCGTACTGATTCGTGTTGAGCCAGATCACCAGCCAGCCAAAGATGGCCGCCAGCAGCGCGCCCGCCGCCATGCCCGCCGCAAAGCCGATCCAGTCGTTGCCGGTGTTGACGACCGTGGCAAAGCCGGCAATGGCCGCGCACAGCATGATGCCCTCGGCCCCCAGGTTGACGATGCCCGCCTTCTCGTTGATCAGCAGGCCCAGCGCCGCAATCGCGAGCACCGTGCCGGCGTTCAGGGTGGCGGCCAGGAGCAGGGCGTACTGGTCCATCAGCCGCCCTTTCCGATGCGGATGCGGTAGTTCACCAACGTATCGCACGCCAGCAGCGTGAACAGCAGCAAACCCTGGAAAACGCCCGTCAGCGACTTCGGCAGCCCCAGCCGCGACTGCGCCAGCTCGCCGCCGATGTAGAACATGCTCATCAACATCGCCGCCAGCACCATGCCGAACGGGTGCAGCCGGCCGACGAAGGCGACGATGATGGCAGCAAAGCCGTAGCCGGCCGGCACGTAGGGCGTCAGCTGGCCGATCGGCCCGGCTACTTCCAACGCACCGGCCAACCCGGCCGTTCCGCCCGAAATCAGGAGCGCAGTCCACAGCGCGCGGCGCGACGAAAAGCCCGCGTAGCGCGCCGCTGCCGGCGCCAGCCCGCCCACCTGCTGCGCAAAACCGGCCTTGGTGCGAAACAAGAACACCCACAGCAGCGCGGCACCGGCCAGCGCGATCAGCGCACCGATGTTGGCGCGCGAGCCGGCCATCAGCCTGGGGATTTGCGTCACCGCGTCGAAGGTGCGTGTCTGCGGAAAGTTGTAGCCGGCCGGGTCCTTCCACGGCCCGTAGACCAGATAGCCCAGTAGCTGAATCGCCACGTACACCAGCATCAGGCTGACCAGGATTTCGCCTGCGTTGAACTTGTCGCGCAGGAAGGCCGTGATGCCGGCCCACGCCATGCCGCCCAGCACGCCGGCCAGCAGCACGGCGACGACGATCCAGCGCCCGGTCTCCTTGCCCGCCAGCAGCGCCACGCCACCCGCCGCGATGGCGCCGATGACGAACTGGCCCTCGGCGCCGATGTTCCAGATGTTGGAGCGAAAGCACACCGCCAACCCCAGGGCGATCAGCAAGAGCGGCGTGGCCTTCACGGCCAGTTCGCCCAGCGCGTAGGCCGACTTGATGGGTTCCCAGAAGAACACCTGCAGCCCGCGCACCGGGTCCTTGCCCATCACGCTGAACAGCACGACGCCGATCACCACCGTGATCGCCAGCGCCAGCAGCGGCGAGGCCCAGGTCCACGCGCGCGAGGGCGCGGGGCGCGGTTCAAGGCGCAGCATGCACAGCCTCTCGGGGTGGCTGACTCTGAACAGAACACAGAGGCACAGAGGCACAGAGTTCGACAGCGAAAGAGCTCTTCATTCCTCTGTGCCTCTGTGCCTCTGTGTTCTGTTGATGCCGCGTGACGGAGATGGGCAGCGTTTCAATCATGCGACGCCTCGATTTGCTGCAAATGCTGCTGCACGTCGGCATGCCACAGCCCGCTCATCCACTCGCCGATCTGCTCCACCGTGGCGTCGCGCCGCGCCACCGAAGGCGACAGGCGGCCCTTGGCCATCACGTGCAGGCGGTCGCTCAGCTCAAACAGCTCGTCCAGCTCTTCGCTCACCACCAGCACGGCGCAGCCGGCGTCGCGCAGCGCCAAAATTTCAGCGCGGATCTGCGCTGCCGCGCCCACGTCGACGCCCCAAGTCGGTTGCGAGACGATCAGCAACGTCGGCTTGGCGTCGATCTCACGCCCCATGATGAATTTCTGCAGGTTGCCGCCCGAGAGCGATCGTGCCGGCGCCCCCGGCCCCGCCGCCTTGACGCGAAAGCGCTCGATGATGTCCGCCGCCTGATCGCGCAGCCGCCCGGTGCGCAGCCAGCCCAGCGTGCCCACGGCTTCGCGCCGCGTCAGCAGCAGGTTTTCGGCCAGGCTCATCTCGGGCACGGCGCCGCGGCCCAGGCGCTCTTCGGGCACGAAGTGCATGCCCAGCGCGCGGCGCTGCCCGGGCGAACGCTGCCCGGCCGGCTGGTTTGCTATGGATACCGAAGCTGCTGGCGCGCGCCGGTCCTCGCCCGACAGCGCAAACAGCAACTCGCGCTGGCCGTTGCCGGAGACACCGGCAATGCCCACCACCTCGCCCGCGCG
>RRZT011130911.1_pt1 | contig 17561 bp, 20 predicted proteins | sample 2165551 | NCBI WGS metagenome assembly RRZT01 (sample SAMN10456910, study PRJNA506462) | wastewater metagenome | biome: wastewater; feature: sludge; material: wastewater sludge; isolation source: wastewater sludge with Escherichia coli K12::gfp cells carrying plasmid... | place: USA: Moscow, Idaho...
AAAAAACAAAAGAAAAGTAGTAATACTTTTCATAAAAAGCTGGAGCGGGAGAAGAGTCTCGAACTCTCGACCTATACCTTGGCAAGGTATCGCTCTACCAACTGAGCTACTCCCGCGTGAAGCGAGTGCGCATTATAAAGACTTGAGAACACCTGTCAACGTTTTTGCCAAAGTTTATCAAATTTGATTAATGCTTCTTGTTTTGCTCGGCTAAAAATGGCCACGCCATTCTCATGTAGTATCCCATCGACCAGAGAGTGAGAACTGCAGCCACATAGATTAGCCAAGTACCAATACGCTGAACATCAAAACCCGCGAGCGGAGCGTGATATAACAAAAGAGGAATGGAAACCATCTGCGCGACAGTTTTTACCTTGCCAATCATCGATACGGCAACGCTTTTGTGCGCCCCCACTTGAGCCATCCACTCACGTAGAGCGGAAATGGTAATCTCGCGCCCAATAATGATTGACGCAAGAATGGCATCCAGTCTGCCAAGTTGCACCAGCATGATCAAGGCCGCAGCAACCACGAGCTTGTCGGCCACTGGATCAAGAAACGCGCCAAACGCCGAGGTTTCATTCCATCGCCGTGCCAGATAGCCATCGAACCAATCCGTTACGCTCGCCACAACAAAAACAAGCATCGCAGCCAGATCACGACCCAGTCCGCTGATCCACGAATCTGGCACATAGTAAATGGCAATCATCAGTGGGATCATGACGATTCGCAACCAGGTCAATAAAATCGGAATATTGAAGGGCATCAATGTAACGCCGTATAAATGGTTTCAGCCAGATCCCGACTGATCCCGGGAACTGAGGTCAATTGGTCCACTCCTGCGTTTGAAATACCTTGCAAGCCACCAAAATGCGCGATTAATGCCTTGCGCCGTACTGGCCCGATGCCGGTAATTTCTTCCAGTCGCGAAGTTCGCCGCGTTTTACTCCTTTGCGCACGATGCCCGGAAACTGCAAAGCGGTGCGCCTCATCTCGGATTTCCTGAATCAAATGTAGCGCCGGGTGTTCAGGTTCCAATTGTACTAGTTCGCGCGCGTCGGCGAAAATAAGGCTTTCCAACCCCGGTTTACGCCCTTCTCCTTTGGCGACACCCACGAGCGGCAGATAGTTTAGCCCGAGTTCCTGCAGCACGGAAAATGCCATGTTGACCTGCCCTCGTCCGCCGTCTATCAGTATCAATGTAGGCGCTATGCTGTCACCACTAGCTACTTTTTCGTAGCGCCGCTGCACGGCCTGCCGGATAGCGGCATAGTCGTCACCGGGTTGAACGCCCTGAATATTGAAGCGCCGATACTCTGCCTTGCGCATACCTGTACCCTGATAGACCACGCAAGAAGCGACCGTCGACTCTCCTTGTATGTGGCTGATATCAAAGCACTCGATGCGCGTTTCTTTGCCTTCCTCGTTGTCCAGACCAAGCAGTTCATGTAGCGCCGCCAATCGCGAACTCTGCCGCGAAAGCGTGTTCCTGCGGGCAAGAATAGCCAGCCTGGCGTTTTGCTCGGCCATTTCAACCCAGACTTTTTGCATGGTTTGTCTGGGTTCCAAAACAGGGACCGGGCGCTTGGCCAGCTCCGCGAGCGCATCGACCACCTCTCTATCTGGCAAGACAACATTGAGGTAAACACGCATTGGAATCGGGTGTATCAGGTAATGCTGAGAGAGGAAGGCTGATAGCACTTCGCTTGGCGCGCTGTGACCGGCGTTGCTGGGAAATTGCGGCTTATCGCCCAAGTGCCGCCCCCCGCGTACCATCGCCAGATTGACACAAATCATGCCGCCTTCTTCGACAACCACGACAACATCGACATCCTCGCCCTTGTTGCTTTCAACGTATTGTTTGTCCTGTACCTGACGCAAGGACTGGATTTGGTCACGAAGCACGGCCGCTTGCTCAAAAGCAAGTTCAGACGCCGCTTCCTCCATGGCGGCACTGAGCCGCCCGATGACCTCCTGCTGCCGCCCTTGCAAAAACATGGACGCCATTTTAACGTCCTGCGCGTAGGCTTCCGGGGCAATCAGGTCCACACACGGCCCTGAACAGCGCTTGATCTGATAGAGCAGACAGGGTCTCGAACGGTTGTTGAATACCGAGTTCTCGCAAGTGCGCAAGCGGAACATTCTTTGCAACAAATTGATGCTGTCACGCACCGCGAGTGAGGACGGAAAGGGGCCAAAGAAATCGGACTTCCGATCCGTATTGCCGCGAAAAAACCCCAGCCGTGGGCAAGGATCACGCGTGAGAACAATATATGGATAGGACTTGTCGTCGCGAAAAAGAATGTTGTAGCGCGGCGACAGGCTCTTGATCAGGTTGTTTTCGAGTAGTAGCGCCTCGGCTTCTGAGCGCGTAATGGTTGTTTCCACCTTGGCGATCTGTGCAACCATCAAGGCAATGCGCGGACTGGGATGATTCTCGCGAAAATACGAAGACACGCGCTTTTTTAGATTTTTTGCCTTGCCCACGTAAAGAACGTTGTCGGCGGCATCGAGCATGCGGTAGACGCCGGGCAGTTCGGTCAGCGTAGCCAGCAAGGTTTTGGCGTCAAACGTTTCGTCCATGGTTCAGAGCGGTTAGGATGTCGGCTTTGATGTTATCACGCCTGTTCGCCGTGCCTATACCCTCTTCAACGCGCTCTTCAACACATCAATCCCGATCTATCGACTGGGATATTTTCTGCACCGTCATTGACAATTTTGGCGATATCGGCGTGTGCTGGCGTCTCGCTCGGCAGTTAGAGGGCGAACATGGCCTGACTGTTCGTCTGTGGGTTGATGATCTGGTTTCTTTCCAGCGGATTTGCCCTGAAGTCGATCCCCGAAAAGCCTTGCAAATGATTCAGGGAATCGAAGTACGCCATTGGCCAAGCGACTTTCCGGACCTTAATCCCTGCGACGTGGTCATTGAAGCCTTTGCCTGCCATTTGCCCGAGCGCTTTATCAACACGATGGCCACACGCAAACCATCTCCGGTGTGGATTAACCTTGACTACCTCAGTGCAGAAGCCTGGGTTTCGGGCTGTCACGCTTTGCCCTCGCCACACCCACGATTACCGCTGACAAAATATTTCTTTTTCCCCGGATTTGACAACACTACCGGTGGTTTGCTGCGCGAGCGCGATCTGGCAACACGTAAGGAATCGTTCTGCGCATCCAGCGAACAGCAAATTGATTTCTGGAACTCAATCGATCAGCCCCAACCCTCTGCTGACACCCTGCTCATCTCGCTTTTTTCCTATGAGAATGCGGCGATCAAGGACTTGCTTTCGATCCTGGCGCAGAGCGAAACACCCGTATGTTGCCTTGCCCCGCTAACGCGAAACCTCTCGGACATCGAAGGCTTCGCCGGCAGGTCTTTGTCGGTGGGAGATATCATCCATAAGAGTCAGCTTGAACTGCGGATGCTTCCGTTCGTTTCGCAAGCCGATTACGACCGCCTGCTATGGTCGTGCGACATCAATTTGGTTCGTGGCGAAGACTCGTTCGTGCGTGCCCAGTGGGCTGGAAAGCCGATGCTCTGGCAGATCTATCCACAGCAGGAAGATGCCCATCTGGTCAAGCTGGAGGCCTTTCTTGACTTGTTTCTGGCTGGATTAGCGCAAAGCGTAGCAGACCCGATTCGTGGGCTTTATCGTGCCTGGAATGGGCAAGGCCTTGAGCAACTTTCACCAGAGATGTGGGCATGCTGGATGAAGAATCTTCCCGATATTCGTAAACACAGTGAGGATTGGACAAAACGCCTGTTAAATCAGCAAGATTTGTGCAGCAATCTGGTCAACTTCGCTCGTTCCCAGTTATAATGCGCGGCTAATTTTTCCCCGTTATTACCGGAACAGACTATGAAAACCGCACAAGAACTCCGCGCAGGCAACGTATTTATGGTCGGCAACGACCCGATGGTTGTCCTCAAGGCCGAGTACACCAAGTCCGGCCGCAATGCGTCGGTCGTCAAAATGAAAATGAAAAATCTTCTGACGGGCTCGCCTAGCGAAACCGTCTATCGCGCTGACGACAAATTCGATGTCGTTCAACTCGAACGCAAAGAAGTTAACTATTCGTACTTCGCTGATCCCATGTATGTCTTCATGGATGCTGAATACAATCAGTACGAAATCGAGGCTGAATGCATGGCCGATGCGCTGAGCTACCTTGAAGAAGGAATGCCTTGCGAAGTCGTGTTTTATGATGGCAAGGCAATTTCTGTTGAGCTGCCAAACAGCCTGGTGCGTGAAGTCATTTACACCGAGCCAGCGGTCAAGGGCGACACCTCGGGCAAAGTAATGAAACCGGCACGCTTGGCAACCGGCTTCGAACTCCCGGTTCCAGCCTTTGTTGAAATTGGCGACAAGATCGAAATCGACACGCGCACCAACGAATACCGCGCCCGCGTGAAGTAAACGATTCAATGCGCAAAAAAAAAGCGGCCTTGGCCGCTTTTTTTTGCCTGATCAAACTGCAACGCCCGTCAAATGGCGATCTACAAAAGCATGCCTTGGAAGCCAATGGACATAAGCCTCTCCAAGCCATCATCTGAAGATGGCCTATCCACGCGGCTTACAGACCAGCGCCTAGCATCTCAGAGGCTTTTACACCGGCAAGGTAACGAGGATCTTCATTAATCGAAGGCAACTGAATGCTCGGCAACAAGCGAGCAATACGCGCGGAACGTATCAGGTCAAATTCTGGCTTCCAGCGTTCGAGGAGATTGCCCACGGCATCGGGCGAATTGCACACAAGCAACATGTCGCAACCGGCGTTCCAGGCGGCACTTGTTCTGCCAACGATATCGCCGGCAATACTCGCCGCTGCCATTGAAAGGTCGTCGCTGAAAACTACGCCGTCAAAGCCGAGTTGATTGCGCAACTTGGTGATCCAGATCGGTGAAAAGCCTGCCGGAAGAGAATCCACTTCCGGATAAATCACGTGCGCCGGCATTACGCCATCGAGCTTAAGCTGACGATAGGGTTCCATATCGACAGCAATCTCGGCCAAGCTGCGTGGATCAACTGGAAATGCGACATGTGAATCCGCCTCCGCCCAACCGTGGCCGGGAAAATGCTTACCGCAGGCGGCCATGCCCGCTCGTCGCAAGCCGTTGATCAACGCCCCGGCCAGTTGAGCCACGACCGCCGGGCTCGCGTGGAAGCTGCGGTCTCCGATCACACCGCTACGCCCCCAATCAAGGTCAAGCACCGGCGTAAACGACAAATCAACACCGCATTGTCGCAACTCGGCGGCCAGGACAAAACCGATATCCTGCGCCGCAGATAAAGCTTCTTGCGGGTTACGTTCCCAATACTCGCCAAGACGGCGCATTGGCGGCAGGCGGGTAAATCCTTCACGACAGCGTTGAACACGCCCGCCTTCGTGATCGATTGCTATCGGCAAGGATGGCGAGCGCAAGGCATGGACTTCGGCGGTCAATCGCAAGAGTTGTTCTGGCGACTGATAATTGCGCGCAAACAGAATCAGCCCGCCCACCAGCGGGTGCTGCAGACGTTCGCGATCAAGCTCGGTCAGCTCCAAGCCGGCGATGTCGATCATCAACGGGCCATGCGGAAGTTGTTTCGGTAGGTTCATGTGCGTTCCAGAACGACAAAGGCCAATGCGCAATCCTGCTCATCGCTGATTGAAAGATGTGCAATCAAACCGCGCTCTTTGAGAAGCGCTGCCAACACCGGGGCGTAGCTGAAATCGGGCTTGCCCAAGGCATCGTGAATCACCGCAATATTAGGCAGTGTGGCGGGCGCAACAACGCCAATGCCAAGTGCTTTGCCAAAGGCTTCCTTGGCGGCAAAGCGCTTGGCTAGAAAGCGTGCGGGATCTTTGGCCTTGTCAAAATCGGCACGTTCGGCAGGCGCCAGCAGTTTTTCCAGCGCCCGTTCTCCATGACGTTCATAAAGCTTGCCAACACGCGCTATTGCGACAATATCGGTACCAACACCAGCAATCATTTGGTGAATTCTTGCGCCTCGCGCATAAGACGCTTCATTTCACGAACCGCTTCACGCAAACCAACAAAAACGGCGCGGCTAACGATTGCATGACCGATATGTAATTCACGGATTCCGGCCAACTTGGCCACCGGTTGCACATTAAAATAATTCAACGCATGACCGGCATTGAAACGCATGCCATGAGCGCGGATCGCATCGCCGGCAATTCGAATCTTTTCAAGCTCAGCGAGTACCGCCGTGCTCTCAGCATCGCGTCCCTTGTTATGGAAGGCATGCGCGTAAGGCCCCGTATGGATTTCACAAACCCGCGCACCAATTCGCGCCGCCGCCTCAATTTGAGCCAACTCGGCGTCGATAAACACGCTGGTTACGATGCCCGCCTGAGCAAGCCGGTCGATGGCGACCTTCAGCTTGGCTTCCTGCGCCACGATGTCCAGGCCGCCTTCCGTGGTGACTTCGTGGCGCCCCTCGGGAACCAGCATCGCCATTTCCGGCCGGAGACGGCAGGCAATACCGACCATTTCATCCGTCGCAGCCATCTCCAGATTGAGCTTGATCTGGGTCAATGTGCGAAGTTTTTCGACGTCAGCGTCCTGAATATGCCGGCGATCCTCACGCAGATGCACGGTAATACCATCGGCCCCGCCGAGATGGGCTTCAACCGCCGCCCAGGCGGGTTCGGGTTCATACGTCTTGCGCGCCTGCCGAATGGTGGCTACGTGATCAATATTTACACCAAGTTCAATCATAATTCCTGTAACTCCATAAAAATCTTGCGTGTCTGCAAGTGTTTGCCGCCCGTGTAATGAGCGATCAGCGCGCGCATCAACTGCTTTGCTTCCAGTAATGAGCGCGGATCGGAAAAATCTTCATTGGCCAGATCAATCAGCGTCTTGCCGCTTACAGAAAGCGCCGAATTACCCGGGTATTGAAGCCGTACCGGACCATGTTCTATCTCATAGCTATAGTGCCCGGCCACATCAATCTGCAGGCCTTTGGCGTCTTTCTCCAGTGTCAGCCCATAGCCCAACTCCTGCAAAAAAGCCCTTTCGAAGCATCGCAAATCGGATTCCTGTAAGGGCCCGGCAAAACGGCGCAAGGTTTCAGCATATACCGAGAACAGGCGCGCGTGAGCATCTTCGCGCGGCAGAAGATGCATCATGAGTTCATTCAGATAATAGGCGCAAAACAAGGCTTTACCCGTCAGCAAAGGCTGTCCGCCCTGCCACTCGGCTTTCATCAGCGTTTGCACTTCGCCCTTGCCGGCCCATGCCAGTTCAAGTGGTTGAAAAGCCAGCAACAAGCCACGTAAAGCCGAACGCGGACGCCGCGCACCACGTGCCAACAAGGCAACACGACCAAAATCGCGCGAAAAAACCTCGACAATCAGGCTGGTTTCGCGAAACGGATATGAATGCAATACAAAAGCGGGCTGGCTGTCGACTTTGTGCCGATGCATCAATGCCTCGTCGTATACCTACTCGTAACCAAGGCTTTTGAGCAAACGCTCATCGTCGTTCCAGCCGGACTTGACCTTGACGAAGACCTCCAAAAAAACCTTGCCATCGAACAGTCGTTCCATATCCTGACGCGCTTCGGAGGCAATTCGTTTCAGGGTTTCGCCACCTTTTCCGATGATGATTCCCTTGTGCGCCTGGCGATCGACGACGATGGCTGCACTGATGCGGCGCAAGGCACCATCGACTTCAAACTTTTCAACCTCAACCGTTGCGGCATAGGGCAATTCATCACCAATCAGGCGAAAGAGCTTTTCGCGGATGTATTCGGAGGCGATGAATTTTTCGCTCTTGTCGGTAATCTCGTCCTCACCAAACAACAACTCGTTGTTTGGCAGGTGCTTGCGCGTTTCAGCAAGCAAATCCTCAAGCTGACTGCCCTTGGCCGCGCTAACCGGTACGATGGCGGCAAAAGCATGCTGCCCGGCGAGACTGGCCAGAATCGGCAATAACTTGGTCTTATCCTTGATCTGATCGATTTTGTTTACGGCCAGAATGACCGGGCGTTCCGGCGGCAAGAGTTGGATCACAGCCTTGTCCCGCTCGTCAAAATGGTCAGCATCAAGAACAAGTATGACCACGTCAACCTCGGCCAACGCCTGTGACACACCACGATTCATCGTGCGATTCAGTGCATTGGTATGTTTGGTCTGAAAGCCCGGCGTATCGACAAACACGAACTGGGCATCAGGCCGGGTAAGAATACCCATGATGCGGTGCCGCGTCGTCTGCGCCTTGCGTGAAACAATGCTGATCTTTTCGCCAATCAGGCGGTTGAGCAGCGTTGATTTGCCTACATTTGGCCGGCCGACAATGGCGATGGTCCCTGATTTGAATTTGCTCATGGTTGATGCAGTCTTTCCAGCGCGCGCTCGGCGGCCATTTGTTCAGCGGCGCGACGACTGCCGCCACTGCCTTCGGTTCGGATCTTCAGTGAATCAATCTCGCAGCACATTTTGAATTGCTGAGCGTGCGCCTCGCCTTCCGTGGCCGTCAAGATGTATTTTGGCAGCGGCAGCCTTCGGGCTTGCAGCAGTTCCTGCAAACGCGTCTTGGCATCCTTTATCGGCTGCCCGGGAGTGATCGAGGTCAGCATCCCTGCATAGAGTCGGCCAATGACTGCGCTGGCAACATCGAACCCGGCATCAAGCCAAATCGCGCCAAAAAGTGCCTCCAATGCGTCTGCCAGAATTGATGGCCGTTGCGCACCACCGCTTTTTAACTCGCCTTCGCCCAAACGCAGGAATGTGCCAAGCGACAGTGATAATGCCAACTGATGAAGGCTGTCCTGACGAACCAGGTTGGCGCGCAGTCGCGACAGGTCGCCCTCTGCCAGATCGGGAAAACGATCGAAAAGCTGCCGTGCTATTACGCCGTTGAGGATGGAGTCCCCAAGAAACTCGAAGCGCTCGTTATGCGGTGTGCTGTGGCTGCGATGGGTTAGCGCAGTCTGTAGCAGCGACGAATCAGAGAAGGTATGGCCGAGCGCCTGCTCGAGTCGATGAGTCATGCGCCTGATTTAATTCCCTGAGGAAGAACCTTCGAAGTCGATTACCAGACTGATGTTATAGAACAAAGGAATACGCCGCTCATAGGAAAAAGCAATCACTACCCCGCCTTGGTCCTTTGAAATATCGAGATCCTTGCCTGTTAGCGTCTTGATATAGTTAACATCAGCATACTTATCGTAGGCTGCACGAATTTCAGGGACTGTCTGGCCAGAAGCACCTGATGATATAGATCTAACGCATTTCAGAATCTTGTAGTAATCGAGGTATTCCGGACCGACCTTCATGCCAAGCACTGCAACTAATGCAATTACAATCCCCCACATCAACAAGCCGGAAATTGCCACACCACGTTGATTTTTCATTGCATAGTCCTCTACTTGAACGAACCAATTCGTTTCAGGTTACTAAAGTTAAACCAGATGAAGAAAGCTTTTCCGACGATATTTTCTTCCGGCACAAATCCCCAGTACCGGCTGTCTTTGCTGTTGTCACGATTATCGCCCATCATGAAATAATTGCCGGGCGGGACCGTACAAACAATGCCTGCATTATTGTAGCGGCATTTATCACGTTGCGGAAATTGAGTGGCACCAGTAATAAAACCAGAATCATCGCCATCGTTAAGCGTACGGTGCTCCATCTCATCCGCTTTTTCAACATACTGTTTTGAATAATGCAGTTGTTCCGGGTGAAGATAATCGTCAACTCTCTCCGTCTCAACCGGTTTCCCATTGATAGTCAGGCGCTTATTCTGATACGCCACCACGTCGCCCGGAACGCCGACAACACGCTTGATGTAGTCCGTCGAAGGATCCAGCGGATAGCGGAATACCATCACATCACCGCGTTGCGGCAAGTTGATATCAATGACTTTCTTGTTCAAAACCGGCAGACGAATACCGTAGGTGAATTTGTTAACCAGTATAAAGTCGCCAATCTGGAGTGTCGGGATCATTGAACCCGATGGAATCTTGAAAGGCTCGACGACAAAAGAACGCAGCCCGAAAACCAGCAGAATAACCGGGAAAAAACTCGCGCCATACTCCACCCACCACGGGTCCTTGGCGTCTGGGGTTCGACGTTTACGGAAAACAAATACATCTGCGATCCAGATACCACCGCTAACCAGCAGCAAACAGAACAAAATCAATGCAAAATTCACCGAACTATCCCTTACTTTCCGATGCGCAGTACGGCGAGAAACGCCTCCTGCGGAATCTCGACCGAACCAACCTGCTTCATGCGCTTCTTGCCGGCCTTTTGCTTTTCAAGCAGTTTCTTTTTTCGCGTAATATCGCCGCCGTAACACTTGGCCAGTACGTCCTTACGCATCGCCTTGACATTTTCGCGGGCGATTATATTTGCACCAATGGCCGCCTGAATGGCCACGTCGTACATTTGGCGGGGAATCAGTTGGCGCATTTTTGACGCCAGTTCGCGCCCGCGATAAATCGAGTTGGCGCGATGCACGATCATCGACAAGGCATCGACTTTTTCACCATTGATAAGAATATCCAGTTTGACGACATCGGCCGCTCTGAACTCCTTGAAGTCGTAGTCAAGTGAAGCGTAGCCACGCGAAACCGATTTCAGCTTGTCGAAGAAATCCATCACCACTTCGGCCATCGGCATTTCATAGATCAACTGTACCTGACGTCCGTGGTAGGTCATGTCGACCTGATTTCCACGCTTCTGGTTACACAGAGTAATGACGTTACCGAGATACTCCTGCGGAACAAAAACCGTGATCGTAATGATCGGCTCTCGGATCTCTTCAACCTTGGTCAACTCGGGTAGTTTGGCCGGATTCTCAACCTCAACCAGACTGCCATCACGCATCAGGATTTCGTAAACCACAGTCGGTGCCGTGGTGATCAGATCCTGATCAAATTCACGCTCCAGTCGCTCCTGCACGATTTCCATGTGCAACAAACCAAGAAAACCGCAGCGAAAGCCAAAGCCCAGCGCCTGAGACACCTCAGGCTCATAGTGCAACGAGGCATCGTTGAGTTTGAGCTTTTCTAACGATTCACGGAGCGAATCGTATTGGTTGGATTCGACAGGGTAGAGTCCGGCGAACACCTGTGACTTGATTTCCTTGAAGCCCGGAAGTGGCTCGGAAGCCTGCCGTTCGGCAAGCGTTACCGTATCGCCGACCTTGGCCGCCTGCAATTCCTTGATTCCAGAAATGATGTAGCCGACTTCGCCGGCACAGAGCGTATCGCGTTGCACGGCTTTCGGGGTAAATACGCCGACCTGTTCACACAAATGCGTCGATCCGGCAGCCATCAGCCGAATTCTGTCTTTCGGACGCAGGCTTCCATCCACCACGCGCACCAGCATGACAACGCCGACATAATTGTCGAACCATGAATCAATCAACAGCGCCTTGAGCGGCGCATCAGGGTCGCCCTGTGGCGCCGGAATACGCTCAATGATTGCTTCCAGAATATCTTCAACGCCAATGCCGGACTTGGCTGACGCCAGAATAGCGTGCGACGCGTCGATGCCGATCACGTCCTCAATTTCCTGTCGTGCCACCTCTGGTGAAGCTGAAGGAAGATCGATCTTGTTCAGTACGGGCAAAACCTCAACCCCAAGCTCGATGGCCGTATAACAGTTAGCGACGGTTTGTGCTTCCACGCCTTGCGATGCATCTACGACCAGCAGCGCACCTTCACATGCGGACAATGAACGTGATACTTCATACGAAAAATCAACGTGGCCCGGCGTATCGATAAGATTGAGGTTATACACCTCACCACTACGCGACTTGTACTTAAGAGCTGCTGTTTGCGCTTTGATGGTAATTCCGCGCTCACGTTCGATATCCATTGAGTCGAGAACTTGCGCCTCCATTTCACGGTCAGACAAGCCGCCGCAAAGATGGATAATACGGTCGGCAAGCGTGGATTTGCCGTGATCAATATGGGCGATAATTGAAAAATTGCGGATATGTTGCATGTGCATTGATTTGATCTGTCGCGGCAAGTCCGCGCCTGAAAGAAAGGGGGCCGACAAGCCCCCTTGTATGGATTGCCGAAAGGCGCGGATTTTAGCGGATTTTGCCTAAATAATCACGGACTTTGGCGTCATCCAGAAAGTAATGGCAAAGTTCGACGTCATCATGCAGCAATACCGGAACCAATTGATCATAAAGCACTTCAAGGGAGGGGTCGGCATCTACGTCAAGAACGTCTACAGCAGCACCTAGTTCGGCCGCTAACGATACCAGTGCCTGCTCCATGTCGTGACAAAGATGGCAATACGCGCGCGAAATCAAGGTCAAGGTTACCAAATCACTTTACCTGCTTTCCAGACAACCCTTTCATCGTGACAAAAATCCACATGTCGCCACGCTTCGCCACCGGGGAAAATAAATAGAAATCAACACCTTATATATGGCTGAAAGCGTGAGTCGGACTTGGTGCAATACTGGCAATAACGCAAAACAGCCCATGCAATCAACAGTCCGATGGCAGCCCCTACGATTGCGCCACCCTCCCCAGCAAGCGTCATTCCCCCCATTGCACCGACAAACAAGGCAAACAATGGCAAGCCGTAGCCGAGAAGCGCACCACGCCGAACAGCGCCTTCGGCAATCACGATCGTTACTCGATTGCCAACAGAAGCATTTTGAGGATTTAGAACACGGAAGACTCGCGGCGTGCTGCAAAGCATTTTGCCGATATTAGCGCCCCCACAACCGCCTTCCTCGTGACAGCGACCACACCCTGCTTCATCCATACGGACAATTGCGTAAGCACCATCAAGAGCGGTGATGGTTCCAGCTGCATCAATCATGGGCGTTACCAAGGCAGACACGAAGTGCGACTAGTGGCTGCAAAGCACCTGTCGCTATTACCACCGATGATCCGGCGCGGTGTCAAGCAAAGGCTTCAGCTTCTCGGCCACCGCCTCACGAGCACGGAAAATGCGCGAACGCACCGTCCCAATCGGACAATTCATTTCTTCGGCAATTTCTTCGTAGCTCAAGCCTTCAATTTCACGCAGCACGATGGCATTACGCAATTCTTCCGGCAAAGCTTCCATCGCCGCATTGACTGTTTGGCCAATCTGCCGTGACTGCATTAGTCGCTCGGGTGTGTTGATGTCGTGCAATTGATCAGCATCCTCGAACGATTCAGCATCACTAGCGTCGTAATCGGTCGATGTGGGCGCGCGACGACCTTTCGCAACCAAATAGTTCTTGGCGGTATTAATGCCTATCCGGTACAACCAAGTATAAAACGCGCTTTCGCCTCGAAAAGAAGGCAACGCTCGATAGGCCTTAATAAAGGCCTCCTGAGAAACATCTTCAACCTCAGCGTGGTCACGGATAAAACGCGACAGAAGGCGCCCTAACTTGCGCTGGTATTTTTCAACCAGCCGCTCGAAGGCCTTTTGGTCGCCAGCCTGTGCGCGTTCGACCAATTCCTGATCTATTTCGCGATCGTTCATGCTCTATGAATTCCCTATCGGGCACGGTTATCGTGCATTTTTTCTTAGAGTATAACGCAAGCTCAGCGCCGACGTAGTGATCGCGGGTCGAATTGTGTAATACGCATGACATCGAGTCGGGGTTTGCTGACGCCTTGGCGAGATGACGAGAAGTGCTCGTGTTATATTGATCGCCTTTGTTTCAGGGCGTATGACATGGCACTTCGCTTCGACATTCTTGTAATTGGCAGCGGCCTTGCCGGGCAAGCAGCGGCACTGCAACTCGCAAAAACCCACAAAGTAGGTCTGATCAGCAAAAGATCTCTGGAAGACAGTGCCTCAAGCTGGGCACAAGGCGGAATCGCTGCGGTTCTTGATAGCCAGGATTCAATCGAAGCGCACATTCGCGACACCATCACCGCCGGAGCTTTTCTCAACGACCCGAAAGCCACGCGATTCGTTATTGAGAACGGCAAGCGCGCAATTGATTGGCTGATCGAACAAGGAGTTCCCTTTACGCGTGACGACGCAGGCTACCACTTAACCCGTGAGGGCGGGCACAGCGCGCGTCGTGTCATTCACGTCGCAGATGCTACCGGTCTTTCCGTACAGACAACACTGACAAAAAAGGTCCGAGCCAATCCAAACATTACGGTGCTCGAACGCCACATCGCCATTGACCTGATTACTGGTGAGAAGCTCGGGCTGGCCGACAAGCGATGCTATGGTGCCTATGCCCTTGATCGTGACAGTGGCGAGGTGCTGACCATTGGAGCCCCCCATACTCTGATTGCAACGGGAGGCACGGGTAAGGTTTATCTTTATACAACCAACCCGGACACATCAACCGGTGACGGTATTGCGATGGCGTGGCGGGCAGGCTGTACGGTAGCAAACATGGAATTTATCCAGTTCCATCCGACATGCCTTTACCACCCTGACGCCAAATCCTTTCTGATTTCCGAAGCAGTGCGTGGCGAAGGCGGCTTGCTGCTTCTAGCCAACGGCACACGCTTTATGCCCGCGCATGACGAACGCGCCGAGCTTGCACCGCGCGATGTAGTTGCCCGGGCGATCGATTTTGAGATGAAGAAACGCGGACTGGACTGCGTGTATCTCGATATCTCGCACAAGCCGGCCGCTTTTCTCAAAGAACATTTCCCGAATATTTTGGCGCGTTGCCTGGAACTCGGCATCGACATTACACGCGAACCAATTCCGGTGGTTCCGGCAGCGCATTACACCTGCGGCGGCATTGTTACCGACCAAAATGCCCGCACCAGTATTCCAGGACTCTACGCTGCAGGAGAAGCTTCATGCACGGGATTGCATGGCGCCAATCGCCTTGCCAGCAACTCGTTGCTCGAGTGCATTGTTTATGCCAAAGCCGCAGCCGACGATATCCTTACGCAAGCTCCGCTCACCTTGCCGCAACTTCCAGAATGGGACGCCAGCCGGGTCTCCGACCCCGATGAAGAAATCGTCATCTCTCACAACTGGGATGAGCTGCGTCGCTTCATGTGGGGCTACGTCGGCATTGTGCGCACTACCAAGCGACTGCAACGTGCGCAGCGCCGCATACACCTTTTGGCAAGGGAGATTGAAGAGTATTACTCAAACTTTCGGGTTAGCCACGATTTGATCGAGCTGCGCAATCTGGTTGTCACAGCTGATCTTATCGTTCGTTGCGCTCTGAAACGACATGAGAGCCGGGGACTGCATTTCAACCGCGACTATCCGGATATGCTCGAAAAAGCCCGCTACACCTTACTCAAAAAGCAAGCCCGACGGAGAAGAAAAGCCGTTTGACAGCCTTCCGTTAGATCCATCATTAAAGATGCCCGTATTTATTGACTTCCCGATGCGTTTGGTTGACGCACCGGCAAATACGTCTTACTCCCACTCGATTGTTTCCGATGTCTTAAAACCCGCACGGACACTAGCTTTTGTTGTTCTTATCATCACACTTTACCGTCACTTTTACCGTCAAAAAATAAGTGCTTCTGTTGGCGCGGGAGATGAACTCGGTTTGCGCGGCGGCTATTCAAGTCCATCAATCGTCAACTATCACTTCCAGCCGCGAAGGCACCTGCTTTGAAAAACTTATCGAATCGTAGCCCAACTACGACGAAGCAAATCAAACTCAAGCGAGACCATACGCACGCGCAATACGAGCAGCCAAGTCTGTAACAGTAACATCTCCAAGCTTGAGCGTCTTTGGGTCGATGGAGTTATCGGCCCTCAGTGCATCTAGAAAACGCGAGAGGTCATCGGCGATTCGTGCGGTCACCTCAATGCGCGTGTCTTGCGCCAGCAATTGCGACAGGCGAAGCACATCGTTGAGGTGCTTCCGCACGTCTTTCGAGTCCACGGCCTCCCCCTCCTCTTTCCTGGCGGAAAGCTCCAGCCAAGCGACGGCCTTCAACGGGATCAGGCGATCCTCTCCAACCCATGGCAGACCAGCCACTACGCGTCGCCCTCCCATGATGAAGTCGTAGTAGTCGGTATCCAACAGGATCGCGGACAGACTGGACACCGCCTCATCCAGAGGGATCGGCGTCAACTGGCTACCCTCGGCGATTTCGAGTCCATCAGGTGTTCGCGCAAACAGTTCTACCATGAAAGGAAAGCTCGGGTCAGCCGGCTTCTGGAATCGATAGAAGACCGGCTTGCCCATATCGCTCGCCTGACGGATGCCGTACCCACCGGCCTCAACAAAGCGCCAGAACGTCTGCCCAAACTGAGGCGTCAGCGCCTCCACGTGCAACACAATGTCGAGATCCTTGGTCGCGCGAAAATCCAACCCCGCGTCTTCCATGGTGAGACTTGCCGCGGTCCCTCCGATCAACACGTACTGATCAACGTGGTCCGCGAACCAGCTCTGGAACACGTCCAGTCCCTTCACCATGGCAGGGTCTCCATCAATTCATCGAGTGCCGACTGAACCCGTTCATCGCTCGTGGCTTGCAAACTGAGCCATAGCGACAATTGGTCGACGTAAGGGCTGTTTTCCAGAACGCCTGGGTTGTAGGCCCATATTTGCACCTCGCTTGCGCCGGTATCAGGCCCTGGGAGTTCCTTCCATCCACTGTGGAGCGCGGTTTTCCACCCAGCCAGATCGAAGGCAAAGCAGGTGGTCCGAGGTGCAGTTAACATGGATTGTGCGGCCAACGCGCTCAGCCCCGCCAGCCTGACCGAGAGGGCTTGCTCAGGCACAGGCGACAACGCCCATACCGTGCGCTTGATCGGCGACCGGAGTCTGGGACGAATGCGTTCCCAGGTTTCTCGTGGCCCGTGAATGAACTTCAGTTGTCGCGAACGCCCCGCGACCTGAACATCTGCAATGCCAGCGCCCGCGATCTCCCTGGTGGCTCGTGACCATGTCATCGCGGTATAGCCTAGCACCCCCGCCAATCCCGTTGCTTCACATTCATCACGCCACGGGCGCTGCATCAAGGCTGCTATCACGATGGCCTGCGCTGATGGGCTCAAAGCTTCTTGACCCACCAGGCGCGGCTTACGGAAGTGCTCCCGGAGATCAAGACCCAAGTCCGGCAAATAAAGCTGGTTGCCCGGAACAAGAAAAGGCACGTGATGCTCAATCAAGCGTTTGCGCTCATAAGAAGCCATCGCGGAGGCAACGTAGACCACTGGTAATCCAGTGATCGCCTCCATTTTTTGAAGCTGAGTTCGCACGTTCGCCAGAGGAAGCTTTTCACCTGCGCGCTGAATTGCCATCAACAAGCATGTGCCTCGCAGGCTAAGTGCTCGGACGTCGTAAGCATCTCTAAGAAAGTAAGGCAGCGACTCCACTCCAGAGTAGGGGCGAATCTCGACCTCCCGGACGGGTAGGACTTCGGTCAGATACTCCTTAATGGCGATGTCGAGTGGTTCCATGTTGTATTTATAACATATATCAGCACGATAACAACAACGATGTTATCGTGCAAATTACCGTTACAAAGTTCAGAGGTCAGGCCACTCCTGAGTCAATGGCGCCAACAAATTTGTGCCTACGGTGCCAATCGAGATGCTTTTGATTCGGTCGGTGTTCTCTAGCCAAATAAGAGAGATCAACTTGGCTGGATTGATACGCTCGCAAAGGCATTTGGTTC